>Ga0209834_10000288_pt1 | contig 31376 bp, 26 predicted proteins | sample Mar14236cmmetaG_FD_184134 | JGI IMG/M metagenome (GOLD analysis project Ga0209834, IMG submission 184134) | Marine hydrothermal vent microbial communities from Guaymas Basin, Gulf of California to study Microbial Dark Matter (Phase II) - Marker... ... | reverse complement strand
GCTGGAAGCCGCCGAAAATGAGATACCCGATGGGAATGCTTCGCAGGATCTTATTTGCTGCAACTTTTTTCTTAGTTACAAGTTTTGGTTATTCGTACTTGCTTGACCAGAATATCAGTCTGTCCCAGCAGTTATGGGCTGCAGTACTCCCCTTACTGGGATGGGCTGCCATAGTGATCAGCATCGGCATGGCGATTGCCAGTTTGGATGAACTCCAGCGGCGGATCCAGACAGAAGCGATTGCTATTGGCTTTGCAGGAACAGCTATTTTTGTGGGAGGATATGCCCTCTTCCAATTTGCGGGTTTATCTGAGGTGAACGTCGGCCTTGTTTTATTAGCCATGTCCGGATTCTGGCTGGCTGGAAAACTATGGACCTTGTGGAGATACCGATGAAAAGTAGATTAAAAGTCTTGCGAGCTGAACGCAATTGGTCTCAAGCGAACCTGGCAGATGCTCTGGATGTGTCTAGGCAAACCATAAATGCGATAGAAAATGGTAAATATGACCCCAGCCTACCCTTGGCATTTAAGATGGCGAGACTTTTTGGTTGTTCGATTGAGGATATTTTTACACCGGATGATACAGAAAGGGATTGACCTTTACAGAGTGCTTCGCAAAAATACGAGAAGGGACATCCGATGTGGATCCCGATTGAAATCTATCTGACTGGCAGGGCTGAAGAGTTTCTGTCATTGCGAGGAGTGAACGTAGTGAACAACGAAGCAATCTGAACTATATTCATCTAGAATCTTCTTTTATCCGATCAAATCATATTTGATTGATCAATCCTGGCCGTTCAACAATCCGTAAATCTAAATTGGTTGCTGGATTCATTTGATTCAGATTGCTTCGGATGCTTAGTATCCTCGCAATGATAGGTTGGGGATGTTTGGTTTGAGCGAAGGCGAAGACCCATCTCTGGACTTAAGTCCTTATTTATCCCAACCTTTCGATTTCCTGTTCGGCAACCTCAGGTTCGAGTTTCTTGAAGAGTGGTTTGGGTTTGTTGAAGGGCCGGCCAGCCTGGATATCACTAAGCTGCCAATCGCAGCAAACCTCTCCCTCACGATAGCGGAGCACGGTATGAGTTCCTAAATTATCACTGACCTCTTCAGTGTACTGCTCTCCGAAGAGCGGCTTATCATATCCCAGGATTTGGTGCAGCTGTTCGCAGGTAAAGGGTAGGACTGGCGCAAAAAGGATCTTGAGCGAGTCGATAGCCTTGATCGCGGTATAGATGGTTTTGCCGGCGGTTTCCTTATCTTCTTTGATCTCAAACCAGGGCGCTTTACCATCCAGGTATTTATTCACTTCCCCGGCCAGGCGCATGGTTTCGGTCAGCGCAACACGTAATTTGACCCGATCGTACAGGTCGCCGACCATCTCGAAACCATCTTCGATGATTTTCAGGATAGCGAGATCCTCTGGGCGCAGCTCTCCGGGATCAGGGACTATACCATCCCATTGTTTATGGGCGAAGGATAAAACTCTATTGACCAGGTTCCCCCAGGTCGCGACCAGTTCATTATTATTGCGGGCCACGAAGGCACTCCATTCCCAATCCGCGTCCCGGGTTTCTGGCATGTTGGCGGTCAGGTAGTAACGCAGGGGGTCGGGATCATACCGGGAAAGGAAGTCCAGGCCGTCCACAACCCAGTTGCGGCTGCCAGAGATCTTTTTCCCTTCCATATTCAGGAATTCGTTGGCGGGAACGTCATAGGGAAGCATCAATTCGTGGGAATCATCTTCGTCAAAAAGGGCCCCAAATTTATTACCAACGCCGGCCAGCTCTGCCGGCCAGATTACAGCATGGAAAGGGATGTTATCCTTCCCGATGAAATAATAAGCCCGGCTGTCTTTGTTGTACCACCAGTCCTTCCAGCTCTCCTCATCGCCAGTTATTGAAGCCCATTCAATTGCAGCTGAAAGGTAGCCGATCACAGCCTCAAACCAGACATAGAGGCGTTTATCTTCCCAGCCAGGCACAGGAACGGGGATGCCCCATTTCAGGTCGCGGGTGATAGCCCTGCCATGCAGGTCATTGGCCTGGATCTGGCCTAGGGATTGGCGTAAAACATTAGGACGCCAGTAATCCTCCCGGTCCTTCAAGAATTCTACGATCTGGGGTTGTAGAGTGCCCAGGTCTAGATAAAAATGTTCGGTTTCACGCAGTTCGGGGGCGGAGCCATCCATCTTCGAGCGGGGATCGATCAAGGCGTTGGCTTCCAGCAGACTGCCGCAGTTGTCACATTGATCGCCGCGGGCATTCTCGTATCCGCAGATGTAGCAGGTACCTTCCACATAGCGGTCCGGTAAAAAACGTTCCTGAGTAGACGAATACCACTGCTTCTGGATTTCTGCGTAGAGATACCCTTTTTCTTTGAGGGCGCTGAACATAGTTTGAGCGACCCGAAAATGGTTCTGAGTATGAGTGCTGGTGAAGAGGTCATAACTTAAGCCGGATTTCTGGAATAGGTCCAGGAATTTGGCGTGATATTCCTTATAAACCTCTTCTGGAGTTTTATTCTCCTGATCTGCCCGGACAGTAATGGGTGTGCCGTGGGAATCAGATCCTGAGACCATCAGCACCTGGTTGCCCTGCAGGCGGTGGAAGCGGGCATAGATATCGGCGGGGAGGTAGGAACCGGTCATATTGCCGACATGGATATCAGCGCTGGCATAAGGCCAGGCAACGGCGACGAGGATATTTCTATTCATAGTTTGCTCCAATAAAATAGCTTAACAAAAAAAGCTGTCCTTTGTGGACAGCCATGGTTATTTTCATATTCGGGGCTCAGCGCTCTTTTTTGACGCGCACGGCTGCCAGGATCAAGGATGGGCTCACTCGGCCCTTCCGCATGACCATCATCATCACAGTCATCATCATTATCAGTGTAAAGTAGAACACGTTAATTCCTTTTGAACTTTCCCCTAGTCTATATGGGGAGGTGGCTTTTGTCAACCCTGGCCGGGTCCTGGATCTCAAATGGTGATTTACTTCAACCATCCATCCCTGTCCAACTCGTTCAAGACCTCCCCGATATCCTGATATTTATTCATTTAACAAATGAGCAGCAGTAATCAGTTATATTTTTGACCCTCAATCCAAATTTGGATTGAGCTGGAATTTCGAAAGATTCTCCAGCGCTAAACCTTTTCCAACTTTCTGTTTCAGGCAGTAATACCTCTAGATCTCCGGAAATTATTTCTATGATTTCTTTATCATCTGTGTTGAAATCATATTCTCCAGGGAGCATTATCCCTAGCGTTTTTCGAGAACCATCTAAAAGGACGAGTGAACGGCTTGTAACCTTACCGTCAAAGTAAATATTTGCTTCTTTGATTATTGTTATATCTTTAAATTCAGCCATAATCACATCCTCCAATTATTGATATCCAATAACACAACTTATTGAGAGTAACTCTATTTTTTCCAGAAAACAGGAAATTTCCAGGCAAATTTGCCATAACCCCGGTTATCTTTATTATATATTGAGTTTGTTATCCGGTTGATCAGAGCAGATGGGGGAATATATTGCCAGACAGCCAAAAATCTTTGGCCTAATCCTTTTACAGCACCCCAAATAAGGTATACTAAATTTACTTTCTGAAATGACCTATTCTCTTGACTCTTTTGTAATCTTTTTCAGGAGAGAACCAGGTCCTGCAGGGAGTGATTTCCATCATCCATATTCCGAGGAGAGATCCGTGGCTGCCTTAAAAGATATCCGGATCGTAGATGTTACGCGGGCGATGGCCGGCCCTTACTGCACCATGATGCTGGGGGATTTTGGGGCGGATGTCATTAAGGTAGAACGTCCTGGATCTGGTGACGAAAGCCGCGGTTGGGGACCTCCTTTTGTGGGAGAAGCATACGGACCCTATCCTGGCGAATCAGCTTATTTTCTCTCAGCCAATCGCAACAAACGCAGCTTGACAGTCAATCTCAAAGACCCCGCTGGACTGAAAATCATCCAGAAGCTGGTTCTGATCTCGGATGTATTCATTGAGAATTTCCGCACCGGCGTTCTGGATAAGATGGGTCTGGGTTATGAAGCTCTGAAAGAGGGCAATCCGGGTTTGATCTACTGTTCGGTCAGCGGCTACGGCCGGACCGGACCTTATCGGGAACGTCCTGGTTACGACGCTATCGTCCAGGCTGAAGGCGGAATGATGAGCATCACCGGCCCCAAAGAAGGGCCGCCTTCCCGGGTTGGGATCCCGATCGTTGATATCACCTCTGGGATGTTCGCCGCTTCAGCCATCCTGGCTTCCCTTTACGAACGCTTGGAATCTGGCCTGGGACAGCACATTGATGTGTCCCTGTTGGATACCCAGGCAGCCCTTTTAGCCAATGTGGCCTCTAATTACCTGGTCGGTGGTGAACCGCCTCAACGCCAGGGAAATGCCCATCCCAATATCGCGCCTTATGAACCATTCCAGGCTAAAGATAAGGGTTTTGTGCTGGGGGCGGCCAATCAGCGCCAGTGGGATAAGCTGTGCGATACCATCCATCAGCCGGGCCTAAAAACCGATCCCCGCTTCCTGACTAACCAGGACCGGGTAAAGAACCGGGCTGATCTGATTGAAGTATTGAATGACACATTCAAAGATAAGAACGCAGCTGAATGGCTGGATCAGATCCAGAATGCCGGGCTGCCCTGTGGGCCGATCAACTCCGTGCCGGAGGTATTCCAGCACCCCCAGCGGGAAGCGCGTGGTTTGGTGCAGGAAGTGGAGCACGGTTCCGCTGGAAAGGTATCCCTGACCGGTTTCCCTTATAAACTGTCCCGAACGCCGGCCGAAACCCACCAGCCTCCTCCCCGTCTGGGAGAACATAACCGGGAGATCCTGGTAGAGCTGCTGGGCTACAGCCAGGACGAAATGGATCAAATGCTGGAGAAGGGCATCATCTAAGAATAATAACTTTATCGCAGGGTGAAATTATGGCAATTATCAAAACTGAGATTCGATCCGGAGCCTATTATGATTCTGTGGTCCTGATGCAGCTCCAGCGCTCCCTGGCAGAACTGCCAGGCGTGGAGGACGCGGGAGTGGTGATGGGCACAGAAGCCAACCTGGAACTGCTGGAGCAGACCGGCTTGCTGGTGGACGAAGTCAAAGGTGTCAAGGCAGATGATTTGGTATTGGTGGTTAGAGCAAAGGATGCCAAAACAGCCCAGGATGCACTGGCCCAGGTAGATGAACTGGTGGCAGCCCGCAGAAGCCGGGAAGGCGCCGGAGAGGATTTCCTCCCCAAAAGTCTTGAATCGGCTGATAAGAATCTACCGGGAACAAAATGGGTTTTGATCTCCGTGCCGGGCCGCTACGCGGCTGGTGTGTCACGGGAAGCTTTACGACTGGGAAAACATGTTTTCCTGTACAGCGACAATGTCTCTGTTGATGAGGAAATTGAACTCAAGACCAGCGCTGCTGAAAAAGGTCTGCTGGTGATGGGTCCTGACTGCGGCACAGCTATTATCAATGGCATAGGTTTGGGGTTTGCCAACCAGGTTCGCAGTGGATCGATCGGTATGGTAGCAGCTTCCGGGACCGGACTTCAGCAAGTTTCCGTCCGCATCCACCAACTGGGAGGAGGATTGACCCATGCCCTGGGTACGGGAGGAAGAGATCTGTCATCGAAGGTTGGGGGATTAACAGCACGGATGGCGCTGGATTTGCTGGAAAGGGATCCAGAAACACGAGTGATCGTCCTGGTTTCCAAACCACCCGATAAAAGTGCAGCGGATGAGATCCTGGCATACGCCAGAGGGCTTTCCAAACCAGTCGTGGTGAATTTTATTGGCTACCAGACAGCTCTCCAAGAAGTGGATAACCTGTTGTTCACTTCTACTTTTGATGATACAGCGGCAGCTGCTGTATCACTTGATGGAGACCTGGAAGCCCCGGAAATTTCACAAGAAATATCTTTGGATGGGTTTAAACCCGACCAGCGATTCCTTCGGGGACTTTACTCGGGCGGAACCCTGGCATACGAAGCTTTGTTGATCCTGGATCATTATTTGCCGGCCGTGTATTCCAATGTGCCGATCAACAAGGACCTTAAACTAGAGAATTCCCTGGTCAGCCAGGAACACAGCATTGTTGACCTGGGAGAGGATGAGTTCACGGTGGGGCGTTTACATCCCATGATGGACAATGAACTGCGGATTAATCGCCTGGTGCTGGAAGCGAAGGATCCGGAAGTGGCCCTGATCCTGCTGGATGTGGTTCTGGGGCACGGTTCGCACCCCGATCCGGCAGTTGAACTGGGACCAGCCATTAAAGCAGCTAAAGAGACAGCTGGCAAAGCCAAGCGGCGGCTTGATGTGATTGTCACCCTTTCAGGTACGGATCTCGATCCCCAGGGGATGGCAAACCAGCAGAAGGTACTTGAAAAAGCAGGCGCCCAGGTCTTTCTGAGCAGTGATAGGGCAGTTCGTTATGCTGCTCGCCTGGTCAGTCAATTGAATGAAAGCTCTGATCCCCAACCAGCAACCAGCTTTAAGCCAGTGGACCTGGCATCCTTTAAGGGAGAATTTGCTGCTATCAATGTAGGATTGGAATCCTTCACAGAAAGCCTAAAATTTCAGGAAGCCAGTGTGATCCAGGTGGACTGGAAGCCTGCCGCAGGTGGAAATGCCGATCTGGCAGCCCTGCTGGAAAAAATGAAAGGATAAAGGAGAGCACACCAGATGAAAGAATTTACAGCCGCCTGTGTTCAGATCGCGATAACTCCGAACAAACCCCAGGAGAATATCAATAAATGTGTTGAGTGGCTGGATAAAGCCGTGGAGGACTATCAGGCTGACCTGGTCGTCTTCCCGGAAACTGTGACCACGGGCTTTGATACTGGTCTTTCAGCTGATGAGTTATGGGAACTCGTTGATGACGCACCAGGAAAATTGACAGAAACAATCCAGGCCAGAGCCAAAGAGTTGGGCGTTCATGTAGTCTGGCCGACTTACCGCAGGGCCGGAGAAAAAGGCAGGATCCTGAATGCGTCTATCCTGATCGGCCCGGATGGAAAGATCATCGGTATTTACGATAAGACTCATCCATTCCCTGGAGAGAGAAAGGAATTTGGCGGTTGGACCGAGACTGGGACCAGCGCTGAAGTCTATGAGACTGAACTGGGCACGATTGGGATGATCATCTGTTATGACGGTGATTTTCCGGAACTGTCCCGCCTGCTGGCAGTAAAAGGGGCTGAGATCATCGTCCGTCCCTCTGCTTTACTGCGTTCCTATGATATCTGGTATATAACCAACTGCGCCAGGGCTTACGATAACCACGTTTATATGGTCAGCACCAATATGCTGGGTTCCGACGCGGGGGGCAATTATTATTTTGGCCACAGTATGATAGTCAATCCGATTGCCTGGCGATTGGCCCAGGCCCGCGGTACAGAAGAGATCATTGCTGCCAAACTGGATCCTGATCCTCTGCGTTACATAACCACAGGTAGTAAAAGCTTACAGCCATTTGATCACCTGGAGGACCGCAATTTGGCCCTTTATGAAGAGATTTTAAAAGAAGCCCGTTCGAAATTTGAACCGGGAAAACGCTATACCAAGAAGTCCTGACTTATTACCCACTGAACCTGGTTGAAAAGGAGCTAGGAATGGATATTGAAAAAGCAAATCAAGAAGCAGTTGAACGCATGATGGAAGCCCGGCCGGTTCTGGTAGGCCTGGGAAAAGCCATCGATGTCATCCCGGGCATGAAGGATAACCTGCTGCTGCATGCCGGCCCGCCCATTACCTGGGAACGGGCTTCCGGACCAATGCGAGGAGCTATCACCGGGGCTTTGATCTTTGAAGGCAAAGCCAAGGATATGGACGAGGCTCAAAAATTAGTGGAGTCCGGGGACATTGAGCTGGAACCGTGCCACCATCACCAGGCAGCGGGACCAATGGCGGGTGTGATCTGCCCCTCTATGTCAGTTTATATCCTGGAGAACACAACCCATGGGAATAAATCTTATTCCAATTTGAATGAAGGCTACGGTAAAGTGCTGCGCTACGGCGCTTACAGCGAAGAAGTGCTCGCCAAACTGCGCTGGATGGAAGATGTGATGGCTCCCTTGCTGAAAGAAGCCATAGAATCCAGTGACGGGATAGATATCCGATCTTTATTGGCGGAATCTTTGCATATGGGTGACGAAGGCCACAACCGCAACAAGGCCGGATCGATCCTCTTCACAGCCAAACTGGCACCCTTGATCACTGCTGTGACCAAGGACAACAAAGCAGCTTCCGAAGTGCTGGCATTCCTGGGAGAAAATGCGCTGAGTGTATTGAACCCGGTTATGGCCGCATGCAAAGCCATGTCAGATGTCGCTCACGGGATCGAGGGCAGCACGATCGTCAGTGTGATGGCCCGCAACGGAACCGATTTTGGCATCCGCATCAGCGGCCTGGGAGACCGCTGGTTCACTGCTCCTGTTCCCACGCCCAAAGGGTTATATTTCCCCGGATACACGGAAGAGGATGCTAGCGGCGATATCGGGGACAGCACAATCACTGAGTCAGCAGGCATTGGAGGTTTTGCAATGGCGAGCGCTCCAGCGATCGTGAACTTCGTCAGCGGGACCCCCAAAGACGCTATCAATACCACCATGGAAATGTATGAGATCACTTATACGGAGCATAAATACTTCACCATCCCATCTTTGGATTTCAGGGGTACACCCACGGGGATGGACCTCAGAAAGATCGTCGAAAAGAATATAACCCCCCGTATTAACACAGGAATCGCCCATAAGGAAGCTGGAATTGGACAGGTAGGGGCCGGTTTGGTACGCCCGCCCATCACTCTCTTCCAGGAAGCTCTGCTGGCTTATGCAGAGCATTATAAAATTAGCTAAAACCGTCGATACCTGATCTATCAACCAGGGAGGAAGTACATGGATAGAGAAAAAATCATCAATATGCTGGACCAGGCCAGGATGTATGATCTAAACCAGGCTCTGAGTATATTCACGCCACCTTACCCGGGTGAGATGCCTCTGCAGGTGCATTTCTTTAAAAGGTTAACCGGTTCATTTGGTGGAGGAATGGGAGCTAACGGCCAACTCATAGAATGGAGCAATAATACCGGCACTCACCTGGTAGGACCGCGGGCCTTCCACTCAGGCGCCCGGGCCATCGCTGATATCCCCTTGACTGATCTATCCGGTGAAGGTGTTGTGGTTGATATATCTGAAGAAGTTTCTGATTACAGTCTGTACACTCCGGATATGATCACTTCCAAGGTCGAGCTAAAAGAAGGGGATATTCTGATCATCAATACCGGCTATCACAAATACGGCTGGGATCAGCCCGATGTGCCCAATGAGAGCGCCCAGGGTGGGATCGAGAACAAGGAGTTTGGTTATTACCTGCGCCATCCTGGACCATCGCCAGAGTTCTTCCAATGGGCCATGGACCTGAAGCTGAAGATGATCGCAGTGGACTGCGGCTGCGCGGAACATCCCATGAATACCAATCTGCGCTATATGCACGCCCGCGAATTTGAAAAAGCAGAAGCCAAATTGAAAGAGACCCACGGTAAAAGTTGGGATGAATTATTCCCTCCCGAGGAGTATCACAAACTCACTCATGTGGAAATGCCCCAGAGCGGGCTGCTTTTAGCAGAATCGCTGGGGGGAGAGATCGACCAGCTCAAGAACCAGCGAGCCTGGATCATGGTCTTCCCGATCCCCTTCATGGAAGTTGAGTCGTCCTGGAGTCGAGTAGTAGCCCTCCAGGCGCCGAAAGGTATGGATGAGGAGGAGTTTTATAAAAAGATGGGAGATATCCGGATGATGGATATGACCCTGCCCTTCAGTGTGCAGACCCCTCAATGGGCCAATTATGTGCCGCTGACAGTGAACTATACCAAGCGTGTGGGAGGACAATATTTTGGCCTGGGACGCAACAACGCTCACTGCAAAGCCAGCTTCCACCTGGCGACGCATATGGATGGTGCAAAACATTTCCATGCCGCTGGATCCACAATTGGCGAAACCCCCTTTGAGAAATGGTTTGGTCCCGGCGTAGTGGCTGATATCTCTGAATTTGTCTCAGATACCAGTGTGTATACACCGGAAATGGTCAAGAAGGTGGTAGACGTGAAAAAGGGCGATATCCTGATCATCAAAACCGGTTATCACAAATATGGCTGGAACAGCCCAGACTCGGATGAATTTCGCTACATGATCCGCCATCCAGGTCCATCACCGGATTTTGGCGATTGGTGCATCGAAATGGATATCAAGTGGCTGGCAGTGGACTGTGTGGCCATGGAACATCCTATGAACACAATCCAGCGGGATTGGCATCCAAAAACATTCGAGGAAGCCAATCAAAAATTGATCATGCAGTATGGCGCGGGATGGGATGAGATCTATCCCTTTGACAAGTATTACCAGGATATGCATTTGAACCTGTTCCCCAAGGGCATAATCCATGCTGAGAACCTGGGGGGTGAATTGGCAGACCTGGAAAGCGGCCGTTATTATATTGGTTGTTTCATTCAAAAGGGGATGGAGTTAGCTTCCTGCTGGGCCCGTTTTGTGGCTTTTAAGGAAAATGATTAAAAAGAGGTAAATATGATCCTGGTAACCGGAGCAGCAGGTAAAACTGGCCTGGCGGTCATCCGGAAGCTGAAAGAAAATGGCGACCCGGTACGAGGGCTGATCCATCAGGAGGTCTATAGAGATACAGTCCAGGCTGCCGGCGCGGATGAGATCCTTCTGGGAGATCTGTTGAACCCAGAAGATATCAAAAGAGCCATGGAGGGTATCAGAGCTGTATACCATATCCCCCCTAATGTGCACCCCCGGGAAGTGGAAATTGGTGAAATCGCTATCTCCACGGCACTGGAAAAGGGAGTGGAACATTTTGTTTATCATTCAGTGCTTCACCCCCAGATCGAAGCCATGCCCCATCACTGGCTAAAACTCCGGGTGGAAGAACGGCTGATCGCCTCAGGCCTGTCATTTACAATCCTCCAGCCCACGGCATATATGCAGAACATCACGTCCCAGCTGCAGAGGATCAAAGAACGCGGGATCTACCAGGTTCCATATCCGCCCGAAACCAACCTTTGTCTGGTAGATCTTTTGGATGTAGCCCAGGTAGCAGCTATTGCCCTGGCAGACACCACCCATGACGGGGCTGTCTACCAACTGGTAGGTACAGGGTTAACATCACAAAACGAGGTTGCGGCTTTGATCAGCAAGCTGTTAGGACAGGAAATCAGAGCTGATCAGATCTCATTGGATGATTGGAAAGAACAGGTTGCAAAAACCGGCCTGGGATCCTACCAGATCTCGGCCCTGGTGAAAATGTTCCTTCATTACCAGGCTCATGGCTTTTCTGGCAGCCCGCGAATGTTATCCTGGCTGTTAGGCCGTCAGCCTATATCCCTGGAAGAATGTCTCCAGCGTGAGATCACCCGCTTGAAACTAGTGTGAGTTTTAAGACACCAACTATAATTCAAATATCAGGTGTGCGTTATTAAGAGAGAGGTACTATGAAGCCAGCACCCTTTAAGTATTACGCCCCACAATCTGTTCCTGAAGTCCTAGATTTGCTCAATGAATACGGGTATGATGCCAAAGTATTGGCCGGAGGACAAAGCCTGGTTCCGATGATGAATTTCAGGCTGGTGCAGCCTGCTGTGATTGTGGATATCAACAAAACCCCGGAGCTTTCCTATATTGAACCCCACGATAAAGGTGTCCACTTGGGTGCCATGGTGCGCCACAGCCAGGCGGAGAAAGATCCCCTGATCAAAGAACATGCGCCCTTGATCCATGAAACAATGCCCCAGATAGCTACAGTGCAAATTCGCAATCGGGGCACAATCGGCGGAAGCCTGGCGCACGCGGATTCATCAGCGGAATTAGTGGTTGTAACTACTGCCCTGGATGCTAAATTCAAAATCCAAAATCAGAAAGGGGAGCGGCTGGTTCCCGCCGCCGAATTTTTTGTTGGACTGTTAACGACGTCAATGGAACCGGAAGATCTGCTGGTTGAGGTCCAAATTCCTCCTATGCCCGCCCACTCCGGCTGGTCACTCAAAGAAGTGGCCCGAAGGCCGCATGACTTTGCCCTCATGGGTGTGGCTGTTATCTTGACGCTGGACAAAAAAGAGCGCTGTACAGAAGCGCGCATGGTGTATCTCAGCGCTGGGGATGGTCCGATTTCGGCTCCGGAAGCAGCCAAGCTGCTGATTGGAAACGAGATCACCCCCGAATTGATCACAGCGGCTGCTGAAAAAGCGGCGGCGGATGAGATCGATCCTGGCAGCGATATTCATGCAACGGCTGAATTCCGGCGTCATTTGGCTAATGTGCTTACCCGCAGAGCCCTTGAAGAAGCACTTCAACGAGCAAAAGGCGGAAACTAGGAGACCAGCATGGAAAATACATTTGAACTTTCCGTCACCGTAAATGGTACATCCTATCAAAAGGTTATAGATCCAAGAACCTTATTAAGTGATTTCCTCAGGAATGACCTGGAATTGACCGGGACCCATGTGGGTTGCGAACATGGAGTTTGCGGCGCCTGTACTATTATATTGAATGGGGACCCGGTGAGGTCCTGCTTGCTATTCGCACCCCAGGTCCATGGTCAGGAGATCATTACTGTGGAAGGCCTGGGAACAGTGGATGATATGCATCCACTCCAGGATGCTTTCCGGGAAGCCCATGCCCTGCAGTGTGGTTTCTGCACCCCGGGTTTCCTGACCACGCTTGTGCCCTGGCTGGAAGAGAATCCCAATCCCACTGAAGAAGAGATCCGGGAAGCGGTTTCCGGAAATCTGTGCCGCTGCACCGGTTATCAGCATATCATTGACGCTGTTAAACTGGCCGCAGAAAAGATGAATTGAGAATGCGGGGACAATATTTCCCTGTAATGACGAACAGGTATCCAGACGAGGTGCTGCTGTGACTTACAAAGTAATAGGAAAGAGAGTAAAAAGGGTTGAGGATCCCCGCCTGCTGACCGGGGGAGCCTTATTTGTGGGTGATGTCAATTTACCCAATATGCTGCATGCAGCATTTTTCCGCAGCGATTATGCCCATGCAAAAATTAAGAGTATTGATACCAGCCTGGCTAAAGAGATCCCGGGAGTGGTCGGTGTTTATACTGCTGAAGATATGGGAGAGGCCTGGGAACCAGGTCCACCCCTGGTATCGCCGCCACCGACCCTTGAAGGTGTAGTCTTTAATTCTCGCAGGCAGGTCCCCTTGGTGAAGGATAAAGTCAAACATGCCGGGGAGATCATCGCTGTTGTTGTGGCGGAAAGCCGCTATATCGCCGAAGATGCGGTTGAGGAGATCTATGTTGATTATGAACCGCTTCCGGCAGTAACTAACCTGGAAAAATGCCTCGAACCCGGTCATCCCCTGGTGCATGATGATCTGGATTCCAACCTGGCAGCTTACCTGGTCCAGAATAAAGGGGATTATGAAGCAGCCAAAAAGGAAGCCGATCTGGTCCTGAAACGCAAATTCAAACTGGACCGGGGAGCCGCAGTTGCCATGGAAAATCGCGGGATCGTGGTGGACTGGGATCAGAAGAACCAGCATTTGATGATCTGGGATACTACCCAGTCACCAATACCGATCCGCAACGGCATGGCTGCCCGCCTGGGGTTGAGAACACACCAGGTGCGGGTAGTAGCGCCATTTGTGGGTGGTGGGTTTGGTCCCAAGATCATGATGTTTTACGCCGAAGAAATGGTCTTGCCCTGGTTGACCATGAAATTGAACAGGCCGGTGAAATGGATCGAGGACCGCAAAGAAAACTTCTACGCCACGACCCAGGAACGGGAGCAGGTCCAGGAAGTGGAGATGGCTCTTTCAAAAGAGGGGCGCATCCTGGGCATCAAACAAAAGATCATCCATGATACCGGAGCTTTTGATCCTTATGGGTTGACAACACCGCTAAACACTCAATCCCATTCCATGGGTGGATACGATGTGCAGAACTATAATAGTGAATTATTTGTGGTCTTCACCAATAAAATCATCGTGACCCCGGTCCGCGGGGCTGGCCGCCCCCAGGGTATATATGTTGTTGAACGAATGCTGGATATCGCCAGCAAGGAATTAAAACTTGATCCGCGGGATGTCAGGCGGTTGAATTTTATACCCAAGGATGCTTTCCCGTATAACCATGAGATCATTGACCAGGCTTTCGTTGAACTTGTTCTGGATTCAGGCAATTACCTTCCGGCCTATGAAAAAGCCCTGGAAAAGATCGAATATGACAAATTCGTTCAGGAGGAACAACCCCGACTGCGTGCTGAAGGGAAATATGTGGGTATAGGTGTAGTTCCTTTTATTGAAACCACAGGTGTTGGACCCTACGAAGGTGCCCGGGTGGCAGTTGAGCCTAGCGGCAAGATCAGCGCAGCCACGGGTGTAGGCACGCAGGGGCAAAGCCATATGACTTCTTTCGCCCAGATCATTGCCGAGGAATTGGGTGTGGAAGTGGAGGATGTCAGCCTGGTATCGGGCGATACGGCTGAGATCCACTGGGGGACCGGGACCTTCGCCAGCAGGGGAGCTGTTGTGGCCGGCAACGCCGTTCTGGCTGCGGCCAGCGATGTTCGGAAGAAAGTGCTGAAATTAGCCAGCAAGATCCTGGAAACCCCCGAGGATGAACTGGAGCTGGAGGGAGGTCTAGTCCGGGTGGCGGACATCCCGGAAAAATCTATCAGCCTGGGAGAATTGGCGGTCCTGGCCAATCCTTTCCGCGGCGCAGTGGAACCAGGGACTGAACCTGGCCTGGAATCCACTAAATATTTCGGGCCTGCTTACGGTGCTACAGCTTTTGGTGTGCACGGGATGATCCTGGAAGTGGATCCAGAAACGATGATGATCAAGATCCATAAATACATCGCAGTGGAAGATTGTGGGACCATGCTCAACCCCCTGGTGGTTGAGGGACAAATCCACGGCGGTGTTTCGATGGGCATTGGCAATGCCTATTACGAGAAACTTCACTATGATGAAAACGCCCAGCTATTGAACGCCAGTCTGGCGGATTACCTGATCCCTACTTCAGCAGAAATGCCCCATATAGAGGTCTATCACGAAAACACGCCTGCTCCGAATAATAAACTCGGAACCAAAGGAGTAGGAGAAGCCGGTGCGATCCCGGTGCCAGCGGCCTTTGCCCAGGCGCTGGAAAACGCCTTGCCGGATTTTAATCTGGAAATAACTGAAACGCCGCTTAGCCCCAACCGGTTATACGAGCTGCTTTACAAGTCAGAGGAGTAAAGATGAAAGTTGAAGGAGAACATCTGTTTTCAGGCACCCAACAGCAGGTCTGGGACCTGTTCCGGGATACCGAGGTGATGGCTGCCGCGCTCCCTGGAACAAAGAAGATGGAGCTGATTGGAGAGAATACCTATGAAGCGGTTATGAATGTCCGCGTAGGACCAGTAGTTGGAGAATTTTCTGGCCAACTGGTGATCTCCAATGAAGACCATCCTACCAGTTACACCATGACCGTTGATGGACGTGGAAAACCCGGCTTTCTGAAAGGCGTTGGGGACGTCATCCTCACAAACCAGGGAGAGAATCAGACCTTGATGGGTTATACCGGAGAGGTCCAGATCGGCGGAAAACTGGCTGCAGTGGGCCAGCGTCTGATCGATACTGTCGCAAAAAGCATCATCAGCCAAGCTTTTGAGACCCTGGATAATGCCCTGGCAGAGCGGGTAAGTGCTGAAGCGGAAGGCAGGGAAGCGGCGTATCGAAAAAGTTCAGAGAGCGATTATGCTGCAACCGTTGCAAAAGATTTGATCAAGAATGTCCTGAAGCGTACGGGTAGTAGTGAGGATTCCTGATCAGTTAGGAGGTTGAAATCCTCCTAACTGATCTTTTTAATATGATTACCTGCTTCTTTCCTGCCATTTTTCCAAGTCTGATATTGACAAATGGTTAGGTTTAGTTAGAATAAAGTATGCAATGAAAAACAAGAAAAGACGAACACAAATTCAAAGATGCCCAGGAGCGGTTACGCTCTCCAGGGCATTTTTTATTATGTAGAAGGACCACTTTGTGGTTCTTTTTTTTTACAATAATCGATTGGCATAGAACTTACTGCTTGGGCAAGCATTACTAATTATTAAAACCCGGGTTAAATATACTAGGTGGGAAATAATGGAAAAATACCTGGGAAAAGGAGGTGGCCGGATATCCTGCAACAGTCTCGACCAGTATTTATCTTAATATTTGGAACAATCAATCATCCAAAGGAGAGAATAAATGGCAATAGCGGACCGAAAAATACCAGGTTATCTTCCCAATGAAGTTCCTCCAATTGGGAAAATGATCATCTTAGGGTTTCAGCATGTGCTGACCATGTTCCCGGCAACGGTTTTATGTGCCATGCTGACCGGGTTCCACGTCTCTACTGTGCTCTTTGTCGCAGGTTTGGCAACGATCGTGGCCCTGATCCTGTCCAAGATCAGGATCGGGAAATTCATACCCCTCTTTTACGGCTCGAGCTTCAGTTATCTGGCCGCTTACCTGGCCATCACTGGCGCCGAGTGGGGAGTTCCTGCAAGCGATGAGCTGATCAGCACTATGCAGGCCGGCATCCTTGTAACAGGTTTGATAAACATCGTAGTTGGCTTTATCATCAAAGCCGTCGGTAAAGAAGCTATTGATAAGGTGCTGCCCCCGATTGTCACCGGATCTGTGGCTGCAATCATCGGTTTTGGCCTCGGTTTTGCAGCTCTTGGTATGGCCGAAGCCAACTGGATAGTATCGATCGTAACCCTGGTAGTCACCATTCTGATGTCAGTATATCTGCGCGGAAAAGGTTTCCTGGGTATGATCCCCATTTTGTTGGGTGCCATAGTTGGTTACTTGGTCTCCATCCCCTTCGATTTGATTAATATGTCCGGTGTAGCGGCTGCAAATTGGTTTGTGGTCCCTCACTTCACCTTCCCTACCTTCTCGGGTGCGATGGTTGTGACGGCGATTTTCAGCATCAGTATCATGGCAATTGCCACTATCCCGGAATCCACTGCTCACCTGTATCAGATCAGTCTGTATGTGGACCGATATGCTGAATCCGTGGGAGAAGAACCCTATCATTTGGATGAGCACATCGGCTTCAACCTGATCCTGGACGGTATCGGAGACTTCATCAACGGCATGTTTGGTTCTACGGCTGGCACCAACTACGGCGAGAACAACTCACTGATGGCTATCACCCTCAACTACTCAGGACCCGTACTGATCATGGCCGGCGGTGTTTCCATGCTGCTGGGTTTTATCGGTAAGCTGGAAGCGCTGGTTGGAACGGTTCCTGTGGCAGTAAGCGGTGGATTAGCTATCTACCTTTTCGGTGTGATCGGCATGCAGGGCATCGCCCTTATGGTGGAGAATAAAGTCAGTCTCTTTAATCCCCGAAACCTGGCCGTTGGCGCGGTGATCATGGTCGTTGGCATCGGCGGCAATATTGGCTATGCCGGCGGGTTCCTGCCCATTCCAGTTCTGCAGGGTATATTCCCCAGTGGTTTGCCCTCAATTGCAACAGCTGCCGTTCTTGGTATTCTGATTAACGCAGTGTTCTTGATCTTTAAACCTTCAGAAATAGCTGAACTTTAGTAAACACATAAGAACTTGAAAAATGGGCATCCCCTTCCAGGTGGATGCCCATTTTTTATTGACAAGTTTCCAGCGAGAATAGGAAATTAGTAACCCCCCGCACCCCGTGACTGGGGTGTATAATCAAAATCTACCTTTTTGAGCCCGTTTTTGGCTTAAAAAGCATATTTTCCTCGTTTACTAAAAAATCACCAGGGATTAAAAGAAGGATTTCATATCTAAGTATTACTATTGATCATCGCAGGACTGGCAGGAGGAATTATTATGTTGGCTCGTCCCGGATTACCAGGTTTTGAGTATATCAAAGCAGAGACGTTCCAGGATGTTTTTGATTGGATGAAAGAAAAGGGGGATGATCTTAAGTTGCTGATGGGGGGCACGGATCTGTTCGTCCAGATGCGTGATAGGGGAACGGGACCGGGTTTTTTGCTGGACGTAAAGGGTCTCCCCGGTATGCAGGAAATATCGTTTGATAAGAAAAATGGATTGAAAATTGGGGCTGCAGTAACCCTGAATTCGCTTTCCAGCCACCCGAATTTGCTCAAATATTTTAGTGTTTTGTGCCAGGCTGCAGATACAGTGGGGAATTATCAGCTTCGCAACCTTGCTACACTGGGTGGGAACATCTGTAACGCTTCTCCCAGCGCTGATATGTCACCGGCCGCCCTCGTTTATGAGGGGAAAGTTGTCGTTGAGAGTCCCCGCGGCGAAAGGGAATTAAGCCTGGATGAGTTTTGGGTTGGACCCGGGAAAACAGCCCTGGAGAAGGATGAGTTCCTGAAACGGATCCATTTCCCCACCCCACCAGAAAAAGCAGTAGGCTTCTACCATAAACTCGGCCGGTCCAAAATGGGGGATCTGGCAATTGTCGGTGTCGCTGTGTTGGCATATCCGGATCCAAACCAACCTGCCGGAGTCAAGTTTAGAATAGGGATCAACTCCACAGCGCCAACGGCCTATCGTGTCCCGTTAGTGGAAGATTTCCTGACTCAGAACTCGACTACAGATGAAATTCTATATAAAGCTGCTGAAATGGCTATGGACATCTCCGCTCCCATTGAGGACCAGAGAGCAACAGCTATCTATCAAAAGAAAATGGTTCGCAACCTGGTTTACAAGGGATTAAAAGAGGTTAGGGAGTTGTTGAAGTAATTCTGCTTATCAATCAGAAGAAAAAAACTATGGCAAAACACACTATAACACTAATTATCAATGGACAATCTGAAGAACTTCTGGTCCCATCTAATATGACCCTCCTGCATGTCTTGAGGGACCAATTAGGATTGACTGGCACTAAAAATGGCTGCGAAGCTGGGGAATGCGGTGCCTGTACCGTGCTGGTGGACGGTGAACCTATTAATTCCTGCCTGGTGCTGGCTGTGGAACTGGATGGCAGGGAAATCACCACCATCGAGGGTTTGTCCAGCAATGGAAAACTCACACCCCTGCAGCAAGCTTTTGCTGATTTAAACGCGGTACAGTGCGGCTACTGCACTCCGGGTATGTTAATGGCAGGAACTGCCCTGCTCAGACGCAATCCGAGTCCAACCGCAGAGGAAATTCAAAAAGCCATGGTTGGTAACCTGTGCCGGTGCACTGGATACCAACGCATTATTGATGCCATTATGGAAGCTTCCCGCAATGGAGGTGCTCAATGACGATCACTGAATCCGGACTGATTGGAAAGAGTGTACAACGCACTGATGTAATGGACAAAGTCACAGGATGTGCGGTTTTTGTGGATGATATTCAATTTGGACCAAATTTACTGTACAGCCGATTGGTGCGCAGCCCATATCCACATGCCCTGATCAAGAAGATCGATACCTCAAAGGCCGAAGCGCTCCCAGGTGTCAGGGCAGTGGTAACTGGAAAGGACTTAACCGCCCGCCTAGGTTTGTATCTGATCGACAGGCCGATCTTTGCATATGACAGGGTTCGTGTTTATGGGGAACCTGTTGCCGGTGTGGTCGCAACAAGTGAGGATATTGCTGTTGAAGCTGTGAAATTGGTTGAGGTAGAGTATGAAGTGCTGCCGGCCATTTATGACCCGGTTGAGTCAGCCCAGCCAGATGCACCCTTGATCCACCCCGATCTCGGGAGCTATTCTGTAGTCAACTTCATTTTCCCTGAACCGGGGACGAATATTTCAGAACATTTTAAGATCCGAAAAGGTGATGCTGAAGCCGCATTTGCTGCATGCGAAGCAGTAGCAGAAGGCCGCTTCCGCCTGCCGCCGATAGAACACGTGCCGATAGAGACCCATACCTCTGTCGCTTTGTGCGAAAAGACAGGCCAGGTTACCCTTTGGGCCACCTCTCAGTCTCCCTTTGCTATGCGCGATATGATCGCCCAGGCATTGGGTATTTCCCATAACAAGCTCCGGGTAATCGCACCCCTGGTGGGTGGAGGGTTTGGAGGCAAGGCTGGTGTCACCATGGAAGCTTGTGCAGTGGTTATGGCCCAGGCGGTGGAAGGCCGGCCGGTTAAATTGCGCCTGACCCGGGAAGAGGAATTTGTGGGCACTTCCACCCGCCAATCTCTGATTTCTGACATCAAGGTTGGTTGTGATAAGGACGGCAACTTGCAGGCCATGGAGCTGACCTATTACTTTGGCGGAGGGGCCTATAATGACTATGGTGTGAATATTGCCCGGGCAGCGGGTTATTCCTGCACTGGCCCCTACGATGTACCAAACGTAAAAGCTGATTCTTTATGTGTCTATACCAATACTCCCGTTGGCAGCGCTATGAGAGGATTCGGCATGCCAGAGATCCACTGGGGTTTGGAGCAGATCATGGACCGTCTCGCTGAAGAGGTGGGAATGGATCCGGTAGAATTCCGGCATATCAATTGCGTCCGAACTGATGATGAGATTGTTTCCGGGATGAAAATGACCCCGATCGATCTTGATGCTTGCATCGACAAAGTCACTAAAGCCATTAAATGGGATATCAAGGAAGAGCCCACCGCTCCCAATAAAAAACGTGGTAAAGGCATCGCTATCATGTGGAAAGCACCTGCCATGCCGCCCAATCCGGGCAGCGCCGCGGTAGTCCGTTTTAATGAGGATGCCACACTCCAGGTGGAAGTCGGTGGACAGGAGATTGGCCAGGGTGCCTTTACTGTAGCGGCCCAGATCGCGGCCGATGTGCTGGGGGTTCCTTATGAAAATGTAACTGTCTCGACCCCGTTGGATACCAAATACAGTCCTTACGAATGGCAGACTGTTGCCAGCCGCTTGACCTGGTCGATGGGAAATGCCGTTAAGGCAGCCGCTGAGGACGCCCGCTTCCAGATCCTGGAGACGGTGGCAGATACCTGGGATGAGGATATCGAAGACCTGACCATTAAAGATGGCATCGTAATCTCATTTAAATCTGAACGGGAACAACCCCTGAATAAAATGGTCATTTATGGAATGCCCAATGACGACTTTGAAGGCTGGAAGGGAGGTCCGGTAATAGGGCGGGGCCATTTTATGCCTACCTATGTTACTAACCTGGATCCTGAAACCGGACAGGGCACCAGGGCTGTTGTGCATTACACTGTGGGCGCCCAGGCAGTGGACCTGGAAGTGGATCTGGAAACAGGCCAGCTGGAAGTGCTCAATATTGCCAGTGTTTATGATGTTGGCAGGGCTATCAACCCGGATCTGATCATGACCCAGATTGAGGGCGGCGCTGTGCACGGCATGAGCTCCGCTTATGAGGCCATGATATTCAATGAGGATGGGGTGGTGATCAATCCCAGTTTTGTGGATTACCGGATTGCTACGATTGCTGATATCCCCCGCAAGATCCATGGTGATTATGTGGAAACGCCGATAGATGATGGTCCCTGGGGTGCAAGAGGGGTAGGAGAACATGTGATGGTTCAAACCGCGCCAGCCATTGCAAATGCCTTATACGACGCTGTAGGAATCCGTTTTTCGGATCTGCCCCTATCGGCAGATAAGATTTATATGGCTTTGGAAGAAAAAGAATCGACCCAGAAAGATTAAGATCGAAAATATACGGAAGGCAGGGCACAATGGGTGCTAAAGCTAAAAAACCAACAGGGAAGGACCAGATCTCAGAACTAAAGGAAATCCGCCAACAAGCTGCTATGGGAGGCGGGGAACAGCGGATCAAGGCCCAGCATAATAAGGGTAAAATGACCGCCAGAGAACGCGTCCTGGCCCTGCTGGATGAAGGTTCCTTCCAGGAAGTTAACGCTTTAATGACCCACCGCCACCAGGAGTTTGGGTTGGATGAAAAACAGATTCCTGGAGACAGTGTAGTGGTGGGTTTTGGCAAAGTGGATGGCCGGATGGTAGCTGTCTTTTCACAGGATTTTACTGTTATGGGAGGATCGTTCTCTGAGATTCAGGGGCAAAAGGTGGCCAAGATCCTGGATCTGGCCCTGGATGCTGGAGTTCCGGTTGTGGGTTTGATGGACTCTGTGGGAGCCCGCATTCAGGAGGGAGTTTACAGCCTGGGAGCTTATTCAGAGTTGTTCTGGCGCAATACGCAAGCCAGTGGCGTGATTCCCCAGATCAGTGTCATGCTGGGTCCTTGTGCCGGCGGATCGGTTTATTCCCCGGGATTGACGGATTTTGTGATCATGACCCGCGGCTCCAGTCATATGTTCATCACCGGACCCAAAGTGATCAAATCGGTCACACACGAGGAAGTTGATTTTGAATCCCTGGGCGGTGCTGGGGTGCACAGTGCAAAAAGCGGAGTCGCCCATTTTGCAGCCGATTCTGAAAAAGATGCCTTGAATTTAACCCGCCAGCTGCTCAGTTATCTGCCTGGAAATAACGCTGAACCACCGCCTTATGTTCCCCCCAAGGATGATCCTTACCGCCAGGACCTGGCTTTGAATAATATGGTTCCAACGGATACGGATGAAGCCTATGATATGCGCCAGGTGATCGAGCGGGTAGTTGATAAGGGCAGCTTCTTCCCGGTGCATCTAGACTTTGCGCCTAACGCGCTGGTAGGTTTTGCCCGATTACATGGCCAGGCAGTAGGTATGGTAGCTAATCAGCCCAATGCCCTGGCAGGCGTTCTTGATATTGACTCCTCTGATAAGATCGCTCGTTTCATCCGTTTTTGCGATGCTTATAACTTTCCCCTGGTCACTTTTGTGGATACACCAGGTTTTTTGCCGGGCGTTAATCAGGAACACGGCGGCATTATTCGCCACGGTGCGAAGATCGTTTATGCCTATTCAGAAGCGACTGTGCCCAAGATCGCAGTGATCATTCGCAAGGCCTATGGTGGCGCTTATATCGTATTGAGCAGTAAACACATTCGCACAGATCTGGTTTATGCCTGGCCTACTGCAGAAATCGCGGTGATGGGAGCAGACGGTGCGGTAGATGTGCTGTATGGAAAAGAGATCAAAGCGGCCGAGAATCCGGATCAGGCCAGGGAAGAGTATGTGGCTGCCTATAAAGAAAAGTTCTCGAAGCCTTATCCTGCGGCAGCCAGTGGTCATGTGGATGAGGTTTTAATCCCCTCGGAAACCCGGCCGAAGCTGATTGCAGCCTTGGAACTTTTGAAAAATAAGCAGGGCAGCACACGGCCTAAAAAACACGGGAATATGCCGGTCTAGGTACCAGGAGAAATCTTTTGAGTGAAATTGGACAGGGATTATCACTAAGCGGGATCGGAATTTTGATCACATTTTCCGCCCTGGGTATCCTGATCTTATTAATACTGATCCTGAAAGCTCTCTTCCCCGCCAGAGGTAATGATCTTGAAGTATCTTGTCCCCAGGAAACTCCACCATCCGGGATCGACCCGGACAGGGAAGTGCTCAAGAAAAAAGCTGCGGCAGCAGGTGTGGCTGTATTGTTGAGTAAAAGATCATTCACCGGGAAAGGTGGATTAGGGAGCGAATTGGAAAAGCCCGTTGGTATATGGTGGCAGCGAGGGCTGGACCGGATTCACGGCAAGGAGAGATTATGAGCGAGCGCCCTCTGGTAGTGTGGGTGACAATAAATGGCGAAAGATTCCAGGTTGAAGTGGAAGACCTGAACCAGCGGCCAATAGTGACCCATGTGGATGGCAGCCGGTTTGAGGTCGATCTTGATCAGAATGATCCCAAATACGATACTGGTTTAGATTCACTCAATTCGGAAGGGGCATCTCATTCTGTTCCAGCAGAGACAGAATGTGATGTGACAGCGCCCATGCCGGGCGATATTGTGGGTATTCATGTCAAGGTTGGGCAGGTTGTAAAACCGGGTGATCCACTCTGCATCCTGGATGCCATGAAGATGAAAAATACCATTCACGCCCCTCAGAGTGGAACTATTGCAGAGGTTTGTGTTGCTGAGGGACAATCGGTCGAATACGGTGTGATCTTATTCAGGTTTGGATAAACCCTATGACTACGGATATATCAGCGATATTTGAAGCTCTGACCCTTTTTTCAATCAAGAACCTGATCATGATCCTGGTTGGGGGAGTGTTGATCTATTTGGCGATCAAAAAGGAGTTTGAGCCGGTTCTGCTGCTTCCAATTGGTTTTGGAGCTATTTTGGCTAACCTGCCGCTGACCGGGATCACCGATGCCGCGAATGGTGGATTTCTGGGTGTGCTCTACCAGGCAGGAATAAAGACCGAGTTGTTTCCTTTGCTGATTTTCATAGGGATCGGCGCCATGACCGATTTTGGTCCGCTGCTGGAAAATCCTAAAATGGCTTTGCTGGGAGCAGCTGGTCAAATTGGCATCTTTGGCACTTTGTTATTGGCGCTCAATCTTGGATTTAACCTCAATGAAGCGGCCTCGATCGGAATTATCGGCGCCATTGACGGGCCGACTGCCATCTATGTATCAAGCAGGCTGGCACCGCATTTGTTGGGAGCGATCGCTGTGACCGCATACAGTTATATGTCGTTGGTGCCGATCATCCAACCCCCTGTGATGCGCTTGCTGACCACGGAAAATGAACGCAAAGTAAAAATGCCCTATACTGAAAAACCGGTATCGAAAACAGTGAAGATCCTGTTCCCGATCCTGGTCACTATAGTGATTTCCTTGCTTTCACCCAAAGCTTCCCCGCTGATCGCCACCCTGATGTTTGGCAACTTGATGCGGGAATCCGGCGTAGTGGAACGATTAAGTAAATCGGCCCAAAATGAAATTGCCAATGTCACCACCATATTCCTGGGTTTAACTGTGGGCAGCACCATGGCAGGAGAGAGTTTTATCCAAAGTGATACGCTCCTGATCCTGGGGATGGGCTTGCTGGCATTTGTGCTCGATACCATGGGCGGTGTGCTGGTAGGCAAACTGATGTACATCTTATCCGGAAAGAAATTCAACCCCCTGATCGGGGCAGCCGGGATCAGCGCCTTCCCGATGTCAGCCCGGATAGTGCAGAAAGTGGGTCAGGAATATGATCTGGACAATTTCCTATTGATGCATGCCATGGGCGCCAATACAGCCGGACAGCTGGGAAGTGTAGTGGCTGGCGGGGTGGTGTTGATGCTGCTTTCTGGTTCTTTTTAGACAAATTTAGAGGGACGAAGTCCTTGGGATTATTAAGGGACGGAGTCCTTCCGAAGGACTACGTCCCTTAAATTCTATTTAGATGGAGGATACCCCATGAAATTAATCGATCTGACCATACCTCTAGGAGTCGGAACACCGCCCTGGCCGACCTATATTCCCCTGGAAGTGAAGTATTTTAAAAGACTGGCGCCAAATGGGGCCAATGGCATGGTAGTGACCCATTCCAATCATGTGGGCACACACCTGGACGGGGAGATCCATTTTTATACACCTGGAAAGGATATTGCCGATCTGGATCTAGATTTTCTGGTTAACAATGGAGCGATCGTCGATCTGAGTGATGCGGTTGGTGATTACCAGGTTTACACCAGCAAGATGGTGGAAGATCGGGTTGAGGTGAAAGAAGGCGATATCCTGATCATTCATACCGGCTATCATCACTTCGGGTGGGATCAGCCAACTGCAGATGAGATCCGCTATATGGTGAAACATCCCGGTCCGGACCGCGAGTTTGCTGAGTGGGCTAAAAAGAAAAAATTGCGCTGGCTGGGTGTTGATTGTGGAAGCGCCGATCATCCCATGAATACTATTATCAGGGACTGGATGCCGCGCCAGGCCAAAGAAGCTGAAAAAGTGTTCCAAAAGAATTACGGAAAATCCCTGGCTGAATTCTATGATGATAGCAAATATCAGCTGATGCATATTGAATTGTTCCCGCACGGAATTATTCACGCAGAATGCATTGGTGGGGATATTGATTTGCTTCTAAATCAGAGAGTCCAGATCGGCTTCTTCCCCTGGCGTTTTGTGGACGGGGAAGCCAGCATCGGCCGCTGCGTGGCCTTTGTGGAAGACGATCAATATGAAGAGCTGATGAAGAAAAAAGAGGGAATGAAAAAGACCAAGTTTGGTGATGTGATCAACCCTGATCATGTGGCCAGCCTGGACAAACTGAGCAAATAAGCAAACAGCAAATTTTAAAGATAGAATAAGGATACGGTTTCTTCTAAGGATACCGTATCCTTTATTTAACTTATTGGTGAGGTCCTATGAATAAAAAACTTCTTTTTGTACTAATCCTGGCAGCAATTTTCCTGATGACAGCTTGCAATAAACCTGTTGAGAACGCTGCTGAAAATATTCAGCCCACAAAAACCTTGCCTCCGGCAACCGAGGCAGCAACGGATATTCCTCCCACGGAAACCTCGAATGTATTTGTAGTGGATCCGGTTGACCCTGAAACTGTAGCCTATGATTTTGTAACAGAGGTATGTAGTGCTGTATGGACCACCAATGCCACATATTTGCCCTGCCCTGCGCACTTGGAAGACGCAGATGGCGGTTATGTCGAAGCAAATGACCATACCGTCCTGGAAGGCATGGTCTCAGTTGAGGCACCCCTGCTGATCGGATTACCCGGCAAAGGATATCCAGAGGGTGTTGGATTATTTGGGAAATATCCCCCTTTCACTGTTTACCCTGGTGATACTTTCCATGCCACCATCGCCTGCCAGGGAGATGCGGATTGCAATCTTGGGTTCGCGCTGGAATATTATGATCAATCAGGAAGCGTTATTCCCATAAACTGGAAGTGGATCCATCAAGCCGGGGAGGGCCCGCAAGAGGTGTCTGTTGACCTGAGCTCCGCGGCTGGCCAGGTCGTGGAATTATTCCTGGTGCTGAGGCAAGAAGAAGAGCTGGAAAACCAATGGGGGGTTTGGATCAACCCCTATATTTCCAGGGATCCGAGTGCAAAGCCGCTGCCAACTGCAGAAATACTGCCTACTCCTACGCCCGACCCTGAAGATAAAACCCCTGGTGTGATCTCTGGCATGGTGGATATGAGTTCGGCTCCCCCCTATCTGAAAGATTCGATGAATGGTGGAAGCAGTCCGGTTGTGGTGGTCTTTTTCAACCAGAGCGATGGGACTTATTGGTGGATTCACACTTCTTTGACGGGCCATCCTTACTACCAGATGACCGTATCTCCTGGTGAGTACCAGGTTGTGGCTTTTGCCCAGGGAGTGGGGGATGTGCCTTATGTGTCAGGTGGATATACAGGGCAGAATCCATCTTGCGGTAAGAATTTAAAAACTGTCACCATGCCGCCCAACGGCAGATTGGAGAACATCGTTATCGCGGATTGGAACTGGACTTGCGGCGGAACTGCGTACCGTCCGTCCAAACCCGGTGGTGTGCCACTGCCGTAGTTTTTTATAACTTGTGATAGGATACGATTTCCTCTCAGGAAACCGTATCCTTCATTCTTAACACACTGATCATCCCGGCCAGCACAGTAATCCCAGAGGAATTACCCCAACGAAGCAAATACCCCAAATCATTCTCAGTGATTAAAGACCCTGTGAATAATCCATCCAATACCTTGAGTAGTCGTTCATCGGCTGCTCCTTCCATAGCGCAGAACAGCAGTGAAGTGCTTATTCTGGTTGTTTTCAAACGGGTCTTTTCCAGAATGATCTGGTTAAGATAGTTGACTAAAATGGTGGGGGGGCTTGTTGAGTCACCTTTTTGTAAATCCGGCAGGTGGGATGATAACAAATGCCCCCATCTATTGAAAGATAGAAGAACCCCGAGCAGGAAATCATCTCCAAGAGGTGTCAGACCAGGACCCAATCCCAAGAGTTTGATCGATCCTTCTGCTATCTTCTCCGGATCCCCCGTCCTCAGGGCGTTCTGGAGGTTCAGGATCCTTTCTCCTATTACCGGCGCACCAGGGATCTGGCTTGGATTCTCGGACAATAAAGGCAGGTAAGGATTTCCAGGAGTTAACTTGTAGACGATAGAAAGAATTGAATCCAAATGTCCTGGAAAGCTCTTTATATCGTTATCAACCGGGGGTGGGAACCAGATCTTGCTATCTTCAATGAAGATAGTGATTTTCTCTTCCGGGAATTGAATTTCTCCAGGAGAGAATCGAACACGGGATCCTGCTTTGATTTTATCCAGCCTGGTAGATGCTTCTCCCAGGTTCATGGTCATTGGTCCCTTAAAGGTTTCCTGGGAGAGGTACAAGGTCCAATCATCCTCGGGTTGAAGATAGATACCCCGGGAGGCGATACCGGAGACCAGCGCGCTCTTTGAGCGTTCAAGGACCTGTTGGGCATAGAAGCCGATGTAAGAGACGCTTGTTTTCATAAGAAAGTTCCTGGAAGGAATTATAACCAGCATCCCAGATGATGTGGTGGGATTAAGATATAATATTGACTGATAGAAATCCAACGAATAGGTGGGATTTTTCTTTATTTAAAGGTAAAATCCCGGACTGGTATATGAATATGAGTATGAAAAAGAATGATCCTCTGCGGCTGGATGTCAGCTTTCTGGTCAAAGGTGCCCCGGGTACTTTTAAGGAATTTGAATTTAACTTTCCCCAGCTAACCCTGCCGGGTGATTTACTGCTGGTGGACGTTCAAGGTTTAATTACCGTGTCAGCTACCGAAGATGGGGTGGTAGTTAATGGCAAGATCCGTGCTTTAACAGAGCTGTCATGCAGCCGCTGCCTGGATCCCTTTTGGCATCCATTGAATATTGATTTTACGGAGATATTTTCCTCCCACCCTGTAGATAAAGCAGAGAATGATCTGGGAGAACAGTCCCTGCCAGCTGACGGATCGATCGATCTAACCCCCATTATTCGAGATTATGCGGCGTTGGATATCCCTATCCGCCTGGTTTGCAAAGATGAGTGCAAAGGTTTGTGCCCAACCTGTGGTGTAAATCTTAATCTGGAAGATTGCGGCCATAAGCAGGAGTTCATTGATCCGCGTCTGGCGGGATTGAAAGCGCTGTTGGAAAAAGACGAGGAAAGTCAATCTTAAGTTGGATGTTGGAAATCGCTTTGGACGTAGAGGTGGTGCCCTCGATACACTTTGACCGGATGGCCTCGGCAATAAGGACCGGGATACTGAGACCGAGGGGCACTGCGTGCCCGACCGGAGTAAAGAGACGGATATGGTTTTGAATTAATCCCTTAGCGCCTTCCGGAATTTAGTGATCTTGTAGAATAAGTCCCTTCCAATTTTCCTTAGACAACTCATATCGGTAATTGAGATATAACCTCTCCGTTCTATTAAATCCAAGCAGGCAACGGTTTTAATATAAGAGCGTACTGCCAAACTCAAGAAACGAGCCTGTTCTTTATTTGATTGCCCCGTCGAGCCTTCGGCGATGTTTAGCGCAATGGAGGTGGCGGCTCTGACCAATTGTGAACTTAGGTTGATTTTCTCAATTGTAGGCATCTTCTTATTCAGTTCATACACCTGATCAATGTATTCCAACGAGAGTTGGTAAAAAAGAAGAGATTGAAATTTGTATTCCCCCGTATATAATAATTATCTCGGTTCTTGATTAAGACTTCAATAGATAAGATGTTTTTTCCGGTCGCGAAGCGAAGCTTCACCCCGGTCTTCGGTCAGGCCTCGCAGAGGCTTTCCGGTCGGGAGCGGAGCTCCCTTATGGCAGTTCGATCTGTTCCGGATCCCCTTCATCGAGAACAGCTTTCCATTCCTGCTCTTCGTAATCAAAATCAGCAATTTCATCCAGGGGGAGTTTGATATATTTGCCGCGGCCTTCCACCGCGACCGTGCCGTCCGGAAGCAGGATCTCACCGGTGCCTTCAAAGAGGCGCCGGTTTTCATTGGTGATACGCCCCACTACCCGCAGTTCTGTGTCTAGCGGAACCGGTTTTTTATATCGTACATTAAAATCAACCGTGACACCCCAAATCTCATTTTGATTGATATTCATAGCCCGGCCAATGGTCTCGTCCAGGATGGTCGCAGCCAAACCGCCGTGCAATCGGCCAGGATAACCCTGGTGCTCTTCGCAGGGAGTGAATAAAGCGACCAGCTGGTTGTTTTCCACTTCGTAAAAAGAGGCTTTGAGTCCGGCCGGGTTCTTCAGGCCGCACACAAAACACATTTTGGAATTATGCTGTTTGGCGGTAACTTTGTGAGACATGGATTCTTCCTTCCTGATATTATCTGGGAGTATTCTAACAGGTTCAGGCAAACCCGGGATGAGGTTTTGTTGACGGAGGGGGAGGGGCGTGCTAAAATAATCTCGCTTTGCCCCCATCGTCTAGTGGCCCAGGACATAGCCCTCTCAAGGCTAAAACCGGGGTTCGAGTCCCCGTGGGGGCACAACTCGAACCGCTCAATGATCTTGAGCGGTTTTTGTCTATGTTAAGGTTTGATTCAAGGGGAAAACTGGATCAATTGAATTTAGAAATGGGTACGTTTCCTTAAAGTATGAAAAAAATGAGTTCTTAATTACATAATCTATCGACAGACAGATTAGGATTGGTAAGGTAAATTCAGCCCCCGTCCGATTCTTTTCAATTGAAATTCCCTTAAATAGACACTTGTCTTATTAACATATATAGTGTAAAGTGTAAATAACAAGAATCTTATTAACACTTTGTGAAATCTATGAAACGTAGCGATATTAAGCAAAATGCCCCGGGAAAAATGGTCAAGACATCTACTGGCTATTTTGCATTTATACCGGCTCCCTTGCCCCCCCATATCCAATGGTCCGACCGGCTGCTAGCCATACTTTCAAAAGCTGATCGTGGCATTGCTAAATTGCCTGAAGTTGGGGCAAGTTTTCCAGTGCCTCATGTGGTCGTGCGGCCTTTCATTCGCAGGGAGGCGGTGGTTTCTTCCCGCATTGAAGGCACCCGGACTTCGTTTCAGGAGTTATTGACCTATGAAGCCCGTCAGTTACCTTTTTTAGAGAACCCTGATGCTCATGAAGTTCATAATTATGTTAAGGCATTGGATTATGGTTTGGATAGGGTAGCGTCACTACCGGTTAGTCAACGCTTGATCCGTGAAGTGCACGCTCGTTTGATGCAGGGAGTACGGGGTGAATATGCAACACCAGGAGAATTTCGCCGCACTCAAAACTGGATTGGTGGGCCAGGTGCCACCATTCAAACAGCCAGTTATGTTCCTCCCCCTGTTGATAAAATGCTGGTTTGTCTGAGTGATCTGGAGAAATATATACATTCCACATCTGATTTGCCGCCATTAATTCGGATCGGGTTAATTCACTATCAATTCGAAGCCATACACCCGTTCCTGGATGGAAATGGAAGAGTTGGCCGTTTGCTGGTAAGTTTACTCCTGTCAGCCTGGGGCTTACTTCCCCAACCTTTGCTCTATTTAAGTGCCTATTTTGAAGTACATCGCCAGGAGTATTATGACCAT
>Ga0209834_10000287_pt1 | contig 31436 bp, 28 predicted proteins | sample Mar14236cmmetaG_FD_184134 | JGI IMG/M metagenome (GOLD analysis project Ga0209834, IMG submission 184134) | Marine hydrothermal vent microbial communities from Guaymas Basin, Gulf of California to study Microbial Dark Matter (Phase II) - Marker... ... | reverse complement strand
ATGTGGAACAGGAGCAGGTCAACCTGATCCCTGACCAGGAAATCTATCAGCCAGGTGATGTGGCTGAAATTCTGGTCCAGGCGCCCTTCAGCAATGGGGAAGGTTTGCTAACTATCAGCCGAAACGGGATCATTTCAACCGAAAGTTTCACAATGGACGGTAGCAGCCATACGCTGCGTGTCCCGATCGAAGAAAAACATATCCCGAATCTGTATGTGAAGGTGGACCTGGTTGGATCAACTGCCAGGACAGATGACCAGGGAGAAGAACTGGAAGGCGCTCCACCGCGGCCGGCATTTGCGGTCGGACAGATCAACCTGTCCATACCACCTCTGAAGAGAACCCTGGATTTGGAGATTGAGCCCCGGGAAGATAAACTGGAACCCGGTGAGGATACCTGGCTGGACGTTACAGTCCGGGATGCCTCCGGTGAGCCGGTTTCCGGCGTAGAGCTGGCGGTTGTGGTTGTCGATGAAGCTATCCTTGGATTAACCGGTTACCAGCTTTCAGACCCGCTCTCGGTTTTTTACTCTACTCGACCAGCTGATACCAGCAGCTACTATACCCGCGCCAGCATCCTGCTGGCCAATCCAGGAGCATTGCTGGAGCAAGCTGCCGATGAGATCAGGTCCATGCCCCAATCCACCATGGTTATGGAAGGTGAAGTAATGGAGGAAGCCATGGCGCCTTCCCTGGGAATGGCTGATGCTGATATGGAAGCCAAGGGTATGGGCATGGATAATGGTCCATCAGCCGGGGAAACAATCCAGATCAGGATTGATTTCAATCCTCTGGCTACCTTTGCTCCAGAAGTAAAAACAAACAGCAGCGGCAAGGCAGTTGTAAAAGTCAGCCTGCCGGATAACCTGACCCGCTACCGGGTGATGGTGGTGGCTGTAGATGGGAGCGGCAAAGAGTTTGGATCAGGTGAATCCAGCATTACGGCTCGCCTGCCTTTGATGGTCAGACCTTCAGCGCCCCGATTCTTGAACTTCGGCGACCAGTTTGAATTGCCGGTCGTGCTTCAAAATCAGACCGATGAAATGATGGAAGCTGATGTGATCATCCAGGCCAGCAATCTGGAGCTGGATGGTGAGATGGGTATGAGGGTGAGTGTTCCTGCTAATGACCGGATCGAGGTGCGGTTCCCGATGTCTGCAGATATGGCCGGGACAGCGAAATTCCGGATCGCGGCGACATCAGGAGATTATGCTGATGCTGCAGCCGGAGAAATGCCGGTTTACACACCTGCAACCACAGAAGCCTTTGCGACTTACGGTGTGGTTGATGAGGGTGCAGTGATCCAGCCAATCGCCAGGCCGGACGATGTCTTCCCCCAGTTTGGCGGGTTGGAGATCAACACCTCTTCCACCGCTCTGCAGGCTTTGACGGATGCGGTAATGTATCTATATTCCTATCCGTACGAATGTTCGGAGCAAATGGCTTCCAGGGTCCTGGGCATAGCAGCTCTGCGGGATGTTTTGAGTGCTTTTGAAGCAGAAGGAATGCCAACTCCCCAGGAAATGGAGGATCGCGTAGCCAGAGATTTGGAAAGGCTGGGTATCATCCAGAACTACGACGGTGGTTTCCCGTACTGGCGCCGCGGACAAGAATCCATACCTTATAACACCATCCACGTGGCGCACTCCCTGGCCCGGGCCCGACAGAAGGGCTTTGAGGTGTCCGAGGATATGTGGTACTCCACCTTGGAATATCTACGCTACATCGAGAATTACTATCCTTATTGGTACAGCGAGTACACCCGCAATACACTGAGCTCCTATGCCCTGTACGTCCGGGATCTAATGGATGACCCCGATCCGGCAAAAGCCCGGGACCTATTCCACCAATCCGGTTTTGAGAGGATTTCGATGGCTGGAATCGGCTGGATCTGGCAGGTGCTGGTGGATGATGCTGGTTCACTAACTGAATTGGGAGAGATCCGCACCTGGGTTGCCAATCGGGTAGTAGAAACTCCCGGAGCAGCTAACTTCACAACTTACTATGATGATCAAACCTACCTGCTGCTGAGTTCGGACAGAAAAACCGATGCAGTGATGCTTGATACGATGATCGCTGACAACCCTGACAGCGACCTGATTCCCAAGCTAGTCACAGGTTTGCTGGCGCATCGAACGAGGGGCCGTTGGGGAAGCACTCAGGAAAACGTCTTTGTGCTCTTGGCTCTCGATCGCTACTTCAATACCTTTGAATCGGTGGAACCGGAATTCGTAGCCCGCATCTGGCTGGGTGATACCTATGCCGGTGAACATGAGTATGTCGGATACAGCACTGAGCGCCATCTGACAGAGGTGCCGATGGGCTACCTGGTTGATACTGATCTGGAACAGCAGGATCTGATCATCAGCAAGGAAGGTCCTGGAAGGCTGTACTACCGCCTTGGATTGAAGTACGCTCCTACAGATCTGCAGCTGGACCCGCTGGAAATGGGATTTGTGGTCCAGCGTGAGTATGAAGCCGTGGATGATCTAGATGATGTCAAACGTCTGGAAGACGGCACCTGGGTGATCAAAGCCGGAGCACGGGTACGAATCCGCATCACAATGATCGCTGATAACAGGCGTTACCATGTGGCTTTGGTAGATCCTCTTCCAGCAGGACTGGAGATCATCAATCCTGCCTTGGCAGTTTCGGGCAGCATCCCTCAAGACCCCAATAGCTCGGATTCCAGCTACGGTTGGTGGTGGTGGTGGGGACCCTGGTACGAACACCAGAACATGCGCGATGAGAGGGCAGAAGCTTTCACTTCGCTGCTGTGGGATGGGGTATTCGAGTATACCTATGTGGCCCGCGCCACAACCCCGGGCACCTTTGTAGTACCGCCCGCCAAGGCTGAGGAAATGTACTCTCCGGAAGTCTTCGGTCGCAGTGGAAGTGATTGGGTGATCGTGGAGTAAAACTAGTAATAGGGATTGAGTTCTTTCAAAAGGACTCAATCCCTATCTTTTTGTAGGTATTTCCTCTTATTCATCCCCAAATAATCCCTAAACAATTCCTTAATAAGCTCTTTGTACAATTAGCCAAGGTATGGCTATTTTTTATTTAATGAGGAGTATTTTGTATGAAAACGAAAGAAAAATCAACCCGGAAATATTGGATCATCGCGGCTGCGGCGGTTTTTGTGGCTGTTGGAGCATTTGTGGCCTATAAATGGTGGTATTTGCCTTCTCAGGTAGTGGAAAGTGAAGAAGCCACTGTCCAGACTTCTACCGCTCGCAGAGGCGATATCACTCTTTACGCTGCCGGAGCGGGTACATTAATTCCTTCTGCAGAAGTCAATGTCAGTTTTGATATTAGCGATGCTGTTCAGGAAGAACTGGTTGAACTGTTGGTGGGGGTGGGCGATAAAGTTGAAACAGGTGAAATACTGGCCCGCCTGGATGATAGCGATCGACAGGAAAACCTGACTGACGCCCAGCGTGATTTGCGTGAGCTTACTTCTGCTTCTGCCATTGCTTCTATTGATAAAGAATTGGCAAATACAAAAATCGATCTAGAAGATGAGATCACTAATTTAGTGGGTTTGATCAGTCCTGCTGTGTATAAAGCGGAAAATTATGTGGATGATTACACAATTGCCCTGGCTGAAGCCCAGGCAACGGCTGAAGAATCTCCCTCTGATGAAAACGACCTATTACTAAAAACTGCAGAACAAAATCACAAGTGGGCAATATCTAATCTGGCAGTCCAATGGGCATATTACGAAGATGTGTATCTGCCCGAAGAGTATGAATCCTTTTACTGGGATGGAGATGAAAAAGTTTATTTTACAGAGGCACCTACAGAAGCCGAGATTGCTTCCGTAAGGGCGGAGATTAGCCTGGCTGAGGCCAGTATTGCTGAATTGGAAGTACTTTTGTCAGCTTTGAAGAATAATGAAAATCTCCCTGAAGAAGCGACGGGATCCAAGGTGTCTGCGATCCGACATGCCCGTCAAGCAGTGGAAGATGCCCTCGAAGATTTAGAGGCAACGAATTTAATTGCGCCCATATCTGGAACGATCACCGAATTGAATGCTGATGTATCAGAGATGGTGGGCAATGAGGTCATTATGGTTATATCTGATCTCACTCCTCCGACCCTGGATGCCTATTTTGATGAATCGGATTGGAAAAATATTCAGGAAGGTTTCCCGGTAGATGTGATATTTGACGCTTTGCCAGACGCCATATTTAAAGGGCAGGTTGTGCATGTTAATCCAGGTTTGGTCTCTCAAAATAACACGACCGTGGTCTATAGTGTGGTTGAGTTGGATACTTCGCAGACCGGTTGGAATGGTCTGCCGATAGGCTCAGCAGCTGGGGTGGATGTCATCGGAGGGAAGGCGGAAAACGCGATCCTGGTACCTGTTGAGGCGCTGCGGGAAATTTCAGAGGGAGAGTATGCAGTCTTTGTGATGGAAGATGGCGTACCCAGGATGAAATTGGTAGAGGTTGGCTTGCAGGACTTAATCTATGCCGAAATTATCTCCGGTATTAAGCAGGGTGATGTAGTGACAACTGGACAGGTGGAGACAGCCCAATGAATAAGAATAAAGCTATTATCAACGGCCGTGATCTGGTCAAGGTGTACCAGATGGGAGAATTTGAGGTCCGGGCCCTGGATGGCGCGTCTATCCAGGTCCAGGAAGGGGAGTTTGTAGCCATCATGGGGCCCTCAGGATCCGGTAAATCCACGCTAATGAATGTGCTGGGTTGCCTGATGAGTCCGACCTCCGGGGAATATATTCTGGATGGAGAAGATGTCAGTGATTTGGATAAGGTGGAATTGGCTCAAATTCGCAACCAGAAATTGGGATTCATATTTCAGAGCTACAACCTGCTGGCCAGGACGCCAGCCCTGGAAAATGTGATCCTCCCTCTGTTCTATGATAGAACATCACTCCTTACGGAAGAAGAACAGAAGGAAAAAGCGATCAAGATGCTGAACGCCGTGGGACTCGAAGATCGAATTTATCATGAACCACAGGAACTGTCCGGCGGGCAGCAGCAACGCGTTTCAGTTGCCCGGGCCCTGGTCAATGATCCAGTGATGGTGATGGCAGATGAGCCAACCGGTAACCTGGATAGTAAATCTGGCGCAGAGATTATGGATTTACTGGTATCTCTTCATAAAAAAGGGGTCACTATCGTGATGGTGACCCATGACCCTGCCATTGCAGAATATACTGATCGCACAATCCATTTGCTGGACGGGAAAGTGGCCCGAGAAGTAATTAATGGCAAGGAGAAAAAATAATATGAAACCATTTAAAGTTATCAAGATTGCCTGGTTGGCATTATGGAAAAATAAGATCCGCTCTTTGTTAACCATGCTGGGCATTATTATCGGCGTTGCAGCGGTGATCATTATGATCGCTATCAGCGCAGGCACAGAAGCCACAATTCAGGAGCAGATCACCGGGTTGGGGTCCAATCTGATATACGTCCAGGGCAGTTTTGGAAGGATGGCACCCGGAGCGGATAGCAGCGGTGGTGGGTTGGTCTATGACGATGCCTTTGCGATTGCAGACCAGATTAATGGTGTTCAAGGCGTTGTAGTTGAGCAGAGTTCTACCCAGACAGTGAAAGCTGGAGCTACTTCATTGGAGGATGTGACCATCATGGGTACAACGGCAGACTTTCCCTCTGTGAGGGATATGGAAATTGCCAGTGGTCGTTATTTCTCTCAGCAGGAGATCGATCGGACCACAACCATTGCAGTGCTTGGCAGCAGTCTGGCAGAGGAGTTATTTGGAGAAGAAGATCCCTTTGGGCAGACTATTACCGTGGGTACTAATGTCCGTTTAACCGTAGTGGGCGTCTTCGATGAAAAAGGTATGGTGGGTGATGTGGATTATGATTCCCGCCTCTATACGCCAATCACTATTGTGTTGGAAAAGTTGGTCGATAATCAGTTTTCCCGTTTTCTAGGTGACAGGGTTCGGCTGATCTACGTGGAAGTGGATGAAACTGTTGGCACTGAGGGTGAAAGAACCCTGGATGATGTCATCTACCAGATCTCCCTTCTGCTGGCCAAGCGGCATGAAGTCAGCTTGGATGAGCCTGATTTCACTATCACCACCCAGCAGGATATTATCACTACCCAGGAATCCACCACGGCCGCTTTTCGGTCGCTGCTGGCTTGGGTTGCCGGCGTGTCCTTGATCGTGGGCGGAATCGGCATTATGAATATCATGCTGGTGAGTGTCACCGAGCGCACTCGGGAGATCGGCATCCGCCAATCTGTGGGCGCGACACCCAATGATATTCGCTGGCAGTTTCTTACTGAAGCCTTGCTGCTCAGTTTAATTGGTGGTCTTATCGGTGTTGCAGCTGGTGTTACCGGGGCCTGGATTTTTGGGCAGGCAAGCGGCATGCGGACCGAGATTGTAGTGAGTTCAGTACTGCTGGCATTTGGATCTGCTGCGACGGTGGGTGTCTTTTTTGGATTCTATCCTGCCAACCAGGCAGCTCAATTGGATCCCATCGATGCGCTACGGTATGAATAAACAATATTAGTTATCTCTCCTTCTCAGACCTTCCCCGGTTCAACGACCGGGGAAGGAAGAAAAACTGGTTCAGAGCGATAGATTTTAGCGGTTGTATCAATTAACAGGGATTCATATGGAAAACAAAGGAAATAAGTTTTCAAAGTTTATTAAATATTGGCCAATTCTGGCTGTTATATTCATTGGTTTGGCAGGCATTGGAATTTACCAGATAGTGAATTCAAATTCGGGGATTGAGAATGTTCCCAACCAGACGACATCAACTATTCGCACTGGCAGTATCAGACTTTCCGCGTTTGGCAGCGGGACATTGGTCTCTGCTAATGAAGTAAGTTTTGGGTTTGAGAACGGCGGTATTGTGGAAGAGATACTGGTCGAAACTGGTGATTATGTAGAGAAAGGGCAGCTCCTTGCGACCTTGGATGATGATCAGTTGGTTGATAACCTGGAAAAAGCACAAGCTGAATTGCGGGAATTGACCTCTGATGCCTCCGTTGCCGCTGCAGCCATGGAAATTGCTGAAGCGCAAAAAGCAGTCCTGAGCGCCGATTTTGAGCTTAGTTTTTTGATCAGTCCTTATGTATATAAATCAGAACTTCGATTTCGGAATGCACAGGAGGAATTACGACAGGCAGAACAGGATGCAGCGTTAAATCCATCCGACGAAACAGACCAACAAATCGTCGTAGCCCAGGAAGCAGTAGATCACGCGGCCTTGAGCCTGGCTATGAATTGGGAAACCTACTATGAAGAATATGTGCCTGATTTCTTCAATTTCCCCTGGCGGGATAGATTTGGATTCTGGCATGATTATTTCGATCCTCCTTCAGAAACAGAAGTCGCACTGGTCTGGGCGGAACTGGCAGTTGCAAAGGCCCGAGTGGAGGAAGCCCAGATCTATCTGGCTGCATTGACCGAAAGTGAGCTCCCTGATGATGTTTATGGATCTCAATTGACGAAGTTGGAGAATGCAGGAGAAAAAGTGGTAGATGCTCAAGAAAATCTGGATGCGGCCAGCTTGAAAGCTCCTATGACCGGTGTTGTTATTGAATTGGAGCTTCATGAAAAAGAAAGAATCAGTATCAAAAATGTGATTACAATAGCTCAGTTGGATCCACCTACGCTGGAAGCTTCTTTTGATGAAGGGGATTGGAACCTGGTGAAAGTAGGCAATCCAGTAGAAGTTATCTTTGATGCTCTGCCTGAAAGAACCTACAGCGGCAAGGTTGTCTTTGTTGATCCTGTACTGAAAACCAGGCAGAATAATTCAACATCGATTATTGCATTGGTGGAATTGGATATCACCCAGACAGGATGGGCGAATCTTCCTTTGTTTTCTTCTGCATCCATAGAGGTGATCGCTGGAGAAGTACAGGATGCGATTCTGCTTCCGATAGAAGGACTCCAGGATGATTCTGGTAGTCTCGGAACTGTCTTTCTAGAAGAAGATGATGATGAATATGTGATCCAGGAAGTTGAGCTTGGTTTAAGAGACGTGCTCTATGTAGAAGTAACGGGGGGATTATCTGTTGGTGATGTTGTTTTGATAGGAAGTATCGAAAAATAAAGGAAGGAAAAAATGAATTGGATGAAAAAAATTGGTTTGTTATTTGTTGTTGTAATGCTGCTAACAGCTTGTGGTACAGCGGACAAAGTGGTTGATGAAGTTGATACCATCGGAGAACAGCGAGCGAAACTCCAGGGAGATTATGAAAATGCCCTGTCTCCTGCGCTGCAGCTTGTAGTGGGAACCCTGATGCTGGAAGAAACTGATCTAGCGCTGGATGCAGAAATGGCAACGACGCTGATACCCTACTGGAAGTTGTATACCACTCTGACCGAGAGTGATAGTACCGCTCTAGAAGAATTAGATGCGTTAGTCAATGAAATAGAAGGTCTGATGACAACAGATCAGATCAATTATATTGTTGGATTAGAACTTACTCAGGAGAGTATGTTAACAATAATTGAAGAGCTGGGGATTATGGAAGATTTGAGAACAGGGGAAGGGGACGGCACTGGCGCGAACAGGCCTGAAGGTATGCCAGAAGGAACCAGGCCGGGAGGCGGCCAAGGTAGATCTGGAGCCGAAGGTGTGGATCCTGAACTAATGGCGACCATGCAAGCCAGCCGAGCAGAAGAAGGTGGTGCGGGAACAAACCGTATGATCAAACCTTTGATTGTACAACTGATATCTCAATTGGAAGAGATAGCTGGTAACTGAGTTCCCAGGGAATAAAAATAAGCTCCCGGAGATTTCTAAATTCCGGGAGCTTTTTTTATTTAAACACAAACAAAATCTAAACATTTTGTTTAAGAATTCTAAATAATTATTAAGTACACTTAAAACCAGTACAACAATGAGAAGATAGTTGTATTGTTCATTAATAAAAAGGAAGAGGATTATGAAAATGAAAAAACAAATGGGTTTGATATTAATATTGATGTTATTTGTTAGCGCCTGCAGCTCCACGGGCTCTCAAGAATCTACCCAGGTAGTACTCACTAACGATTATGCAGAAGATGCATTGTCTGTAGAAATGCAGTTGGTGGTCGGAAGCCTGATCCTGGAAGAGTCGGACCAGGTAGTAAATCCTGAATTGGCTTCCTCCCTGGTGCCTTATTGGAAAATGTATCTTTCTCTGGCAGAGAGTGATTCAGCAGCAGTCGAAGAAATGGATGCTGTTGTTTCTGAAATCCAGGCATTGATGACCCATGATCAGGTGAGTTATATAGCAGGATTGCAGCTTACCCAGGAATCAATGAAGACCTTATTGGATGACTCAGGGATCATGGAACAGCTCAGCATGGAAAGTATTGGTACAGGAGATGGTACTGGAGAACGACCTGAGGGCATGGTGCCAGGCAGTGGTTTAGGCGGTGGAGCTGGCGCTGGAGTGGACACGGAAGGCATGGATCCAGAACTTGTCGCAACCATGCAAGCCGAACGCGAAGAAGAGGGCGCGGAATCTGTAAGCGCAAACCGTTTGTTGGTTCCCTTGATTGAACAATTGATTTTACAATTGGAAGGGATAGCTGGCAGCTGAAGAAGCAGGGATATATAATAAAAGCTCCTGGAGTATCTCAAATCTCCGGGAGCTTTTATTATTGACTTCATCCTGTTATTTTTACGGCGTAAAGGCGAACTCACTAACAAAACAGTTGCCCGCCATATTTTCCTGGGTGCAGGCTGTGATGGTGGCAAAGGAATAATGATCGCTGGGATCTTCGCTCAGATCAAAACTGATCGTAAATCCAGACTCACCCGGGAATAAAAGATCCTCATCAGCAGCCAGATCACATCCCCCCGCAGCCATGAAAGAATTCATTTGGGAAAGGCCAGTCTGTTCATCTGTAACGGTATCTAGCACATGGACAGATATTGATTCGAGTGTTACTGGACCAGTATTATCTATGGTGAATTCCACCCGCCAGGCGCCATTGCAGGTTTCCAGTTCACGAAATTCAGCAGTGAATGATGGAGCTGTATCGGGTGTGGGCCCGGGCGTATAGATAGGCAGCGGTTCTGTGTCTCCGGTTGTTTCAGCATAATATCCCCAGATCCAGCAGTATTCATCTTCGATATCTGGATTGGCAATGTAATACCAGGCACCAGAAGGATCGATCCCATGAACGGTTGATTCCTCTCCAACAAAAAGACCGCCCAGGTATGGATATACCTTTCCGGGCCCGGAACGGCAGTTAGTATCTAATGAGACCTGAACGAGGGGAGGTTCAAAATCTCCTGGTTCCGTGGTAGAGGTACTTGTTGGTTCTGGAATTGGAGTGTTTGTGCTGGTGGGCGCAGGAGTATATGTGGGTGTAAAGGCAGCTTCAGCGTCCACGGTCTGCTGTAGAATGGCAGCTTTAGCGGTGTCCGTTTCAGCTACTGCGGTATCCACTGCTGTTAAGATATCCCCTTCATCTAGCTTATTTCCACAGCCAGCAGTAAATAAAGTGATACCAGCGATCAATATGATGAACAGGATCAATTTGGATTGTTTTTTCATTGTGGAACTCCTTCCCGCTGCTGACAGTATAAATACTGCCCGGGGCAGGTAAATATGGATACGAACAAGAGCACATCTTATCAGAACTATCTTATTATGGAAAGGATCCCAGTTTGGGATGTATTGATCAGGCGATTGGGAATTCTACCTGGAAAGTTGTGCCTTCTCCAAGTGTGCTTTGAACCGAGATCCGGCCTTTCTGAGCTTCTACAAGTTTCCTTGTAATCGCCAAGCCAAGCCCGGAGGAGCCAAATTCGGAATTTCTAGATGAATCAGTCCGGAAAGAGCGGTTAAAGATGTGGGGTAGATTTTCTTCTGAAATCCCAGGACCATCATCAACAACTTCCAGGATCAAGTTGTCCCCTTTCTGGTAGGATCTTAGTTCTATTTTGCCACCGAATGATAATACCTGGAGAGAGTTATTGACTAAATTTCCCAGGATCTGGGTCAGGCGGCCGGGATCCAGATCCACCCGGGGGAGATCAATCTCACCTGCTAAAGATAATTCAATACCCTTTTCTTTTGCCAGAGGTAAAAAGGCGGATTCTACTTGCTGAAGAATCAAAGCCGGGTCTATATTCTGGATTTGGAAGGTCAATTCCTCTGAATCAAGCAAACTGAGGGTTTTGAGGTCGTCGATGAGGTAGCCCAAATGTTGGGATTGCTGGTACATGGTCTGGTAGATCTCTGTGGTACCGGCCATTTTTCCTTCGCTGAGCACCTCTGTGTAGCCCTGGAGGATCGTAAGCGGAGTTCTCAGATCGTGGGCAATATCCGATGTCATTTGCTTGCGGGCCAGATCAGCTTTTTCCAGGTCTGTGCTCATCCTGTTGAAGGATGACGCCAGTTTTCCTAATTCATCTTTGGATCGGATATCTACCTGGTAGCCTAGCTCACCGCCGGCAACTTTTTCAGTTGCCCCAGCTAGCTTGCGGATTGGTCGGGTAAAGGATTGAATTAAAAACCCTCCTAGAGTGAGGGCAATTAGCAAGGTACCGATCGAGCTGATGACCAAACCCTGCTGCACTGTGTTCAGGAAATCCTTCTGGGGACTATTCCTGGGTCCTTGGAGTGTTGCAGGTATCAACCAACCAACTATATTGCCATCAACTTCAAGAGAGATGCCTTTTTCAACCTCATCCAAAGGGACTGAGGAGCCTGGTTTTGGTCCGCCCGGGCCTGGGTTGGTATCGATGATCTCGCCTGAGGTGGAGGTCAGGATGAACGGAATGTTGGCATAGGGTTGATTGCCTTGTTGGCCACCTGCTTGGGTGGAATGCTGGGCGAAGGGATAAACTTGCTGAAAAGGGATGTGTGCGTCTTCCCAGTTACCAGTGGCTGAGTAGTACTCAGTTAACGCCTCAACCAGGACTTGCTGGTCCCGATCCCTAATAAAATTATCAAACGCCTTCTGGGTCTGGTTCTGGATGTAAAACGATGTGAATAGAGCACCGATAATACTGACCACAACCAGGACCAGGGTTATTTTAACACTGAGGGACCGCATATATACCTATTTCCTTTCCCGGGCGAATCGGTATCCGGTTCCGTAGACCGTTTCAATATAGATCGGATCTGATGGATCTGGCTCAATCTTTTCCCGCAGGTTGTGAATATGGACATCTACCGTACGTTCATAACCTTCAATAAAAGTTGATTCTCCCAGGCTTTCCAGCAACTCTGCCCGGCTGAATGATCTACCAGGGGCTGCCATGAGTGCTGCCAGCAGGTCAAATTCGGAGGGAGTTAACTCGACTGGTCGATCTTGTATCTCAACTATGTGTCCAGCGATATCCAGGATGATGTCTGCAACCCGGAGGGTCTCTGCTTTTGGCTGGCCCTTGTTTGCGCGTCTTATGAGGGAATTGACCCTGGCTGTTAACTCCCGCAGGCTGAAAGGTTTGGTCATATAGTCATCCGCGCCCAGTTCCAGACCGAGAACCTTATCGGTTTCTTCGACTTTGGCTGTCAAAACCAGAATAGGAATATCTGATTCGGAAGTATAGATACGAATAAAATCACTCCCGCCCATTTCGGGCATCATCATATCCAAAACGATGCAGTCAGGTTTGCCTTCCCGGGCGACAAACAGTGCTTTCTGCCCGTTTTCTGCTGTCAGGACTTCAAATCCCTCGCTGGACAGATAGCTTTGTAACATGGTCCGGATATCGGGGTTATCGTCAACAACTAAGATCTTTTTTGCCATAGTACCTCTAAATGTATAATTTTAAGAATTATACCTGTAACAAAACAATCTTGAGAGAGCCGGACTTCTTGCGTTTGTCCGGCTCTCGGTGAGAAGAAGAGAAATGGATCTCAACTTTTGTGTTTACTGATCGGTAGATGGTTTTTCGCCTCGCATTCCGGGCCTTCTTGCACCATCCATATCAGGCCGTTCGCCAGATCCACGCCCGCCAAGTCCAACAAAGGGGCCGTCCAGGAAGCCTTTTTCGAGACCTTCCAGGAGCCAATCAGCATGTTCCTGAGTGATATCTCCGTTGGCAAGGGCTTCTTCGATCCTGGTCTGCATATCTACCTGGTTGGTTGCTCGCATTCCCTCTTTGAACGAACCAAGGTCAACTCCCGCTTCCTCGGCAAGCTCCTGGATGTTTTTGCCATCCTGCAGCTGTTCCCGAAGTTCTTCAGTGGTCAGACCCAGCAGCTCAGCCAGGGAATCCCGTCCGCGGGGATCATCTCCCTGCGCGTAGGCAACGCCTGCAACAGAAATTCCGGCCACGACTACTACCAATAAGCCAATCAAAGTGTATTTCAAAATCGGTTTCATATTTTGTCTCCTTGTGAAAATTATCAAAACAACGGTTTTGTTCCAAGGGATCCAGCCTTAGTTTAACATCAGGATATTTAGAAATTGTTAAGCTGATGTAGAGATTTTGTTAATTTCTTACTTAAAGAGGATACGGTTTCCTTTCAAGGAAACCGTATCCTGGTAATGTATCAACCACCTCCTTTTCTAGAGGAGTAACAGGTTTCCAGCAGTCCGTTGTTACCGCTGGATGGATCCAATTCAAGGATAAATGAAAGGTATTTATTGAATGTTTAGAAGTAGTGAAGGTTTTGTAAAACTTTGAGGAGGATGAGTGATAGTGAGGAAACTGTTTCATTAGAGGAAACAGTTTCCTTCTCAATTTTTAGTACGATATAATCTTAGCAATATGCCAACGCCAAACAAAAACACAGCGGATGATTACAAGCTGGAATACCGGCCCAAGTATCAGACCTACCGCTATTTGATGCAGAATCGCATCAATGAGGTACTGCTGGTATCCAGCACCTATGACTCATTTATCATCGAGGAGGATGCCAGGCTTTCGGATCAGATTTTCGAGGAATTCCATAATCTCAATCTGCGCACTTTGCCGCATATTTTCCGGGCTACCTCAGTCAACCGGGCTCTTGAGCTCCTCAAAGAACGCAAATTTGATCTGGTAATTACCATGCGGAGATTGGGTGAGATCAATCCACTCGTATTCGCAGATCAGATCAAAGCTATCCAGGATATCCCTGTAGTGTTATTACTGAAAAACTCATCAGAACTGCAGTACTTGCCCGCCAAAGCCCTTGAAACGAGCAATATTGACCACACCTTTGTCTGGAACGGGAATCCCACAGTATTTGTGGCCATCATCAAACTGCTGGAAGACCATCTGAACGTAGACGCCGATATCATCACCGGTGATACCAGGGTGATCATTGTTGTAGAGGATTCAATTCGTTTTTATTCGTTATATCTGCCTGTCCTCTATTCAGAGATCATGATGCAAACCCAGCGCCTGATCTCTGAAGGCGCAAATGACTATATATCCCTGCTGCAGATGAGGTCCCGGCCCAAGATCCTGCTTGCCAGAAATTACGAAGAGGCCTGGGAGATGTATCAGAAATACGAGGACCATCTGCTGGGCATGATCACTGATATTCGCTTCCCCCGGAATGGAAAGTTGGAAGAAGATGCTGGTTTTGATCTGGTTCACAAGATCCGAAAACAAGCGCCCACGCTGCCGATCATGTTCCAATCCAGTGAAGAGAAGAACCGGGCAGAATCCGAAAAACTACAGGGATTCTTTGCCAATAAAACCGATCATTCTCTGATCCAGGAGTTAAGAACTTTTTTATTGAACTATACGGGATTTGGCTGTTTTACCTTCCGTATGCCGGATGACAGCATTGTTGGCACGGCGGATAACCTATTAGAACTCCGCGACCAACTGAGCCTCATACCCCTGGAGTCGTTTGTCTATCATGCCCAAAACGACCATTTTTCCGGCTGGCTGGCAGCCAGGGGAGAATTTGCCGTCGCCCGCCAGCTCAAGCCCAGGAAAGTATCGGAGTTTGAGAACAAAGAAGATCTACGGCAGCTGATCATTAGCTCGGTTGATGATATCCTGCACGAGCGCATGGGCATTATCATTGATTTTGATCGCCAGAATTATCATCCCCGTTCCCGATTCATTCGTCTCCGACCAGGTTCCCTGGGTGGGAAGGGCAGAGGCTTGGCATTCCTGCTCTTTTTGCGGTCATCTTATAATGCCGGTTTCCGGAAGGAATTCCCTGATGTGGATATTCAGATCCCCCGCACTGTGGTGATCGGTACAGATCAGTTTGACCAGTTCATGCGGGAAAACGACCTGTATGATTTTGTCACCACCGATCACGATGATATCGAGATCAATGAACGTTTCCTCCAGGGTCAACTCCCCAGGGAATTATGGGATGATCTGCGATTTATCTACTCAGACCAGATAAAACCGCTGGCAGTGCGTTCATCCAGCATCTTTGAGGATTCCCTATTTCAGCCTTTTGCCGGTGTCTTTTCTACTTATATGCTCCCCAACAGTCACCCGGACCTGGATGTGCGTATCAACCAGCTGATATCTGCCATAAAACTGGTCTATGCTTCCACCTATCTGAAGCTGGCCCGCTCCTATGCGGAAACGCTGGGCATATCCCTCGGAGAATCCAGCATGGCTGTGGTGATCCAGGAGGTGGTTGGCCAGGTGCATGGTGAGCGTTATTATCCCAATTTTTCAGGTATAGCTGCGTCTTACAATTATTATCCCTTGGGTAAACATCTCCAGCCAGAGGACCGGATCGCCTTTGCGGCTCTTGGATTGGGAAAAACAGTTGTGGATGGCGGCCTGTCGCGCCGTTTCAGCCCCAAACGCCCCAAGGTAAATATCTTTGCCAGCATTGAAGATGAGATCGGGAGCAGCCAGAGCTCCTTTTTTGCAGTTCGATTATCCCAGGAGGAACGCATCAACCTTGACCAGGGGGAATACAGCTTTCTGGAAAGCTGTTCTTTACGGGATGCAATAGAAGATAAAACTCTGGGAGAAGTTGCGGATACCTATGATCCACAAGGGGGAAGATTGACCAGTGGTTTCTGGGATGAAGAAGCAGGGGCTCCGGTTGTAACTTTCAACCGCCAGCTGAAATATGACACATTCCCCTTGGCGGCTATCATTAACCGTGTACTTCAGCTGGGCGAAGAAGCTATGGGATGTCCGGTGGAAGTGGAATTTGCGGGAGATTTTTCTCCGGAGAAAGGAGAAATGTCTACCTTCAGGCTGCTCCAATTACGGCCTTTCCTGGAACACGAAGAAACAATGATGATCGAGGATTTGGATCTGCCGGATGAAAAATTATTTGTCTCTTCCTCGGTGGTGTCGGGCTACAGGTCCATTTCAGATATTCAAGATATTGTCTATGCTAAACCAGAAGATTTTGACCTTACTCAAACAGTTGAAATGGTGGATGAGATCATGGCTCTCAACCGGACATTGGTTGAAGGTAGTTCGCCATATATCCTGATCGGCCCTGGTCGTTGGGGTACCTGCGAACGCCACCTGGGTATCCCGGTAGTCTGGTCAGACATAAATGGAGCTCGAGTGATCATGGAAGTTGACCTGGAGAATTTTCAGGTGGACCATTCCCAGGGCAGCCACTTCTTCCACAATATATCTTCTGCTGGAATTCCCTATTTCTATATCAAACACAACTCTGCGACAGATTTCCTGGACTGGGATTGGCTCGAGTCTCTCGACCTGGTCAGTGAGGGAAGATATTTTCGGCATGTCAGGACTAAAAAACCACTGACAGTGATTGCCAACGGGAAAAAACGCTCGGGAAAGATCATCAAGCCGAAGTAATAAAAGGGACTCAATCCCTTGGAAAGGAAAAATCTCTACACTCTGGAACCCCATTCATTTTTTCGATTTCAGGTGCACGTCCATCTGGGGGAAAGGCAATTGGATGTTCTCTCTATTAAGGGCTTTGTAGATAGCGGTATTAACGCGGTCGAACATGCGCCGGGTATCGACGTAAGATTCCAGCCACCACCGTACCCGAAATATCAAGGATGAGTCGCCGAACTCCAGGAAAAGGGCTTCCACAGAGCGATCCTTTAAGACACCCTCCACTCCCTGAACTGCTTCCACCATCACTTGGCGGGCTTTTTCCAGATCAGTGCCATAAGCCACCCCGATATGGATCTGCAAACGGTATTGATCATTGGGGTAAGCGTAGTTGACCACCAGGCTTTTGCCGATTAGGGAATTTGGTACTACTACCATGCGGTTATCCCTGGTTCGGATCCGTGTACTGCGGAGACCGATATCCACCACATCTCCCCAGGTGTCCAAGTCCAGAAGCTCGATCCGGTCCCCGATCCGGTAGGGACGGTCGATCATTATTAGGAAACCGCTAATCGTGTCCTCGAGGGCGTTCTGGGCTGCCAGGGCCACTGCCAGGGACCCGATTCCCAATGTAGTCACCATGGCAGTTATGTTGATATCAAAATGGGACAGGATCGTGATGAAACCAATAGCACTGATCAGTATCAAAACGATTCGCTGGAAAAAAGGGAAAAGCTGTTCATCGAGTGTCGCATTGGTTTTGAGGGAAACTTCATCTCCCAGCCAGGCGAAGATGTGAGTTACCAAGCGCCAGGCAAAGGTGAATCCTACAAGAAAATATAGAATAAAGAAACCGTCTTTTATCCAGGAATTCCAGTCTTCAGGGAGAAAATTGAGGCGACCCAAGGCGGCGGCCAGGGCCAGGGTTACAGCAAGCAGGTATAGAGGTACCCGGAAAGCCTCCAGTATCTGGTTGTCGAGATTGTTTTTTGTTTGTCTTGTAATCCGGGAAAAAACTCTATTGAGTAAGAATGAGATCACAATCCTACCCAGCAGCAGCACACCAAACAGGATGCCCAATGAGATTCCGATATCCAGCCATTCTTGGCCAGTCAATCCCAAAAAGATACGTTCCATGGTTTTCTCCTTCTAAATTAAGGACTTAATCCCTTTCTTTGTTACATTTTCCTGATCCACTCCGCAGCTCGCTCCAGCTCCCGTTCCAGAAGCGGACCTTCCGTATCAGCTACATAAAAACCTTCCGGGGGCAGGACGATTTCCGCTCCCTTTTTTTTCCAACCGGTATGAAATAGGTTTGGCACCATATCCAAAAATCCGCACAAAAAAGGGCAGTACCTTGGTTCGGCTGATCTTCTCTTCGGTAAAACGAGTGTCAAAGGTCGCTGCCCTGACCCCCCTTAATCCGTCCCGGGGGATGGTTTTGATCCAGTTGAGAACAGCTGGAGTTGCACTTAGCTGCTGAGTAGGGGAGCCTACTATCAGGCGGTTGATTCCCATTAGATCACCAGGTTGGACATCAGATGCGTGCATAACAAACACCCTGCCGGATAATCCCAAAGCCCTTCCGATCGCTTCGGCGATTAACTTGGTATTGCCAAATTGGGAATCGTAAACAACAATACTCTTCAATTGAAATACTCCTTCTTGTTAATGATTCGCTAACTGACCCCGTAGACCTGCCTGGGAGTTAATTCCCGGGGATAATCATTTAACAAAGCCCGCCTGAGATTAAAACAGGCATGGCATTCATCAACGTATTCTTCCTCGGGAGAGAGTCCCAACTCTTCGATCAATCCTGCTGGTCCTTTGCGGTTTAGCGGACCACAGATAGGATGATTGCCGGGATTGTATTTAGCCATGATCTCCGAGAGCGGTCTTTCCCAAAAATTGCCGATGCTGATTCCTTGGCAGATCTGAATGTTTCCGTAGGAATCGACATGAACCCGGGAAGGTGTGACCAGGTCTTCATAGGGACATTCAACGAGCTCGCTCCAGGGGCGTGTGGGCAGACCCTCAGTGAGTTTATCGGCTGCCCGGCCCCGGAATTTGGCTCCACCCCCAATCAGGGACTGGCCCTTTTCTCCTGGAGGAGGATTGATCACCTGGGGTGGATCGATGCAAATCGGGAACGTGTTCAATTTCAGCTGGTCGCCCACTTTTCGGGCGGTCACAGTTGGATTATCTCGATCATCTCCATAATGGAAAGTGTCATCGCTGACAGATAAGACCGATAACCCGGCCTTTGCAAGAGGGTCCAGCCAGAGATGGGCGTCCTCTTCAGCCAGGGCTCCGTAAGCGTTGGAGACGATCCCCACTTCAAACCCTTTTTGATGGGCTCGTTTAACACTCTCAAGCAGCAGAGGGAAGTACAGGGTAGGCTCGCCGCCTTCAAAGTAGATTGTCTTGATAGTGCCGATCTTCAGTGCTTCATCAAGCACATCTTCCACCTGCTGGATAGTAAAGGTTCCGGGTGTCGTAGGACTGCAGTATAAAAAGCAGTGGTCGCATTCAAAGTTGCAGAGGTAGGTGAGCAGGAAGTGGATTTCGGATAACAAATTATAAACTCCATTGAGCCCATGGTAGATTTTTGATGGCAGGCATCACTATAATTCAGTCCTTAGATGACTCAATAAATATAGTGGGTTGTATTTATTCATTATAATCAGGCGGCGGCACAGTAAAATCATTTACATTAAGCCTGAATTCATTATAGACCAGGTTTTCTGCTCAGTGGGAGGTTATGTTCAGAATAGTGCTGATCACAAACAGGCCCGCAAAGACGAACCACAGTGGGCGATGGAGCAGCGCCAGCGGCCACCAGTAAAACATGATCGTGCCCAGGTAAAGGGTCACATAGGGGAACATGATGTCTTTTCGCAGGGGATTGCGCCAGTTAATGCCCTTGATGTAATCAATCCAATACCCGTAGGCAGACCAGAAAACAAAGATGAAACCGCCCAGCCAGAATGACCAGGATTTTCCGTTTATAAGCAGAATGATGCTGATGATCAATGCGGGAAAACAGAGCGCATAGACGATCCAGCCGTATTTCTTTGTATAGCTCTCAAAGAGTGGTTTGCGGATCGCAAAATGGATGATCAGGATAATTTGCAGCGAAAATGCCCAGATCACGAATAAGGTATCCAAGCGATCGAGTCCAAACATGATTCCTCCCCGCAGAATAATGGATTCTTATTCAGTATACGTTTTTCAGGATAAAAAGTTCTTTGTGATAGCCTGGGTCATCGCGTCCCTGATGTTCTCATCCGGATTATTCCCTTTGGGGATCAATTCCAGGCAGGCCGGATCGAAGTTATATTCTTCTCTCCATTCTCGGTGTTTTTCTGCCAGCTCGACGATACTCTGGCCGATATATTTCACTTCCTCATCGGTCATGGTGGGGTGCAGGGAAAGCCGCATCCAGCCCGGTTTTTCGGAATAATCTCCCTGATCTATCATATCGGAGATATGTTTGGACCGGCCTGGATCGATATTCAATAGATAGTGACCATAGGTTCCGGCACAGGAGCAGCCGCCCCGAGTCTGGATGCCGAATTTGTCATTCAACAATTTAACGCCCAAATTAAAATGTAATTCGTCGATATAAAAAGAGACCACCGCCAGCCGGTCTTTATGTTTTTGAGCGAGGATATGCAGATTGGGCGGGGGAGAGATGATGTCCCACAGGATATTCAAGAGGTGATGTTCCCTTTCCAGGATCTGATCAACCCCCATTTCTTCCTTGAGGGTGATGCACATGGCAGCTTTAATGGTTTGCAGGAAAGCAGGTGTGCCGCCATCCTCCCGGGCTTCGATATCATCGAGGTATTTGTGCTCGCCCCAGGGATTGGTCCAGTCAACTGTTCCTCCCCCGGGATTGACTGGCACTTTGCGGTTGTAGAGGTCTTTATTAAAAATAATCACGCCAGATGAGCCGGGGCCTCCCAGGAATTTATGGGGGGAAAAGAAGATGGCGTCCAGATCAGCACCCTCCAGATCAGGATGCATATTGATCTTTGTATACGGGGCAGAACAGGCAAAATCGACAAAACAATATCCGCCGTGTTTATGCATCATCTGGGCGATTTTGTAATAGGGGGAGGAGATACCAGTCACATTGGAACATGCTGAGATCGAAGCGATCTTTATTGGCCGATCCTGATATTTTTTCAAGAGTTTTTCAAGAGATGTCAGGTCTACCAGTCCATCCTCCGTGGGCTGGATGATCTCTACAGTCGCTATCGTTTCAAGCCAGCTGGTATGGTTCGAGTGATGTTCCATATGGGTGATAAAGACAACTGGGCTTTCCTCTTCAGGCGGCAGGATATTCAGGTCTTTATTTGCTTTCATGCCTAACATGTGCTGGAATTTATTTACCAATCCAGTCATACCCGAACTGCGGGTGATGATAATGTCTTTTTTTCCGGCATTAACGTGGTTTTTGATCTTTTCCTGGGCGGTATGATAGGCGTGTGTCATGGCCAATCCAGTAGTGCTGGTCTCTGTATGGGTATTGGCCACCAAAGGCATGATCTCCGTCCTGAGCCGATCTTCTAGAGGAGCATAAAGACGGCCGCTGGCAATCCAGTCAGCATATACTATCTTTCTTGAAATTCCATCCGGACATTGGATCTCTTCGTCGATCCCTATGATCCCAGCCCTGAATTTTTGAAAATATTTTTCCATATGATAGTTCCTGCCTGATCTACATTGACGGTTTTATTACATATCCGGGATCCCGGGCTGCGGATTGAAGAAAACGAGTTGCCTGTTTTGGAGACCTGATCCTGTGGAATATTATAGACCGATACTGTTCAGATGAGATATATCCCAGGATCTTTTTCTTTCTTCTGAAATAGGTTTGGATGGTCCATAATACGATTGAATCCCGGCTGAACAGTTTTTTCAAGCTTTCACGATTTCCAGTACCAGGCCAGAGTTCTTCCTGGGAGATGATCCGGGATACAGTGCGTTTTACTGCCTGGTCCACGGTGCGCGGAAAACTGAAATCCAGCCAGATCACCGCTTCCACCCTCTCCCATTTGATGTCTAATGTCCTGGAGTAATTCCCATCCAGAACCCAGCTGTCACCTGACAGAGCGGCAGACAGTTTTGGAAATAGTTCGCTGTCATCCGGCTCGTTCCAATCTGGTTCCCAGAAAATGGTGTCAAGTTCAATGAAGGGGATCTGAAGCGTGCTGGCCAGTTCCCGCCCGAAGGTGGTTTTTCCACTTCCGCTGGTCCCAATGACATTGATGCGCAAGATTTGCCTCACTCTGGTGGGGGAGTATCAATCCTATTGTAGCTTAATCACTAATAAAAATAATGCGCCTCAGATGCTCCTGGGCGCATTATCCTAGTAAGGGATTAGATCCCTGGTAGGAAATCCAATCCCTGATTGATTTTTAGGGTTTCCAGACTTCCCAGACCTTGCCAACCAGATCGGGGCCAGGTGTGAGGGTAATATCACCTGGTTCCCATCCTGAGGGTGTCACTTCGCCGGTTTTCACAACATGCTGGAAGGCTTTCACCTGGCGCAGGAGTTCTGCCGGGTTGCGTCCAACTTCTGGTGTGAGTACTTCCATAGCCCGGACCACAAAATCGGGATCGATGATAAACCGGCCCCGGATGTCCACACCTGCGGCATCGTCATAAACACCATAGGCCGTGCCGATTCTTCCGCCACCGTCGGAAAGCATGGGGAAGGGCACTCCACCATCGACCATTTTGGAAAGTTCCTCCGCCTGCCAGATCTTATGCACAAAACGGCTGTCGGTGCTGATGGATAAAACTTCAACGTCTAATGCTTTGAATTCAGGATAAAGGGCAGCGACCGCTGCCAATTCTGTCGGTCAAACGTACGTAAAATCCCCCGGATAAAAACAGATCACGATCCATTTGCCTTTGTAATCGGAGAGTCTGACGGGTTTAAACCCTTCACCGGCAACAAATGCACTGGCCTCAAAATCTATGGCCTCTTTGCCAACTTTTGCAACCATTTTTTTCACCTCCTGGATGATGCCTGGGCTCGCACTGGAAGATCCTTCCGTTTCTTCCATGATAGGGCCCACGACAGGCTTGACACAGCCGTCTTTTAATTTGGACATTTCTTCTCCTTGATCAACATGATGGAGACTGGGACTTCTGAGATTATTATACTATTTGGAAAGAATATGTGACAGGACGAGTAAGTTTTAATCGGTATTTTGTTCTGGCACTGAAGTGTCCAGGATCATGCGCCAGCTACTTTCTTCATGGCGATAAACGGAAAGGAAGCGGGCCCCATAATCAGACCTTTATTAGGAGGAGAAGAAATTTCCTATAGGATATTCGGCATTTGCCCTGATTTGTTGCAATTATCTCAACTTCCAGCTTGTGGTGCTTGATATAATCTCTATATATGTTTAAGAAACGATACCGCAAGATCCTGTTCTTTTTTGCCCGGGTAGTTATCAAGATAGCCTTCTTGGATATCTTTTTGTCTAAGATAGGACTTAGGAAAATCTCTGAAAAAGGCCGCGATGCGCGCATTCTTGATGCCGCCAAACGCTACCGCAACCTGGCAGTCGAGATGGGTGGCGTGTTGATCAAAGTTGGCCAATTCCTGTCTGCCAGAGTCGATATGCTGCCAGCAGATGTAACCGAGGAGCTCAGCGGGCTCCAGGACCAGGTGCCGGAGGAAGATTTCCAGCGAATCCGCAAGCTGGCTGAAGAAGAATTAGGGCAAACCCTGGAAGAGAGTTTTGCAGAATTTGAGGAGATTCCCTTGGCTTCGGCTTCCCTGGGACAGGTTCATCGGGCGGTTCTTAGACCAGAAGATTCGCTGGCAGTGGAAGGAGCGGAAGATATCACAAAGGTGGTTGTTAAAATCCAGCGGCCTGATATTGAAGCCATAATAGATGTTGATCTGTCTGCATTCCGGATTGTCGCCGGCTGGTTGGAACGTTATAAACCGATTCGAAAACGGGTCGATTTGCCAGCCCTGATGGAGGAATTTTCGACTATCCTAGGGCAGGAAATCGACTATATCAATGAGGGAAAAAACGCCGAGCATTTCTGGGAGATTTATAAATCAAATCCCGAGATCAAAGTGCCCAGGGTGATCTGGGTCAAAACAAAGCAGCGGGTTTTGGTTCTTGAAGACGTGTACGCTATCAAGATCACCAACTACAGAGAGATCAAGGAAGCCGGCGTGGATTTAAATGAGGTCGCTTTGAGGCTCTTTGCCAGCTATATGGAACAGATCTTTGAGGAAGAATTCTTCCATGCGGATCCCCATCCCGGGAACTTATTTGTGATCCCGCCAGAAAAATCCCCAACCGGCGCCTGGCAGCTGGCTTTTGTGGATTTTGGCATGGTGGGACTGGTGCCCTCCAACGCTATGGATGGTTTGAGGGAAATGGTGATTGCGGTAGGCACTCAGGATGCCAGCAGAATAGTAAAAGCCTACGAGAAGCTGGATTTCTTATTACCGGGCGCAGACCTGGATTTGATTGAACAGGCTGAGGCAAAAGCTTTTGAACGTTTTTGGGGCAAAAGTATGTCTGAACTGCAGGATATCGACCATAAAGAAATGATGGCTTTTGCAAATGAATTTCGGGACCTGATGTATGATATGCCATTCCAGATTCCCCAGGATCTTTTACTTCTGGGACGGACAGTTGCTATCTTATCCGGCATGTGTACAGGACTGGATCCCGGATTTAATGTCTGGGAGAGTATCCGTCCTTATGCAGAAGATCTGGTGAAATCAGAATTAACAGGAAATTGGGATGTGTGGTGGGGGGAGATCGAAGTCCTGCTGAGATCGCTGATCAGTCTGCCGCGCCGATTGGATGGATTGTTGGATCAGGTTGAAAGAGGAGAGCTCCGGATTCAGGCACCCGGGCTTGAGGGTCATCTAGCGAATATCGAAAAGAACCTCCAGGGTTTAACTGGGGCGGTTCTATTTGCAGCTTTGTTCATTGGTGGAATGCAGTTGGTCCTGGCAGGATTCTCACTGCCAGGATTTATTCTGCTTGGAAGCGCTTTAATCCCTCTGCTGGTAATTCTCTTCCGGTAAATTGGGCGGCAGAGGATTACACTTCCTCTTCGTCAAATTTATCCAGGGCAGCATCGATCAGGCTGCGCAGTCCTTTCAGGACTTCCTGCTGAGCTGCCTGTCTGTGTTCTTTTACTGTGGGGGGGAACATGGCATCGAGTCCTTTTTTGAACTCTTCTTTAGCCGTGCCGAAATGATCCTTGGCTTCCTGAGGTACATGATCCTGTTTGGGGATTTTAGTTTCTTCTGTCATTTTTTTGTACTCCTTAAATTTAGTGATCCCTTCCATATATTATGGATTGAAGGTGATCGGTGGTCAAGTTAATAGGAGAGAAAAATGGGATTGATGATCTCTCTTAGATATATACGGAATTATGGGGAAGAAGTTTCCTGCGAGGGTTGGGATTTTCTGGCCTTGATCTGAAAATTGATGATTATCAACACTGCTCCGAGGACTGTTAACAGGACAAAGATGAGATGTTTTGTAGTGCCTGGAGAGTAGGCAAAGATATCAAAACTAAGGTTGCTGGTGGTGTGCAAAAGGGTGGCAGCCATGATGCTGCGCTGGTTCCCATAATAACACCAGGCGGAAAAAACTGAAGAACTGATCACGAAAGCGATAAAGATCAGGAAATCGATCCCAAAACCCATTTCGATTTGATTGGTTCCCGCCATCCAGAAAAGAGGTAGATGCCAAAAAGCATGGATGAGACCGATCAGCAGGGAGCTAGGAGCCGGCCCCATTTTCTGGCCTAATTTCTCCTGGAGATAACCCCGCCATCCTAACTCCTCCACTCCAGCTTGGAGGAAATAGAGAAAAACTAACAGCGGAATGGTGTTGGGTTGGGAGAGGAGCTCTGCCAGAAAACCTGATTCCGGGACTGGCTGGCCCAATAGGGTAGTAATCCCGATAGCTAAACCGTGCAGAACAGGCCAGAGAGTCAAAATGATCAGGTACCAGGCCGGCCGAATGCGTTTGAAATCGTAGATCCGCTGCCGGAAATCAGTGATCTGATCCAGGTCCCTGTCAAGATAATTTATGATGATTGCAGCCAGACCAGGTCCGAATGCCCCCACCAATGCTGCAGCCAACAAATAGGGGGAGCTTTGGTAATCTTCCCTGGTCAATGCAACAGGGATCCAGATAGCCCAAGAGATGGCAAAACTCAGTCCCAGGTAGATCCAAAGGTGTTTTTTAGAGTTGGAGGGCATTATTCAAATAGAACAGGTTCCGGCTCTGGCTCTTCAGGCTTATCCTTTTTTAATGCCGCATATCCCCCCAGGCCTGCAAATACAAAGCACAATACTGATACAGCCAAAGTGATCGGTTTTAATCCCAGTAGATAATAGGCACTGACGCCGCCTACGAGGTAACCATTAAAAGCTGAGAACCAAACATCTTTGGATTTCATCACCCGGGTGGTGATCCACCCGCCCACAAATAATCCGATGAACCCGGAGATGATGCCGGTGATCAATTGGTATTGAGGCTCTGGATCCCCGGCCAGCCAGAGAATATATAATACGATCTGCGCGGTTGAAAGTGTGGCCAGGAAAGACAGGAAGCCGGCGATGATGATTTGCATGAAGTTGGTGTATTTTTTACTCATGTTTATAATGATAAACTATTTTTTAGCCCTAAGTTTACAGTTTAATTAGGTTGATCATTCCTCTTGTTGAGGTAATGTTTATGAAAAGTAAGGTATTTGCCGTTAATTATTAGGCGTAATGTGTAAATTTTGAGGAGTTAAATGGGGGAAAATACCTGTGAGCGATGAAGTAAACAGTGGTCAGTATTCAGTTTTCTACTCAGTCAGATATGAAAATTCCCCCATCTTCGGTCCCCTATCTTCTTTTAAAGCAAAGACCACACCAGTTGGTATGGTCTTTAGTTCATCAGATTAAAGTTAAGAATTACCCAAATTTATAGGATACCCCAAATCCTCCCCGGGGGTTCTTCCATGAGATGTTCAGGTATGGGCAAAGGACCCGGCATGTGCCGCATTCCACGCAGCTCTGCACAGCGATCTGCACAGTTCGTCCATCCTGGGCCCTGTAGGCTCCCACAGGACAGAATTGGATGCAGGGTTGATCCTCGCAAGCCTGGCAGACAGCGGGGTCGATGATAGCCAGGTGCAGTTCTTGTTCGTCGGTGAAATATTTCAACGACCCTAACATGTCGTCAATATATACTTGAGGAAGCTCACGCTTTTGTTTGTTCTTCTCCATAGTAGCTATCCTTTCCTAGATACCGATAATGGACCGGCCAAAGGCAATGATATCGCCAATTGCTTTAAACAGCGGTCGTCGACTGGTGAGGGATCGAAAAATATCCTTGTACAATTTGCGTTTCGGTTTTCCAAATCCTGTGAAGAACATACCCAGTGCGTCGTTGATGAAAGTCGGGTAAATATCCATGAACTGGGGATGGTTTTTCAGGAAGGCGGAGAATTTTCTGTACTGCTTCATATCCTGGAGAACAAATAGATCACTCAATTTGTCCTGGTAGGTCGAGAGGCTCTTGGCTGAGAAATCTCCTTTTTTATGGGCTTCTACAGCCGTCAGGCCGGCTTGTTTGCCGGCAGTGATGGCCATATTTGTGCCTTCCCAATGCAGGGCATTGACCATCGAGGCTGCGTCTCCAGCCACCAGAACGCCGTCAGTGTAGAGCCTGGGCATTGTGGTCCATCCACCCTCGGGGATCAAGTGAGCTCCATATTCCATCATTTGCCCGTCCTTGATCAGCGGAGCAATAGCCGGGTGTTCCAGGTAGCGCTGGAGTAATTCGTAGGGTTTAATGCCTGATTCCTGAAGCGCATCCAGGGTCACACCCACACCAAGTGATAGGGCACCCTTGGCTGTATATAAGAAACCCAGACCAGCTAATCCCATAGATACATCACCCATCACGGAAATAGCCATGCCGTGATTATTATCTGGCAAACCCAGCCGGGCGTTGATATCCTTGGCAGGGATCGAGATCATCTGTTTCACGGCCAGGGCGGTTTTGGAGATCTTGATATCGTGGTCGATCAAGCCCAGCTTCTGGGTCAAAAGATTGTTGACACCTTCACAAATAATTACCACAGGAGCGTAAACATCACCCTCGGGCCGATCCGTCTTGACCCCGACAACTTTGCCATCTTCGTAGAGGAAGTCATTAACCAGTGTTTTAGGGATAATAAAGGCGCCTTCTGCAACAGCCTGTTCGGCCCACCACGGGTCGAATTCAGCTCGCAGCGCCACATAGGCATCAATAGGATCACTATTTACGACTCCCCCCTGAACGGTGGCTTTTACAAGACCATCATCAGACAAGAACCAGAATCCGGTCTCAGTGACAGGACGCTCCAGGGGAGGTTTGCGGTCGAAGAAATCGGGATAGATATCCACCAGTGCGTGAGTGTATAAAGCCCCACCGAAATAGTTTTTGCTGCCGGGTTTCACACCGCGTTCGATCACGGCGACATTCAAACCTTCTCGGGCAGCGATTGCAGCCGCAGTTGATCCGGCCATGCCGGCGCCTACGACAATAACGTCATACTGTAATTTATCTTTGCTCATGCCGAAGCTCCTTTCTGAGCACGGAGTTGTTTGATCATTTCAGGGATGACCTCATATAGGTCTCCCACTACACCCAGGGTTGATACTTCAAAAATTGGTGCCTGGGGATCGGTGTTGATGGCCAGGATATAGTCAGAATCTTGCATGCCGACCTTGTGCTGGATAGCGCCGGAGATTCCACAGGCGACATACAGTTTGGGGCGGACGTGTTTACCGGTCTGTCCAACCTGGTGGGCGTAATCGATCCAGCCGCCGTCCACAGCGGCTCGGCTGGAGCCAACTACACCACCCAGCTCATCAGCCAGTTCTTTGATCAATTCAAATCCCTTGGAATTTCCAAGACCTTTGCCTCCCGATACAATCACTTCAGCATACTCCAGGTTGAGGTTGGTAGTTTGATCGGTGATGAATTCCACCAGTTGAGCAGCCATCATTTCTGGAGTCACTTCAAAACTTTCTTGGATGATCTCACCCTTGGCTTTTGGATTGCGGACAGGGGTTTCAAATACCCGGGGACGGACGGTAGCCATCTGAGGAGTGTGGTCCTTGCAAACGATAGTGGCGATTACGTTGCCGCCAAAGGCAGGCCGGGTGGCCAGTAAAAGTTTCTTCTCGATCTTGCGGAATGGACCCATTTCCAACTTGGTGCAATCCGCGGTCAGGCCCGTTTTTATTGAGGTGGCCACCGCTCCGGCCAAGTCACGGCCTAATGTGGTGGCGCCGATCAAAAAGACTTCCGGTTTATATTTTTCAACCAAATGGGTGAGGGCTTCAGTATAGGGCCGATTGAGATAATGCTCAAAGGCGGGATCGTCAACATGGTAGATCCGTTCCGCACCGTACATCAAGGCTTCCTTGGCAACATTATCAACATCATGTCCCACCAGGATGCCTTCCACAACGGCTTCTTCGCCGCTGGCTTTCAATTCATCTGCAACTTCAGAGACCAGACAGTTTGCAACTCCGAGCAGCTCGGCTGCTACTGGATGCATTTCCCCATGGTTCTGTTCAATAAATACCCAAAATCGTCTGGTCATTGTTGATCCTCCAATAAAGCGGCCACGGATGTGTTAGAGAGCATCTTTTCCAGAGCAGCCTTTACAGCGCCGGCCAGCCCGTTTTCTTCAACACTAATCGTTTCTGCCGGTTCATGGGCTTCAGGGCTGCCTGATTTGGCAACCATCGTGGGGGAACCTCCCAGGCCGACCTGATCGATGTCATAGGCGACCGGCTCTTGCGCAGACCAGACTTCCGGTTTGTACTTCAGAGAGGTGATCAGGTCCGGCAAAGAAGCGTAGGGGATATCAGCTATAGCCTTTTCGGCTGTTATGGCTGCTGGGAGTTTGGTTTTAATGATTTCTTTTCCGCTTTCGGTCTTGCGGACGATCAATGCAAAGCCTTCTTCTTCATTGACATCCTGGATTTCCACCGCGTAGGTGACCAGGGGTAACCCCAAGCGGATTGCCACACCAGGGCCAACCTGGGCAGTGTCGCCGTCAATGGCTTGTTTGCCAAAGAATACCAGGTCAATATGGTCTTCCTGGTCGATCTTACGGATGGCTTCTGCCAGTACATAGGATGTGGCGAGGGTGTCGCTTCCAGCAAATGCCCGATCGGAGATCAACACAGCCCGATCAGCGCCCATTTCGATACACTCCTGGAGTGCTTCCTCGGCGGCCGGCGGTCCCATGGTGACCACGGTCAGTTTGCCCCCCAGTTTCTTCTTCCATTCCGCGGCAGATGCCACGGCATGGGCGTCGTATGGGTTGAGAATGGCAGGCACACCCTTGCGGATCATGCTGCCAGTTTCGGGGTCAATGCGGATGTTAGTGGTATCAGGCACTTGTTTAACGCTTACTAACAAATGGATCATCGTTCACCTCAGTGAATGGGGTAAGATTTTATTCGTATTGATTATAAATCAATTTGTGAATTTTACCACAGCAGAGGGTCTGAAGGTAATGATTGCGAGAGGGAAAATCGAAAAAAATATCTAGTAAGTTTACATGGTTAAGGTAGGCAAAAAATGCAGATAACATCGATCAGTATGGAAAATAATCCAACCCAGATCTATTTTCCCTGCTGTGCGAAGTAGCCCGGGCTGACAATGGCGGTGTAGATCAGCATGCCCGAGGCGACCAGGTATAAGATAGAGGCCCAGGGCCGTCTGGTTATTAAGCCGATCCCGCTGAGGATCAGAGCCAGGGCGGTGATCATCTCGCCGATGATATGGAACCAGATCTGGATCGGTTCGGTTTTCAACTATGGGATTTGTTTTGTGATGAACGACATGATCCATTGACCGATTATGCCCAGGCCGATGATGAGGGCGAAGATGGCGATAAATGTCATTGTTGCCTATGTTTGGTGAATGGCTTGTTGTGTAAATAATAAGTAATCAGTAACCAGTAATCAATCTCCCCGGTCGGAAGCGAAGCGACCCCCGGTCTCCCGTCCCCCGTCCTCGGTCGTGAGCACAGCGAACAGAAAAGGCTGGAGCGAGGGTTAGGTGCGCCTTATAAGAACTGCGTATCTATTTTTCCTTTTTCCCCAAATATCCCTCTCGTTTCCGAGCTTCCAGTGACGCTTTTCCACTTGGTCCATCTCCTCTCGCCACGGAAACTGCCACATTGTCACCGGCAACTCCCACAATTTCTGCTACATCGCTGTGAGTGAACCCTGGACAGAGAAGCACAGAATCAATATTCTCCATTTCAACATAGTTTTTGCAAACCTCAACCGCTTCCGCCTGATTCTTCACCACAACCGTGAATAGCTGATACATCCCTGTATTTATTGCGTTCCTGTGTTTCGCTGTCTGCGCATCAGGTGCATGAGCAAGAAAGAGTACCTTGAAAGCCATTGTTCGCCTCCTGTTTCCAATGTTCCAATTCATTAATTCAATCAATCCAAATTATCAATTAAAGCACCTAACGGAAGAGCTTTGCGAAGCACTCTGGTGAGGGCACCCGCAGCCGGGTCTCTCCCGGTCTCCTTTTACCGGTCCTCCGTCTCTTGTCACCGGTCGTGAGTGAAGCGAACATCCTGCTGTCGGGTGCAGCAGGGGTTACTAGAATGTAATAGAGATGAGGGCGTGGCAGGCATGGTACCCTGTGGTTGACAACCGAGCTGGGGACGTT
>Ga0209834_10000286_pt1 | contig 31445 bp, 33 predicted proteins | sample Mar14236cmmetaG_FD_184134 | JGI IMG/M metagenome (GOLD analysis project Ga0209834, IMG submission 184134) | Marine hydrothermal vent microbial communities from Guaymas Basin, Gulf of California to study Microbial Dark Matter (Phase II) - Marker... ... | reverse complement strand
TCGCGACAAGCGCAACGGCCGCGGCAAGCCGTCCCGCGGCGGCGGGGGCTTCGTTTTCCGGCTGCGGTTCCGGTTCGGGCGGGGCGAAGCCGAAGAAGGTGCCGGGGAAATAGTCCGGCGGGCGCTTGGGGATTGGTTTGGGCTGGGACTTCTCGCGCACCCGGGGGCCGGCCGGACCGTTTTTGCGTCCCTCGCCGCCGCGGGACGGCTTGCCGCGGCCGTTGCGCTTGTCGCGAATGCGAGAGGCCACTTTTACCGGGCCGGCCTTGTCTTCGACATACCAGTCATCCTCGGGCCAGATTACCGGGATCTTGTAGCCCAGCATGTTCTCCACCGGCTCCAGGTGCAGCACGTAGCGCTCGCAAGCCAGCGAGATGGCCTTGCCCTGCTTGCCGGCCCGGGCGGTTCGGCCGATGCGATGGACGTAGTTTTCCGCATCCTGGGGCAGGTCGTAGTTGATCACGTGGCTGATGTCTTCCACGTGGATGCCCCGGGAGGCGACATCGGTTGCCACCAGAATCTTGATCTTGCCGCTTTTGTAGCGGTCCATCAGCTGGAAGCGCTTCTTCTGGGGCAGGTCCCCGGTGATCATCTCGGCCGGCAGGCCGTTGCCCTTGAGCTTGCGCGTCAGCCATTCGACGCCCACCTTGGTGTTGACGAAGATCAGCACCCGTTCCCATTTTTCCCGCTGCAGCAGCCCGAGCAAAAGAGGCAGCTTCTGCTCCTCGCCCACGTGGAAAAGCTCCTGGGCGATGCCCTCCACGGCGACGTCCTGGGGGGTCACCGAGATAAACTCGGGCAGGTTCATGTACTCGTAGGTCAGCTCGAGCACCCGGTAGGAGAGGGTGGCGGAAAAGAGCATGGACTGGCGCTTTTCGTAGCTGGGCAACTTGCGCAGGATGAAGCGCATGTCCTGGGTGAAGCCCAGGTCGAAGAGCCGGTCGGCCTCGTCGATGACCACGATGCGGATCCACTTGGTATTGAAGATCCCCTGCTTGATGTAGTCGATGACCCGCCCTGGGGTGCCCACCACGATGTCCACGCCGTTTTTGAGGGCTTCGGCCTGCTTGTCGTAGTCGATGCCGCCCACCACCTGCACCACCTTCAGGTCGAGGTGGCGGCCGATATTGAGGGCTTCCTCGTAGGTCTGCTGGGCCAGCTCGCGGGTGGGGGCCACCACGAGGGCCCGCGGGGACCCGTCCTCGGGCCGCGGTTCCACCGTCAGCCGCTGGAGCACTGTCACCATGAAGGCGGCCGTCTTGCCGGTGCCGGTCTGGGCCTGGCCGGCCACGTCCCGGCCGGCCAGCGAGATGGGCAGGGTTTCGGCCTGGATGGGCGTGCAGCGGGTAAAACCGCTGTCATCCAATCCCTGGAGCAGGGAAGGGTGCAGGTCGAAATCGGAGAAACGGGTCTGGGTCAGAAAGGTCGGTGCCGGAGCGCGTTGGCCGGATGTTTGCGAGTCGACTGCGTCGGTCATGCGGAATCGTCCTGTCTATGGTTTCGCCCTTTGGGCAGAATCTTATTCTTTATACGTGATTTGTCCGATTTTGCAAGTAGGCCGGGGCTTCGGCGTCTTCCCGGACCGGCACCTGGTGGCCGCTGGCCAGCCGCCGGGGGCTTGGCCGCCGGGGTTGGCTGTAGTATGATCGCGTCCGGCGCCAAGGAGGGAGCATGTCGATTTGCCCCATAACCTTCGGGAAATTTTCAGCCGTGCGAAATGCCCCCCCCCGTTCGGTGCCCGGGGTGACGGGCGCTGAAGAATCCCGGAAATTATCCTTGCCAAGAAAGGCGGACCAGCCGAGATGAAGCCCTTTTTCCAGGTTACCGACCTGAAAGACGTTCTGGCCATGGTCGAGGAGGTTCTTCCCACCGACAGCGAGCCCAAGCCGTTGGGCTCCACCCTGGGACGGGTGCTGGCCGAGCCGATCACGGCCCAGGAGGACGTCCCGCCTTTCGCCAGGGCCACCATGGACGGCTTTGCCGTTGCCGCGGCGAGCACCTTCGGGGCGTCCGAGGCCAACCCGGCCTACCTCAACGTCACCGGCCGCATCGCCATGGGCGAGGTGCCCGTCAAGGCGGTGGGGCCGGGGGAGGCGATGAAAATTTCCACCGGCGGCATGCTGCCGCCGGGGGCCGACGCGGTGGCGATGGTCGAGCATGCGGCGATCCTGGACGACACCACCATCGAGGTCTACCGCAGCGTGGCCCCGGGGCAGCATGTCATTTGCGCCGGTGAAGACCTTTGTCGCGGCGAGACCTTGATCGCCGCCGGCCGGCGCTTGCGGCCCCAGGACGCCGGGCTGATGGCCTCGTTGGGCATCACCCGGGTCCGCGTCCATCGCCGTCCCCGGGTGGGAATCATTTCCACCGGCGACGAGATCGTGCCCGCCGAGGCCAAGCCTGGGCCCGGGCAGATCCGCGACGTCAACACCCACACCCTGGCCGACCTTGTGCGCCAGGCCGGCGCCATCCCGGCCAAATACGGGCTGGTGGGCGACGACTTGCAGCGGCTCAAGGCCGTGTGCCGCCAGGCGGCGGCGGAAAACGACATGGTGTTGATCTCCGGGGGCAGTTCCCTGGGGATGCGCGACTTTACCGTCGAGGCCCTGGCCGAGCTGCCCGACAGCCGCATCCGGGTCCATGGCATCACCATCAGCCCGGGCAAGCCGACCATCCTGGCGCAAAGCGGCGCCAAGCTCGTCTGGGGCCTGCCGGGGCACGTCACCTCGGCCATGGTGGTCTTTACCGCCGTGGTACGTCCCTTCCTCGACCGGCTCTCCGGCCTGACGGCCGAAGCCCGGAGACCTCCGGTGATGGCACGGCTGACGCGCAACCTCGAGTCGGCCGCCGGCCGGGTGGATTTCGTGCGGGTGCGCCTGGGCCAGGGCGCCGACGGCGAGATCCTGGCCGAGCCGATCCTGGGAAAATCCGGCCTGATCCGCACCATGGTGCAGGCCGACGGCCTTATCGCCGTCGACATGAACACCGAGGGCCTGGAAAAGGGCGATCCCGTGGCGGTGGCGCTGTTTTAGCCCGGCCCACCGATCGGCCGTCTCTCAGCGGCTTTTGGCCAGGGCCCCGGCTTCGTTAAAAAGGTCATCGGGGTTGAAGTCGGGGATTTCCTCCCGGATGAAGGCGCGCAGGCGCTTGATGAGCTGGTTTTCGATCTGGCGGATCCGCTCCTTGCTCACCCCGTGGCGGTCGCCGATTTCCTGGAGGGTCGAAGGGTTGTCGGAGAGCATGCGCTGCTCGAAGATTTCCTTCTCGCGTGCGTTTAGTTGGGCGCGAAACTCGCCGATCTTGCGCTTGAGGATCTGCTCGATCTGCATCTGGGCCAGTTGGTCCTCCACCGATTCGCTTTCCAGGCTCAACAGGTCCATGCGCTCGGTGTCCGAGTCGTCCTTGACCGGCTGGTCCAGCGATATGTCCCAGCCGTCCAGGCGCTGGTCCATCTCGATGACCTCGTCCTGGCTGACCCCCAGGCGGCTGGCGAGCAGCTTGGGCTGGGGATCGAAGCCCTGCTCGATGAGCCGCTGCTTCTCCTGCTTGAGCTTGAAGAAGAGCTTGCGCTGGTTCTGGGTGGTGCCGATTTTCACCAGGCGCCAGTTGGCCATGATGAAACGGTAGATGTAGGCCTTGATCCAGAATGCCGCGTAGTAGGAAAACTTGACGTTCTTGTACGGATCGAATTTCTTGACGGCCTGCATCAGCCCGATGTTGCCCTCCTGCACCAGGTCGAGGAGGTTTTGCATCCAGATGCCCTGGAAGTCCATGGCGATCTTGACCACCAGGCGCAGGTTGGCGGTGATGAGCTTCAAGGCCGCTTCAGGGTCGTTTTCCTCGTAGACCCGCACGGCCAGCTCATGCTCCTCTTCCCGGCTCAGCAGGGGATAGCGCCGGATTTCGGCCAGATAGCGCTGGAGGGGATCCAGGCGCACCAGGCTTTTGCCCGGCGCCTCCACCGGCAGGTTCGTCTGTTCGTCCTGGTTCGTTTTCATTCGAATTCCGGCTCCACCTGCGTTCGCGCTAAAAAAAGAAACCCTGCCGTCGAGTCAAGCGTATAAACGGGAGCAGCGGCGACGGTCAAGCCTTTCACCTAAGCCGTCGGCGGCGCCTGGCCCGTCGTTCCGGCGAGCATCTTCAGCGTCACCTGGCGCCGGTCGTCGCCGGCCAGGTACACCGTCTGGGACGGAAAGGCGAATTCGATCCCTTCGGCGGCAAAACGGCGCATGATCTGCAGGCAGGTCTGCTGGAGCCAGGCCTGGTAGGCCCACCAGTCGGGGGGATGGTACCAGAGCACCACCGTGATGTTGAGGCTCCAGTCGTTGAACCCGTTGAAGTAGACCCGAGGCGGCCAGTCCGGGTGCATCCCCTCGTGGTTTTCGAGCAGCTCGCGCAGGATCGCCACGGCCTGCTCGACTTTCTCCGGCGGGGTGTCGTAGGGCAGGCCGATGTGGGTGAGCCAGCGGATGTTGGGCCGCTTGCCGATGTTTTCCAGCACCGAATTGACCACCTTCTCGTTGGGAATGGTCACCAGGTTGCCCGTCAGGGTCCGAAGGCGGGTGCTGCGGAACCCCACTGCCTCCACGGTACCGTCCTGACCCTCGATGACGATCCGTTCGCCTATCTGGAACGGCTTGTCGAAGAGAATGGTCAACGTGCCGAAAAAATTGCCGATGGTGTCCTTGGCGGCCAGGGCCACGGCCAAGCCGCCGATTCCCAGGGAGGCCAGCAGGGGGCCGATCTGGACGCCGGTAAGATTTTGCAGGATGACGACGGTCCCGATGGCCCCGATGAAGATGCGCAGGGTCTTGCCCACCAGGGGGGCGAGCATGTCGTCGATGGTGCTCTCGGTGGCCGCGGCCCAGCGCCGCAAACGTTCATCCAGCAGCCGCACCAGGTTGAGCAAAAACCAGAACAGGGCGAACAGACCGCCGATATCGGCCGTTCGCTGGGCCACCAGGTGGACGAGGTTGGCCCCGTCGGGACGATCAAAGTGGATAAACAGCGGCGACAGGGCGATGTAGATGCCGTAGACCCAGACAAAGAGCGACAACGGCCGGATCAGGGCCTTGAGCAAAAGCCGCGCCCACAGATTGTCCGGACCCGCTTCGTCCTCCAGGCGAATCTGACGCCGCCGCAGGATCCAGCGCAGGATGCGCTCGACGAAAACCGCCACAAAGATCATCACCAGGCAAGTGAGCAGCCTGAGCCAACTGATGTCGAAAATGATTCGGGCCTTGATCCATTTGCCCAGGTGTCGGGCGGCCAGTGACTCGAGTTGCTCGATCCCCGCACCGAGACGCTCGCCGGCGGCATCGATTTTTTCCGTCTGCACCACGCTGGGACGGCGATCCTCCTCACCGGTTTCCGCGTCGGCGACAGGGGTGCCGGCTGCCGGGGCCGCCAGAAGGGCCGAGGCGACAAGAAGAACTGACAGGCAGATCATGTAAAAACGACACCGACATGCTATCATGAAGCCTCTTTCCTTTTTTACAATGGTACATGGCTGAGATTATTTTTCAAGTTCCGGAAGACATGGCAAACGGCGCAAGTTCACCGGAGAGATTTGAGATGTCCACCACCGATGCCACAAGCCAACTGCGCCGCTGGCTGGCGCCGCTGGGATCCGACCTGCCGTCGCTGTTCATGGTGGGCGGGGCGGTGCGCGACCATCTGCTCGGCCGGCCCCACAAGGACCTGGACCTGATCTGCCCGCAGGCCGAGGCCCTGGCCCGGCGGTTGGGGCGGATTCACCAGGCCACGGTGGTGCCGTTTCTCAAGAAGGCCGATGCCCCCTGCCACCGGGTGGTTTCCCCGGCCGACCCCGAGGACTTTCTGGATCTGTCGCCCATTGCCGGCGGCAGCGTGGCGGCCGACCTGGGGCGGCGCGATTTTACCGTCAACGCCATGGCCTTGCCGATTCTGCCGGGAGCCGGATTCGGGCCGGTGATCGATCCCTTGGGCGGACGCCGGGATCTTGAGACCCGGATCATCCGCGCCTGCGGGCCTAACGCGTTTCGGGATGACCCGGTGCGCATTCTGCGCGCCGTGCGCATCGCCGCCCAGTTGGGGTTTGTCATGGCGCCGGTTACGCTGGATTTGGCCCGGCGGGAGGCGGCGGCCCTTGTCTCCGTGGCGGTGGAGCGCTGCGTCAAGGAGATCTTCGACCTGTTGGCCCAGCCGGCCAGCGCCGGTCACATCCGGATCCTGGACGAACTGGGCGCCCTGGAGGCGATCCTGCCGGAAATCCGGCCCTTGAAGGGCTGCGGCCAGAACGCCTACCATCACCTGGATGTTTGGGGGCACAGCCTGGCGGTACTGGAACAGCTTGAGGCGCTGCTGGCGGAACCGGCGGCCCGTTTCGGCGCGGCCGCCGGTGCGGTCCTTGAACTGCTGCACACCCGGCGGCGCCTGCCCGTGCTCAAGCTGGCATGCCTGCTGCACGACCTGGGCAAGCCCGCCTGCCGCCGGGAGGCGCCCGGGACGGGCCAGGTCCTTTTTTACGGACACGCCAAGGCCGGTGCCGTGCAGGCCGAGGCTGCCGCCCGGCGCCTGAAGCTCGCCACGCACGACCGGGAGCGGCTCGTTTTGCTGGTGGCCCGCCACATGCAGGCCGCCGATTGGTCCAGGCCGGGAGTACGGCCGGGGACGTTGATGAAATGGGGCCGCCGGCTGGGAGACGACATGGTGCTGCTGGTCCTGCTTTGCATGGCCGACACCCTGGCCAAGCGCGGCCCGGCGGCCGATGCCGACGAGCGCCGGCGCCGCCTGCAGTGGGGCCGCGAAACCCTCGAAGCCTATTTTGACATCGTCGTGCCGGCCCTGGGTGCCCGGCCCCTGATCACCGGCCGTGACCTGCTGGCCCTGGGCCTGGCCCCCGGGCCGCGCATCGGCGAGATCCTGGCCAGGGTGACCGCGGCCCGGGACGCCGGCCAAATCACCACCCGCCGGGAGGCCTTGGAGATGGCGCGCAAAGCGGCCGGCCAATAAGGATCGCAGCGGTTGACGCGATCTTGATGTGTATGATATTTAAAATAATACACATAAAAGGAGGGTGCATGCGAACCAACATTGTCATTGATGAAGATCTGATGCGGGAAGCCATGGCGTTGACCGGGGTCAAGACGAAAAAGGCCGCGGTGGAGACGGGCTTGAGGTTGCTGGTGCAGATCAAGAAGCAGGAGCGGTTGAAATCGTTGCGCGGTAAACTGCACTGGGATGGTGATTTGGATGCCATGAGGGCGGATGCATGATCCTGGTGGACACTTCGGTGTGGATCGATTACTTCAACGGCCACCCGTCATGGCAGACTGATCGTCTCGACGATTTCCTGTCGCGTGTTCCCATCGTGGTGGGAGAGCTGATCCTAACTGAAGTGCTCCAGGGGTTCAGGTCCGACCGGGATTTTCAAACGGCCAAGGGGTTCATGCAGGCCCTGGTCTTTCGCAGTATGGGGGGATACGCCATGGCCGTTCAGAGCGCGGAAAATTACAGGCATCTCCGAAAAGCCGGAGTCACCGTGAGAAAGACGATCGATGTCATCATCGCCACTTTTTGCATCGCTGAAGACTTGCCGCTCCTGCACGATGATCGGGATTTTGATCTCATCGGTGCTCATCTGCCGTTGAAGTCTGTCCGGTAGCGCCATTTGGCCGTTTTTTACGAAAGCCGGAGCATCACGGCGCCGGCCACGGCCCACCCGAGCGCCAGCACCGTGGCGACCATCAGGATGCCGCCGGTGACAACGTGCCAGAAGGACTCTGGCCGCCGCTCGCTGTAACCCACCAGGAATGCCAGGACCGCCCCCGCCAACAGTCCGCCGCCGTGGGCCCAGTTGTTGATCCCCGGCAGCAGGCCGATCAGCACCAGCCCCACGATCCAGCCCGATGTCTGTCGGAAAACCACCCGGCCGTAGATGCCGCCACGGCGCTTGCCGTAGTAGATGGCGGCCCCGATCAGGGCGCAGAGACCGGCCGAAGCCCCGATGGTCAGGGCGACGCCGGCCAGGTAGGAGGCATAGAACCCGGCGGCGGCGCCGAGGGTGTAGATGGTGAACATTCGGAAGATACCGAATTGGCGGGCAATCAGCGGGGCAAGCTGGTTCAGGGCCGCCATGTTGAAGAAGATGTGCAGCAGCCCGCCGTGCAGGTAGCCGGCGGTGAGCAGGGACCACCAGCGGCCGAGGCGCTCGATGGGAAAGGTGCCGCTGGCGCCCAGGAGGATGAGACTTTCCGTGTTGGGCGACAAGAAGCGCAGGGGGTTGGCCGAGAGCCGCACGCCCCCGGGGTTGAGCAGAAGCGAAAGCCCGAACACGATCACGTTGAGCCAGATCAGGCCGCGCACGAAATCCTCGGGGCGGCTCAGCCAGCGCACCAGGGCCCCCAGCAGGTGCAGTCCGGCCGGATGGGGCAGCCCGCAGTAGGGGCAGCGGGTTTCGCCGCGGCTGACCAAGCGACGGCAGCGCGGGCAAAGAAGCGAAGCGGATGGGTCGGTCACGGTGACCACCTTTCAACGGATCTTTGAATTCTTCAAAAAAGGTGCCTCGCCGCGTCAGGCATGGATACCGCCTTGCGGCGAGGTAGCGATACCACCAAATGGACACCAGCGCCAGGGCGACGCCTAGCGCAATCCAAATCGCACACGCCGACCCGCCTCCGGGTCTTCGGCCGTTTCAACCTTCGGCTCCAGCAGGAACACCCGCTCGGCCGGCGGCGGGATGGAGAAGCGGTTTGCAGCGCGGTGGTCATGGGGCGCTTCTCCTTTTTTGCAGGATAAAGACCGGAAAGACGGGACTTGATCAAGCATACAGACGCCCCGGGTGAAAAGGCAAAAGGTTTGCTGGCCGTTTCGGCGGCCTCGAAACGCGGACCCCATCGCGAGGCTGAAGCGATTCGACATGTTGGAAAACCATTGACCCCTCCGGTCGATGATGTTAGAAAAACTGACTTGTGCGGGAGGGATGGCCGAGTGGTTTAAGGCGGCGGTCTTGAAAACCGTTGAGCGAAAGCTCCGTGGGTTCGAATCCTACTCCCTCCGCCAACGACGCTACGGAGAGATGGCCGAGTCGGCTGAAGGCGCTCGCCTGCTAAGCGAGTGTGCGGGTAATACTGCACCGAGGGTTCGAATCCCTCTCTCTCCGCCACCTTGCCTGCTAGGGCCCGGCCGGATTTCCGGCCGGGCTTCTTTATGCGGCGGCGCTGTCCCGGTCCTTGTGGAGGCCTTTGCCCAACGGTGCCTGAAAGCTGGTAAGCGTCGATTCGGTTGCTTTTTCAACCTGGAGCCGGTATAAAAATTGCAGCGGGAAAACCCCGCCATTGCTGTTTTAGTGCCCGGAGTTCATTGCCGCCGTGCCGCGGACAGGAGGATGCATGGCCGACGTATCGCGCTGGGATTGGGAGATCGGCACCAAGGCAATCCCCTTCGATGCCTGGAAGGCCGATTTCGCCTGGGTGGAAGAACCTTACGTGAGCCCCGATGGCGAGCGGATCGCCGCCGTGGTCAACCTCGACGATGCCCAGTTCAGTGTCTGCGTCAACGGCCGGGCCTGGGAAGGGGTGTTCGACAAGGCCTGGTACCTGCGTTTTTCCCATGACGGCCGTCTCAGCGCCCTGGTGTCCGAGGACGGGGAATGGACCGTGGCGGTGGACGGAGAGACCTGGCCGGAGCGCTACGGCTACGTCTGGAACACTTTGTTCAGCGCCGACGGCGCCCGCGTTGCCGTGGCGGCCCAGCAGGACATGGCATACGCCATGGTCCTGGACGGGGTCATGTGGGAAAACCGCTTTGCCAACATGACCCACTTTGCCATCAGCCCCGACGGCCGACACACCGCCGCCACGGTCCAGGTCAAAGAGACCGGCGAGGCGGACATTGCCCGCTTCCAGGCCGGCTGCTATTCGGTCGCCGTGGACGGGGATGCCTGGGACAGCGTCTTCACCAACGTGTGGAATCTGGCCTTCAGCCCCGACGGGGCACACCTGGCGGCCGAGGTACGCCAGGGGCTCTACGACTACACCATCGCCGTGGACGGCCGCCCTTGGGAGCGCTGTTTCTCCAGTGTCTGGCAGCCGGTCTTTCACCCCGTATCCGGCGCGGTGATTGCCCCGGTGCGCCTGGAGGGCCAGTGGACCGTGGCTGCCGACGGGGCGCCGATCTGGCCCCGGCGTTTTGTCCAGGTTTGGCACCAGCAGGTGAGTCCCGACGGGCAGCGCCTGGCGGCCATCGTTTCGCCGCGCTACGGTTACTGGACCCTGGCCGTGGACGGGGTCCCGTGGCGCACGACGGTCAACGAGATGGTCATGGACCTGCGCTTCAGCCCGGACGGCCGCCGCCTTGCCGCCGCGGCCAAACACGACGGCCGCTGGACCCTGCTGGTGGACGACCGGCTCTGGAGTCAGCGCTTCGACCAGATCCGCCCGCCGGTCTTCAGCCCGGACGGCCGCCTGGTGGCAGCGGTGGTGGAAACCGAGGGGCGTTTCGGCTTGGTCGTGGACGACCGCCGGTTGCCCCAATCCTACGAAGCCCTTTGGCAGCCGGTGTTTTCTCCCGACGGCACCCGGGTGCTGGTGCGGGGTATCGAAAAGGGGACCTATCGGCGCCAGGTACTTGCCGTCGATCAACTGCTCGCATAAGGAAAAGGCCATGCACGCGATATACGGATGGGTCACCGGGCCGTTGACCTGGATCGCCTTTTTGCTCTTTTTCGGAGGCCTGCTCTATCGGCTGGTGCAGTTGCTGATCCTCGTGAGGCGCAAGGAGCCGTTTATCTTCAGCTACATGAGTCTCAAATACAGTCTGCGCTCGATTCTGCACTGGATTCTGCCCTTCGGCACGGTCAACTGGCGCCTGCATCCCGTGATGACCATCGTGACCTTCGCCTTTCATATCTGCCTGCTGGTGGCACCGGTCTTCCTGATGGCCCATGCGATTTTGTTCGAGGAAGCCTGGGGCTTCGGCTGGCCGAGCCTGCCAGATGTCGCCGCCGATTGGATGACGCTGATCGTCATTGCCGGCGCCGTTTTTTTCCTGGTGCGGCGCATCGTTCGGCCGGAGGTGCGCTTTGTCACCTCGACCTCCGACTACGTGCTGCTGGCCGTGGTGGCCGCGCCGTTTGTCACGGGTTTTATCGCCTACCACCAGCTTTTCGCCTACCGCTGGATGCTGGTGGCCCACATCGTCTCGGGGCAGGTCATGCTGGTGGCGATTCCCTTCACCCGTTTGGTGCATATGCTCTTTGCCCCCTTGACCCGGGCCTACACGGGCAGTGAGTTCGGCGGCGTGCGGCACGCCGTCGACTGGTAGCCGGTCCGGGAGCAGACCATCGAAACTTCCGGCTCCGGACTTTCTTCATGAGGAGATTGCATCGTGGCGCAACCCGCCAAAAGCGAAGCCAAGCAGATTGTGGATAACGGCATCGAAAAAGGGGCCGCCGGGCTCACCGAAGACCGGATCCAGGCGGTGATCAACCGCGTGATCAAGGGGGAGAGCGGGGCGCGGCTCAAGGTCTACGTGGATACCTGCGTGCACTGCGGACTCTGCTCAGAGGCCTGTCACTACTACCTTTCCCACGACAAGGACCCCCGGTATTCGCCGGTGGCCAAGGTCAAGCAGACCCTCTGGGAGATGATTCGCCGCAAGGGACGGGTCAGCGTGGACTTCATGCGCCGGGCGGCGGAAATCGTCCACACGGAGTGCAACCTGTGCAAGCGCTGCGCCATGTACTGCCCCTTCGGCATTGACATCGCTTACCTGATGATGGTGGTGCGGCGCATCGTGCACCTGCTGGGCATGACACCGCAGTACATCCAGGACACGGCCCACAGCCACGCGGCAGTCTCCAACCAGATGTGGGTTAAGCCGGACGAGTGGCCCGACACCTTGCAGTGGCAGGAGGAGGAAGCCCGGGGCGAAATTCCCACCCTGCGCATCCCCCTGGAAAAGGAGGGGGCCGATATCATGTACTCGGTCATCGGCCCCGAGCCCAAGTTCCAGGCCCAGTTGATCTACCAGGCGGCGGTGATCATGGACGTGGCCGGGGTCAACTGGACCATGCCGGCCACCGCGGGCTGGGACAACAGTGACATGGCCATGTTCACCGGCGACAACGAAGTGATGGGCCGCATCAAGCGGGAGCATTACGAGACCGCGGCCCGGCTGCGGGTACGCCGCATCGTTATGGGCGAATGCGGGCACGCCTTCCGCTCGGTCTACGACGTGGGCAACCGCTGGCTTGGGTGGCGCATCCCGCCGATTCCCATCATCCATGCCATCGAATTCTACCACGAACTGCTCACCGCCGGAAAAATCCGCGTGGCCAAGAAGTTCAAAACCCCGGTGACGATCCACGATCCATGCAACGTGGTGCGCGGCGGTGGACTACACCGCATGGCCCGGGATCTGGCCCATGCCTTGTGTGAAGAGGTGGTGGAGATGTACCCCAACTGCGAGCACAACTACTGCTGTTGCGCCGGCGGGGGGGTGATCAACTGTGGACCGCCCTGGAAAAACAAGCGGATCGAGGGCAATCGGGTCAAGGCCGACCAGCTCGCCGATGCCAAGATCCGCGGGGCCAAGGTGCTTATCGCCCCCTGTCACAACTGTCACAGCGGCCTGGAAGACATCAACCATGCCTACGAGTTGGGTCTGGATATCAAGTTTTTCGGCGATATCATCTACGAGGTGATGGAAAAGCCGGAGGCATAAGGAGACTCAATGAAACGATTCGTCACGGTGTTGCTGGCCGTTGCCGTGGGGTGGTTGTGGGCGACGGCGCCCCTGGCCCAGGAAGACATGGAAACGGTGCCCAACGATGCGTTCACCTCGCCGCAGCGCCCCCCGGCGGTGTTTGTCCACGACGCGCACAACGAGGCCGCCGGCATCGACGAATGCAACCGATGTCACCATGTCTACCGCGAAGGCCAACTGGTGCCGGACGAGTCGAGCGAAGACTACCGCTGCAGCGACTGCCATGCCGAAACGGCCGCCGACGACGGAATGCCGGCCCTGATGGGGGCCTTTCATGGCAACTGTAAACAGTGCCACCTGGAACTGGAAAATGGGCCCGTCATGTGCGGCGAGTGCCACCAGCGCCCATGATGATTGACCCGTAACGAATGAGCAGTGACCGAACTTCCAACGCTGCAACCGCATGGAGGCTGCCATGCCGAAGAAAATCCTCATCGTCGAAGACGATCCGGTGATCGTGAAATACCTCCAGGCCGTGTTCAGCGACAACGGGTATGCCACCTGCACGGCGGGCACGGCGACCGAGGCCATGGACGTGGTGCGGGCTGAAAAGCCGGACCTGGTCACCCTCGATCTGCAGTTGCCCGGCGAGTGGGGGCCGCGGTTTTACCGCAAGCTGCGCCAGGACGATACCCTGCGCGACATCCCGGTGATCGTGGTCAGCGGCATCGACGGCGATCATGCCATCAAGGGGGCCATCGCCTTCGTCAAAAAGCCTTTCGATCCCGAGAAGCTCATCGGGATCGTCAAGAACACCATCGGCTGAGGGGCTCCAGCCCCGCCGCGCCTTTCCCTCCGCCGGGCCATTGGCTCTTGTCTGGGGTGCCAAATCGTGTTATTTCAACCAGCGTTTTTCCGTTCCTGGGCGCCAGCGCCGGGCCGGGCCGCAGCCCGAAGAATGCCGGGGCCGCTGTCGCGTTGTGTTGAAAAGCCAGCTTTCACAAAGAGGAGAGACGGCCATGGACCGCAACAACATGAGCACGCCCATCGTTCTGGTCATTCTGGCGGGAATCCTGATGCAGGTGCTGCTGATCTTCGCCGACAGCCGCCCCATGCCCCACCGCACGGCCATCGCCTTCTCCAAGGCCTACTTCCAGCTTGATCCGGCCATGGGCAACTTCCTTTGCACCGACCTGCGCGGCGATGAAGAGGCCGACCCGGTGGCCCTCCTGCGCGAGCGGCGCTTCGACGAGGCCCGCGAGCGCGGTTTTCCGTCCAACATGATCCGCGCCAACCTTTACCACGTGGACTCACGCACCGAGTTGAGCGAGGATGGCGACCAGGCCCTGGTGCATATCACCGCCTTGCGCCGCACCGCCATCAACCCCGTCTTCGCCTGGGTGGCCCGCTTGTTTTCCATCGGCGAGAGCCATCACCTGGAAGAAACCCTCGAGCTGGTGAAAGAAGAAGGGACTTGGAAGGTTTGCGGCAACCCCTTCGGTCTGGCTGACCTCGCCACCTGATCGAATCTTTGTTTACGGCCTCGGCTGTGGATGTTTCAGCGGCCGTCGCAGGCCGCCTGACGCCCTTCCAAAATGGACCCTGTCTACATCCAGCTTCGGGAGCGCGCCTGCCGGATCGTTTCCGCTTGCCCCCTCCCTAGATTCTATCGTGACTGTGCCGATGCCTGCGCCTGGTCCCGCAATTTCTACGCCACCGATCCGGTCATTGCCCGCCTGCGGCGTTTCGTGACGGCCAAGCTCAGCGACGATTTCGGTCACGGCCTGCGCCATGCCGCCAAGGTAACCCTGGACGCCGGCGCCCTGGTGGTGGCGGAAAGAGGGGGTGGGCGACAGGTGGATGGCGGCCTGGCCGCTGCGGTGCGCCACGTCCAGTGCGCCGGCCTGCTGCATGACATCGAGCGCGTTCGGCCCGATCACGCCCGGGCCGGCGCGGACTTTGCCCAGCGGCTTCTGAAGCAGTTTCCCCTGTCTGCCAGGGCGGTGGAAGACATCAGCAGCGCCATCGGCAACCACGAGGCCTTCAAGGAGGTCATCGCGCCGGCCACTGCCGCCGCCGGTTTGATCGACGCCTGCCTCTACGACGCGGACAAGTTCCGCTGGGGGCCGGACAATTTCACCGACACCATCTGGAACATGCTCGCCTTCGGCCGCGTTCCGCCGGCGGTCTTCGTGCGCCACTACCCGAGGGGCATGGAAAGCCTCGAGCGCATCCGCGGCACCTTCCGTAGTTCCACCGGCCGGCGCTACGGGCCCGAGTTCATCGAAATCGGCATCGAAATCGGCTGGCGCCTCTACGACGTGATCCTCGACGAGTTCGCGCCTGTGCTGTAGGCTGCCGTAAAGACATCCGTGCGCCGGGGCAGGCCTGGCAGGTGCGACAAGCCCGACGCGTCAGACCCTGCCGGGCCGGTCGATGCCAATGACAAGGAGCGAGCAATGAGCGCCGAGCTCTGGATCGCCTACCTGTTGGCGGTGACGATCGTTTTGATCATTCCGGGGCCGACGATCATCCTGGTGGTCAGCCAGGCGGTGACCTGTGGGCGCAGGTCGGTGGTACCGCTGGCCGCGGGGGTGGTGCTGGGCGACTTCACCGCGATGACGCTCTCTCTCCTGGGGCTGGGCGCCGTCATGAGTGCATCCGCCGCCCTGTTCACGGTATTCAAGTGGATCGGCGCACTGTACCTCATTTATCTGGGCATCCGTTTGTGGCGGGCAGATCCGAAAAGAGAGTGCTTCGGGAGCCCCCTCTGCATCTCATCGGTTGGACTTTTCAAAAGCGCCTTCATTGTAACGGCCTTGAACCCCAAGAGCATTGCCTTTTTTGTGGCATTTTTGCCGCAGTTCATCAGCCCGTGCAAACCGGTGGCGGGTCAACTCATCCTGCTGGGCGGCACCTTTCTGGTATTGGGCGCCGTCAACGCCGCGCTTTACGCCTTGTTTGCCAGCCGGTTGAGGGCGGCCATCCGCAGGACCACGGTCCGCAAGCGGCTGAATCGCTGCGGCGGCACTGCGCTGATGGGAGCCGGCTTTCTCGCTGCCGGCATACAGCGCAGCGGCTAGCGGCCGAGGCTGGAGCGGCTCGGGCGTTACTGCCAGCTCGTCACCCGCCGTTACGGGTCCTGGGTGCGGTTGGGAACCGTGTTCACCGACGCGGTTTTTTGGAGACGGGCCTGCCATCGGTGAGAAGTTTCTGCGGCCGGTGCATGCGTTGCGTGACGGCTTGTCCGGCCGGGGCCCTGACCGGCGAAGCTTGGCACCCGGGGGTGGCGCGGGAGCGAATCCTGGATGCGAGCGTCTGGGACCAGTGGAAAAAACACTACCGCCGGTACCGTGACGGGCATACCTGCGGCATCTGCTCGGCGGTGTGCCCCTATGGTCAGAAGGTGCTGAAACGGGAAACCCGCCTCAGACCGTCGCCCGGGACAACCAGGCGGCCAGCAGCGGGGCGATGAGCGCTCCCTGGGCGATCCAGTTGAAGTGGTCGGTGTTCTGGAACTCGGGAATGTCCAGCAGGCGGAGCTTGAGCCGGTTCTGGGGCAGCTTGTCGGTGAAGTAGCGGGCGGCCGCCAGCGGGGCGTAGGTGTCGGCGGGAAAGCAGAAGGAGAGTACCGGGCAGCCCACCACGGCCAGGGTGCCGTCGTAGTCGTAAGGATCATCCCTGAAATTGAACAGGTTGGTGCGGGCGATGCGGCTCCAGTCGTTCATCAGGCGCCGGGCCTCCCTACCGCCGAAGCCGAAGGTGCGGCCGGGAAAGTAGCCCATCAGGGCCGCGGCGGCCTGGATGACGAAAGAGCCCCAGTAGATGGCCCGGCGCCGGGCCGGCGGAAACCCGCGGTAGTAGGGTGAACTGCAAGCGAGCTGAATGATGCCGGCGGCGGGCGGCTGGTAGCGGGCGGCGTACAGGGTAACGAGTTGGCCGCCGAGGCTGTGGCCGGCCAACACCAGGGGCAGATTGGAGAAATTGGCCTGGACGTACGCCACCGCCTTCTTGAGGTCTTCATTGATCAGGGCCGAGTAGCCGAAATCGGTATGCCGGCCGGGCACCAACGGGCTTCGGCCGTGGCCGCGCAGTTCGTTGAGCACCACGGTGATGCCGTGGCGGGTGAGCGCCCGGGCAAAGGCGGCGTAATAGTCGGCCCGAACCCCCAGGGCCGGGACAAAAACCATCACCCCGGCCGGCCGTGGCGCCGGCAGAATCAGCAGGTTGGCGTTGTCGATGGCCACGTGGGTCATCTCACCCGATTGATCCGTCATTTCTGCCTGCCCGCTCCTTCCGGTTTCTAGAATCCAACTTTCGGCGCTGCCCGATCGGCCGCGTCTTCGTTTCCGAAAAACTCCGCCTGGCGGAAGCCGGACACCCCGGCCACGATGTTGCTCGGAAACGACTCCACGGCGAAAAGGCGGCCGATGGCCCGGTCGAGGTCGCCTTCCAGGCGCGCGCTCGGCGGGTTGGTCCGTTTGCAGGGTCTGGCTGCGCAGCTCGGTGAGCTTCTCCAGCATACCCCGCGCTCGTGGTCCAGGTAGCCCCGTACGGTTTGGATCAGGTTGACCCGGCGCTTGAGCTGGACCTCGATGCCGCTCCAGCCCTCCTTGACCATGTTGCGCAGCCGCACCAGGACGACGATCAGGGCGGTCATGGCATGATCCTTTCAGCAAAACCAAATGACAATGCGCCGGTTTTGCGGAATCGGGTCAAGCCCGGCGAAGGATTTTCATTCACTGGCATTGACGTGCAAGGATTGGTCATATAAGTTAGCTAATCATGTAAAGGTTCGACGTTCGGATTACGCTTTTGGGGCGAAACCATGGAACCGCTGCAATGCAACATTCATGAAGCCAAGACCCGGCTATCTCAACTTATCCAGGAAGCCCTCAAGGGCAGGGACGTGGTGATCGCCAAGAGCGGCCGGCCGCTGGTCCGGCTCCAAGTCCTGCCCGGCGCCGCGGGGGAGCGTGTCATCGGCCGGCAAAAAGACCTTGTGATCCGCATGGCCGAAGACTTCAATGCCGTCCTGGATGATTTCGAGCCGTACATGCCCTGATTGCCGCCGGTGATAAAGAAGATTCTTATAGACACCCAAGCCTTTCTGTGGATTGCCGGCGACGACCCGCGCCTAGGCGCCGCCGCGCGCCAGGCGTTTCTGGAACCGACGCACCGGCTTTTTCTCAGCATGGCCAGTCTCTGGGAGATGGCCATCAAAATCAGCCTCGGCAAATTGGCGCTCCAACCTGACTGGCCGCAACGGATTGACGCCGAAATGATCGCCAACGGTATCCTCTGGCTGCCCATCGAACCCGAGCACTGCGTTGCCGTATCGACGCTACCGTTTCATCACCGCGACCCCTTCGATCGTCTGCTTATCGCCCAAGCCCTGGTCGAGGACTTGGCCGTCATGACCGCCGATCCGCTTTTTTCAGCATACGGCATTAAATGCATCTGGTAAGGCGTCAGGCGCGGCGCTACGGCTCAAGGCGCCCCGGCGCCGGCACGGCCGCGGCCAGCGCCTTGAAGGCTTCCAGGCCCTCGGCCGCGACCCGGGCCTTGGCTTGGAGCACGTGCTGAAAATAGGCGGCGTCGTCCCTGTCGGCGACATTCAGGGGGCGATCCACGAACCACAGGCGGTTGTGGACCCGGCTGAAGACCGCCAGCGGGCCGTAGTGTATTCCGCCGTCCCGGCGCTCCAGGCGGCCGCAGATGTGGTGATGGACAGACGCGAAAGCCGTCGGTGGCGGTTGCCAGCCCAGCAGTTGGGCCAGCAGGTCCAGCGCCTCGATGACGCCTTCCGGATAGCGCGAATCGAGCGAGGCGGCGCCGTCAAAGGCGATGGCCGAGACGTCGGCGGCGGTGTAGTTCAGGTCGAGGCGGGCGACGGCGGCGCTGCGGAACCGGTCCACGGTGGCGGCCTTTTTGGAAACAACGACATCGCCGTCGTTGAGGATGCGCCGGATGTTGCGGATGCTCACCATCTCCTTGACCGTCGGGCTCTTGCGCAGGGCCACGTCGTCCACCGTGGTGCGGTAGAGGGGCAGGTCGTTGTCGAGTACCAGCACGAGGTCCGCTTCGTCTTTCGGGGGCAGGTAGAGTTCGAGGTCCCGTTCGTGGCGCACCTGCCACCCGGCCGCCTCCAGCAGTTGGCGCATGGCCGGCTTGTCGATGCGCCGGGTGCTGTCCGGGCCGCCGCTCACGGATTCCACCACCCGGGCCGCAAGGCGGTCGATATCGATCTTGCGCTTGAGGTTTTCTTTGAATCCCATGGCCGCCTCCCTGCCGTTAGGGTGGATCCGGTGCACCGGGAAACCGTGACGCGGCCGGTTGCCCGGGGGTGATGGGGGGAAGGTTGCGGGCGACTGGAAAACTATCAGATTCCGGCCCGCTGCGCAATTGTCCCGCTCCGGGCCACCGGTCCCTGTCAGGGCAGCGTCCAGATGGGCGCTTGTCAGCGCCGTGCCGGGCGGCAGCCCCCCGGTTGACGCGGGCGGGAGCGTGGTCTAAAGGTCTTCTTTTCGAACAGGGAAGGGAACCTCACATGGGCGGCAGTTTCACCACCATCACGCTCGGGTGCAAGGTCAACCAGTACGAATCCGAAGCCCTGGCGCGCCGGCTCGTCGACCACGGCTGGCGCCGGGCCGACGGCCCGCCGGTGGACCTGTGCCTGATCAACACCTGCACCGTCACCGGCCGGGCCGCCATGCAAAGCCGCCAGGCGGTGCGTCGGGCCAAGCGCCAGGGCGCCGGGCGGATCGTGGTCACCGGTTGCTACGCCCAGGTGGAACCGGAGGCCCTGACAGCCATCGAAGGGGTGGACCTGGTGGTGGGGCACAGCGAAAAACACCGCATCCCCGCGCTGGTACAAGGCTTGCAGGAAAAGACGGCGCGCCGGCCGGCCGAGGCGGTGGTCGCCCCCCGATCGCCTGCCTGGCCCTTCGAGGCGGTCTGCGATGCCGTGGTGGGCGGGCGCACCCGGCCCTTGCTCAAGATCCAGGACGGCTGCGATGCTTTTTGCACCTACTGTATCGTGCCCTACGCCCGGGGGCGCAGCCGCAGCCTGCCCGCCGAAAACGTGCTGGCACGCATCGCGGATCTCGGGGCTGCCGGCTACCACGAAGTGGTGCTCACCGGCATCCATCTGGGCCGCTACGGCAGGGATCTGACCCCGGCATCCACCCTGGCCGGCCTGCTGCGGCGCATCGATGCCGCCGGAGACATTGGACGCTTCCGGGTCAGCTCGGTGGAGCCCCAGGAGTTTGATTCGGCCCTCATCACCGCCCTGACCGGATCGCCGCGCTGTTGCCGCCACTTTCACCTCCCCCTGCAAAGCGGCGACGACGAGATCTTGCGGCGCATGGGAAGGCCCTACACCGGGACGGATGTGGCCGACCTGGTGCTTACTTTCACCCGCGCGGTGCCCGGGGCTGCCGTGGGGCTGGATGTACTGGTGGGGTTTCCCGGCGAAACGGAGGCGGCTTTCGAGCGTACCTATCAAATGGCGGCCAAGTTGCCCCTTGCCTACCTGCATGTGTTTCCCTTTTCGCCGCGAGCCGGCACCCCGGCCGCCCGCATGGCCGATCCGGTTCCCGATGGCGTTGTCAGCAGCCGTTGCGCGCGGCTGCGGCGCCTCGGGCAGCGCAAGCGCCTTGATTTCTATCGACGGTTCGTGGGCCGCCAGGCCGCCGCCCCGGTGGAAGGTCGCCGCGATCCGCGGACCGGCCGCCTGAAGATCGTTACCGACAACTACCTGCCGGTGCTTTTTGACGGGCCTGACGCGTTGATGGAGACCCTGGTCACCGTGCGCATCGAGGCCGTGGATGCCCGCGGGAGACTGGTCGGTCGGCTGGATTGATACTCGAAGACCGCCAGCCTACTATGGTCTTGCGAAAAACCGGCTCGCCGCACTGGGTCGCGTCCTGGCGCGCGGCTACCTGGAGATCATCCGCAACACGCCTCTGCTGGTGCAGCTCTTTTTCGTCTATTTCGTGATGGCCCCGATTCTCGGGATCCAGGCCTTCCCCTCGGCCGTACTCGCCCTGAACCTTTTCGAGGGGGCCTATGCCTTGGAGATCTTTCACTCCGGCATCGTCTCGGTGCCCCGGTGTCAATGGGAGGCGGCCCGCAGCCTGGGGCTGTCCACCTGGCAGGTGTACCGGTTCCCCCAGACCCTGCGCTGGATCCTGCCGCCGCTCACCGGATAGGGGATCTCGCTGGCCGTGGGGAAAAGATCCAACTGACGGTGCTGCGAGACGAGCCGCCGCCGGCGGGCGGCCCCCAGACGTTCGAGACGCACTCCGGTTTTCAGCACGGCCGTCGCATTTCCAAAAGGGCCGGTGGGCCAGCCGAAAAACAGCGGGAGAAATGGATTCCGTCCTTGACGGCGTCGCCGTTTTGAGCTTGCATTTACGTTAACGTAAGGTTTGTGCGCACGTTTTTGGCACCTGGCAACCCCGGAAGATGGGAGAGGACCTGCAAGCCGTGGCGGCCAAGCTGCGCCGGCGGCTGGCGCAGTTGGAAGAAGGCCATCCCAAAGGCGGCTGAAGCCGCAGCCTGTTACCAAGGAGGTCAACCATGTTTGATTACCTGCTTTCCGAGCCGGCCCGGGGCCTGGTGGAAGAGGTGCGGGACCTGGTGCGCTGGGTGCCGCGGGAGATGGTTTTGGCCATGGACCGCGACGAGATCCGGTTCCCCAAAGAGTTTTTGCAGGAGGCGGGCCGGCGCAACCTCATGGGCTGCCGCTACCCGCGCCGGTGGGGCGGCCGCGACCTGGACTGGGTGAGCACCTGCGCCGTGATGGAAGAGGTGGGCACGCTGGGCTATATTTTCGCCTGCGTTTTCGGGGTGGGGGCCGAGCTGGTCTGCGATGCCATCATCCAGCATGGCAGCGACGCCCAGAAGGAAAACTACGTCAAGCCGTTGCTGGCCGGCGAACGCTTTGCCGCCGAGTGTCTCACCGAGCCGAGGGGCGGCAGCGATTTTTTCGGCACCACTACCACGGCTGAACGCCAAGGCGACCATTTCATCCTCAACGGCCAGAAACGGTTCATCGTTGGCGCCGAAGGTGCCGATTTCTTCCTGGTCTACGCCCGTACCAACCCCAACGCCCCGGCGCACAAGGCCCTGACCTGTTTCGTGGTCGACCGTGGCCCCGGGGTGGAGACCGCCTATCGCTACGGCTTGATGGGCTGCCGCGGCGGGGGGGCCGGACGGGTGGTGTTCCGCGACGTGAGGGTGGGGCCGGAGCACATCGTCGGTGAGCTGGACGGCGGCTACGCGGTCTTCAACACCATGATGATCCCCGAGCGCCTCGGCACGGCGGCCATGACCATCGGGGCGGCCCGTCCGGCGCTGGACGTGGCCACCGGCTACACCACCCGGCGCAAGGCCTTCGGCTCCACCATCAACCAATTCCAGGGGGTCAGCTTCCAGGTGGCCGAAGCCGCCATGCTGCTGGACGCGGCCCGGGCCATGATCTACACCACGGCCCGGGCGGTGGACACCGGGCAGCCGACGAACCTGGTCCGTCGCCTGGTTTCGGAAACGAAAAAGTTCGTCACCGAGGCCTGCCAGAAGGCGGCTCACAACAGCATGCAGGTCATGGGCGGCATCGGCTACACCGACATTTTCCCGGTGGAGCGCGTCGTGCGCGACCTGCGCCTGGCCTCCATTTGGACCGGCACCAGCGAAGTGATGAGCATGATCACGGCCCACGAGTGGTACCGGGAGTACGCCCAGCGCCGCTCCGGCCAGGTCGCGCGCGACTTCGAGTCAGACGCCGCCTCGTCGGACGCGGTGGAGGAAAAAATATACGAGTGAGACCGGCGGGGCCCAGAGGCCCGGCCGGTCAGCGGACCCAGGAAAAGAGGGCCGTGGCCAGGATCAGGACCACGATGCCCCAGAGGCGGCAGGTGCGGTCATTGGCTTTCTCCAGAAACCAGTTTGTAAACCACTGGCCGAGATTCTGCAGGTTGAAGGCGAACGTGGCCGCTTTGGTGAAGGCCAGGAGGCCCAGCAGCCGCACGAACCAGGGGTAGTGGCTGACGCCGGCGGCCACGATGAGCGCCAAACCGAACAGCGCCGGCCAGACGGCCACCAGGCGTGGATCGGCCTGGCGCAACAACCCCTTGATGACGCCGCGGGTCTCCTCGGTGTACAGGATCAGGCAGACGCCCACCGACAGCCAGAGAATGCTGATGACATAAAGAATCCATTCCATTGTAACGCCCTCCAGTTTGCCGTAACGTTAGCACGCTTCAGGCCCTCGTCACTTTAAGAAACATCATGGGCGGCTCCTGTCCTGCCGCCGGAAAGTTCTCCCAGGAGCTCTTCCACCGCGGCGCATTCCAGCCCGAAGGGCAGGTAGCCGGCGTAGCCGAGGATCGGCATGGCAAAGAGCTCGAAGCGCTGCACGTAGGGCACCGTGTAAGTCCACCCCACTAGGCTGCCCGCGTTCCACATTTCCCAGAAAAAGCCGCACACCAAGGCGGCCGCCGCCGATGTGACCACCGGTGACCAGTGGCCCCGGGTCGGCTCGCCCAGCAGGTGCCGCCGACCCCAGAGGGTTTGCACCGAGGCCACCACCCCCAGCGGCGCCACCCAAACCAGGGCAAATAGCTGGTTCGGCCAGGCGGCGATTGCCGCCAGGGCCGCGGCCGCCAGAACCAGGACCGCCGCCGCCGCGCGCCGGGGGCTGCGCGGGACCGGGGCCGGCCAGCCGTCCCAGCCGCGGCGAAACAGATCGAAACCGGCCAGCCAGTCCCGGGTGCCCAGCACCGCCGGCAGCACCGTGGCAAACGAGGCGGTGGCCAGGAGGCTGTAGGTCACGGCGCCGTATTCGGCGCCCGTGTAGTACCAGTTTTGCACGAAGCGGTTCAAATACTCGAAAAACCACCAGAAAACGGCGCTGCCGGCAAACAGGAACGCCAGGTGCCGCCGTTGGTGGGTCAGCATGCAGCGGCCGGTGCGCCGGTAGGCCAGGGCGTTGACCACGGCGATGTAGCTCAGCCAGAGGGGGACGAAGGTATGGGGCTGGCCGGCGGCGAACCAGTCAAAGCGCATCCAGGCCAACACCCAGCTCGCCGCTCCGGCCGCCAGAGCCAAGGATCCCCACCACGGCCAGCGTCCCCGGGGCGGCGGTGCGAGGCGGTGGCGCGCCAGGCCTCGCAGGCCAGTGACCAGCAGCGGCGTCACCACGGCGGCGATGAGGACGGCATAGCTCCAGAAGACAGGCCAACTGAAGGGCCGCGGAGGGACGGCCCGGGGGCGCGGTGGAAATTCGAGGTAGCCGCCGGGCGGGTTTCCGCTCAACACCGCCCCGGCCAAGGGCATGACCACCAGGATCAGCCCGATGACGATCCATTTGAGAAGCGTTGATTTCATGGGGCTTCGATCAATCGGGTTGACATGCCCCCTGCGGGGTATATACTCACCAGAATTTTGGGCATCGATCCATGTCCGCCCCGCCCGGGCACCCCGGTCGGGCAACGATCGAAACGACCAGGAGAAACCATTGACGCGAACCAAGCAATCCGTATTGATCCTGAAGCTGGCAACCGACGGCTTGGACCCGTTCATCCTGCCCGGCTTCGTGCGCAACCTGGCCAAATCGGTGGTGGTCTACCCCCATATGAACCTAATCCGGGTGGACCGCAAGCTGCACTATTTGGGCTGGAGCGGTCAAAAGCTCGACCACAACGCCTTTCAACTGGCCCTGGCTGACATCGCCGAGGCCGATCTTGACGCCCACGTGCTGACCGACCAGATCTTCCATCCTTACTTTCACAACGCCTGAATGGAATCAAGAGCGCTCAGGGCGGACTTGCTGCTGCTGGCCACCGCCGCCATTTGGGGCTTCGCCTTCGTGGCCCAACGCATGGGCATGGACCACGTGGGGCCGTTCACCTTTAACGGGGTCCGCTTTGCCCTCGGCAGCCTCTCCCTCTTGCCGCTGGTGTGGCTGGAGGCGCGGCGTCCGGCGGTGGGCGGGACGGCGCGGCCCGGCGGCAAGTCGGTGTTCTACGGCGGGGCCCTTGCCGGGTCGGCACTGTTTCTGGGCGCATCCCTGCAACAGGTGGGATTGGTCTACACCACGGCCGGAAAGGCCGGCTTCATTACCGGCCTCTACGTGGTGATCGTACCGATTCTGGGGCTTTGCTACCGCCAGCGGCCCGACGCGGGGACCTGGATCGGGGCCGTGATGGCGGCGGCGGGGCTCTACCTGCTCAGCGTCACCGAGCAGTTCACCATCGCCCCTGGCGACCTGCTGGAGTTGGTGGGGGCCTTTTTCTGGGCCTGTCACCTGCTGATCCTCGGCTGGCTCTCGCCGCGGCTGCCCGTCATCTGCCTGGCCTGCCTGCAGTACGCCTGCTGCGCCCTGCTGAGCCTGGCGGTGGCCCTTGCCTGCGAGACCGTCGCTCTGGCGGCGATCCGGGCCGCGGCCCTGCCGATCCTCTACGGCGGCCTGGGATCGGTGGGTATCGCCTACACCCTCCAGGTGGTGGCCCAAAAGGATGCGCCGCCGGCCCATGCCGCCATCCTGTTGAGCCTGGAGGCGGTGTTCGCCGCCCTGGGCGGCTGGCTGATCCTTGGGGAAGTCCTCTCGCCGCGGGCCATGGCGGGGTGCGCCCTCATGCTGGCCGCCATGCTCATCAGCCAACTGTACGCCACCATCGTCGGCCGCCGCCGGCCGCCGGCTCAGGTTCACACCGTCCTGCCCAACGTCGAAGAATCCGCCAACGGGTAAAACCGGGAACCGCTTTTCATGTACCGCTTCGAGCCTATCGGCCGCATCCGTTCCTGCTTTCCGCAGAAATTCGGCATTCCGCGGCAGGCCGGGCTGGTGCCCCAGGCGACGGCGGTGCTGGAGCTGTTCGCCCCCTTCGGCCGCGCCGAGGCCCTGGCCGGCCTGGAGACATTTTCCCATCTCTGGGTGGTCTTCGTCTTTCATGCCCACCTTGATCGGCCCTGGCATCCCACGGTGCGGCCGCCCCGCCTGGGCGGCAACCGGCGCATCGGCCTCTTTGCTTCCCGCAGCGCCTTTCGGCCCAACCCCATCGGTATATCGGCGGTGCGCCTGGATCGCATCCGTCAAGACGGGGACCGGGCTGAGATCGATATCGGCGGCGGCGATTTTCTCGACGGTACCCCGGTGCTGGACATCAAGCCCTACCTGCCGTACGCGGATGCCATCACCGAAGCGGCCGGTGGATTCGCCGCCGACCCGCCGCTGCTGCTGCCGGTGGATTTTGCCCCGGAGGCCGAGACGGCCTGTCGCCAGAGCGGGGACGCCGGGCTGAAGGCGCTCATCACCGGGGTGCTGGCCAACGACCCCCGGCCCGCCTACGATGCCCGCAGGGATGGCGACGCCGTTTTTGGCATGCGGATCTGCGACCTGGAGGTCAAATGGCGGGTGCATCAAGGGCGGGTGGCGGTGCTGTCGGTGGCGCCGGCTACCCGGGATCTCCCGCCTTCGGCTGCTCTTCCCACCACCGACCCGGAGCCATGACCATGATTTCCCGCCAAGCCATCGCTTCCTTTGCCTTGAGCGACAAGATCAAGTCCGGCCTCATCTGGGCCTCGGCGGCCTGCGACCAGGCCGCCGGGTTCGACGGCCTCGCCCGCCAGGGGGCGGTGGCCGTGGCGGAGAACCTGCTGTCCATGGTGCTCAACGAAACCGTTCTGGTGCGACAGGCGAGCGGTAATGCCGACTGGGATGAAGCGGTGCGCCTCATGGACAAGGCCCGGGTGATGATCCGCTCCGGCGTTCCCGCCGAGGCGTCCTTTCATCTCACCCGGGCCCTGGGCGTGGTGACGGGCATCGGCCGCCAGGCCGGAGAGGCGCTGCGGCAACAGGGGCTGCTTTAGCGCTCCGGGGGGGGCGGAAGCCCGTTCAGGCCGCTTCCACCACCTCGGCCTTGAGGATGGTGACCGGCTCCTTGGGGACGTCGTCGTGCATTCCCTGGCGGCCGGTGGCCACCGCCTTGATCTTGTTGACCACCCCGTGCCCCTTGACCACCTTGCCGAAGACGGCGTAGCCCCAACCCTGGGGCGTCTTGGCGGTGTGGTTGAGAAAGTCGTTCTTCTTCACGTTGATGAAAAACTGGGCCGTGGCGCTGTGGGGATCCATGGTGCGGGCCATGGCGACGCTGTAGGCCTCGTTTTTAAGGCCGTTGTCCGCCTCGTTTTCGATGGGCGTCCGGGTGGGCTTTTCCTTCATGTCGGCCGTCATGCCGCCGCCCTGGATCATGAAGCCGTCGATGACACGGTGAAAGATCGTGCCGTCGTAGTGCCCCTCGTTGACGTACTGGAGGAAATTTTCCACCGTCTTGGGTGCCTTGGCGGCGTCCAGGTCGATGACGATATCCCCCATGCTGGTTTCGAGTCTGACCATGATTGCTCCTTTCGCGGGTTGAAAAAGTTCTTTTTCAAAAGCCCTCTCAGATAGTATGAATACCGGCAGGGGTCAAGAATGATGCTTTCGCAGAGACCCCTCGCCGGACCCGGGATGACGGGGGATTTTATCATGGCATCAAGAATGACAGATGCGTAAAAGGAGCCTTCCATGCCCAAGATACTGATTATCGGCGCCGGCGGCGTGGCCAACGTCACGGTGCACAAGTGCGCCCAGAATCCAGAGGTCTTCTCCGAGATCCTGCTGGCCAGCCGCACCGTGGCCAAGTGCGAGGCCATCGCCGCCGAGGTGCATCGGCGTACCGGCCGCACCGTGGCCACGGCCCGGGTGGATGCCGACCAGACCGCCGAAGTGGTGGAACTGATCCGCGGCTTCGGGCCGGACCTGGTGGCCAACCTGGCGCTGCCCTACCAGGACCTTGCCATCATGGACGCCTGCCTTCAGACCGGGGTGGACTACCTGGACACGGCCAACTACGAGCCGCCCGACGAGGCCAGGTTCGAGTACAAGTGGCAGTGGGCCTACCATGAGCGTTTCGCCGCAAAAGGGATCATGGCCCTGCTGGGCAGCGGCTTCGACCCCGGGGCCACCAACGTCTTTTGCGCTTACGCGGCCAAACATCACTTCGACGAGATCCACGAGCTGGACATCATCGACTGCAACGCCGGCGACCACGGCCAGCCCTTTGCCACCAATTTCAACCCGGAGATCAACATCCGCGAGGTCACGGCCCGGGGCCGCTACTGGGACCGGGGCGAGTGGATCGAGACCGACCCGCTGGCCTGGTCCATGACCTACGATTTTCCCGAGGGCATCGGCCCGAAGAAGTGCTACCTCATGTACCACGAAGAGCTGGAATCGCTGATACTGAACCTGCCGGGGCTGAAACGGGCCCGCTTCTGGATGACCTTCGGCGACAGCTACCTCAAGCACCTGGAGGTGCTGGGCAACGTGGGCATGACGCGCATCGACCCGGTGGACTTCGGCGGCACCCGCATCGTGCCCCTGCAGTTCTTGAAGGCCCTGCTGCCCGATCCCGCCAGCTTGGGGCCCAAGACCCGGGGCAAGACCTGCATCGGCTGCCTGATGCGCGGCGTCAAGAACGCAAAGCCCAAGCGCTACTACGTCTACAACGTCTGCGACCACCAGGCGGCCTACGCCGAGACCGGTTCCCAGGCCATTTCCTACACCACCGGGGTGCCGGCCATGATCGGCGCCATGCTGATGCTCACCGGCAAGTGGCGCGGGCGGGGGGTGTTCAACATGGAGCAGTTGGACCCGGATCCGTTCATGGACGCCATGAACCGCTACGGACTGCCATGGACCGAGCGTACCTGGAACGACTGAACCCGGCGCGCCTGCCGTCGCCGTGCTTCGTGGTGGACGAGGCGATGCTGGCGGCCAACGCGGCGATCCTCGACGGGGTGCAGCAGCGCACCGGGGCCAGGATCCTGTTGGCGCTCAAGGGGTTTGCCACCTTCGCCACCTTCGGCCCCCTGCGGGGCGTGCTTGCCGGTACCTGCGCCAGCGGTCCTTTCGAGGCCCGCCTGGGCCGGGAGACCTTCGGGGGCGAGGTGCACGTGGCCTCGCCGGCCTACACGGAAGTGGATATCGACGAGTTGATCACGGTGGCCGATCACATCGTGTTCAACTCTTTGGGCCAGTTGCGCCGCTTTTTGCCCCGGGTGAGGGCCTCCGGGCGGCCCATCGAAATGGGGATCCGCATCAACCCGGAGCACTCCGAGGGGCGGGTGGCGATCTACGATCCGTGCACCGCCGGCTCGCGCCTCGGGGTGCGGCGCAAGGACTTCGCGCCCGAGATGCTGGCCGACATCGACGGGCTGCATTTTCACAGTCTCTGCGAGCACAACGCCGACGCCCTGGCGCGCACCCTGGAAGCGGTGGAGGAAAAGTTCGGCGCCTTTTTGCCCCAGCTCAAGTGGCTCAACATGGGCGGCGGTCATCACATCACCCGGGCCGACTACGACGTCGACCTGCTGTGCAAGTGCATCGAGCGGGTGAAAAACCGCTACGGGGTGCAGGTGTACCTCGAGCCGGGCGAGGCGGTGGCCCTCAATGCCGGCCTGCTGGTGGCCACCGTGCTGGACGTGGTAGAAACCGACGTTCTGCCCGTGGCCATCCTGGACACCTCGGCCGCCTGCCACATGCCCGACGTGCTCGAGATGCCCTACCGGCCCGAGGTGATTGGCGCCGGACGGTCCGGGGAAAAGGCCTTCAGCTGCCGCCTGGGAGGCAAAAGCTGCCTGGCCGGCGACGTGATCGGCGACTACAGCTTCGATACCGTGCTGCGCCCGGGCGACCGGCTGGCCTTCCTGGACATGGCCATCTACTCCATGGTCAAGACCAACACCTTCAACGGGGTGCCCCTGCCGGCCATTGCCCGCTACGACAGCCGCACGGGGGAGCTGGAAGTGGTGCGGCGCTACGGGTACGAGGATTTCAAGAATCGGTTGTCGTGATGTGCGCCGTTTCGAGAAAATTGAGTGCCTGCCGCCTTCGAGCGGGGCGTCGGACCGGTCAGACAAATCAAAGCAACCCACCAGATGGAGCCTTTCCCATGACTTCCGACAGCTTCACCTTCCGCACCGATGACGGCAGCGACATTTTCACCTACCGTTGGCTCCCCGACCCGGATACATCCATCAAGGCCGTGGTGCAGATTGCCCACGGCATGGCCGAGCACGCCGGCCGTTACGGGCGTTTCGCCGAGGTTCTAAATGCCGCCGGCTACGCGGTGTACGCCAACGATCACCGGGGCCACGGCCGCACCGCCGGTGATCCGGCCCGGACCGGCTACTTCGCCGACCACGACGGGTGGTTCAAGGTGGCCGGCGACCTGGTGCAACTGACAGGTATCATCCGCGAAAATCATCCCGGGCGGCCTGTTTTCCTCCTGGGCCACAGCATGGGGTCGTTTCTGGTGCGCACCGTCATCACCCAGGATGCCGGCGAGATCGCCGGCGCGGTGCTTTCGGGCACCGGGGGCGACCCGGGGCTGCTGGGCAAGGTTGGCCTGGTGATCGCTCGGGCCGTGGCGGCCCTCAAGGGGCGCCGCCATCCCAGCCGGCTGCTCAACGCGCTGTCCTTCGGCGGTTTCAACAAGGCCTTCGCCCCGGCGCGCACCGAGTTCGACTGGCTTTCCCGGGACAGCGCCGAGGTGGACAAGTACGTCGCCGACCCGTTTTGCGGCGCCGTTTTCAGCGCCGGCTTTTTCGTCGACCTGCTCACCGGCATGGCCTACATCCATCGGCCGGAGCAGATCGCCAGGATTCCCAAGGACCTGCCCATCTATCTGTTCTCGGGGGCCGCCGATCCGGTGGGCGATCGCACCCGGGGCGTGCAGCAGGTGGCCGATGCCTACCGCCGCGCCGGCATCCGGGACGTGACGGTGCGCTTCTACGAGGGCGGCCGCCACGAGATGCTCAACGAAATCAACCGCCCGGAGGTTTTCGACGACACCATCGCCTGGCTTGATGATCGTCTCGGTGGCTGACGGCTGCGTTTGCGGAAAGGCAAAAACCTGGCGAAACATGGCCCGGACGTCTTTGATTTTTCAAAATCGAGAATGCCCGTTCGAATCAGGCCGTTGACGTACTGCACAGCGGTCCGCATCAATGGGATCTTTCGCCAGAAAAGGCTCCGGAAAACCGCCACGCCCGATTCAATACACCCATCCCAAGCGCCCCAGGGCGATGACGTTGGCAACGATGGCGATGGCGGAGAGGCTGCCGACGAAGATCGTCTTGGCGCGCTTGGCTATTTAAATCCCTGTTCTTTGTGCTTCATCGCGATAGTCTCAGCCAAATTCTCAAGAGCTTTAAAATCAGCCTCTGACGGTAAGCCTTTGGAAAAAACAGGTTCGATAACTTCTACTTTAAGATTAGGAATCATCCCTGCCAAGACTTCTACAGTTTTAGCACCCCACCCGTAGGAACCGATAATGGAAAGGAATTTTGTTCTAGGTCTCAGGGCGTTTGCCAAGAACGCGGCATACGCGGCGTAAGGATGAGGCCCGGCTAGGATTGCCGGAGTTCCAACTACGATTGTCGCCGCATCAATCAGGGCCATGGCAAGTTTTCCTATATCCGTAACAGCAAGATTGAACTGTTCGACCCCGACGCCTTTCTCTACAAGAGCAGATACAAGATAATCAACCATCTGCCTTGTACTTTCATGCATGGTTACATACGGGATGACTACTTTGTTTCGGAGTGCGCCGAGGACCCAGTCCTTATAGGCATCAATAATGAGGGAAGCCCGGGGATATATCTGTCCATGGCTGGGGGCTATCATTTCTATCTCGTAGGATGCCAGT
>Ga0209834_10000282_pt1 | contig 31618 bp, 29 predicted proteins | sample Mar14236cmmetaG_FD_184134 | JGI IMG/M metagenome (GOLD analysis project Ga0209834, IMG submission 184134) | Marine hydrothermal vent microbial communities from Guaymas Basin, Gulf of California to study Microbial Dark Matter (Phase II) - Marker... ... | reverse complement strand
TCTCTTACTGGATGAACCTTCAGCAGGTCTTTCTCCCAAACTGGTTCAGGTAATTTTTGAGAAAATAGAAAAAATAAACGAAAAAGGAGTATCAATTTTAATGGTGGAACAAAACGCAAGGAAAGCACTTTCCATATCTCACAGAGGATATGTACTTGTCATGGGAAAAAACAGGTTTGAAGGTTCAGGTGATGCTATCTTAAACAACGAGGAAATAGGTAAACTATACCTTGGAGAATAAAATTCTTTACCATAACCTGCGAGGAAGGAAGTGATTTTATCAAGAATCCCTCAGCTTGTTGTATATGGGTGTGTGTCAGGAAGCATTATAACTCTTGGGGCAATAGGGCTATCTCTCACCTCCGGTATTTTAAAATTTGCCAACTTTGCTCACGGTGATGTAATGGCAACGGGGGCATTTCTTGCCCTTTTTTTTCTTTTTGTTCTCCAGAAGATAGGACTTCCCTCAACCCCACTTCACCCCTTATCCTTTGGTCTACCCTTAATCTTCGCCTTCGTATTAAGTATGCTGACAACAGGGGGGATTGCTGTTGCCATTGATAGGGTGGTTTACAAAAGACTTCGCACCACAGGAAGCATCACCCTGCTGATTGCCTCAGTGGGAGTTGCCTTTGTATTGAGAAATACCCTGCAGTTTATATGGGGACCTGATCCCCGTTATTACATAAAAAAAATTCAGAAAAGTATTAAAGTGCCTTTCCTTGGAATAAGAATAAAACCTGATGAGATTTTTATAATAATCATTGCCCTTTTTCTTGTTATTCTCCTACACCTTTTTTTAACCAGAACTCGCACAGGCAAAGCAATGAGGGCAACTTCGGATAATATAGATCTTGCTCAAGTTTCGGGGATAGATACAGAAAATATAGTCAAATGGACCTGGGTAATTGGATCAGCTCTTGCTGCGGCAGGTGGAGTCCTTGCAGGTATAGAAAATAAATTCATAACCCCAAGCCTGGGGTGGGATATGCTCCTTCCTATTTTTGCTGCTGTAATACTGGGAGGAATAGGAAATCCCTATGGTGCTATGGTGGGAGGAATGATAATAGGTCTTTCCGCTGAACTTTCCACTCTTTTCATCTCAACCTCTTATAAACCAGCGGTGGCTTTCATAATAATGATTGTGATGCTCTTAATAAAACCAAAGGGAATTTTAGGAGAAGAGTAATGGATTTTATTGTGGGCATTTTAAATTATGCTGTATTTTTTGCCATAACTGCAGGAATATTTGCCATTTTATGCCTCGGATTAAATATCCAGTGGGGATATACAGGTCTTTTTAACATAGGTATTGCCGGTTTCTATGCAATAGGTGCCTATACCTCAGCTCTCCTGTCAGGACCTCCTCCTGGACCTATGGACTGGAGAGTGGTGGGAGGATTTCAACTTCCATGGCCAGTGGGATTTCTGGGGGCTGCCCTTGTAAGTGGATTTATTGCCTTCCTTATAGCAATTCCCACCCTGAAGTTAAAAGAAGATTACCTTGCAATTGCCACAATAGGTATAGCTGAGGTGATAAGACTTGTCCTTAAAAATGAAAGCTGGCTGACAAATTCTGTTTGGGGAATAAAGCATATTCCCGCACCACTTTCCTCTCTTATAGAAAGGAGTATAAGCCTTTTCCTGAAGAAAAATCCTGACCTTCCCTTCTGGCTGCAAAAACTTTTCTCCAACGCCTATAACTTTTTTTATCTGGGGCTTGTGATTTTTATCCTCATAATACTCTACCTTGTAAGTGAAAAAATGATAAGGTCCCCCTGGGGCAGAGTCCTGAGAGGAATAAGAGAGGACGAGCTTGCAACAGCAACTGCTGGCAAAAATGTATTCTGGTTTAAAATGCAGGCCTTTGTTATAGGTGCCATGCTCATGGGAATGGCGGGAAGTTTATACGCGCATTATGCACGATTTATTGACGCAAGTAGTTTTGAACCTTTTTTCGGAACTTTTCTTATATGGGTTATGCTTATTGTAGGAGGAAGCGGGAATAACCTTGGAGCTATTTTGGGTGCTTTTATAATCTGGGGAATATGGGCAGGGACAGAGTTTTTTACCTCTCAATTAGGACTGACAGGCTACAGAGCAGCAAGTTTGAGAATAATTTTTGTGGGAGTAATCTTAGAGATCATACTTATCCTAAGACCCAGAGGTATTTTGGGAGAGGAAAAAATCGTGTCCCTGATTTTAAAGCAAAATAAAAAGGGGGGATAGTATCCCCCCTTTTATCACTTTACTCAGCGCTGACTTTAATTATCTTTACTGTCTTTGCTCTTCTCTCGAAGTTCTGCCAGATTTCTATTGCTCCTTCTACCACATCTCCATTCCTGTCAAAAGTAATAGGACCTGAAACTCCCTGATAGTTTATATCCTTTCCCTCCTCAAGAAGTTTAAATGCCCTGGCAAATTCGTTATATGTAACCTCCTCACCTGGTGGGTTGGCAACAACGCGCAGATTATCTCTTATAGCCATCCCCTGTTCTTCCTGTGTCATTTCAAGAAAAGAGGGTCCCATCTTTTTTATAGCAAGGGCAATAAGAGCAAGAGCATCATAGCACTGAGCTCTGAAAGGAACGGTGGAAACACCAAAGGCTTTCTTATAATCTTCTTCAAATGCTTTGGCCACATCCACTTCCAGAGCACCAGGGGCTGTCCCAAAAGTTCCCTCTATGTATTCTGCCGCAGGACCTCCAGCCACTGCCTCTCCCTTCATACCATCGGAAAAAATATAACTTCCCTCATAACCCAACTCTACTGCCTGAACAAGCATCTTATTACCATCCACAGGATAACCAATTAGATTTATAACACCAGGATTTCTGGAAATAGCTTTTTCCACTTCTCCTCTATAAGAGGGTTTGTTCTCCTCATAGGGAATCATAGCAAGAACCTTTCCTCCTCTTGCCTCAAATTCTCTCTTAAAAACCTCAGCAAGACCTTTACCGTAGGGATTGTTCACAAAAATTACAGAGGCAGTTTTATAACCCAAATCATGGGCAAGTTTTGCCTGAACTACACCTTGAAGAGCATCGGATACACAGGTCCTGAAAACAAAATCATCATCTTTGAGATCCGTCAGCATGGGAGAAGTGGAAGAAGGAGATATGAGCACAATCCTGGCAGGAATTGTCAAGCTTGAGCAGGCAACAGTTACTCCACTTGATAAAGCTCCAATTATAGCCACAACTCTGTCAAGGTTTATGAGCTTGCTTGCTGCATCTCTTCCCACTGCAGGAGCAGTGGCTGTATCTCTTATTATAAGCTCAAGTTTCCTTCCAAAAATCCCACCTATCCCATTTATCTGCTGAGCAGCAAGCTTTGCCCCATTGACTATAGGAGGACCATAAGGAGCAAGGCCACCTGTCAAAGCAAACAGAGCACCAATTTTTATAGGTTCTTGAGCTATGCCTGCAGTAGAGAGAGTAGTAAACAAGAAAAGAAAAGACAAAATCAACACTGCCATCTTCCTCATTTTTTCTGCCTCCTTGTGTATATTTTTTATTTTTTACCAGCAAGGAAAATTTACCTTTTACCCCGTCATCACCTCCTTCTTCCAGTTTCTAATCTATCTCCTCCTTAACAACATTCTCGTAGTCACCAGATGTAAGAAGTAAATCAAGCTCTGAGTGATCAGATATCTTTATCTTTACAAGCCATCCTCTATTATAAGGGTCTTTATTGATAAGAGAAGGGTCATCTTCCAGGCTTTTATTAACCTCTGTTATCCTTCCACTTACAGGTGAGGGAACACCAAAAACTGCTTTAACTGATTCTAAGGTGGAAAAAGACTCTCCTTTTTTTACCTCCCTCCCCTTCTCGGGAAGCTCAACATAAACAATGTTTCCCATTTTTTCCTGCCCGTAGTGAGTGATACCCACTGTTCCCACCCCTTCTTCCACCCTTATCCACTGGTGAGATTCTGTATACTTTAAATTTTCCGGATACATATCATTTCCTTCCTAAAAGCTTATATTATAATGCGAGATATAAAATTTTTTGGGTTAAATAGGTTTATTATCAAGGTATTCATCTGCTCCCAAATTTTCTCTGACAGCAGGGGAAAAAATCTTCTTCTCCATTTTTCTGGCGAGAGCTGTTAAAACCAGCACAGGGATATCCTTATATTCAGGTGTGTTTTTCAAATTGCGACAGATACTCACTCCATCCTCTCCAGGGAGCAAAAGATCCAGAATAATTAAATCAGGTTTCTCCTCCCTTATTGCATCCAGTCCCTGTTTCCCTGTAAAGGCCACTTTTACTTTGTAAGACTCATCTTCAAGAATTATCTTCAAAGCCTCCGTCATGTCTTTATCATCGTCTATAATAAGGATTTTTTGTGGAGTTGACATCTTAATAAGATAAAAATCAAATTTTTGTAGAACAAAATGGCTCGGGATTCTATTAACCGGTTCGGCAGGAGCAAGGAGAAAAAGAACAAGTGAGCGCTCTTCTACTTCTTATCCTTACTTTTCTCTAACCTGATTTTCCCAAGTTTAAATATACCCCATTTTAAAAGATGTGTCAACATATGCAGGGCAATATTTTGACAGAACAAATTCTGAGTGTAAAATCAACAAAATAGCAAAGAAATTTCCAGAGAGATTAAAAAATGCCGGATTACTGTAAAAGATGGCTTTTAATTAATTATGGAAAGAGAGATTCCTCTGAAGTCCTTGAGAAAGAGGAAAAACTTACCCTCAAGGTATCCGAGGGAAGACTTCCCCCAATTCTTGAGATTTGGATACCCTCCAGAGAATGTTTTGTCGCGGGTAAGAACTTTTTTAAAAGAGAGGAGAAAAAAGGACTGATAGATAAACTAAAAGGGGAAGGTATCATACCTGTTATAAGGTCAAGCGGGGGAGAGATTATACTTCATGATTCAACCTGTCTTAACTTTGGGTTAATTTCTCCCCGAAATATTCTCTCTTTACCCTTTGATATGGGAAGAATTTTCACCTTTTTCCTTTCAGGGATTTTTCTTTATCTTAAAAAAAACAAAATTCCCTGTTATTTCGGCAAAACGAAGGTTTTTTGCCCTGGTAGATATGACATTCTTGTTGAAGGAAAAAAGATAGCAGGTAATGCTCTTCTTTTGAGAAAAAATTTCTGTCTTGTTCACGGAACATTATTTGTAAATACAGAAAAATTCTATCTTGAAAAGATGAAATTGTTCTATCCTTCAATTGAAGATGAGCTAACCTCTCTTAAAATTTTGATGAAGAAAGAAATAAAAATGGAAAAAGTGGTGGAGGAAGTTGTTGAAAGCTATAAGAAAAGTTTAAAGGTAAATTTTTTCACTTTACCCTTTGATAAGATAAAAATCTAAGCCCATAAAGCAAAATATTCTGTTGACACTTCCGTGCTTATTTCCTAAAATACACCTGAGAATAAAATGGCTTATCTTTTAAAAAAACCAACATCTGCGGATAAGCTCAGAATTCTGGGAAAAGCTGCCCAGTTTGATGTATGTGGGGTTCCGCGTTTTTTCAGCCGTATCAAGAGATTTCAAAGGTTCAAGTTCATCTATCCTGCTACAGGTAAAGGGGGTTGTGTTAGGCTTTTTAAAGTCCTTCAGACAAATATATGTGAAGGAAATTGCTTTTATTGCGCCAACAGAAAAGATAGAGACAGCTTGCGTATAAGATTTTCTCCTGAGGAACTTGCACGTATTTTTATTCAATACTATCAAAAAGGCTTTGTTGATGGTCTCTTTCTTTCCTCTGCCATTTACAACTCTCCAACTTACTCCCAGGAGGAAACATTTAAAACGCTTTACATTCTGAGAAAAAAAATCGGATATAAAGGCTATATTCACTACAAGATTCTGCCGGGAAGTGATGAAACCCTTGTAGAAAAATGTGCAGCTTTTGCTGACAGGTTATCTATAAACCTTGAGGCTCCTTCTTCTTTTTATCTTTCAAAACTATCTCTCACTAAAAAATTCAATGAACACCTCCTTAAAGGAATAAGAAAGATAGCTCTTATAAACAAAGAAAGACCCCTTAAAGCAGGAATCACAACTCAGCTTGTAGTGGGAGCCGCAGGAGAAAAAGACAGAGATATAATTACTTTTTCTAACTTCCTTTACAAAGAATACAATCTCTGGCGAGTCTACTACAGTGGTTTTTTTCCTATAAAAGGCACTCCCCTTGAAAACAAGGCTCCCTGTAATCCTTTAAGAGAGGTAAGACTTTACCAGGCAGATTTTTTAATAAAAAAGTATGGATTTTCACCTGAGGAACTGCCTTTCCAGAAAGACGGAAACCTGCCACAGGAAAAAGACCCAAAACTTGCCTGGGCTCTGGCCCACCAGGAAATCTTCCCGGTAGAGATAAATAAAGCAGACTTCTGGGAGCTTTTAAGAGTTCCGGGAATAGGGAGAACCTCTGCCAGAAGAATTGTGGAGAAAAGAAGAAAAACAAAGATAAAATCCCTGGAAGAGCTCAAGGAAACAGGATGTGTTGTTAAAAGAGCAAGAAATTTTATAACTCTTAACGGAAAATTTTTTCCTTCTCCCTCTATGCTCTCCTCAGAAGACCTTGACCATCAGCTTTTCTTATGGGAAGAGATATAAAACTATTTATCAAGGGCGCTTTTTAAAGCAACAATTGCCACCTCAAGTTGCTTCTCGTCTGGTTCTTTGGTTGTCAGTTTCTGAAGCCACAGGCCGGGGACTACCAGAGCTTTCACAAAGAAGTTATCCCTTTTTCTGGCAGAAAGCTTTATTATCTCATAAGATATTCCAGCAATAAGAGGAACGAAAGCAAGCCTTATAAGTCTTTCCTGAAGAGTGTGAGGTTTTCCCAGAAATATAAATACAGCTATGCTCACAAGCATCACTATTAAGATAAAACTTGTTCCACACCGAGGATGACGAGTTGTATATTTTTTGACATTTTCCACAGTCAACTCTTCTCCTGCTTCCAGAGTGAAAATACTTTTGTGCTCTGCCCCGTGATATTCAAATATCCTTCTCATGCTCTTCCAGCTCGTTATAATCCAGAGATATAAAAGAAAAATTGATATTCTTATTATACCATCAACAAGATTAAATAAAAACCCACTTACAATTCCTAAAAGTCCTGTAAGAAAAAGAGGAAGATAAAAGAAAAGTAGAAGTGCAAGAAAAACCCCCATCGCCACACTCAAAGAAAGCCAGACACCTGTGAAAATTTGCTCTTTTCTCTCATTCCTGACATTTTTCCCTGATTTTTCACTCCCCTCCTCGCCCTCTTCCTCCTCAGCAAAAACTTCAGCAGAAAAGGTAAGAGCCTTTATTCCTATATAAAGAGTCTCTGCAAGAGCTATTGCTCCCCTCACAATGGGTAAATTTAAAAACCTGTATTTTTTCGTAAGAGAGACGTAGGGTTCTTTCTTCAGTACAATCTTCCCGCTACTTTTTCTCACCGCAATTGTAACCCACCGAGGAGAACGCATCATGACTCCCTCAATTACCGCCTGACCTCCTATCTGCATTTTATCCCAGGAAACTTTTCCATTTTCTTTGCTTTCCTCAATCTGTTTTATTTTTTTCTTCATAATCTTTCCTTTTTTACACCTGAAAAGCCATTTCAACTGCCTCTTCGGCAGAATTTGCAATTAAAGGGGAAATCGGGAAATTTTTCAAAGCCTCGCTTATGAGCAAGCTTGACAAAATATCCGACCACCCACCTGTTCCCTTAATCACTATTGTTGGCTTTCCAATGTTTAAAGAAAGGGAAAGTTCATTTAAAGTTCCCCATCTTCCTGCGATACCAATCACAACGTCACTGCTTCTCACAATAACATAATTTCTCGCTCTTCCAAGATGAGTTGGAAGAGCAATATCAACAAAAGGATTGGCGTAATCTTTCTCCTCAGGTAAAATTCCTATGTTAAGACCACCTGCCTTCCTTGCTCCTCTACAGGCAGCTTCCATTATCCCGCCTCCCCCTCCACAAATCAGCACACCCCCTTTCTTCGCAATTAAATAACCTACCTTTTCGGCAGTTTCAAGAGCAAAAGAGGAAAGATTGGGATCATTACCGTCACTTCCACAAACTGCTATTATTTTTTTCATATCTCAGATAAATCCTCCATTCTCTTTTTTAACTTTTCAATCTTTTCAACAAGCTGCATATTTTTTTCTTTTTCCTTTGCTACAACCTCCGGAGGTGCTTTTTTCAAAAAATCTTCTGAAGAAAGCCTTGCCCTACATCTTACAAGTTCTTTTTCTGTATCTGCTATGAGTTTTCCAATTCTTTCCTTTTCCTTTTTAACATCAAGTACCCCTTCAAGGGGAACAAAAATATCTACATCCCCTGCTATAGCTGAAGCACAAACTCCCGGTTTTTTTGCAACAGAGTCTACAATTATTTGCTCACCTTTAACAAGAGTTTTTATATAAGAGATATTTTCTCTCAAAATATCTGCGCTTTCATTCTTTTTTGGCCGTAAGAGAACCCTAATTTCTTTCTGGGGAGGAATTCCCATCTCCGCTCTTATAGTCCTTATCTGAGTTACAACTTCCATAAAAAGAGCCATTTTCCTCTCAGTTTCTCTATCCTCAATTAATCTTTCTTCAGGCCAGTCTGATATCATTATACTTTCTTTTTCCTTGCCTGGAAGAAGCTGAAAAATCTCCTCTGTTATAAAAGGCATAAAGGGATGTAAAAGCTTAAGGCTTCCCTTCAAAACCTTGTAAAGGATAGATTGAGATAACTTTCGCTGAGAAAGCTCGCCTTTCAACCTCGGTTTAACAAGCTCAAGGTACCAGTCACAGAAATCTCCCCATATAAACTGATAAATCTCCTGGGCAGCCTGAGGAAAACGGAAATTATCAAGATTCTTTGTAACTTCTTTCACCGCTTTTGCATAACGGGAGAGAATCCACCGATCGAAAAGACAAAGATCAAAAGAGGATATGTCCTGCTCGGAAGGTGAAAAATCCTCCAGATTCATTAAGACAAATCTTGAAGCATTCCAGACCTTATTGGCAAAGTTTCTATATCCTTTCACTCTCTCCTCGGAAAACTTAAGATAAGGAGCATCAGTCTTCAGTGCTACAAGGGAGAATCTGAAAGCATCTGTTCCATATTTTTCCATCATATCAAGAGGATCTATCACATTTCCCTTTGATTTTGACATTTTTTCTCCCTTCTCATCGCCAATAAGAGGATGAATATGGACTTTTCTAAAGGGAACATCACCTGTAAACTTTACTCCCATCATCACCATTCTTGCCACCCAGAAAAACAAAATATCCCATCCACTGCAGAGAAGAGAGGTGGGATAAAATTTTTTAAATTTTTCTCCCACATCAGGCCAACCAAGAGTGGAAAAAGGCCATAAACTTGAGGAAAACCAGGTATCAAGCACATCTTCTTCTTGCTTGAGGTTAGAAGAACCACACCTGCAAACTGCCGGATCAGTGCGAGCCACTACTGTTTCCCCACAATCCTGACAATACCACACAGGAAGGCGATGCCCCCACCATATCTGCCTTGAGATGCACCAATCATGAATTTTTTCAAGCCAATCAAAATAACTTCTCTTCCAGTAATCAGGATAAAACTCTATCTTACCTTCTTTAACCACTCTAATAGCATCTTCTGCAAGCTCCTTCATTCTCACAAACCATTGGGTAGAAAGATAAGGCTCCACCACCGTTCCACAACGATAACATTTACCAAGCCTGTACACATAGTCCTCAATCTTTTCAAGATATCCACTTTTCCTGAGGTCTTCCACTATGACTTTTCTACACTCATATCGGTCAAGCCCTTTATAAATACCACCTTTCTCATTTATAGTTGCATCTTTATTGAAAATATTAACTAAGGGAAGATTGTGCCTTTTCCCAATTTGAAAATCCTCTCCATCATGGGCAGGAGTTACTTTAAGAGCCCCTGTTCCAAAGTCAGGGTCAACGTAATTATCAAAAATAAGAGGCAAAATCCTTTTCACAAGAGGAAGAACAAGTTTTCTCCCCTTAAACTTTTTATATCTTTCATCATCGGGATTCACCGCCACAGCTACGTCACCAAGCATGGTTTCAGGGCGTGTGGTAGCAACCACCATGTAATTTTTATCATCATCAGCAAAAGGATATCTTATATAATAAAGTTTCCCCTCAACCTCCTCATATTCAACCTCAATGTCAGAGAGAGCAGTTTGACAACGAGGACACCAGTTAATTATGTAATTACCTCTATAAATATATCCCTCCTCATAAAGCCTCACAAAAACCTCTCTCACTGCCTTTGAATGAGCCTCATCCATTGTAAAAGCTTTATCCTCCCAGCTACAGGAGACACCCAGTCTTCTCATCTGATGAAAAATTCGCTCCCCATATTTTTCTTTCCACTCCCAAACACGCCTTACAAACTCCTTCCTACCTAACTTCTGCCGGGTAAGTCCCTCCTTCTGAAGTTCTCTTTCCACAACATTTTGAGTAGCTATCCCCGCATGATCAATCCCCGGAACCCAGAGAGTTTCATAACCCTGCATTCTCTTAAACCTTACTATAATATCCTGCAAAGTCATGTTAAAGGCATGACCCATATGCAGGATACCTGTAATGTTTGGAGGGGGCATTACCATGGAGAAAAATTTTCCTTTCTTACCAGGACGAGGAGAAAAGTAACCTTTCTTCTCCCAGAAAGTTTGCCATTTCTCTTCTGCAATTTTTGGATTATATCTTTTTTCCATCATCTTGTAATCCCATCATTCATCTTGTAAATTTTTCTCCTGCTAAAATTATAATTAGCTCATCTTATAAAACATAACCTTTCAGTCAAGATTAAAAAATATCCCTATCTAAAAAGGAAAAAATTTGCAACAAGAACAATTCCCACACACAAAAGCCCTGTTGTAAGAAGAGTCAACAAAGCTCCAACCTTGAACCACTGTAAAAAACCTATCTTTATCCCTCTGCGTTTTTCGAGTATTCCTAAAGCCACTATATTAGCAGGACTTCCTATCATGGTCATGTTACTTCCAAAACAACTTCCCAGGAAAAGACCCCACCAGAGAATCTGAACGACAGGAAAGGCTACCTCTTTAACTTGAAGACCCTTAATAGCAGGAATTAATATGGAAACAAGGACTACATTGTCCATTATTGATGAGGCAATGGAAGAAACCCAGGTGACCTCACTTATAAGTAATAATGGATGAACCCTGGCCTGGCTTTCCAGAAAGGAAGATATCAACTCAGTAATTCCCACATATTTAAAGGTGCCTGCCTTGGCAAAGAAAAGAACAAAAAAAACTATTGTCCACCAGTCAACATGTTCCTCTATGTACATCCTTGCTTCCTCTTTTTTCCAGGCCATGGCAATCCCAGCTCCGACCAGAGGAATTGCAACTAAAAGAGTATTGGGTGGGAGAGAAAGGATCTTTTCTATATGAAGATGAGCAGATAAAAGCAAAAGGATAGTAACTAAAAGAATAATTTCTTCTTTTATCTCCCTTGTAGCAGGGACAGTTATCAGTTGTCGAAAGGTTTTATCTCCTATTGCTGCACTTTCTATCTTAGAGTCTATTGTTTTTATATCCTTTCTGTACCAAAACCACAAAAACAAACACCCTACCAGAAGACAAAGAAGCATTGGCAGGAAAGACCAGATGAGAAAATCCCCAAAATGAAAGCCAACCTGTGTACTCAGCAAGATTCCAGCAGGACTTCCAAGCATAGTCCCAGCACTTGCTATATTGGTTATCATTAGAGTTATTATTATAAAGGGAACAGGATTTATAAAAAAGAAATCGCATATCTCAAACACAAGAGAGGTTACAAATATAATCGAGGCAACCTGCCCAACGAAGGAGGTAAGAAGAAGGGAAAGCCCTGTGATAAGCAAAAAAATTTTAAAAGCGTTGAGATTTCTTATGAGTAAAATTTTCTCAAGAAGCCAGGGGAAAAAGTCAACTTCTCTTAGAAGACCTATCAAAACCATCATCCCTATAAGGAAAAGAATAAGATCAAGGGAAGCAAACCTTATAAAGTGAGAGATATCAAGAGTTCTTGTTAAAAGAAAAGCTCCCACCCCAAGAAAAGCTATGGGAAGGTGAAACCTCCAGAAGGCAAGAGTAGTAATCACAGTGACTGTAAAAATACCAAGGGAAAGTTTCTGAGAGAAATTAAGGGGAAAAATTTCAAAACCTGTTACAAAAACAAGAGAAATCACAATTAATATAAGAACCGGAAGAATATTCTTTGCCACCAGTAAAATCCACCGTTGCTATATTCTGATTGTTCCCTCCATTTCACATATAGTACAATAAATACAATTTTATGTCAAAGAACCATAAATCAGGATAAAAAAATCAAATAAACCTGCAAAATTGACTTACAATAGCAAATAGAATATAATTTTGTGTACGCAATAAGACAAAATGTAAGGAACCGGAGGAATAAATGGACATAAAAATTTTATCTAAGGAAGAAATATTTTCGCCAACTCCCAGCTGGCGCACACCAGGCTCCTCTAATTACTTTGCCATGTATTCAAGCGTCTTTGGTGGGATTGTAACTGACCCCTCCTTAATGGTTATTCCTCTTGACGACCATATGGTCCACAGAGGAGACGGTATATTTGAAGCTTTCAAATGCGTAAACGGCAACATATATAACCTTGATGCACATCTTGCGAGATTGGAGAGGTCTGCAAAACTTATCTCCCTTAAATTGCCGTTTGATCTTGCCACCATAAAGAAGATTATTATAAAAACTGTGGCAACAGGGGGTAGGAAAGATTGTATTGTGCGTGTATTTGTTTCTCGAGGGATAGGAGGATTTGACTGCTCTCCCAGAGAATGCGAAAAAAGTAACTTATATGTTGTTGTCATCTCTCCCTGGAAAGCTCCTGAACATTTTTACACACAGGGAGTAACAGCAATAACGAGCAAAATCCCGGCAAAACCTTCTTTTTTTGCACAGGTGAAATCCTGCAACTATCTACCAAATGTACTTGTGGAGATGGAAGCAGAAGAAAATAATGTAGACTTTGCTATAATGCGAGATGAAAAAGGATTTATCGCAGAAGGAGCTACTGAAAATGTAGCTATTGTAACAAAAGAAAAAGTGTTTGTTTATCCCCGATTTGACCACATTTTAAGAGGAACCTCTCTTCTAAGAGGGGTTGAACTTGCAAGAGAATTAATTAAAATGGGTATCCTCAGAAATGTAATCCAAAAAGATATATCTGTTGAGGAGGCTTATGAAAGCTCGGAAATGCTTATATTTGGAACAGGGCCTAATGTTCTTCCTGTAGTTAAATATGATGGAAGAAAAATCGGAGAAGGGAAACCAGGTCCTGTTTTTCATGCACTTTTTAACCTGTTTCAAAAGGATACAACAGAAAATAAGGAGATCCTTACACCTGTATTTTAACTTTTAGAAAAGAGGTAAAAATTGGCTCTAAAAAGGACAGACATTCATTCTGATAAGGAGCTATTAAAGACAGGAAAAATAAAAGAAGATTACACTGCCACTGACCCCTGGAGAATTTTAAGAATTCAAGGAGAATTTGTGGAAGGTTTTGATGCTTTGTCCAAAATTGGCCCGGCAGTAGCTGTTTTTGGCTCTTCGAGATTCACTCCTGAAAATCCTTACTACCAGGCTGCTTTAAGTGCTACAGAGGAAATCTCAAAACACGGACTTGCCATTATCACAGGTGGTGGTCCAGGCATAATGGAAGCTGCCAATCTTGGTGCCTACAGGACAAAAGGAGGATTGTCCATAGGTTGTAATATAGAGCTTCCTGAAGAGCAAAAACCTAATCCTTATCAGCATATATCACTTCATTTTAGATATTTCTTTGTGCGAAAGGTAATGTTTGTTAAATACTCTGTTGCTTTTCTTATATTTCCCGGGGGATTTGGAACCCTTGACGAATTATTTGAAGCCTTAACCTTATCTCAGACCCGTAAGATAGAACACTTCCCTATCGTTCTTTATGATTACTCCTACTGGAGAGGACTCATCAAATGGCTAAATGATTTTACGCTTAAAGAAGGGTGTATAAAAGAAGAGAACTTAAAGCTTTTAAGTTTTGCAAATACACCACACGAAGCAGCCAAAATAATTATAGATAATTCAAAAAAGCACGGTTATATTTAAAACTATATTACCAAAAACCAACTTTGACCTTTGCTGACTTTATATTATAATTATAATTTCCTGAAAAGTCAAAGGGGGTAAATTTGATGGAAAAACTTTTAAAAAAAGTCCTTTTAATTGGCATGGGAGCTTTTGCCCTAACCAAGGAAAAGATGGAGACTCTTTTAAATGAGATAAGCACAGGGGCAGACAAGCTAAAAGAAGAGGATTTTTTATCCCGGATAATTGAAAAAGGAGAGGAAACAAGAAAGGAACTTGAAAAAAGCATAGAAGAAAAATTGAGAAAAATTATTGATAAAGCTAATCTTGCTACAAAAGATGATATCTTACGCCTTGAGGATAAAATAGAAAAGTTGATACAAAAAGGCGGGCAATAAAAATAGTTTTTAAAGCCAGCGTAGTGTTCAAAGTAAAATGAAGGAGAAAAGACTTCACATAGGAATTTTTGGTCTTGGTACAGTGGGAAGTGGCGTGGTGGAGCTTCTCATGCAAAAAAAAGGTAAGGTGGGTAATCTTTCTTTCTCTCTGGAAAAAATAGTGGTTAAGGATAAAAGAAAGAAAAGAAATATTTCTCTTCCTGAGGGAATATTGTCCTTTAATCCTCGGGACATACTTGATAATCCTAAGATAAATACGGTTATAGAGGTAATAGGAGGGTATCATCCAGCAAAGGAATTTGTTATGGAGGCTCTGGAAAAAGGGAAAAATGTTGTAACTGCCAATAAAGTTCTCCTGGCAACTTCTGGATACGAGATCTTCCAAAAGGCAGCAGAGAAAAAATGTTACCTTGGAGTAAGAGCCTCCAACATAGCAGCCTACAGGTTAATTGAAAGTCTTATGAACTCTCCCTCAAAAATAGAAAAACTGGTGGGAATATTTAATGGAACCTGTAACTTTGTCCTGACGGAAATGGAAAAAAAAGAAAAGAGCCTTTCTTATCTCTTAAAAGAAGCTCAAGAAAAAGGATATGCAGAACCTGACCCTGCAGAAGATATTAATGGGAAAGATACTGCTCATAAATTAATTGTTCTTCTGGGACTTGTTTTTGGATATTTCCCTCCTCTTGAATCAATTTATGTTGAAGGGATAACCGATATAACCTTTCGAGATGTTATATATGCAAAAGAGCTCGGTTACAAGATAAAACTGCTTGCAATAGCTCAGGCAAAGGATAACACACTTGAAGCAAGAGTCCACCCGGCACTTATCCCTAAGGATAGGTGGCTTGCCCGCCTTGAGGGTGTGGAAAATGGATTAGAGATAAGGGATGAAATAGGTCTTGAAATAGGAATGCAAGCACCCGGGGCAGGAAAATATCCTACTGCTACTGCTATTATAGAAGATCTCATATGCATAGCTCAAGGTAGAAGTTTATTTCTAACTCAAAAAAATCCCTCTCTTTATCTGAAACCTATAGAAGAAACTAAAACAAAATATTATCTGAAGTTTTATGCTATTGACAAAGCAGGAGTATTAGCAAAAATAGCAAACGTTTTAGGAGAGCATGAGATAAGTATTGAGTCAGTAATTCAAAAAGGAAAAGAAGATAAGGAGGACGAACTTGTTCCAATTATCATGCTTACCCATCTTTCCTGTGAAAACAATATTCAAAAAGCTTTGAAAGAGATAAACAATTTACCTGTAATAAAGAAAAAACCACTTTTAATTAGAGTAGAGGAGGGAATATTTTGAAAAAACATAACCTAAAAAGGAGGCGAAAAAAGTGCCGCAAGTTACCATGAAAGAACTTTTAGAGGCAGGAGCTCATTTTGGTCATAGAAAGAGTGCCTGGAATCCGAAAATGCAGCCTTACATTTACCAGCAGAGAAACCAGATGCACATTATAGACCTCACCAAGACAGTAAAACTTCTTGATGAGGCGTATAACTTTGTAAGAGACCTTGCTGCAGAGGGGAAAAAGATACTCTTTGTAGGAACAAAACAACAGGCTAAAAAGTGTATTCAAGAAGAAGCTGACAGGTGCGGCGCTAACTACATTAATAATCGATGGTTAGGTGGATTTTTGACAAATTTTTCCACCTTAAAAAAGAGAATTGAAAGACTCTCTCATCTGGAGAGAGAGGAAAAAGAGGGTCTCTGGGAAAGGCTTCCAAAAAAAGAGGAGGCCAAATTAAGAAAAGAACTGGAAAAACTGAGAAAAAACCTGGAAGGAGTTAAAAATATAGAAACATTACCTGATGCTCTTTTTATAGTTGATATAAGAGTGGAAAATACGGCTGTGAAAGAGGCAAGAAAACTGGGTATACCCATAGTAGCTATAGTCGACTCTAACGCAGATCCAGAGCTTGTTGATTATCCCATACCTGCCAATGATGATGCCATAAAAAGCATTAAGCTTATAACAAGCAAAATTGCCGACGCTGTTATAGAAGGAAGAGAGATTTTTGAAAAGAAAAAACTAATTGAAGAGAAAAAGAAAATAGAAGAAGAGGAAAAAGAGGAATTAGAGAAGGTTCCAGAAAAAGCTGAAGTCTCAGAAGTAGGAGTGAACAACCCTCAAAACAAAGATACAGAAGAAAAGGAAGAGTAAGGAGGAAGCTTATATGAATATGCTTGAAAAAGTAAAAAAATTACGTGAAGAGACCAATGCAGGAGTTGTTGATTGCAAAAAAGCATTAGAGGAAAGCAAGGGAGATTTAGAAAAAGCCAGGTTAATTCTTAGAAAGAAAGGGGCAAAAATAGCCCAGAAGAAAAGTGGAGAGGTTACCAATCAGGGACTTATTACCTCATACATTCATCACAATGGAAGAGTTGGTGTTCTTGTAGAAGCCCACTGTCAGTCGGATTTTGTTGCCAAAAATGAGGAATTTCAGCAATTTGTTAAAAACATAGCAATGCAAATAGCTGCATCCAATCCTAAGTGGGTCTCCCAGGAAGATGTTCCTCAAGAAAAAATAGAGGAGGAGAGAAAAATTCTCACAGAGCAAGCAAAAGAAGAAGGAAAGCCATCTCATATTGTCGAAAAAATAGTTGAAGGAAGAATGAAGAAGTTCTATGAACAGGTCTGTCTTTTAAATCAGCCTTATATAAAAGATGAAGAAAAAACTGTTAAAGAATACCTTCAGCAAATGATAGCCAAGTTAGGAGAAAACATAAGAATAGCTCGTTTTGTAAGATTTGAATTGGGTGAGATTCAAAAGGAATAATCAATATGAGTTGCAGATTAAAATGGAAAAGAATTCTGCTTAAAATAGGAGGAGAAAGCTTAGCAGGAAAAGAAGGTTTTGGTATATATTTTCCCCGACTTAGCTGGATTTCAGAGGAAATAAAAAAAGTAAAAGAAATGGGGGTATCTATAGGAATTATGGTAGGTGGAGGGAATATCTGGAGAGGAGAAAAAGCAGCAAGAGAGGGGATAGATAGAGCAACAGGAGATTACATGGGAATGCTGGCTACTATTATTAATGCTCTTGCTCTGCAGGATGTTCTGGAGAAAAAAGGAATAATCACAAGAGTCCAAACTTCTATTGAAATGAGGGAAATAGCAGAACCCTATATAAGGAGAAAAGCCTTAAGACATCTTGAAAAAGGAAGAGTGGTTATTTTTGCTGGAGGAACGGGTAATCCCTACTTTACCACTGACACAGCAGCTGCTTTGCGGGCACTTGAAATTGGTGCAGAGGTAATTTTGAAAGCTACAAAGGTCGAAGGAATATATTCTGCTGATCCCCTAAAGGATAAGAATGCTATAAAATTTGATAAAATTGGCTATCAGGAATTCTTGAGAAGAAGACTAAAGGTTATGGATTCTACAGCAGTTACACTTTGTATGGATAACAAACTCCCCATAGTGGTATTTAACTTAGATAAACCTGATTCCATTAAAAAAATAGTTCTCGGGGAAAAGGTGGGCACGATAGTTGAGGATTAGGCAAATTTGGAGGGGGGAAATGTTACCCATAAAAAAAATTTACCAGCAAACCAAGGAGAAGATGGAACAAACAAAAGAAGCTCTTAAAAAAAAGTATGCTACTATGAGAGGAGGAAGAGCTACTCCCGAAATGGTAAGTGGTATCAAAGTAGACTGCTACGGCTCTAAGATGCCATTATCACAACTTGCCAATATTTCCATCCCAGAGCCAAGACTTATCGTTATAGAACCCTGGGATAAGTCGATTTTGGAGAACATAAAAAAAGCCTTACTTGCCTCTGAACTGGGAGTAAACCCAACTGATGACGGGAATTTAATTCGTGTAGCCCTGCCACCTCTCACGGAGGAAAGAAGAGAAGAAATTGCAAAGATAATAAGGCAATGGGCAGAAGAAGCAAAGGTAAATATAAGAAACATTCGTCGCGAGGCAAGAGAAAAAATAGAAGAGATGGAGGAAAACAAGGAAATCTCTGAAGATGAAAAAAGAAGAGCTGAAAAAGAAGTCCAATCCATAACAGATGAGTATATGAAAACAATAGATGAGTTAAGAGACAAGAAAGTGGAAGAAATCAAGAAAGTATAGTTGAACTCTACACACTTGGAATAAATTTATTTTGGTGCAAGGGAGGGAAAAATGAGAAGGAGAGACAACTTTGGAGTACACATTGTATCTGACCTTTACGGATGCGATCCAAAAAGGCTGATGAGAATGGAAGAAATAAAAGAAACTTTAGAAAAAACAGTGGAAAAATCAGGGCTCACCAAGATAAAGTCCTCCTTTCACCAATTTAACCCGTATGGAGTTACAGGTTTTGTTTTGCTTTCTGAATCTCACATTGCCATTCACACATGGCCTGAATATCAATATGTTTCTCTGGATGTTTATAGCTGTGGTCCTCCTGATGGCTCATTTTCCGCACATAAGAGACTTGTTGAATTTTTCAAGCCTAAAAAAACCTCTACTCGTGTCTTTACACGGGGAAAATTAGATGAAGCGGACAGCTATACAGATAATAAGGCAATTAGTTACAGGACCTAAAGATTTCTGGCAGCTTATTGCAAAACAGGACTCCTGTATAAAAGAATTTGTGGAAGAACTAAAAAATCTTGAAGGGGAGGGTCTGATAAAAAGGGAGGGGGGCATTTTCAAACTGAGGGAAAATAGTAAAAAAACAAAAAGTTATCTTAATTCTCTTTGCGATGTGTGTGAAAATGGAATTGATCCTGGTAAAATAGGAAAGCTAAAGAAAACTTTTGAGGAAGTGGTGAAAGAAAGGCCCCTCCCCTGCGAAGACTACGACCAGGGTTTTATGAGAGCGGAGGACACTTTAAAAAGGGCCCTTTTTATATACGAGAGGGGGGATCTTGAGGGAAAAAATATATTTATTCTTGGAGACGATGATCTTTTATCTCTTGCCATAGGTTTAATGGGAGTTGCAAACCTTATAACTGTTGTAGAAATAGACAAAAGAATAACAGATTTTATAGAAAAAAGAGCTGAGCAGAAAAAAATATCCTCTATTGAAGTGGTAGAGTATAATGTTTTAGACCCTCTTCCTCAAAAATTTTGCGAAAAATACCATACTTTTGTAACCGATCCTGTTGAAACATGGGCAGGACTGAGGTTATTTTTGCAAAGATGTATTAAAACTTTAAAAGGTGAAGGATGCAGTGGATATTTTGGATTAACTCATCTTGAAGCTTCTCTTAAAAAATGGCACCAAATTGAGAAATTCCTGCTACAATGCAACCTGACACTTACTGATATTATTAGAGATTTCAGCTTCTACCCTGAAGAAGAAAATAAATGGGAAAGATTTTATCAAACTTACAAAGTTTTAAAGGAAATTCCGGATATAGGACTTCCCTCTGTCAACTGGTACAGATCTTCTTTTATAAGAGTGGAGGCAATTGATAAGATAAACACCCCTTCAATTCCCTCTCCCAGTTCCTTTACAGAACTTTATCTTGATGAGGAAACATGGGCTACTCCTCTTCCCCCTTCTGAATAGTTTTTCTCAATCTCTCCATTCTTCTTTTAATCTTTTTTTCATATCCCCGTTCAACTGGCTCATAGTAGATACTTCCCTCAAGTTCAGGAGGAAGATGAGTCTGTTTTACATAACCTTCCGGAAAATCGTGAGCATATTTATAACCCCTGCCATAGCCTAATTCCCTCATAAAAGGAGTGGGAGCATTTCTTATTGCAAGGGGAACAGGGAGATTACCAGTCCTTTTGATATCTTCTTTGGCTTTAGAATAAGCCCTGTAAAGGGAATTACTTTTTGGTGCACAGGCAAGGTAAACTGCTGCCTGACAGAGGGCAAGATTTGCCTCAGGCATTCCCACAAATTGAACCGCCTGCATACAGGCAACTGCCACCTGAAGTGCCTGCGGGTCAGCATTACCTATATCTTCAGAGGCAAACCTTACCATGCGCCTTGCAATGTAAAGGGGGTCCTCTCCTGCCTCCAGCATTCTAACAAGCCAGTAGACAGAGGCATCAGGGTCAGAGTCTCTCATGCTTTTATGAAGAGCTGAAATTAAATTGTAATGTTCTTCTCCGCTTTTGTCATACCTCAGAACTTTTTTCTGAATTACTCTGGTAACTATCTCAGGTGTGATATAAGCACTATCTCCTTTTCTACTTGTAAAAAATGAAAGCTCAAGAATATTTAAAGCAACACGGGCATCGCCATTTGCCATATTAACTATATAATCAATAGCTTCAGGGGTTATTTTTATCTTATATTTGCCCAGCCCCTTTTCCCTGTCCTGGAGAGCTCTTTTAATTATCTTTTTCAGCTCTTCAAAAGAAAGGGACCTCAGACAATAAACCGTTGAGCGAGACAAAAGAGGAGAATTAACTTCAAAGGACGGATTTTCAGTGGTTGCACCAATAAGTATTATGGTCCCATCCTCAACATAGGGGAGAAAAGCATCCTGCTGGGCTTTGTTAAATCTGTGAATTTCATCTACAAAAAGTATGGTTCGCTGATTATAATACTTTTTTCTCCTTATTGCCTCTTCTATCACCTTTTTTAAGGCAGGAATACCTGAAACAACAGCACTAAAAGAAACAAAATGAGACTTTGTTTTTTTAGCTATAATTCTTGCAAGAGTTGTCTTTCCTGACCCGGGGGGACCCCAGAGGATTATAGATACAAGCCTGTCCTCCTCTATTGCCTTCCTGAGAGGAGATCCTTCACCTACAATCTCTTCCTGCCCCACAAAATCCTCAAATCTCTCCGGTCTCATTCTCTCAGCAAGAGGAACAGATTCCTCCGTTTCAGGCTTAACTTTTTCCGCAAAAAGGTTTCCACCTGTGTTATTGTGCTTTCTTGAGCTCATTTTTTAAAAGGTCAATAAAAGTTATGGGGGTGGGGTCTGTTGCCTGAACCATCGCAAGATAAAAACTTATCCAGTCACCTGTGTAAATGGAGGAAAAAATTCTTGTTATAAAAGATTTTCCTTCTGTCCATATTTCAGAGTAATTTATACCCTTTCGACTAAAAAGGGATTGGGTTATTTGAATTCTTTTTGCTATCCTCTCACTCTCTCCCTTATCCCGTATAAACAAAGAGTAAAAAATATTCAGATCAATCTCGCCTTCTCTTGAAAAAGGCACAATTTCATTATGATTCATCTCCGGAAACACATCCCAGCTTGCTATCACCTTTGAATTCTCGTTAAACTGGGTTTTAAATCTTCGAGCTACAACATCTGTTAGTCTGCTGGTCCCGTAAATCAAGGGGACTTTACTTTTCAGCTTCAGTGCAATTGACTTTGCAAAATTTTCCTCTGTTTTCTTCTCAGGAAGATATCTGTTGCGAAGAACAGAAATAACTTCCACAAGCTCCTTATAATCAAAGGAATCTTTCCTTACAATTTTCTCAACAATAACTATCATAGGAACGCTTAAAAAACCCACTGCACAGCGAGGAGGCATGCCTGAAGGAACTTTTATGAAGGGAACGCCGTTTTTATCACTCAAATTCCTTAATTCACCTCCACTACTAATTGAAACTACAAAACAACCAGAACTTATAGCTTCTTTAAAGGAGGAGATTGTCTCTTCAGTATTGCCGGAGTAACTTACCGCAAAGACAAGAGTCCTTTCATTCACAAAGGAAGGCAGATGGTAATCTCTGTTCACCTTAATTAAAATATTCTCATTAGAAAAAAGTGTTTTTAAAATATCTCCGCCAATTGCAGAACCCCCCAGACCACAAACTACAACTTTATCAAAGTTTTTCTTCTTTAAAAGATCTATAAAATCCACACCCTCGCCTATCTTTACCGCCTGCTCACACTGCTCAGGAAATCTTTCAAGAATCTCCCTCATATTGTATTTATCTATCTCCTTTATATAATCCAGATTATCAAGCATTTTATTCTCCCTTTAAAATCTTCCTTATTCTTCTTCCTATCTTAACCTCAACATATCTTTTAGTTTGCTGAGAGGTACTCAATTTAAGAAGGTGCCTTGCTATCTTTTGAGTCTCTTCCCAGCTTATATTTCTTATTACCTTTTTTACCTCCAGTATACTGGTTGGAGCAACACTTAACTCGTCCACTCCCAACCCTAAAAGCACAGGCATTCCCAAGGGATCACTTGCCATCTCTCCACAGGCCCCCACCCATATATTCTCCCTGTGAGCAGCTTTGACAACATTATCAATTAGGCGCAGGATAGTAGGATGCAATGGCTGATAAAGATGTGCCACCTTTTCGTTTATTCTATCTATAGCAAGAGTATACTGGATTAAATCATTTGTACCGAGACTGAAAAAATCCACCTCCTTTGCCAGAACATCGGCTATAATAGCAGCCGAAGGAACCTCAACCATAATTCCCACCTCAATAGAATCACAGAAGGAAACTCCCTCTTTTTCCAGTTCCTTTTTTACCTCCTGCAAAATTCGGTTGGCCTTTTTCACTTCCTCAAGTGAGGATACAAGGGGAAACATTATTTTTACCTTACCATATTGAGCAGCCCTTAATATCGCTCTAAGCTGAGTTTTAAAAATTCCCACAAGCTCAAGGGATAGTCTTATACCTCTCCAACCCATAAATGGATTTATCTCTCTTGGTACCGGCAAAGGAGATAAAAATTTGTCTCCACCAATGTCAAGAGTGCGAATAATAACAGAATTAGGAGCCACTTTTTCAGCAACTTTTCTATAGGCTTCAAATTGCTCCTCTTCACTTGGAAGAGAAGACCTGTTCATGTAAAGGTATTCGGTTCTGTAAAGCCCAACTCCTTCTGCTCCATTTCTTATCGCTACATCGACTTCTTCAGGGCCTGCAATATTTGCCGCAAGCTCAATTTCCCTTCCGTCAATGGTTTGGGCTGGAAGAGACTTAAGTTCCTCAAGTTTCTCTCTGTAGGCTAAAAATTCCTTCCTTTTTCTTTGATAGTTTTTTATCTGGGAAAATGTGGGATTGACAATAACCCTCCCTCTATCCCCGTCGACAATAATTGTTGAACCAGGCCTTACCTTCTCTGTCACATTCCTCAATCCCACCACAGCCGGTATCTCAAGAGCTCTTGCCATTATAGCTGCATGAGAGGTTCTCCCTCCAATATCAGTGGCAAATCCCAAAACTTTCTCCTTATCCATTGAAGCAGTATCAGAGGGAGAAAGATTTCTGGCAACAACAATTATACTCTCCTCAAGGTGTGATAAACTCATCATGGGTCTTTTTAAAAGATTATGTAAAATCCTCTGTGCCACATCTTCAATGTCTCTGAATCTTTCCTCTATAAACTCTGTTTGAATGGACTTAAACCTTTCAAGAAAATCCTTGTATACCTCTCTTAGAGCAGTTTCTGCATTAACTTCTTCTTTTTTTATCCTTTTTATAGTCTCATCTATGAGGAGAGGGTCTTCCAGAATGTTGAGATGACTTTGAAATATGCTCGCTTCTTTTTCCCCTATTTTTTCTCTTATTCTTTCTTTTATTCTTAAAATCTGCTTTTTTGATTCCTCAACCGCTTCTTTAAATCTCTTTATTTCCTTATCTACTTCCTCTTTTTTTATCCTGTATTCCAGAATACAGAAATCCTCTTTTTCCAAAATATAAACTTTACCAATAGCTATTCCTGGAGAAGCAGGAACACCTTTTAATACCATTAAATACCCCTTTTATTTTTCTGTTATAATACCCTTAAAACTTAAAACCTCACCCACAAGATAAACAGACCCTGTAATACACACAACTCCGCTTTTTCCTGCCATTTCTTCTGCTATCTTCAGAGCTTCTTCCAGATTCTCCTTCTTTACAGGATCTTTTGTGCAGTACCTTTTTATTTTACTGTATATCTCATCAACTGGCAAGGCTCGAGGACTGTTTATTTTAGTGACAATGACCCTGTTTGCCAGAGGACAGAGAGCTCTGGCTATTGCTTCTATATCTTTGTTCTTTAAAACACTTAAAACAAGGATAATTTTCTTTTCTTTGTAGAAGCTATTTAAAAACCTGGCAAGATATTGAGCCGAAGCACCATTGTGAGCACAATCTACAATAACATCGGGTGTGTGGTCAATAGTCTGTATCCTCCCCGGCCAGCTCACATTCTTTATTCCCTGAAATATATTCTCACAGGATATTTTAAATCCGTAAAAGCTGAGCAATTCCACCACTCCAACAGCTGTTGCAGCGTTCCACAATTGATGTTCTCCAGCAAGAGGGATAAAAAGAGAGGAATAGTCCTTTTTTATACCTTTTACGTCAAAAACCTGATAAGCTGGTGTTGCTTTTTTGAGGTTAAACTTGATGTCCTCTCCTATCTTATAAAATTTTGCTTTTCTTTCACGACATATTCTTTCCAGTAAAGATAAAACTTTCCTTTCCTGACGGGAGATAACAATTGTCGAATGAGGCTTAATTATACCCGCCTTCTCTTTAGCAATGGAGATAAGATCATTTCCAAGCTGTTTTGTATGGTCAAGACTTACAGGAGTTATTACTCCTACAAGAGGTGTAATTACATTGGTTGCATCTAATCTTCCTCCAAGACCAACTTCAATCACTGCTACATCAACCTTTTTCTCATAAAAATAAGCAAAGGCGCAGCTTGTGTAGACCTCAAAAAAAGTGGGAGAAAAAGTTCTCCTTTCTTCTTTTATACCATCCACAATCTTTTTTATTTTCCAGATAAAAAAGGAAAACTCCTCTTTCTCAATGAGTCTTTCACAAATCCTTATCCTTTCTCTGGGAGAGACAAGGTGAGGAGAAGTGTAAAGACCTACTTTATAGCCTGCATCAGCCAAAATTGAGGTAATTATTGCTGCTGTTGAACCTTTCCCTTTTGTTCCAGCGATGTGAACTGTCTTTAAAGAAAAGTGAGGGTTACCGAGTCTTTCCAGAAGGAGTCTTATCCTATCAAGGTTAAAAAGTCTTTTATTATATGTTAAATCCGATTTTTTCTCATAATTTATTAAAGACTCAAGATAATCTAAAGCCTGTCTGTAAGAAAACATGAAATTTTCTAAAAATTGTGATATCCAGCTTGATAATCTTTATAAATCGGGAAACTCTGACACAAATCCTTAACCTGAGACCTGATCCTGCTTCTTATAACCTCGTTATGAGGATTGTTTAAAATCTCACCTATCCACCTTCCAATAAGTTCCATCTCTTTTTCCTTCATACCCCTTGTGGTGAGAGCAGGTGTTCCCAATCTTATTCCAGAGGTTATAGATGGAGGAAGAGGATCAAAAGGAATGCAATTTTTATTAACCACAATTCCTGCCTCTTCTAGTAAAAGAGCAGCCTGTTTCCCTGTAAGATTTTTTGAAGAAAGATCTATTAAAATAAGATGGTTATCGGTTCCACCTGTCACCAATCTGAACCCCTCTTCAATAAGCACTTCAGCAAGATGGCGAGAATTTGAAACAATCTGTTTTGCATACTCTTTAAAAGATGGCTGCATAGCTTCCTTGAAGCAAACAGCTTTTGCCGCAATAATGTGAATGAAGGGACCTCCCTGTGTACCAGGAAAAACAGACCTGTCAATTTTCTCAGCAATTTCTCTCTTGCATATTATAAGGCCGCCTCTTGGTCCACGAAGTGTTTTCTGGGTGGTAGCAGTTACCACATCAGCATAAGGAACAGGGTCAGGATGAACACCTCCTGCAATAAGCCCTATTATATGAGCTATATCAGCCATGAGATAAGCTCCTACCTCATCTGCAATTTCTCTCCAGGGCTTAAAATCCACCTTCCTTGGGTAAGAACTTGCTCCAACCACTATCAAACGAGGTCTTTCTCTTCTTGCAATACCTCTTATTTCCTCAAAATCAAACTGTTCTGTCCTTCTGTTAACTCCATAATGCACTATTTTGTAAAAGGAAAAGGGTAAAGACCCCTTTTTCCCATGGGAGATATGCCCACCCTGAGAAAGGTCAAGAGAGAGAATCTTGTCATGCGGTTGTAAAAGAGCATGGTAACAGGCTATGTTAGCACCTGTTCCTGAATGAGCCTGCACATTAACATGCTCTGCACCAAAAAGTTCTTTTGCCCTTTGAATAGCTATCCTTTCAACCTCATCTACCCACCTGCATCCCTGATAGTATCTTTTTGAAATATAACCCTCCGCATACTTATTGTTAAATACAGAACTTTGAGCCTCAAGAACAGCAGGACTTGCGTAATTTTCAGAAGGTATAAGCATTAAAGTATCCTGCTGACGATAAAGCTCCTTTTTGATAAGTTCCTCTATTTCCGGGTCAATCTGACTTAAGCTCTTTGATTTCATCTTATTGCCTTTAATGAAGAAAATGTCTCATGCCTGTAAAAACCATGGCAATGTTGTATTTTTCTGATACCTCAATCACCTTTTTATCCCTTATTGAACCTCCTGGCTGAATAATTGCCGTGATGCCAGCTTTTGCTGCCTCCTCTACCACATCAGGAAAAGGGAAAAAAGCATCAGAGGCCAAAACTGCCCCTTCACATCTTTCTCCTGCTTTTCTAATGGCTATAAGGGCAGCGTCTATTCTACTCATCTGCCCTGCCCCAACTCCAACCACCATCTTATCTTTTGCTATAAGTATGGCATTTGATTTAACATATTTACAAACCTTCCAGGCAAAATTTAAATCCTCCATCTCCTTGTGTGTGGGATGTCTTTTTGTGACGGTCTTTAAATCTTCCCTAAGATAGATCTCTTTATCTTCTTCCTGGACAAGCAATCCACCTTTTATTCTTCTTATATCAAACTCAAGCTCTTCCTTATATTTAAAAGGGTCTACTTTTAAGATTATAAGCCTTTTACCCCAGGGCTGTCTTTCTTTAAGCATCTTTAAAGCATCTTGAGTATAACCTGGGGCAATAATCCCCTCAACAAAGTTGTCCGGAGCTGTAATAACAGACGCTGTCTCAACATCCACTTCTCTGTTCAAACCAACTATACTTCCAAAAGCAGAAACAGGGTCTCCCTCAAATGCTTTCTGGCAAGCCTGAGCAAGACTTTCTCCCTCTGCAGCCCCGCAAGGGTTGTTGTGTTTTATGACAACAACAAAAGGCTCATCCATCTCTCTTGCAATCTTTAAAGCAGCTTCGAAATCAAGAAGGTTGTTAAAAGAAACCTCTTTTCCTCCTAATTTCTCTGCAAGAGGAAGTGTCCCTCTGCAAGCGCTCCACCGGCGATAAAAGGCTGCCTTTTGATGAGGATTTTCTCCATATCTTAAATCTAAAACCTTCTCAAAAGAAAGGTTTAAAATGGAGGGAAATCTAACCTGAGCCCTTCTTGCAAAATATTCTGCTATAGCCGCATCATAAAAACTTGTAACTTCAAAAGCTCTCAAAGCAAGCCTGAGACATGTTTCCTCACTTAAATATCCCTTATTATTCTTAAGTTCCTCAATAACAGAAGGGTACTGCTCGGGACTTGAGATAACTGCCACATTTTTAAAATTTTTCGCCCCAGCCCTCAACATACAGGGACCACCTATATCTATACTTTCCAGAGTCTCTTCAAATAAAATACCCTCTTTTTTTATAACCTCTAAAAATGGGTAAAAATTCACAACCACCATATCAATGGGCTTTATACCTTTTTCTTCTATCTCTCTCATTTGCTCAGGGTTCTCTCTCAAAGCCAAAATCCCTGCGTGGATTTTCGGATGCAAGGTCTTAACTCTTCCTCCTATCATCTCCTCTGCGCCCGTGTAATCCGAAACCTCCTTTACAGGTATCTGTGCTTCCTTTAAAAGTCTGCTTGTTCCACCGGTTGAAATTATCTCAACACCCATACCTGAAAGTTCCCTTACAAAACCGACAATCCCTGTTTTGTCCCACACACTAACAAGAGCTGTTCTAATTTTTGGCATGATATCTCCTGGAGTTTTTGGTATTATTTTACTAAATTGCTCGCTTTGCGTCAATAAAGAAATATAAAGGATAAGCTAAGTTGACACAAACCTTTCTTCTTATAGAATTTTCATCAAAAAAGGAAGAGAAAAATGAAAATAGCCTGGATTTCAAGCTGGCCACCTCGTCCCTGTGGAATAGCCACCTATTCCTTAGAACTTGTGGAGGCTATTAAAAAAGAAGGAGTTGAGGTTCACATCATCTGCCATACAGATGGAGGAAAACCTGGAGAGAAAAACGTTTATCCTGTAATAAATCTGAAAGAAACTGACTGGCAGGATAAACTCTATCTTAAGGTAAAACAGATAAATCCTGATATTTTGCATATTCAGCATGAATACGGACTTTACTCTGTAGATGCTGACTGGTCTGCGGGGCTTTTCAGACCTCTTTTTCGCTGGAGAATTGAGGAAAACTTTCCAATCGTTGTAACTTTTCATTCTGTGTATTCTGAACTTGGAAAAGAGAGAAAAACGTTTTTGGATATAATCCAGAGAGTCATCAATGCAGGCATAGTCCACGAATACCATCAGTGGTTAGCCCTCCATGTAAATCTTGGTAGAATAATAGATAATTTTTATATCATACCTCACGGAGCAAAGGAAAATATATCTTTTTCCAGAGAAGATGCAAAAAGAGCTTTAGGACTTGAAGGGAAAAAAATTATAGGAATGATAGGGTGGTTTACACCCACCAAAGGATTTCACAGAGTGATAAATATGTGGGACTCTATTTCAAAGAAAACAGGATCTGACACCTATCTTATTCTTGCAGGAGAGGCAAGAGAAGGTGAGAAGGTTCAGAAAGAATACAAGAGAAAACTTTTATCTCTTGTAGAAAAATGCAAAAATAAAGATAAAATAAAGGTGATAATAAAAAATTTTTCTCCCGAGGAATACGAGAAAGTAGTGGCCTCTTTTGATGTTGCAGTCCTTCCCTACACCTTTATCTCTCAAAGTGGGACCCTTGCCCATTCCTTTTCTCTTGGAGTTCCGGCGGTTGCTTCCTCTCTTGAAGGCTTGAAGGCAGAAATTGAAGCAAGCGGAGGTGGAATACTTGTCCCACCAGATGATAACGAGGAACTGAGGAAAGCCATAGTTACCCTCATAAAAGATAATACCCTGAGAGAAAAGCTTTCCCAAAAAGCTTTAAGGTACGTGAAGGAAAAAATAGGCTGGAGCATTGTGGCCAAAAAACATATAAAGCTCTACAAAAAGCTAATTCGTGAAAAAAAGAGTTTAAAAGACTTGAAAAAAGAGGCGACTTTATGAAAAAAAGACTTCACCTTGGTATAGGTCACTACGGTATAGGCTTCCAGGATGGGGTAAACATGGTGATATCACGTAATGTTAAAGCTCTTTTAAAAATATGTCCAGATTTGAAAATCACTCTCTTTGGTAAGCTGGCAAAAGATTACAGAGAGTTTATAACTCCAAAACCTGCCTCTCTTGAATACAGAGAAATAAAAGAGTTTGATCCACAAGAGGCAGTAAAGCAATTTGGGGGGAAACCCATTTCCGAGCAACAGGTGCACGATTACATGTGGCAGGGGACAAATATCGCTGAAACTCTTATTGAGAAACTCTCTGATATGGATGTTGTTATCGCTGAAAATCTTGGAATAGGAATTCATCCTGCTGTAACTTATGCTTTTTATCTTTACACTCAATACAGCTTCGCTGCAAGAGAAAACAAAAAATTTATCTATCGCTTTCATGACTTTGTTCAACAGCGCCCGGAAAACTTTCGCAATGTAAAAAAATTTCACTACAGTCGATTTGGAATAGTCCCTGATTGGCACTCTATCCTCTACCCTGCCTTTCCCAATATAAAATATATAGTTATAAACCGCTATGACTGGTGGAGGTTGATAGAACACGGAATAGAGGAAAAAAACATTTATTATATACCTCATTCGGTGGACGAATCCATTATTCCACCTGATAACAGGAGTGAGGAGCTGAGAAAAAAGATAATTGAAAGAGAAAAGCTTTCCCCTTCTGTAAAATTTATTTTCTACCCTGTGAGGTGCGTGCGAAGAAAAAATGTGGAGGAAGCTATCTTTCTGACAAAGTTTTTTAATTCTCTCTCCAAAGTAAAGCTACCTAATTCCCCCAGACTGAAAGAAAAGTTCCACCTAATTGTAAGTGTTAAACCAAAAGAAGGAGAGGATGCACGATATGCGCAAAAACTTATAGAATTTGTAAAAAGATATAACCTGCCTGCAACAATAGGTATTGAAGAACTTGTCTCATGGGAGAGAAAATATGACCCTCAGGATAAAAACAAAATAATAAAGTATGGTATTGGAGATGCCTACAGAATAGCAGAACTTGTAATCACAACAAGTATTCTCGAAGGATTTGGATTTGTTTACATAGAGCCCTGGATTCTTGAAAGAGCGGTTATAGGAAGAAATATCCCTGCTATTACTCCTGATTTTCAAGCTGCAGGGATGAAATTAGGACATCTTTATACTGCTTTGCTGGTTGAAGGAAGAGACTTCAAAGATATAGGAAAGGAAAAAAAGGATCCAGATGAGGCTCTTGAAGAAAGACTTTCCAGAATACTCAAACTGGATAACCCGGCGTATGTTGAAAGGTTTATTGAGAGTAATGAAACCTCTATTCTCGCAACTTTAAAGCTATTTGATGAAAAAAGAAGGAAAAAACTTGTTCAGAGAAACAAAGAAGTTGTGAAAAGAGTTTACTCGCAGGAGGTGATAGGAAAAAAAATATACGAGGTTATAACAGCTTAGCCCTTTTCTCCGGTTTTTCCATTTGAAAGAGAAATTTCTCTCAATAATCCGTAAAATTTCTCATTTTCCCAATCCCTTGCTCCTACTGCAGCACCTATAATCTCACCTTCGGGACTCACAAATAAATTAGAGGGAATAGCTCTAACTCCATAGGTCATTCCCACCTCTCCACTGCTGTCAAGAACTACGGGAAAGGTGTATCCATTTTCTGTCACAAATGATAAAACTTTATCCTTATCTTCCCTTAAGTTTATGGCAAGAAGCACAAAATTTTTCCCTCCAAAATCCTCCCATATTTTCTGCATGGAAGGCATTTCCATTCTGCAGGGAGGACACCAGGTCGCCCAGAAATTCAACCATAAAAATTTCCCCCTCAGAGACTTTGTATCCACTTTTTCTCCCTTCAAATCCTCCAGGGTAAAATCCTCGAGAGGCAGGGATGGTTCAACCACTCTTATTCCTAAAGCTT
>Ga0209834_10000281_pt1 | contig 31622 bp, 25 predicted proteins | sample Mar14236cmmetaG_FD_184134 | JGI IMG/M metagenome (GOLD analysis project Ga0209834, IMG submission 184134) | Marine hydrothermal vent microbial communities from Guaymas Basin, Gulf of California to study Microbial Dark Matter (Phase II) - Marker... ... | reverse complement strand
CGGTATCCCTTTTTCGCAAAGTGGGCATGTTTGGGGTTCATAGGCAATAGCATTGATTTTCAAAATTGATCTAAACTTTACCCCAAAATCCACTTGATCATTGCTTCGGTCAACAATGCTACCGATGCCCATGACTTCCCCTCCCAGTTCTTTTACAATTTGCATTACTTCCCTTGTTGAGCCTCCGGTAGTGACAACATCTTCAACAACGAGGACTTTTTCTCCTCTTTTTATTTCAAAGCCCCTTCTCAGTTGCATTTGCCCCTGGGTTCTTTCTGCAAATATTCCACGAACGTTAAGCTGTTTTGCCATTTCATAGGCCAAAACCACACCACCGAGTGCTGGTCCAATAACAACGTCGATTTTATCAGCGGTAAATTCATCAGCCAATTTCTTTGAAAACAATTCACTATATTCAGGATATTGAAATAGTTTTGCACATTGGATATACGTGTCACTATGCTTCCCCGAACTAAGAAGAAAGTGCCCTTTTAATACCGCGCCAAGGGATAAGAGTATTTCCATAGCTTCTTTATCGTTCACATAAATCCCTCCCTATTTTGAGTACGTTAAACGATAGAATTCTTCGCAGCTCTTTCTTATGTTTTCTGCGTAGATTATGGATCTTGAAACGTTTATAATCAGCCTCTCGTAATGTTCGCTATCCCGTAAAAAATCCACACTTCCACCCTGAGAGCCTATTCCAGGGACGAGAACAAAGCCATCATTTTCTTCAAGTAAAGTCATTAGCTTTTCACCCTGGGTAGCTCCAAGAACCATTCCAAGATTCTTATAATCTCTTCTCCATTCACCGATTTTTTTTGCGACTTTTAAAGACAAATCATCATGAATCTGAAAATCAATTGCGCTCTGATTGCTGGTCAAAGTCAAAATAAAAGCGTAACGACCCTCATATTTTGCAAAGGCCTCTATTGCATCGAACCCCATATAGGGATTCAATGTTACGGCATCCGCTTGCATAACTTCATACGCAAATCTTGCATATTGAGAGGAAGAGTTGGCTATGTCTCCAAATTTTGCATCGAGTATCCAAGGAATTTCAGACGGAATTGCTGCCTCTATCTGCTTCAAGATTTCTATTCCTTTTTCTCCCATAGCAAGGTAAAAGCCCAGGTTAGCCTTGTAAGCGCATACAAGATCTTTGGTTCTTGCTATTATTTTTCTGGCAAAACTCACAGGGTCTTGTTCTATTCTTTCAGGATCTATATCCAGTCCTACGCAAAGGTGTGAGGCATTCTTCCTTCGTAAGTTCATCAGTTTTTCAGCAAAGCTCACTTTAATTCCCCCTTTCGTGTTTTCAATAGGTAGTCTGTAAGATCAGCAAATCCGTGTTTGCAAAGCCAGCTTTGTGCTTTTTCGGGAAGTTCAGCAACTTCCAGCGGGTCAACCATGGTTCTAAGGCCAAAGCCAACGAGTTCAGCTCCCGCAAGGAGATATTCAAAAATGTCATCCCATTTGTAAGCACCACCCATGCCTATAATCGGTAGTTTGGTTAACTGTCGCGCCAAATGAATCTTTCGCAGATAAATAGGTTTGACTGCCGGGCCTGAATACCCCCCATAGGTTCTTTTCAAGAATGGTTTCCCGGTTTCTATATCAAATCTTGCCCCTGTTATGCAGTTGAACAGCACCAATCCGTCAGCTCCATTGTTCTCGCATGCCCTTATCACGGAAGGAAAATCCGGTATTTCAGGAGGTAATTTCACTGTCACCGGTCTGGTAGTGAAAACTGTTTTCACCTGTTTCAATATCTCTGCCACCGATTCTGGATTGGCTCCCAAAAGTGTATTGGCATCTTCTACGTTAGGACATGATAGGTTCAGCACCAGCAAATCAAAACCTTCAACTCCATTCAAAACAGCAGCCATTTCCCTGAATTCACAAGGCGAATTTCCAGCAATTGAGAAAAAGAGCTTAGTAGGAAAGGGTAGCAATTTTGGGTAAATGGTATTTAGAAACGTTTTTATTCCGGGGTTTTGAAGCCCGATTGAGTTTATAAGGCCATAACCTGCATCAACGAGTCTGGGGGATGGATTGCCTTCTTTAGGTTCAAGCGTGACACTCTTTATAGTGAAAGCCCCTATCTTTGAAAGAACATCCTTTTCCATCTCCAACCCAAAGCCACCAGGGCCTGAAGGAATGACCACGGGGTTTTTGAAGGTTATACCCATAACTTCCCGAGTCAAGTTAGCCATTGCCAGTCCACCTCTTTCCCATCAAAAAGTGGGCCATCTTTGCATACAAACTTGATTTCTCCACTCTTGAGTTTTACCGCACAGCCTTCACACATGCCTGTGCCGCATGCCATTCTTTCTTCAATAGAAACATACACGGATCCCCCGTGATATTGCTCTGATAGGTGTTGCAGCATCGGTGTAGGGCCGCAGGCTATGACCGCTCCTTCGTTGTTGTCCTGAAAAAAGCGTTCCGTAACAACCAGAGGTCCGCAGGTGATTTTAAGGTTTGGTAGATTATTTAGAAAATCGGCTTCTTCTTTCGATGTAGTTCCCAGATAAAAATTTTTATACCCGTATTTTGACCCGTAAAAATGAAGAGGTGCATAACCGCTTCCGCCAGCTACGAGATTTGCGCCTTCTATTACAGGTATGGGATTACCCAAAGGACCCTTTAGTTTGAGTTCATGCCCTATTTGCCAGCTCAGCGCTTCTTCTGTTAGCAATCCCCGAGGTTTTAGCAAAAAAAGCGTTTCTCCTCTGATTTCATCTTCAAAGTAAACCGAAAAGGGGCGTGGAGTAACGGGAAAATCCCCGGATTTCAGCATGAAGAATTGCCCCGGAAGGGACCCAAAGGTCCCATCAAGGGCTATTAGAATTAGTGCTTCGTTTTCCGACTTCTTAATCCACTTGATTTTAGATTTGAACAAGCTTACCACCACACATGACCTGCGTTATTTTCCCTTGAAGCGTTTTCCCAAGATATGGTGTGTTTCTGGCCTTTGATCTGAAATAGCTGTTCGTTAGGGTTGTATCATCCATCGGATCAAAGAGAACTAGATCTGCATAATAATGCCTTTCAATTCTTCCTCTGCCTGCAAGGTTGAAGAGTTTAGCAGGAGCCGAAGTGACTTTCTCAAGCAATTTTTCAAAGGCTAGTGTCTTTTTCCTGGAAAGTTTGAAAAGCTGCAGTAACAGGGTTTCAAGGCCTATAATCCCGAAAGGTGCCCGCTGAAATTCCACTTCCTTTTCCCAATTGGCATGCGGTGCATGGTCGGTAACTATAATGTCTATGGTTCCATCCATCAGGGCTTCTAAGAGCATTTCCTGATCCTCTTTTGTTGGAAAGGGAGGATTTAACTTTTTCGCTGGATCGTAATCTTCCAGGTCTTTATCCGTAAAGAGTAAGTGGTGGATACAGACTTCAGCGCTTATTTTTCCTCTTTTTCCCTTTCCATGCCTTATGTGATTCACCGATTTCCCCGTAGAAACATGGGCTATATGGACCCAACCAGCTGTTAAATTCGCAAGATCTATATCTCTAGCAACCATTACGGATTCAGCAGCATCCGGGATACCGTAAATTCCATAGTAATTGGAATAGTAACCTTCACGCATTGAGCCATCTCTTGAAAGTGCCCTTTCTTCACAATGATCTATAACAGGGAGGTGAAAGGACGAGGCGTATTCCAGTGCTCTCCTCATTATGTGCGGATCCCATATGGGATCCCCATCATCCGAAAAACCTATCGCACCAGCTTGTGCCAGGGTCCCCATTTCCGTCAATTCCTTTCCTTCCCTACCTTTGGTGGCTGCAGCAATGACTTCCAGTCTAGCCAGGCTAAGTACCTTTGCCTTTTCTTTTAGGCTATGAACAGCAGCAGGGCTGTCTAGTGAAGGTCTGGTATTAGGCATGCATGCAACAGTTGTTATCCCTCCGTTAAGTGCCGCCTTCAAACCGCTTTCAAGATCTTCTTTGTACTCGTATCCCGGTTCTCTTAAATGCGCGTGCATATCTATAAGCCCGGGAATGATGAGTTGACCTTTCGCATCTATTCTTTTGCCATTGAAGTCATGAGGGTTGTTTTCAATTATGTCTGTGATTTTTTCCCCATCCACAACAATGTTTTTCCGCTGGAATTTTCCTTCAATCAATACCTCGCCGTTTTCTATTAGATACCTCATTCCTCCATCCTCCCTCCAAGTACCGAATAAAGGAGAGCCATTCGTATAGCTTCACCGTTGGTAACCTGCTCTTGAACAACGCTTCTCTCAAAGTCCGCAACATGGTCGTCCACCTCGACACCTCTGTTCATAGGTCCCGGGTGCATGAAGATCACATCGGGTTTTGCATGTGAAAGCCTATCTTTTGTAATTCCATAGAGTTTATGATATTCTTCAAGTGTTGGAAAGAGCCCGCTGGTTTGTCTTTCAAGCTGCATTCTCAGACCCATAACTACATCTGCCCCATCGATCGCTTCATTTATGTCATAGCTAACCTTGACTCCTGATTTTTCTATTTCCAGAGGCATTAAAGTCTTTGGACCACACACGGTCACTTCAGCTCCAAGCATTTTCATGAGTTTTATGTTTGAACGCACCACACGGCTATGTTGAATATCGCCAACAATAGAGATTTTCAATCCGTCTATTTTCCCCTTCTTTTCCCAGATAGTGTAATTGTCCAGCAGTGCTTGAGTTGGGTGCGCATGAAACCCGTCACCAGCGTTTATTACAATGGCTTTGGTGTATTTCTTGATGAACTTTGGAGTACCGGGCTCGCTATGGCGCACTACATAGAGATCAATTCCCATAGCATCCAGAGTCAAAATTGTGTCCTTTAAGGATTCTCCTTTTTTTAAAGAAGAGGAGGAAGCGGAAAAGGCAACTGTATCAGCACCCAATCTCTTAGCTGCGAGGTCGAAAGAGATCTTTGTTCTCGTGCTGTTCTCAAAAAAGGCCGTACAGACAGTTACGCCTCGCAGTGCTGGCACTTTCTTCACCTTCCTGCTCAATATACCTTTGAAGTGCTTTGTAAGCTCAAATAGCTGATAAACCTCCTCTACATTGAAAACGTCTACATCGTAAACATCACGACCAACCATGCTCATTCCATCACCCCAATTTCTACCCTATCGGTACCGTTCTGCTCTTTGAAATGCACAATTATTTGTTCTTTCATCCTGGTGGGAACCACTTTGCCGCATATATCTGGTTGTATTGGCAACTCCCTATGCCCTCTGTCGATAAAGGTAACGAGAACTATCCTCCGGGGCCTGCCGTAATCGAAGATTTCATCAATAGCAGCTCTGACCGTCCTCCCGGTGAAAATTACATCATCACATAGAATGATTGTCTTACCGGTGACTTCAAAATCGATTTGTGTCTCTTTTACATGGGGTTGTTCCAGGCGATAGAAAGTGTCATCACGGTAAAAGGTAATGTCCACCTTTCCTGTGGGGAGCTTAAGCCCATGTTCAAAGGCTATCCTTTTAAGTCGGTCTGCAAGATACACCCCACCCGTTTGGATTCCTACGACTGCAAAATCCTCTGAATCTTTTAGCTTTTCCATGAGTTCAAAGTACATTCTTTTGAGAATTTTCTCGAATTGAGCGGGTTCGATAATCGTGTGGATATTTTTCAAGTTCACGTTTTTCCTCCTTTCCTCCCAAAATTTTGGCAAAATAAAAGGGACAGATTCCTCTGTCCCTCAAAAACTGAAAATCCATCCCGTAAGGTATCGAAGATCAGTGCAATAAACACCTCTATTCTCCAGGATGGTATTGACTTTTTATGTTGTAAAAAAAATTCTGGGATCATTCACACTCTCCTTTGCAGGTAAGCTGCGTCCCTTCTAAGTGTTGCTTTACAAATCTTCAAGGGTGATTTTACCATAAAACCAATCTAAAAAATGCAACAGACTTATGATAGGGACTTTACAAATGTTGATATACCGCTTTCCAAAACGCTTGCAACGAATATCAATTTAATGTAAAACGTTCATAGACAGTATCCACGTGTTTCAAATAATAATCCGCTTTAAAGAGCTCTTTTAGTTCTTCAGTACTAAAAAGTTCTTTTATCATCTCGTTCGTTGAAACGACGTCCAGAAAATCTACCTGCTCGTTCCACGACTTTGCAGCGCATTTTTGAATAAGTTTATAAGCTTCTTCGCGGCTCATGCCCTTTTCAATAAGAGCAAGCATAATGCGCTGTGAATATATCAAATTATGAGAATCCTTGAAGTTTTCTGTCATGCGTAATTGATCAACAAATAAGTTATTCACCAGATAAGTAGCCTTGTTGAGCATATAAAAAGCCAACATGGTAGCATCTGGGAAAACCAATCGCTCTGTCGATGAATGAGAAATATCCCTTTCATGCCATAAAGTAATGTTCTCATATCCCACAATGGCATAGCTTCTGAGCATTCGTGCCATGCCACATAGCCTTTCACATAATACAGGGTTCTTTTTATGAGGCATGGCTGAAGAGCCTCTCTGGCCTTTTTTGAAAGGCTCCTGTACTTCCAGGACTTCTGTTCTCTGAAGATGCCGGATTTCCGTAGCCATGCGTTCTATACCGGCTCCAATTAATGCAAGGGTGCTTAAAAATTCAGCGTGATGATCTCTTGGCACAACCTGAGTGGAGACCTTTGAAGGGAACAGGCCAAGGCTTTGCAAGGCTATTCTTTCAATCTCAGGAGGTATATTAGCGTAATTCCCAACAGCACCGCTGATCTTAGCGTGGGAAATACTCTCTATACTTCTTTGAAGACGACTGAGATTTCTCTCAAATTCAGCAAGAAAAGAAAGAACTTTTAAACCAAAAGAGGTTGGTTCTGCATGAACTCCATGGGTTCTACCGATGGTTATTGTATTCTTGTGTTTCATAGCGAGTTTTTGCAGCACACCTATCAGGCGCTTTAACTCCAAGGCAATGAGTTTACCTGAACGCTTTAGCACAAGAGAAAGAGCTGTATCTACTATGTCCGACGACGTCAAGCCTTTGTGAAAATATCTTGCTTCATCTCCCATGTTTTCCGTAACTGATTTTATGAAAGCGATTACATCGTGATCGACGTTACCCTCGATTTCATGAATTCGTTCTACATTTATCACAGCTTTTCTCTTTATTAGCTCAGCAGTGCCTCTGGGTGCCATATTCAGCGTTTCCAGGGCTCTCACAACTGCTATTTCCACTTCAAGCCAACGAAGATACTGGGCTTCTTCTGTCCACAATTCTTTCATGGGCGATAGCGCATATCTTTCAATCATATTTTTGCCTCCCTTGCTTTATTTTCCAATGTCCAGTCGGTAGTGTGCTCCTTCGAATTCTATTTGCTCTACTGCCTGATACGCCTTTTCACGGGCTTCGTTCAAGTCTTTTCCCAGAGCGGTTATTCCAAGAACCCTCCCACCAGCTGTGTATAATTCTCCTCCTTTGTTTTGAGTACCTGCATGAAAAACGCAAAGGTCCTCGCTTTCTATATTCTCAAGCCCAACAATGCGCTTCCCTTTTTCGTAGTTTCCAGGATATCCACCTGACGCCATAATCACACAAACAGCGCTTCTTTCATCCCAGCACAACTTTTGCTCTTCAAGCTTCTCATCTATAACAGAAAGCATCACTTCAACCAGATCGTTTTGCATTCGCGGTAGCAACACCTGTGTTTCCGGATCCCCAAAGCGGCAGTTGAATTCCAGAACTTTAACACCTTCATCTGTCAGCATAAGGCCAAAATACAGCACTCCTCTATAATCTATCCTCTCTTCTTTTAACGCCTTAAGTGTAGGAAACATGATCTTGTCCTTGAATTCTTTCTGGATTTCTGGCATATAGCCTTCAACTGGTGAAAGCGTTCCCATACCACCGGTATTAGGCCCTTTATCACCATCAAAAGCTCTCTTATAATCTCTAACACCTTCCATGGGTACAATTGTTTTGCCATCTACAAAACAAAGCATAGACAGTTCTCTACCATTGAGAAATTCCTCAATAACAACGCTTCTCCCTGCATCGCCAAAGCTCTTATCGAGAAATACCGTTTTGAGGACTTTTTCAGCTTCCGTTTGGTCATTGGCAATACTAACCCCCTTACCTGCCGCAAGACCGTCTGCCTTTATCACCACAGGGAATCCAAAAGCCACCACGCTTTTCATGGCTTCATCATAGCTTGAACATACACAAAATTCTCCCGTGGGGATGTTATGTCTTTTCATGAATCTTTTAGCAAAGCTTTTACTTCCCTCAAGAAGTGCTGCTTTTTTCTTCGGTCCAAAGATCTTCAGACCGTTCTTTTCAAATAGATCTGCAATACCCATCACGAGAGGTATCTCTGTCCCAACTACTGTTAGGTCTATTGATTTGCTTTCAGCAAATTCCATTAGTTTTTGTATATCATCCGCCGCAATAGGCACACATTCTGCAAAAGGCTGCACTCCGGCGTTACCCGGCGCAACAAATATTTCATTTACTAGAGCGCTCTGCCCTATTTTCCAGGCTATTGCGGCTTCTCGACCGCCGCTTCCTATTATGAGCACTTTCATTTTTCTCACCCCATTAGTGTTTAAAATGTCTCATTCCTGTAAAAACCATGGCAATCCCGGCTTTATCCGCTGCATCAATGGATTCTCGATCCCGGATTGATCCTCCGGGTTGAATGATTGCCTTTATTCCAGCTTTTGCAGCGGTCTCAACCGAGTCTGAAAAAGGGAAGAAACCATCAGATGCGAGGACAGCACCTCCCACATTGAAACGGGATTGCCGGATCGCATTTTCTACAGCCCATATTCTATTGACTTGTCCTGGACCAATGCCCAATGTCTGGCCATTTTTCGCTACCACGATGCCATTTGATTTTGCGTGTTTGACCACCTTCCAGGCAAAAAGGAGATCTTTCATCGTTTCGCTGTTGGGAGCTTGCTTTGTAACTACTTTTAGTTCATCGACTATCACAGCTTCATCAGGCTCTTGCACAAGGAGACCACCATTTACCCTCTTCAGGTCCCATGATGATCTTTGCGCAATACTGTGATTCAGGTCAATTTCCAGGAGCCTGAGATTTTTCTTTTTTGTGAGTATTTCGAGGGCTTTTTCTGTATAGGAAGGCGCAATAATAATTTCAACGAAGATCTTGCTTATGGCTTTGGAGGTGGCTTCATCCATTTCTTGGTTCATAGCGATTATGCCGCCAAATATAGAAACAGGGTCTGCTTCATAAGCCTTTGACCAGGCTTCAAAGAGGGTATTTCCAATTCCTACGCCACAGGGATTGGTATGTTTTAGGGCAACTACAGCAGGAGTGGACTTCTCAAATTCCTTTAACAAATCGATGGCCGCAGATGCATCATTTATATTGTTGAAAGACAACTGCTTTCCATGCAACTGTCGGACTCCTGCTACTGTTCCAACACAATTTCCAACCTCTTTATAAAAGGCTCCCCTTTGATGCGGGTTTTCACCATAGCGGAGTTCCTGTACCTTTTCGTATGTGAGTGTTAGCAGTTCTGGAAAACCTACCCCGGTTGTTTGGCTAAAATATTCGGCAATTAGAGCGTCATAATGAGCTGTGTGTCGGAAAGCCTTAGCACATAGCTCCCGCTTTGTTTGTAACGAAATCTCACCCTGTTCTCGAAGCTCCGACAAGACTTTTTCATAATCTTCGGGCTCTACTATAACCGCTACACTACTATGGTTTTTCGCAGCAGCTCGTATCATTGTTGGACCACCTATATCGATATTTTCAATAACCTTTTCGAGATCAACATCAGGTATTTGAATGGTTTTCTTAAAAGGATAAAGATTAACTACAACCAGATCAATGGGTTCAACTCCCAGATCCTGTAACTGCTTCAAATGCTCTTCGTTTTTTCTATCTGCTAGCAATCCCATGTGGATTTTTGGATGAAGTGTCTTCACCCTGCCATTTAAGCACTCAGGAAAGGACGTTAGTTGAGCAACATCTATTACAGAGATGTCGCTATCCCGAAGTGTCTTTGCAGTTCCACCAGTTGAAATAATCTCAAATCCCAATTTGACTAATCCTTTTGCAAAATCCACAATTTTTGTTTTATCAAAAACACTTATCAAAGCTCTTCTTGACATTCATTTCTCCTCCTCTGCTTTGTTTGAGGTAATATAATCACTTTCTTTCCAATTACCCTCAACCTATTTTCACAGAAAAGCTTTACAGCCAATGGATAGAGCCTGTGTTCAACTTCCAGCACTCTTTCTTTCAGGCTCTCAACCGTTTCATCGGGCCTAACCATTATGGCTTTTTGAAGAATAATAGGCCCTGTGTCGATTCCTTCATCTACAAAATGAACAGTTGCACCTGTGATTTTTACACCTGAAGCAAGAACGGCCTCATGGACTCTGTTACCGTAAAACCCCTTTCCACAGAACGCCGGTATCAGTGAAGGATGTACGTTCATAATACGCCCTTCAAAGTCCCTTGCAAACTTCCAGTTCAAAACTTTCATATATCCTGCAAGAAGAACTAAATCAATTCCACGGCTTTTCAATTCGCTGAGGATTCGTTCGTTATATTCATCACAGTCAAAAAACTCTTTGGAGTTTATCCATAATGCTTCTATATCGTTGTTTCTGGCTCTTTCAAGGGCATAAGCTTGCTTTCTGTTTGAAATCACCACATTGATCTCAGCATTCTTAATGAATCCAGTGTTTATGGCATCAATTAAAGCCTGTAGATTTGTACCGTTTCCCGAAGCCAGCACAGCTATTTTCCTCAGCAAAGCTTTATACCTCCTGTGCCACGAGTTATTCTGCCTATTACACATGCTCCTTCACCAGTGAGCTCTTTTACGATAAATTCCGCATCCTTAGGAGCAGCAACCATAACCATTCCGATGCCCATGTTGAAAGTCCTGAACATTTCCATGTTCTCAATCTGACCGAGCTTTTTTATGAGAGTAAAAACAGGAGGGATTTGCCAGCTTTTTACATTAATCTCCGCTATAAGCCCCTGAGGTATGATCCGGGGAACGTTTTCAATTATCCCGCCGCCTGTAATATGGGCTATACCTTTAAGTTTGGCCACCCGTTGTACCCTTTTTACATGAGGAACATATATTTTTGTAGGGTGAAGCAATTCCTCTCCAAGGGACTTCCCTAGCGATTCGATATATGTGTCCACTTTGAGTTTATGCTGTTCGAAGAGAATCCTTCTAACAAGGGAGAAGCCGTTACTGTGTAGTCCAGATGAAGGTATTCCCAGAACAACATCGCCTTCATTGATCTTGCTACCATCAATGATGTTGTCACGATCAACGACACCTACTGCAAATCCCGCAATATCATACTCTCCATTGGCGTAAAATCCTGGCATCTCAGCTGTTTCACCACCGATAATGGCACATCCCGCTGTTTTGCAGCCATCAGAAATTCCTTTTACCAGCGTTGCTATTTTCTTTGGTTCCAATTTACCTGTTGCTATGTAATCTAAAAAGAAAAGTGGAACTGCACCGGTGCACACAACATCATTCACACACATAGCCACACAGTCTATGCCTACAGTGTCATGGCGGTCAAGCATGAATGCTATTTTGAGCTTTGTTCCAACTCCATCTGCTCCTGAAACAAATACAGGATTCTTATAGCCCTCCAAATCAGGCTGAAAAAGCCCTCCAAAGCCTCCTATGTCACTTATAACACCGGGGGTTTCGGTGCTCTTGACATGTTCTTTCATCAGTTCTATTGCATATTTTCCGGCATCTATGTCAACACCTGCGGTTTTGTAATCAAATCTCGACATGAAAGTCCTCCTTCGCAAAAGCCATTTTGCTCCTTTCTTTGGGAATATCTATGGGATAGCTGCCGCTAAAGCAGGCTTCACAGTAGTTATCTTCCTTGCCGATAGCTTCGATTAAACCCTGAAGACTAAGATAACCAATGCTATCAACACCGAGTTTTTTTTGAATTTCATTAATGCTCAGGTTGGCGCCCACGAGTTCCTTCTTTGAGGGTGTATCAATGCCGAAATAACAGGGGTACGTAACCGGAGGAGAGCTCACTCGCAAGTGAACTTCCGAAACACCTGCGATACGAAGCTTTTCAACAAGCTCGGTGATCGTTGTGCCTCTCACAATGGAGTCATCTACCAGCACCACTCTTTTGCCTCGCACAATGTTTTCAAGTACGTTCAATTTCAAAGCTACTCCGATTTTTCTCATACTTTGCTTAGGCTGAATAAAAGTTCTGCCAACATAGCGATTCTTCACTAGACCTTCCGCAAAGGGGATTCCTGCAGCTTGGGCATAACCCATAGCTGCGGAAGTCCCGGAATCTGGTACGGAGATAACCACATCTGCCTTTGCAGGGTGTTCACTGAACAAAATCTCTCCAGCACGTCTCCGCGCCATGTAAATATTTTTTCCTCTTATGTTGCTGTCTGACCGTGCAAAATATATGTATTCAAAGATACACAGTTTGTCTTTTCTTGGAAGGTCCACAAAATAGCTTTGAAGCCCATCTTCATCGACAACAACGATTTCACCAGGTTCTACATCCCGTAGTAGCTGTGCCCCAATGGTATTAAAAGCACAACTTTCCGAAGAAAATATCAAGCTATTACCTTTTTTCCCTAAAGAGAGGGGGCGAATACCATTGGGATCCCGGATTCCAATTAGCTGTGTCCTGGTTGCCAGTACCAGAGCATATGCACCTTTGACGATTTTCATAGCCTTTTTAATCGCTTCAACAATGTTCCCCTGATCCAGTCTGGAAATCAAATTCGCTATTATCTCACTGTCAACCGATGTCTGAAAAATCGCCCCTTCTCTCTCTAGCTCCTTCCTGAGTTCCTCTGCATTCACCAGATTTCCATTGTGGGCCAATGCGAGGTTCCCATTCCAGTATTTAACCACGAGCGGTTGGGCGTTGCTGATATTGCTTTGTCCCGAAGTGGAGTATCTGACATGACCACAGGAAATGCCACCCTGCAGCGTTTCTAAAATCTCATCACTAAACACCTCAGCAACCAGTCCCATTCCTTTGTGAAACTCTATGTTTTTTCCAGTACTCACTGCAATCCCGCAACTTTCCTGTCCCCTGTGTTGCAGTGCATACAGGCCATAGTAAGTCAGGCGGGATATTCCGGGATCTTGATCTCCATAGATACCGAATACACCGCATTCATCTTTGAAGCTATCTTTTGGAATTATTTCCCCATTGCACATTTCAAAGCCTCCCGCCATGCCTGTCTAATCCTTTCAAGGGGGGTATCGATTTCCAGTCGGTCGTTAACATAAATACGAAGAGCCTGACCTGTTACAGTCCCTAAGACTTCATATGCCAAGTTTTTTGTATGAGCCTTTTCTATAATGGTTGGTAATAATTCAGCATCAATGCTAATGATAATTCGGGATTGGCTTTCACCAAAAAGCAGAGCATCTGTTCTCATTGTCTTGTTAACATGTAATTCTGCCCCAATATTCCCTGAAATGCATGATTCAGCTAACGCCACTGCAAGTCCTCCATCGCTGCAATCATGAGCCGACTTTACAAGCCCATCTGCGATGCATTCAAGACAAAAAGCCTGCACCCTTCGTTCTACTTCAAGATCGAGTTGGGGAACCTCACCTTTTTCTAGACCATGAATCACTTTAAGGTATTCACTGCCTCCAAGTTCTTCTTTGTTCTCACCGATTAAGACAATAACGTCTCCCTTATTTTTAAACCCAGGTGTGGTGATGTGTGAGCGATTCTCGATAAGCCCGGCCATACCTATAATGGGAGTGGGGTAGATCGCGTTTGACTCGGATTCATTGTAAAAGCTAACATTGCCGCTTATCACGGGAATTCCAAGAATTTGACAGGCCTCACTAATGCCCTTTACAGCCTGTTCAAACTGCCAAAATACTTCTGGTGACTCGGGATTGCCAAAGTTTAGCCCATCGGTAATCGCCAATGGTTTAGCGCCCGTGCAAACAAGGTTTCTCGCGGCCTCTGCTACACTGATAGCGCTGCCAATTTTTGGATTCAAAAAGCAGTACCTACCATTGCAGTCTGTTGTCAAAGCAATAGCTTTGTTTGTACCACGGATACTAATTACCGCAGCATCCGATCCAGGAGTTACAACTGTGTTTGTTCGGACCATATAGTCATATTGTTGATAAACCCACTCTTTGCTTGTGATGTTCGGAGAAGCCAGAAGTTTGAGCAACACTTCATTCATGTTTTCGGGTATTGGTATTGCCCTTGATTCAAGCTTTACAAGTTCTTTTAGATATGAAGGAACTTTAGATTCTGTGTGCGTAACAGGGGCTTCAGCTAGTGATTTAGCAGGTACCTGCGCAACTATTGTACCGTTTTCGCGTACTGTAAGCATTTTGTCACCTGTAACGTGGCCTATAACGACTGAATGAAGTCCCCACTTATTAAAAATGCGTTCGACCTCAGCTTCATTACCCTTTTTGACTATCACAAGCATTCTTTCCTGTGATTCAGAAATCATCACCTCAACGGGGGACATCCCCTCTTCGCGTTTTGGCACAAAAGCTACATCAAGATCTATTCCACTGTTTCCTCGACTTGCAGTTTCGCTGCACGCAGAAGTCAGACCAGCTGCACCGAGATCTTGTATTCCCACAACGCTATCAGTTTCGAATAGTTCCAGACAAGCTTCAAGTAGAAGCTTCTCCATAAATGGATCTCCAACCTGTACCGCAGAACGTTTTTCCAGAGACTGATTGGATAGCTCAACAGAAGCAAAGCTCGCTCCTCCCATCCCATCTCGCCCCGTGGTAGAACCTACAAGCATTACGGGATTTCCAATTCCTGTGGCAGTGCCTTTTTTGATGTTACCGGTTTTTATCAGGCCAACACACATAGCGTTTACCAGCGGATTTTCTTTATAGCAGTTATTGAAGCAAACCTCTCCGCCAACAGTGGGAATCCCGACACAATTTCCGTAATCGCCAATCCCCTGAACGACTTTTTCAAACAAGTATCTAGTATGACGATCATCTAAATTTCCAAATCTGAGAGAGTTTAAAAGGGCTATCGGTCTCGCTCCCATGGTGAATATATCTCTAATAATCCCGCCAACACCTGTCGCTGCACCTTGATAAGGTTCTATGGCAGAAGGATGATTGTGGCTCTCTATTTTCATAGCTATCGCAAGGCCATTGCCAATATCCACTATTCCCGCATTTTCTCCCGGGCCTTGAAGAACATGTGTCCCACTGGTAGGAAATTCTTTTAATAAAGAGCGTGAATGCTTGTAACTACAATGTTCCGACCACATCACTCCATACATGTTTAACTCCAGTTCATTGGGCTCACGCCCTAAGAGCTCCACAATCAATTCATACTCATCAGAGGTGAGCCCAACCATTTCATAAAGAGTCATAGACACTACTCCTTTCGAGATAGTGAATAACGGATGCAAAGAGCGTCTTCCCATCTTCACTTCCCAAGGCGCGATCAACAGCCCTCTCGGGATGTGGCATCATGCCAATTACGTTTCCCTGCTGATTGCAGATGCCAGCTATATTTTCAATGGAGCCATTTGGATTGGCTTTTTCGCTGGTTTCACCATCGTTATCGCAATATCTAAAAAGAATCTGCCCATTTTTTTCCATTTCTTTGAGCGTATCTTTATCAACATAATAGTTTCCATCGCCATGGGCAATTGGTATCTTTAGGACTTGCTTTTTGCTACAAAGCTCTGTAAAGGGAGTATTTGTGTTCTCGATACGAATTGAAACCATTTTGCAGATGAACTTCAGGCTTTGGTTTTGCGTGAGTACACCGGGTAGAAGACCCGCTTCTGTGAGGATTTGAAAACCATTGCATATGCCTATGACAGGTTTCCCGCTGTCTGCAAATTTCACTACCTTGTCCATCACTGGTGAAAATCTGGCAATGGCTCCGCACCTAAGGTAATCGCCATAGGAAAAACCCCCCGGCAGAATTATGCAGTCAAAACGGTCAACATTCTGTTCTTTGTGCCATATATATTCCACTTCCTGTCCCATCACGTCTTTAAGGGCGTGATAGCTGTCGGCATCACAGTTTGAACCTGGAAAAACAACAACTCCAAATTTCATATTGATTCCTCCACAAACTCAAAGCTATACTCTTCAATAAGAGGATTAACTATGAGTTTTTCGCACATTTCTTCAATCATTATTTCTGCGTTTTTTCTGTTGCTCACATCGAGTTTGATTTCAACGATTTTCCCTATCCTCAGCTCTTCAATTCCAGAGAATCCTATTGTACCAAGGGCATCTTTTACAGCACTTCCCTGTGGATCGGCTATGCTTTTTTTTGGAACAACATGTATCTTTACCTTAAACATCACCTATCTCCCTCCCAAAAGTCTTTTCAGAGCTTCTTTATAGGCATCCTCAACGTCTCCAAGATCTCTTCTGAATCTGTCCTTATCAAATTTTTCATTTGTTTTCATATCCCACAACCGACAGGTATCCGGAGAAATTTCATCCGCTAGAATGATCTGACCTTTATATCTGCCGAACTCAAGTTTGAAATCCACGAGCTTTAAGCCAGCCTTTGAAAATTCGTTAATAAGGCATGTGTTGATTTTGAAAGCCAAATCCTTTATTTTTTTCATTTCCATTTTTGAAGCCAGCTTCATAGCCATTATGTGGTATTCGTTAATCATAGGATCACCAAGCTCATCGCTTTTGTAATAGAATTCCAGAACAGGTGTTTCGAGTTCAAATCCCTCTGAAATTCCAAGCCTTTTTGATAGCGAACCCGCAACGATATTTCTCATCACGACCTCAATCGGTATGATCTCCACCCGTTTGACAAGCATTTCTCGGTCTCCAAGCTTTTGCACAAAATGTGTGGGAATTTCTAAATCTTCAAGAGTGCTGAATAGATATACAGACATCTCGTTGTTAATCGCTCCTTTATCAGCGATATTTCCTTTCTTTTTCCCATTGAATGCCGTTGCCACGTCTGTGAATTCGAGTATCAACAAATCTTCTGATTCAGTACGAAATACCCTTTTTGCTTTTCCCTCGTATAGCAGCTCAAGTCTTTCCATTTTCTACCTCCTCGTCTCTTTAAATAAAAGAGCGCCGGTTTACACCAGCGCTACATGAAGTTTTTACGTACTATTTCGTCCTTCTCATGCACTTCCCTGGCCATCGCATCTCTGTATGAGGCCAGTTTCTCAGCGAGATAAGGATATTTAAGAGCTAATATCTGAATCGCCAGAAGGGCCGCATTTTCACTTCCGTTTATCGCTACTGTGGCCACGGGCATACCCTTTGGCATTTGTACAATGGAAAGAAGTGAATCCAAACCATCCAATGTGGAAGATTTCATGGGAAGCCCAATAACGGGGATAAGTGTCTTGGCGGCTAAAACCCCCGGTAAATGAGCGGCCTTTCCAGCAGCGGCGATGATTACTTCGATTTCCTTCTCAGCAATTTTCAAAACGAAGTCATCAAGCATCTTGGGTGTTCTGTGGGCGGAAATAACCCTGACTTCTCTCTCGACTCCAAAGGTTTCTAGCATTTCAATGGCCTTTTGAACTATGGGTAGGTCTGAATCGCTTCCCATTACAATCGCTACTTTTGGAGTACTCCGCATGCTCAACCTCCTAGTCTGCCTTCATAGATTTTTGGCTTTGTACAAAAAAGAAAAAACCCCTTCAACCGGGGCAGACTATGAGTTAGATAACGACGGAGTTTCCAACCATCAAAAAAATGATTGAGAAACAACCATCGAAACCCATAGCCAGGCAATTTACGGTTGCCGGTAGAAACTCGCGAGCCATATTCCCGCGATTATATGAGTTTCCAGTACGTACTATTCACTTTTCAGCCTTGATGCAATGATACTAACATGATCCCATTATCAGTGTCAAATAACAACGTGTTTAATATCTTTAGAGGTTTGTTAGCTTCACATTACCAACAAAAAAACAATGGCAGTCAATCCGTTGTAAATCTGTAATTGGGAGCTTCTTTCGTTATTTTAATATCATGTGGATGACCCTCAACAAAACCCGCTCTCGTTATTTTCACAAACTTCGCCTTTTTCCATAACTCCTCAACAGTCTTCGAGCCCGTGTAACCCATTCCTGATCTAAGACCACCAGCGAGTTGAAAAAGTACATCTTCAACCGATCCTTTATAAGGAACCATTCCTTCGATTCCTTCAGGTACGAATTTTTGTGGGGCAACACCATCTTGAAAATATCTGTCACTGGATCCCTTTTTCATAGCTCCCAAACTTCCCATTCCCCTGTATACCTTGAATTTCCTTCCATTGTAGATAATTGTTTCGCCCGGAGCTTCATCTGTGCCTGCGAATATGGAACCCATCATCACAGTTGATGCACCTGCAGCGAGGGCTTTCACAATATCGCCGGAATACCTTATACCACCATCAGCAATTATAGGAACACCGTATTTTTTAGCAATAGCTGCACAATCCATAACAGCTGTTAATTGGGGGACGCCGATGCCCGCAATCACTCTCGTGGTACATATAGAACCTGGCCCGATTCCCACTTTGACTCCGTCAACTCCAGCGTCGATAAGAGCCTGCGTGCCCTCGGCAGTAGCAACATTCCCTGCGACTACAGGTAAGTTTGGAAAAGCACTTTTCAATCTTTTCACCGTTTCGATAACACCACGAGAATGACCATGCGCGGTATCAACAAAGACGACATCTACACCAGCCTTAACAAGCTTTTCGGCTCTTTCTAAGGTATCAGAAGAAGTTCCCACAGCCGCAGATACAAGCAATCTTCCACGGGAATCTCTAGCCGCATTTGGATAATCCTTAACAGCAGTTATATCCTTTATGGTTATAAGTCCAATAAGCTTTCGGTCACTATCAATCAAAGGAAGTTTTTCAATTTTGTTGCGATGAAGAATTTCTTCGGCTTCGGTAAGGGTGATATCGGGATTTACCGTTATTAGTCTTTCAAATGGTGTCATTAGCTCTTTGACAGATCTCCCAGGATTTTTTTCAAATCTGATGTCTCTGTTAGTCAACAGTCCAAGAAGCCGTCCTGTGTCATCGATCACAGGAAGTCCACCGATCTTATAATTCCCCATAATCCTATTCGCTTCACTGATTGTCGTTTCCGGAGATATGGTTACAGGGTCGATTATGACTCCATTTTCGGCTCGCTTAACTACTCTAACTTCTTCTGCTTGTTCCTCAGGAGTCATGTTTTTATGGATTACACCGATACCACCATTTCTTGCCATAACCTTGGCCATTTTCGCCTGAGTAACGGTATCCATTGCAGCACTCAAAAACGGCACTTTTAGAACAATGTTCCTGGTCAGTCTACTTTCAAGAATCACTTCCCTCGGCAAAACTTCGCTATACCTGGGAACAAGCAGTACATCGTCGAAAGTAAGAGCCTCTCTGATCACTCACAGCACCTCCATGCCTTATTGGTAGGACCACAAAAGATCTCCAATGGGATTTTATGGAGTATTTTAACATACTCAACTGACCTCGTCACTTTGGTATATCGATTCGATTTTTCTTCATAATTACTCTGAAACATAAAAGTATTCGGTTTTTAGAAGGAAAATCAGTTAGTTCGTGGAATATAAAGATAGAATTTTGTGAAGGGGAAATTCTATTGACTATTTAAATTATTTTCATTTTTAAGAAATCTAAGTAGTTTTCCAAAAGCAGCTGCAGTACCAAGCGGAAAAAGTATGGTACCAGCACTTATTTTCCCGCGAATAACTACTCCTCCTTGTTCCAGTATCTTTTCGATTGATACCATTTTATCTACGTATTCCATTATTTGTTCTTTTTTCAACCCAAGAATAGCACTTACTTCCTGGGGATCCAGCTCGCCTATATCTCCTTTGAATTCCGCAATAAAAATTACGATGTAATATAGTTTACCCTCTTTCGGGGTACCCTTAGGATGAACCATTTCGTATATCATCAGGGGAGTTATCTCTTCATCAAGAGATAATCCGATGATTTGTCCGGTATGTTTGAGGTAATAGGTCTTTTCCGAACTGAGCAATTCAACTTCAGTACCGATCTCTTCTATTGCCTCGCGAAGGGCAGCATCGACAAAACTTTCGCCTACTTCGACATGTCCACCAATTCCGGAAAAGAACCTTTCTCCATCAGAGACACTATGCTTTTCACCAGACACCTGAAAAATGTAGTGCGGACCAACTTTTATCAGCAGTCCCGCACCTTTTTCAGAATCATAAGGGATGAGATCATCCTGTTTCAAATTCCTTTTCCTCCCGTGAATTTTGTCTTGCATTCGACTTTGACTTCACCTGTATAAACTGTATAAACATTACCGCATCTTATTATATCTAACCACAATCAGTAAGTGAAGTAGTTCACAAAGTTTTCTTTCTCTACGAACTAATCATCTACATGATCTTTCAGGTAAAAACTTTCCATTGGTTCACCGAGCAAATAATGCGAGAACCAGATGAGATTTTGTTTCATAATCGCTCTCGCGATTCCGGGTTTATGAATGCCATGCCCCATTTCCTTAAAAATAACGAATTCCACTGGCACTCCCATATCTTTAAGCCCCTGATAAAGCTTATAGGCATTGGGAACAGGCACACGCTGATCATTGTCGCCGTGCTGTATCAATGTTGGGGTACTGGCGTTTTTTATGTATGTCATTGGAGAAGTCTTTTTATAGATCTCTTCATCGTTCCAGGGTGTTTCACCGAGGAAATACACCGTGAAATTATGAATATCCGTAGCGTAGTAATACGTTATCCAATCACTTATTCCGGCACCAACGGAAGCAGCTTTGAATCTGTTACTGTATAAAGAACAGAAGGCCGTGATGTATCCACCCTGGCTCCAGCCCATTATGCCTATTCTTTCTGGATCTGCAATTCCCTTCTCAATGAGGTAATCCACTCCGGATATGACGTCAGCGTAATCACCGATTCCAAGGTTTCTGTAATTAATCCTTCTAAATTCTTCTCCGTAACCGTCACTTCCCCTATAATTGGGTTCAAGAACTATAAACCCTTTTTCCACAAACTGTTCTAAAGGATACGTTTTACTAAAAGTCGGTACATCAAAGGATAGCCACGTTGGACCACCGTGCACTATCAGAAGCAACGGATATCTCTTTGAAGGATCAAAATCCGGTGGAGTTGACAGCACACCCTCTATCTCCACACCGTCAAGACTCTTCCAGCGTATAAGCTGCTTTCTGGAAGTCAACCTTTCTTTGTAAAACTTTCCTTCATCTGTTATCTTTTTGCCTTCAAAATATACTTCAAAAGGTTCTGTCGGCGTCGCTTTTATGCAAACCAATTTATCCGTGTCACTAGACACCGCAGCCCAGAAAACCGTGGAATTATCATCTGTCAGAGTTTCAACTTTTCCATCAGGATCTAATAAACCAATCTTTATTCTTGTACCCTCTCCCCAGCTTATGTACAATCCTTTCTTTGTGTAAGCTACGATTTCGATGATGGAATCAACATCTATATGTATCCTCTCTCTTTCTCCGGTCTCCAGATCGAGTATCTCCAGGGGATTGTTCGATTGCCACGGAAACCCTTCTTTGGTAAGCGTATATGCCAATTTTCTGCCATCTGGAGAAAGGCGGAAATCGGGACGGAGTCTGGAAATGCCGAGCTTCTCAATCTTTTTGCTTTCTAAATCGAACACACAAAGTTCCGATTCGTCCATGTTGTTCATTAAGCTTGGAGGCGGAACAACAATAAATAATACCTGTTTAGAATCTGGTGTTATTGCAAAATTGGCTATGAAAAAATCCTCCGGGCCAAAGAGTTTTTCTGCTAAGTCTTCTGTCTCAACTTCTTTGTCATCTGGTCTCTTTCTCATATCTTTAGGGGTTTTCAAAGCTTCTTCAAACTTCGAAATAACTTTATCGATTGAAACATAATAAAGACAACCTGTACGATATTCTTTATCAACATATTCAAAATCACCGTAGAGTTCTTTCCTTTTTTTGATTGCTTCATCCTCAGGAGTACTGAGATAGAAGAAACCTTTTCCATCTGGAGACCACTTGTAAGAATCCACTCCATTGGGTGCGTTTGTTATCTGAATTGCCGCCTCTTCAGGGGAACGCTTGATAAAAATCTGTTTCTTTTTCTCACTGTTTTCCCCAGCTTTTGAAAGATATGCAAGTATCTGCGAATCTGGAGACCATAAAGGCATTGAACTTTCTGTTTTGAAACCAGTTACGGGATAAGAAAAATCTTTTTCCACGTCATATATCCATACTTGGCTTCGAAATTCATTATCATCCCAATCGGCATTTACTTTGATATAAGCCACCATACTACCAACAGAGTTTATAACAGGATTTTTAAGTGTTGGTAATGAAACAATCTCTTCAATAGTGAAATATCCGTTTTTCATTCACTTCTCCCCTCATTTTCAACGAGTTCATTCTATTCTGAAGAAGCGTAATTACATATTCAGCACAGAATTCCAGATGCACCAAAATTGCTGAAATGTTTGAACCACAAATTACTCTTCCAGGACTTCATATGGCCAAAAATTTTCGTCAAATGCTCTACAAGCGCGACCAGGTTTTTTATATTCAGCAGGGTTCTTTTTTCTTCCATCCGAATACGCACAGCTACTGCAAAAATGTTTGCCACTGACAATCGGGTTTCCCCATGTACTGTTTTTCAACTTCTCATATTTAATCTTGCTACTCATAACTCATCTCATCTTCGCTCTACCAATTGTCGCTCTATCATTCCTTGCCCTATTATTAGAACGTAGCGTTTCCTAAATCCCATATTTCTCAATCTTATAATAAAGAGCCCTTATGCTGATTCCAAGTTCCTTTGCCGCTTCAGTCTTGTTTCCTGAATGTTTTTTCAGAGTTTCTAATATAATCTGCTTTTCGTATTCCGCAATGAGCTCTGAGAGCCTTCCGGTTTTCACAGAAGCACTGGTACCTGTGGGCTTTGTCAGTTCAGGCAAGTGTTCCTTTTTTATGACTCGTTCTTGAGGTTCCATGTTGATCATAGAACGTCCCAGTACATTTTCCAGCTCCCTTACATTGCCGGGCCACGAGTAGTTCATCAATATCTTGAGTGCATCGGGTTCTATGTCTTCCACCATGCGTCCATATTCCTGATTCAATTTCATGATCACAACTCTCGTAATTTCGGGAATATCTTCGATATGCTCGGAAAGGGGGGGAATGATAATTGGCACTACATTTAACCTGTAATAAAGATCCGCGAGGAATTTCTTTTCCTCAACCAATCTTTCAAGGTCGAGGTTAGTGGCAGCGATCACCCTTACATCGAGCTTTATTGGCTTTGTAGAACCAAGAGGGGTTATTTCTTTGTCTTGAAGAAACCTGAGAAATTTTGATTGAATGGTGATATCCATTTTGCCTATTTCATCCAGAAAAAGAGTCCCCTTATCAGCCTCTATGAGAAGCCCTCTTTTGCCGCCTTTTTTGGCACCGGTAAAGGCTCCTTCTCTGTAACCGAAAAGTTCAGATTCCAGAATGCTTTCCGGTAGTGCTGCACAGTTGACACTGACAAAACTGTTTTTGGCTCTATCACTAGCATTGTGAATAGCATGGGCAAAGAGTTCCTTGCCGGTACCGCTCGGTCCCCTAAGCAAGACCGTCATTCTTGTTCTGGCCACTCTTTTCGCTTGTTCGATTGCCACTTTCAATTTCGGTGACGAACCGGCAATATCGTCAAAATTGTAGCGTGCCTTGACATATCTGAGTATCCTGCGAGTATCTTCCAGCTCATTGGCAAGCCTTTCAATTTCAGAGATATCGTGTATCACCCCAACACTACCTTTGAATTCACCTTTAACAAATAGCGGGGTTATATTAACGATTACTTCCTTTCGAGCCGGACCCACTTTTAACCTGGCGTTGTATATAGGCTTTCTAGTTCTTGCTACTTCGATATGCAGAGAAGAGCCTTCCGCAATATCTACTGTGGCGAGCTTTCCAACTACATCCTTTGGACTCATCCCCGTTATACGGGTATAGGCTTTGTTAACAAGTACAATACGGCCTTTGTCATCTGCAACTGAAATGGCATCATGGGTAGAATCAATAATGGCTGTCAAAAGAGCCTCGATCTCCTTTAAATTTGTGACCTCTTCGGCCATCTTTTGAACTGTGGTTATATCACGAAAGACAGCCATTACCGCATAAACTGAGCCATTTGCTGATTTTAGTGGGATTCTTGAAGTTACAATCGTTTTCTGGTTTAAATTTTGTATTTTGTCGTATTCAGGCTCACCGGTTTTCAGGACAATATGCAGTCGAGTGTTTGGTATAGTTCCAAGGACTGGCTTCCCGATCACTTCCTCTTTTTTCAAATCGAGTATTCGACAGGCTTCATCGTTAATAAGAATGATTATTCCATTGGAATCTATAACTAGCACAGCTTCCACTAATGAATTAACTATCTCCTCAAATAAATGTTCGTTCATTTTACCACCTTTTCAGTATGTGATATAAGTCGATGAACATCTCCGGGGAAAGCTCCTCCGCTCTTATATTTTCGCTCAAGCCAGCTTCTTTTAAAAACTTCCCTACATCTGGAATAAGGCTTTTAAGATTGTTCTTGAGCTTCTTTCTTCTTTGAGCAAATGAAGACCTAACGAAGGCTCGAAATTTATTCCTTTCCTCATATGAAATCTTGGGTGAAGTTAAAGGCTCGAGTTTTATTACGGAAGAGTCCACTCCAGGTATGGGGAAAAAATTTTTCTTCGAGACATCGAAGAGTTTTGTAACTCTTGAAAAGGCGGAAATGGAAACGGTGAGAGCACCATAGGACTTTGTACTGGGTTTAGCCAGTAGTCTTTCAGCGTATTCTTTTTGAACCATAAGCAGGGCTTCTTTGAATGTTGGTGAGTCGAACATAATTTTTTCAATAATGGGTGATGTGATGTAATAGGGAACATTGGCTACAAAGAAGAGATTTCCCTCAATCTGTAATGTAGAAAGGTTCGCTTTCAAGAAATCTTGGAACAGCAGTTGTAGATTGTCATATTTTTTCAGACGAAAAAGGATAGGTTCAAGCTTTTTGTCAATCTCATATGCTATTACTTTCCTGGCTTTTTTTGCAAGTAGTTCAGTAAGTACCCCTGCACCAACCCCTATTTCTACAACGGTATCGGCGGTAGTCAGACTACAAAATTTTATAATTTTGGCAGGGATGGCTTTGTTTAACAGAAAGTTCTGGCCCAATGAACGCTTCAACGAAATTCCATGGGCTTGTAGATTTTTTTTGAGGTCCATAATTTTACCTCCAACAGAAAAAACCGGGGTATCGCTACCCCGTTTCTAATCCTGGCGGAGAGAGTGGGATTTGAACCCACGGACGGGTTGTGCCCGTCACACGCTCTCCAGGCGTGCGCCTTCGACCGCTCGGCCATCTCTCCAGATTTACAGTATAATTATATAAGTAACCGAAGAACTTGTCAACGCAAAAAGTAGATGAGCTTAATGGAGAGGGGGATACAGATGAAAAAGCTTTTTGGAACGGATGGTGTCCGGGGAATCATTAACGAGGAACTAACAGCTGAATTGGCCATGAAACTTGGGAATGCCGTTAGCCGCTACTTCCTTGGAAAGTATAACAAGTTGATCATAGCAAAAGACACGCGAGGATCAGGGGATTTGCTCGAAAGCGCTGTTGCGGCGGGCGCTGCGGCTGCTGGTATGGATGTGGAATTAATAGGGATTGTCCCCACACCAACTCTTGCTTTCATCACTAAAGAGACCGGAACCATAGGGATTATGATCTCGGCTTCCCATAATCCGGCTGTTTACAATGGTATCAAGGTGCTTGAAAAGGGCATGAAAATCCCTGATGAAGCGGAAGTTGAGATCGAAGGCCTGATCGTAGAAAAACCTTACCATTATTCAATCTATTCAGACGTTGGAAGGGTTGGATACAATCCTGGACTCCGGGATATGTATCTCCAATACGTGATAAATAAATACAAAAGTCGCCCTTTCCCCGATGTAGAAGTGATCGTAGATGGTGCCAACGGCGCGATTTCTACTGTGGTTAAAGAAGTTTACAACGCACTGGGAATCAATGCTGACTTCAGATATATCGATCCCAATGGGATTAACATAAATGATGGTTGTGGTTCTCTTCACCCACATGTCATCGGCGAAGAGCTAAAACCCGGGCAAATTGGCGTGTTATTTGACGGAGATGCTGATAGGTGTCTTTTCGTGCTTGCGGGGAATCAACTCGTTGATGGTGACAAACTGATGGCTCTAAACGCCCATCATATGATGAAAAATGGAAGGTTAAAAAACAATACAGTCGTGGCAACGATAATGTCAAATCTGGGATTTGAGCGATTTCTTCAGGAGAAAGGCATTGAGTTGCTAAGAACAAAGGTGGGCGACAAATACGTCCTTGAGAAAATGCTTCAGACCGAGAGTGCTCTTGGCGGTGAGCAATCTGGGCATATTATTTTCCTTGACCTCAACACAACTGGTGATGGTTTGATAACTTCTCTTGAAACTTTCTCCTCTCTTGCGGATCTAGGAATAACACTTGAAGAATTTCACCAGAATTTCCCTGCGTATCCTCAGATTTTAAGAAATGTTCCCGTCAGCGACAAGAAAAAAATCATGGACTGTGAGAGACTCAAAGAAGAGTTGGAAAATCTGAAATCAGATGATTTGAGAATAGTTTTAAGACCTTCCGGGACAGAGCCATATGTAAGGATAATGGTAGAGGGCGAAATAGAAGAAGTGGTAAACGCAGTTTGTGAAAGGCTTGTAGATCTTGTAGAGGAGTGTGCTAATGAGTAATTTTATTCATGTGCATGGCGCCAAGGTGCACAATTTGAAAAATATCGATGTGACAATCCCCAAGCGTTCCCTCACCGTGATAACAGGGCTTTCAGGCTCTGGAAAATCTTCTCTTGCTTTGGACACAATTTACGCTGAAGGGCAAAGAAGATATCTGGAGTCTCTATCTAATTATGCCAGGCAGTTCCTGGGCGAATTGAAAAAGCCAGACGTAGAAGGAATTGAGGGGCTTTCTCCATCCATTGCTATTGAGCAAAAAAACCTCAGTCATAATCCACGTTCAACAGTGGGAACAGTGACAGAAATACACGATTATCTCAGAGTGCTTTATGCCCGGGTTGGAAAACCACATTGCCCTCAATGCGGTAGGCCTGTTGAAAAACAGTCTCTTGACGAAATCGTTGAAATGATCTACAAGGAGTTTTTTGATGGTGAACGGGTCGCTATTTTAGCGCCGATTGCCCGTGAAAAGAAAGGTGAATTCAGGAGAGAATTGGAAGCCCTGCGTAAACGGGGTTACATCCGTGTGATTATAGACAATGAGCAATACGACCTTGAAGAAGAAATAGTACTCGATAAGAACAAACGCCACAGAATTGACCTGGTCGTTGACCGGCTCAAAGTGACCGATGAAAATCGTTCGAGATTAGCCGATAGTGTAGAAATGGCCCTTCATGAGGGAAACGGTTTTGTAGAGATAAATTCACTCGATAAAAAGCACAGAAGGGGGTTCAGTGAAAACTTCGCCTGTCCTGTTTGTGGAATCAGCCTACCTGATATAAACCCCAAAATCTTTTCTTTCAACAATCCTTATGGGGCTTGTCCTTATTGCCACGGACTGGGTTACACCATGGAACTATCTGAAGAGCTAGTGATTGACGAAAATTTAAGCGTACTGGATGGGGCAATAAGGGCTATCAGCAATTCCAGAGATAGCTTTAGCATGAAGCGCATACTAAATGTCATCGAAAGTCTTGGTGAAGATCCCAAAAAGCCTTTCAAAGACCTTAGCGAAGATGTAAAAGAAGCCATTCTCTATGGTACAGATTACGATATTCGTTTCGATTACAGAACAGAGAATCTAACATATCAGGTGCGAAAACCATTTGAAGGTATAATGAATAACCTTATGAGAAGATACAGGGAAACAGAATCACAGGAAATTCGCGAATGGATGGAAAACAAATTCATGGAAAGCAGGGTCTGTACAAGCTGTGGTGGTAAAAAACTCAGGAGCGAAGCATTAGGTGTGAAGCTTGGGCGTTACAATATAGCTGAGCTTTCGGAGCTTACCATAGCTTCTATTTACAAATACCTCTGTGAGTTGAAACTCAGTGAACATGAGTTAAAAATTGTAGGGGAGCTTTTGTCTGAGATAAAAAAGCGACTTCAATTTCTTATAGATGTAGGGCTCGATTATCTGACCCTATCACGTACAGCTATGACCCTTTCTGGAGGCGAAGCTCAGAGAATAAGGCTGGCAACACAAATAGGTTCAGGTCTTACCGGTGTCACTTATGTGCTGGATGAGCCCACCATTGGATTACATCCCCGCGACAACACTCGATTGATAGAAACCCTGAAAAAACTGAGAGATCTTGACAACACAGTGATCGTTGTTGAGCACGATGAAGAAGTAATAAGAAGTTCTGACTACATTGTAGATATTGGGCCGGGTGCGGGAGTTAACGGAGGCAAGGTCGTATTTCAGGGACCCACTGAAAAACTGTTGGACAATCCACCTGAAGAATCCCTAACAGGTAAGTATCTCAAAGGCGAGCTTGTGATTCCACGCTTAAAGAATAGCAACGCAGATAAAGAAAAGAAGCTCATACTTCGCGGAGCGCGGCAGAATAATTTGAAAGCAATTGATGTTGAATTTCCCCTGGGTAAATTCATATGTGTTACGGGTGTTTCAGGCAGTGGTAAGAGCTCCCTGGTCATGGACACTCTATATCCAGCTCTTAGCAACCTGTTAAACAAAACCAAACGTCAAGAAGGGCTTTATGATGGTATTGAAGGTATAGAAAACCTGGACAACATTATTGTTATTGACCAGGGGCCTATCGGAAGAACTCCGCGATCTAATCCCGCCACATACACTGGTCTTTTCAATTTCATTAGAGATATCTATGCCAGGACGCCTGAAGCTCGAGCCAGGGGGTATACCAAAGGCAGGTTTTCTTTCAACGTAAAGGGTGGGCGCTGTGAAGCCTGTCAGGGACACGGCTTAATAAAAATTGAGATGCAGTTTCTACCAAACGTATACGTAGAGTGTGATATCTGCAAGGGCAAACGTTATAACAGGGAAACTCTTGAAATTACGTACAGGGGAAAGAACATCTCAGATGTTTTGAACATGACAGTGGATGAAGCCCTGGAATTTTTCGAAAGGATTCCCCCTCTTCAACGAGCGCTAAAATTGCTCCAGGATGTTGGCTTGGGTTATATCACGCTAGGTCAACCAGCAACTACCCTTTCCGGCGGCGAAGCTCAAAGAATTAAACTCGCATCAGAACTTAAAAAGCGTTCTACCGGTCGAACGTTTTATATCCTGGACGAACCGACCACGGGACTTCATTTCGATGATGTTCACAAACTCATAGCAGTCCTTAAAAGGCTTGTAGAAAAGGGCAACACGGTTCTGGTGGTTGAACACAATCTCGATGTGGTGAAAAACGCAGACCATATCATAGATCTTGGCCCTGAAGGTGGAGATGCAGGTGGCGAGGTTGTGGCTTCAGGAACGCTGGAAGATATTCTCAACAATCCAAAAAGCTATACGGGTTATTATCTAAGAAAACACCTTGAAGTAGAGGAAAAAACGCTTGGCTAAAAATCGACAGAGTCTTTTGCACAAAAAGGAAATTTCTCTTGTTTACTTGAGCAAAAAAGTGTGGTGAGTAAAATGAAAAAGAATTATACCCAAAAAATAGTGATAAAAAAGCTGGAATGCGCAGACTTACATAAAAATGCACTTAACAGCTTTAACCGCTACCAACTGACAACCCATGTGAAATATCTTAAAGATGGGACTTTTCATTGCAAAGCAGAACGCTTTGAAGAAAATTGGGATCAAAACAAGAAAGAAAAGATTGTGGAATATCTGCGAAAATGCCTGGAAGCCGGTGGGGTTGTAATAGGTGCTTTCAATGAAAATAAAGAAATTATAGGATTTGCAAGTTTAGGGCATCTTCTCTTTGGCAAAAACAAAGAATACATAGAACTCTCTTACCTACATGTATCCAATGAATATAGAAATCATGGTATAGGCAGAAAAATGTTCGAATTGTGCTGTGAATATGCAAAACAAAAGAGTGCTAAAAAACTTTACATAAGCACACATCCATCTGTTAAAACCCAGCGCTTTTATGAAGCCCTTGGCTGTGTACCAGCAATAGAAATAAACGAAAGGATATATAATCACGAACCTTTTGACGTACAGCTTGAATATTGTTTGTAACACTTCTAGTCGTTTTGTTTTGCCTTCCTTACTTCAACTCCGTACTTGACCAATCCCAAGAATAATGATATATTGGCTTTAATATTTCCGCTCTTTGTCTTTCCATGAGTATTATTCCTTGAGCGATTTTGAATCCGTTGCAAAAACTTTCATCTCACATAAAAACAACGAAAGAATCCCAAATCTTATTGAACGCCAAACAAAGGGTGTTCAAGTTGTTTTCTACCAAATAATATTGCCGGGCCATATTATATGTTCTTCTAAAAAATGATAATGAAGAAATATTTTTATCTTTAACCAACAAGGGAGGGAGTAGCTTGGTCAAAAGGAATCTCGTAATTTATCCGCTTTACAGATTTTTCATAAATATGCTCATAATAGGGCCAATATTGGTTCCTTTCATGCTGTTCAAGGGACTTAACTATTCCCAGATCATGCTACTTCAATCTATTTCGGCTATTTCAGTATTCCTCTTTGAGGTACCGACAGGAGCCATTGCTGACAAGGTATCACGACGATTCTCGCTTTTTCTTTCGGGTATTTTTGCTGCGATCGGTCTGTTGTTGTATATCGTATTCAAGAATTTCTATATCTTTGCGCTGGCTGAAATGCTCTTCGGCCTCGGCATGACCCTATCCAGCGGGGCTGATTCAGCCCTTCTATATGAAAGTTTAAAAGAAATCGGGAAGAAAGAAGAATATCAGCATAGAGAAGGAAATGCAGCTTCATATATCTTTATAGGCCAAGCGGTGGGCTCAATATTTAGCGGATTTCTATACAAATACAATCATTTTGCCCCTTTCTGGATAAGTTTTGGGAATTTGTTAGTCGCTTCTATAATAGCTTTGCTGTTTTATGAAGCGGAACGAGAAAAGAGCGAACATAGGTACACTTCTCATATCTTCAAGAGTTTTGGGATAGTATTCAAAACGCCCCGCATATTATGGGCTGTGTGCTTTAGCGCGCTAATGGGCTTTGTTCTAAGAGTAGGGTATTGGCTCTATCAGCCATATTTCAAAGAAGTTGATTTGGACATAGCCTGGTATGGTGTAGTTTTCTTCTTTTTCAACATAGTGGCAGCCTTTAGTTCACATTATTTGACCAGACGTTATTCCAATGAAAGGCCGAGACGAATCCTGCTTGCCCTGAGTACTCTTATGGCGTTAGGATTCTTTTTGCCCATTGTTTTTGTAGCAAAATGGGCTATAGCGCTACTGGCACTTCAGCAGATCGTAAGAGGACTCTATAGGCCCACAATGAATTTCTATATAAACCACCAGATTCGCGATACATACAGAGCAACTGTTATTTCCACGGTGAGCCTTGTTTCAAATCTCAGTTTTGCTGTTCTTTCACCCTTTGTGGGAATAATGCTTGACAAAACAGGAACAGT
>Ga0209834_10000279_pt1 | contig 31639 bp, 25 predicted proteins | sample Mar14236cmmetaG_FD_184134 | JGI IMG/M metagenome (GOLD analysis project Ga0209834, IMG submission 184134) | Marine hydrothermal vent microbial communities from Guaymas Basin, Gulf of California to study Microbial Dark Matter (Phase II) - Marker... ... | reverse complement strand
GAAGGTCAGAAAGCTGCTGGATGACATTGAGGAAATTGAAGCGGAAGAGGAAGCCAGATACGGAGACAAAGATTACCCAGAAGTTGGGGAAGGCAAAACAATAAACAAAGAAGCCTTACAAAAAACGGCTGACAAAATCAGCGAGAAGTTTAGAAAAGACCCCCAGAACAAAAAGCTGAAGAAAGCCTACCGGCAGGAAAACTTTACCTACCTGCAGGAGAAAGATCAATATCTCTGTCCTCAGGGAAAAGTTCTTTCCTATCAGTTTACAAAAGATGTCCCCAGCTACAACGGATATCAATCCACGCGCAGGGTTTACGGATGTGCAGATTGCGAGCGATGTCCGGTGAAGACTGACTGCACGAAGTCAAAATACAATCGCAGAATTTACATTGGCGTTGAGCTTCAGGAAATGAGGAAAACGGCCCGGGGTCTGCTCACTTCTCCTGAAGGAGTGAAGATGCGGCCTCAACGACCGATTGAGGTGGAAGCTGTTTACGGCAGGTTGAAAGGTAATTGGGGATTTCGGAGGTTCTTGAATACACATCCTTTTTCCTCAAATTTCACCCATTAAACTGAAAAAGGGCTGACTTTTCAGACAACCCCTGGCACTTTACAACTTCCTCTCCTATCGAGAAGTCTTCATCTTTAATAGATCTAGGACCTCGGTCAATACGACCACCGGAATGGGACCCAGTCCATGATTAAGACTTCCTCCCTGGATTTCTCCGTTTCTGCCCTTCTGATTAAGTGTTAAGATTAATGCACTGGGATTCCTGATTCTTTGCTATACTAAAAACCAGACGGCTATCGAAGGAGAAGACCATGAAACGTGTTCTGCCCTATCTCAGTCTCTTGTTGGTCCTGTCCATACTTACAGCTGGCTGCGGCGCAGCCGGAGGGGAGGTAATCACTCCGGAGACACTGCTCGCCAACGGGGTGACTCACATGGCCGCCCTGCCCGGTTTTGAGTTCCAGATCACCCAGGAAGGCCCGCAAGTCTACCTGGATGCTGATCAGAGCGTTCAGTTCAACGATGCGGTGGGCCACTATGTCTCCCCTGACAAGGCTCTGACCACTGTGACCATCACCGCCCTGGGCATGTTGACCGAGATCACCGTCATCAGCCTGCAGGACATCCAGTGGGCCAGCAATCCCCTCACGGGGGTGTACCAGGAACTTCCTGATGAATACCTTTTCAAACCGACCCAGTACCTCGACCCGGAAGCGGGCTTCTTCCCCAGCCTGGGGGACGGCCTGGCTGACCTGGTCCTCGTCGGCGAGGAAGAACTGGAAGACCTGCCCGGCTTAACCCTAACTCATCTCAGCGGCACCCTGCCCGGGGAAGTGATCCTCGAGGTCAGCAAGGGTTTGATCAGTGTTGATTCCATGCAGGGCGACCTGTGGATGGACACCTCCACCAATGAAGTCCACCGGGTCATGCTGACCGATACCTCTGGGGGTGAAGACGCCTCCTCGGTGTGGACCTTTGACTTCTGGAGCTTCGGCACAGTAATTCCGATCACGGCACCCTGAGGCTTCCCATGCGAAAATGGACTTCATCGCCGGGATTTAAAGTCGCGTTAATCGCAATCCCTATCTTCATTGGTGCCCTGGACCTGACCGTCGTTTCAGCGGTCCTGCCCCATGTTTTAATCGACCTCGATATCCCATTCCAATCGGGCATGGACAATGCCGCCTGGATCGTGACCGGTTACCTGCTGGCTTACAGCGTTTCCATGACTTTCATGGGCCGCCTGTCAGATATCCATGGGCGCAGAAAGGTCTACCTGGCGGCCCTGGTGATCTTTGGCCTGGGCTCCTACCTGGCTGCCGTGGCCCACACCTGGCCCACCCGGCTGGCCTTGCGGGCTTACTACCTGGTAGCCAGCGGGCGTCCAGACCTCAACTTCCTTTCCCTGTACATCCTCATCGCCGCCCGCATGATCCAGGCCTTCGGGGCCGGCACCATGGTTCCCGTAGGCATGGCCATGGTCGGTGACCTCTATCCGCTCGGGAAAAGAGCTAAAGCCCTGGGCGTGATCGCCGCGGTGGACACCGCCGGCTGGGTAGTTGGCCATCTTTACGGGGGGATCATCGTCCGTTTCTGGGACTGGCAAACCATCTTCTGGCTGAACCTGCCCATCGTGCTGGCAACCTGGGTGATGATCCGGTTCTTACTCCAGGAAAAGGAGCTCGCTGGAGATCGGGGATCCATGGACTGGCTGGGCGCGGCCCTGATCGCGATCAGCCTCTCGATGTTGAATATCGCGCTGGGAGCAGGGGGCGATACCTCCAACGCCGCCAGCCTGGAAGAACTGCAGGGGCTGCCGCCTTCCGTGGTCCCAGTTCTCTTAGCCGCATTGATTTTCCTCCTGCTATTCATCTGGCGTCAATCCAGGTCAAAATACCCCCTGGTCGAACTTTCCCTCTTTAAAAAAAGAAACTACTTACCGGCCAGCCTGGGCAACTTCCTGATTGGTGTGGCTCTATTTATCGCCATCGCCAACGTGCCGCTCTTTATCAACTCCCTGATCACCAGCAGCCCTGAACAGGGTGCCTGGGAGAGCGGCTGGATGCTCTCCGGTCTCACTGTGCCCATGGCGCTGGCGGCTGTACCCGGAGGATGGATCTCGGATAAACGCGGCTACCGCTTTCCGTCTCTGTTGGGTCTGATCATGGCTGTAGGCGGCTTTACCCTCATGTCCGGCTGGACCAGGGAAGTCAGTTATCTGGTCATGGGCACCCATCTGGCGTTCACCGGGATCGGGCTGGGCTTGACCATGGCGCCCATCGCGGCGGCAGTGATCAATGCCTCCCCGGCTGAACACCGCGGTACCAGCTCAGCCCTGGTGATCATTTTCCGCCTGGTAGGCATGACCGTGGGGGTTTCCGGAATCACCACCATCGGGCTGCGCCGCATGCAGATCCTCAGCACCCAGCTTATGCCCCTGGACGCCAGTATGGCCGAGATTGGCCGGGTAGCCACCGAGGTTGCGGAGCGGGTCATCACTGACAATTTCTGGATCGCCGCGGCGATCACTGCCCTGGCCTTGCTGCCGGTATTCTTCCTGAAAGCTCAAAAAGAATAACTCCATTTCTAAGAGTTCTCAGCATATAAAGTAGAAGAACCGCCCGCTTCGGGCGGTTTTCCTGCCAGGAACAACCCTGGCAAGTTTGCGGGACTTAATTTGACACCTTCACGCTATTTCTTTATACTGATAACACCTGATTTGAGAATTATTTGGGGTTGATCCAGCCCGGGATGGATTTATCGCCGGGTATTTCTTGAAAATTTTCATTGGGTTCCAGCCGGTCCAGAACAAAACTGCTGTACAATAGAAGGAAGCGCAAGCAACAGGGAGGAGTGCTATGTTCGAGGAGATTCAGCAGGCAGAGTCAGCCATCAAGGCTGGAGATACAAAAACTGGGTTTGAGATCTTGCGTACATTTCTGGCAGATAACCCGGATAGCGAACGGGCCTGGTGGATAATGTCCGGACTGGTCGATCGTGAGCAGCGGACAACCTGTCTGGAACAGGTCCTGCGCATCAACCCCAACAACCGTATGGCCCGGGAAACACTGGATAAACTGCGTAAAACACCTCCCGAACCGGAACCCAAACCCCACCGGGAAATTCCCAGCCCGCCGGCCAGGGATAAAGGCGCCGGCTACCCTCTCCAAGCCTTTCTTTACAAACGCGGTTCTCGCATCTACCTCACCATCCTGGGTGGAAAGCGCCTTGTCCATGGATATACAAAACAGAGGCATATCCCTGTCGTTCGAAACATGATCAAGGCAGGAGATATCCCCAATCAATACCTGGCAGGGATGAAAGTTGTCCCGCTGGATTTCATCTCTCATATACAACACAAGGGCGCCGCTCTCAAGGTCCATTATCAGGAGGGACCCAACAGCCAATCCCTGATCATGCCCTATGAAGATAAGAATAAAGCCCGGGGGGTATTGGGCGTGCTGACAAAAGAACTCGGACCAGCATACATGGTCCAGACAAGACCCATTAAAACAGGCCTTAACCTGGTGATCTCCACTGTGCTCACGCTCGGTTCCGTGGTCTTCACCGCGATCATCTTGTGGACCGCTCAGCAGATCAACAAAGGCGTCGCAGTAGCTGGCTGGCAGGTCCAGATGATTGCCAACCTGCTGGAGTCCCGCGGGGCCAGCGGCCTGGTCCTGCTCTGCGCAGCCCTGGTCCTGGCATCGCTGGGAGTCAGCGCCTGGCTGCTGCTGAAGCCCCCTGTCTCAACCGAGCTCGTCCGCAGGGAGTGAGATCAGCATTCAGCACTTCAACGTCGATCCAGGCTCTTCCTTCGAATTCCTGCTGATCGGGATCAGCTATGCCCTCAGCGCCGGGCTCCAGCCTGGCCCCCTGCAGGCATTTTTCCTCGCCAAGGTCTCTGCGGGCGGTTGGCGGCGGGCACTGCCGGCTGCATTTGCCCCCCTGATCAGCGATGGACCGATCGCCCTGGTATCCATCCTGTTGCTGCGTGCTCTGCCTTCCAGCTTCCGGAGCTGGCTTCAACTCGCCGGTGGAGTGTTGCTGCTGATCTTCGCCTGGTCAGCATTCCGGAATTCCCGCCGGGAACAGCCACCCCCGGCCGATGATCCCAGCTCAACCCCAAAAACCATCGGGCAGGCAGCCCTGATCAACCTCTTGAATCCCAACCCCTACCTGGGATGGAGCCTGGTGATGGGACCGGCTGTGATCTCCGCCTGGGAGGTGGGTCCTGGCATGGCACTGGCTCTGCTGTTTTCCTTTTATGTCACCATGATCAGCATCTCTCTGCTGCTTATTTACTTGATGGGGCAGGCGCTCTTGATCGGTCCCGGCGCCCGGCGGACCCTCAGCCTGATCTCCGGCACTCTCCTGGTAGGATTGGGGCTGTATTTTCTGGCCCAGGCCAGCACAGCCCTGCTGAAAATTAGTCTATAATTTTAAAGACAACCCATTGAACAGGAATAAACCCATGAATGACGCCCTTCCCCGAAAGATTGCAGCCGGCGGCGGAGTCTTTATCACCCTCAGCGGGTTCTTGAACCTCGTTTTGGGAATTCAAATTGGCGCCGTCTATTATTACCCCTACCCTGGCGGGAAAATGGGACATGTAGGAATCATTGCCGGGGTGATTGCTGTCGGGATTGGGCTGGCCATTCTCCTGGCTTTGCCCCGTTTATACGATGCTCCTTCGCGGGGTTTGCGGATTCTGGGCGCAGTATTAACCTTCATCCTGGGGCATGCCGGGGCGGTTTTTGGCGCCCTGTACGTGGGATCAGTTGGAGTCATATTGTCATATCTTTCTGGAATATGGCTGCTGGTCATCTATCTGAATAAATTACAGCAGGAGGGATAATGGTATTCCAGGATCTGGACGACATCCAGGAACGTGAGATCGTGCCCGGTTACCGGGCCCGTTTTGTCCACGCCGAAAAAATGACTCTGGCCTACTGGGAGGTTGAAGCTGGTGCCGCGCTCCCAGAGCACAGCCACCCCCACGAGCAGATCGCCAACGTACTGGAAGGTGAATTTGAACTTACTGTGAATGGGGAAAGCCGGGTCCTGGTCCCCGGCCAGGTGGCGGTGATCCCCGGGAACGTGCCCCACAGCGGCCGGGCGGTCACGGATTGCCGCTTGCTGGATGCCTTCCAGCCCGCCAGGGAGGATTACCGCTGAAAGCTGAACAGGAAGTGTTTATATGAAACCAAGACTCTCCGGGACTGGATTTGGCTGGATCGACATCGAGGGCGAAAGAATCTCTCACGATATCTTGATCCGCCTGGACGGGAAGGTCACCAAGCGAAAAAAGAAGCTCTCCAAAGAGATCTACGGCACCTCCCATACCCTCTCCCTGGCAGAAGCGGAATACATCTACCAGGAAGGCGCGGAGGGATTATTGATCGGCGCCGGCCAGTTCGGTCGAGTGCGCCTTTCCCCGGAAGCGGCCTCTTTTTTCCAGGACAAAGGCCTGCCGGTAACGATCCTGCCTACCCCTCAAGCGGTAAAATACTGGAATGAGTCCCCGGAAAAGCTGATTGGCCTCTTTCATATCACCTGCTGAGCCAAGCTCTAAAAGCGTCCACTATCCGAATCCAAGGAATGATCTATGAAATGGTGGCTAAAACCTCTTCCCCTCCGATCATGGACAATCGTGGAAACGGAATCCCATTTTCACTATTATTATTGGTAAGGATCGAAAACCACCAAGGATAAAACACCATGATCACTGTCCAAAATCTGGCAGATGCCTACGGCCGCAACCTAGAAATAGTCAAACTGCAAACTGAGGGACTTACCCAGCAGGACAGCCTGATCCAGCTTCCCTTTCGGAGCAACTGCCTCAACTGGGTGGTGGGCCATATCCTCACCAACCGCTGCAATATTCTCAGCTTGCTGGGCGCCAAGGACTTGCGGCCGGAAGTCAATCTGGATCATTACGAGCGGGAAGCAGATCCCATCCAGGGTCCAGGAGAGGGCGTTCTCATGCTTTCTGAATTGCTGGCGCACCTGAAAACAACCCAGAGGGGGTTGGAAAAAGCCCTGGGAGCGGAAAGTGAGGAATCCCTCCAGCGAAGGGCTCCCTACCGGGACAGGCCGGAGCGGCCGGTAGCGTTCTGGCTGTTCTTTTTATACTTTCACGACAGCTACCATGTCGGCCAGACCGAAATCCTGCGCCAGGCCGCGGGGATGGATGACAAGATCATCTAATCGTGGTGTTCGGATAACACCAAAGCAGGCCCTTAATATATAAAACGGGAGCTGAAAAGCTCCCGTTCTCTTTGCTTCATTCTCCGCGATTAATGGGCTGCGGGGTTTGCCTGGTTGCCCGCGGCAGCGGCGGCAATTTGTCCGCCCATCACACCGTCCATCGGGTAAACGATCACCATGGCGCTTTCTTCCTTGGAGATATCCAGCAGGGCCTGGATCTGGCGCAGCTGCAGGGATCCTTCCGAAGCAGATAAAATATTCGACGCTTCCGCTAGCGCATTGGCAACCTTCAATTCGGCAGTTGCCTGGATCTGTTTGGCTTTGGCGGAGCGCTCCGCCCGGGCAATCACGGCCAGCTCTTCCACCAGGGATGGCGGCGTACCCACATCAGTAATGCGCACAGCACGCACGTTAATGCCGTAATCTGAAGCTGCAGAATCAATGATCTTTTTCAGATCAGCGGCAATGCGTTCAGTTTCACTCAGCAGGGGACGCAGATCGTTCCCACCGATAGTGCTTTTCAGGGCTTCCATTGAAGCCCATTCGGTGGTCTTCCAGTAATCCTGGACAGCGATGGCCGCTTTTTCAGGGTTTTCCACTTCCAGTTCAATCGCTGCGGTAACGTCTATGGGAATATTGTCTTTGGTCAGGGTTTTGGTGGCTTTCACCTCGTAAGTCTGGATGCGGACATCCAGGATGCGAGCCACTGAGTAGATAAAGGGTGGGATGACAAACAGGCCAGGACCGCGGGTTCCAACCGATTTACCCAGACGCAGCAGCACCAGGCGCTCCCACTGCGGCAGGATATAAAACATCCCGGCGATGATATTGGCTATCCAGAGGATCACCAGGGATAATAACCCGCCATAGATGAACTGACCGGGAGCTGCCCCGCGGAAACCGCGCGTGAAGAAACCCAGGGCGAATATCAGCCAGAGCGGCACAAACACCACCAGACGGATAAAGTTCCTGATGAAAACCTGGACAGGATTTTTGAGGATTGACATTTTTTCTCCTTTTGTTAGATGAACCTTTTTAATACAAGTTCAGGTGCAAACTTATCAACCTTCTCGGGCTGCGTCATTTCCCGGTATGGGTATTGTACTGGAGAACAGGGATGATGGGAGTCCCGGCACAGTGGAAGGCGAGCCAAGAGAGCTGTCTTAACTGGGTTCCTATTCCCACGAACTTCCTATCCGATAAGTTGACCATACTACTATACGGAAATCCTGCCAGAAAGTTGCAACAAAGAAAAATCCTCTCAGGATTTGTCCCGAGAGGATTATGCTGGTTGAGGGGAGGCTTCATTAAGGAATTTGACGCTGAGGGGGTAGAAACCCGGGATTTCACTTCGCCGCTTTCAATCCCCTGAATGGTGAGGGGCGTGACCTCACATCCCTGTGATTTTCCCGGGCCTATTTAACATGGTTTTCCAGAGGGTAGGTTTCACCCACCAGCTGGTTGTATGGCCCGCCTGGACCAAGACTTCCTCTGCTAATGATCATGGACCAGTTTTCAGAGCGTTGGTAAGGTTCACCCCAATAACAAACACCTTCCCTGTTCTCCTTAAAGCTCTGTGTAGCAGTAAGTGTGCCTGACAACAAGCAGGTCGCAGGATCAAGAGTGCCGGTGAAGTGTTTCTCCAGGGTGGTCTGACAGTAATCGCCACCTCCATAGTCGGTTACATATTCTATCAGCACACTCCCGCTTGCCTGACCACCAGCGCTCAGTGAAAAAGTGATATCAAAATGGTTGTCATCATCCCGCACATAGAGCTGGTCATCGACAATTTTGATCACCTTCCCGGAATTCGTTGACAGGATCTCCTCATAAACGGATTCACAGTTTGCAATAGCCTCATCCGGGCAATCGCCCTGGTTGGCTCGTTCTGCCAGGCAGGCTTGGTAAGGATAGAAATCCCCGCAGCGCTTATCGCTTTCCTGCAATTCAGGGAGTATGTTCTCTTCCCAATAACCCAAGTACAACCAATTGGTCTCACAGCTCTCACCCTGATCGGACTGTGCTTGCATCTCAGGCTCACCCACGTCCCCTGCTACCTGCTGGCGGGCTTCCTTCATCTTCTCCGCCGTGCAGTCAGTTATCCCGGCTGCCTGGGCCAGGGCTGCCTGGCCCTGCAGGAAGCGGCCCAATCCCCGTTCCAGCAGCCGATTCATCTCAGCCTTCCCTACAGATCGGGCCTCCTTGATGACCAATTTGCGAATTACCCCTTCGCTCAGACTGCCGCCGGAAAGCACGATCTTGGCAGCTTCTGGTCCCACATTGCGCAGAATCCGCCGACCAACAGGACCCACAGCAGTCCAAATCCTGGTCCCGGTCCGTTTCAGGGAATGCCACACGCGGGTGAAGAACTTACGCCGATCTCCCCGGAGTTTATGTAAAAACCCAATGCGCTGGTTTAGTTTGGCCTCCTCGGCCTTGCAGTAGTCATTCAGGATTTGCAGCTCACAGGTCTTCCCTTCTGCTCGATAGGCTGCCCGCAGCTGGCGGCAGCTGTCATTCAGCTCATTGCGCTGTTGTTTGGTAGCGTGGATTAAATATCCCAGAGCTTCTTTACCATCAACAGCATTTGTCTGAGAAGCCTCCTGGACAGCGTCCGAGATCTGGCTGTCATCCTCTGCATCAACTTCGTTCAGGAGGATCGAGTGGCTCGCAAATGCCAGGGAAGCCGATTCATTCAGGGATCCTTCAGCAGGTGATTGGGCTGTCACCGGGCTAACCGGGAGCAGTCCCACCAGTAAAACGATCAATACTGCTGTGTTTTTTATCTTCATGATGATCTCACTCCTCGATCAGTGCCAGCGCTTCCAGATAGCGCAGCTGTCCATCCGCTACACCAAAAGCCAGGGATTCCCCGTAGTACAGTTTTCCCCTTTCCAGGAACTGTTCCTCCAGCGGCACCTCAATAAAGGAATCCACCCCGGCCGCAACCAGCACATCCTCCACATCCATACCGGCAGCGAACTGCTCAGGAAGGTACGATTGCGTTGAAAGCGGTCCCACATCGCCCACATCCAGGTCGTCAACGCTGGTTAACTCTCCATTCAGGAAGGTGTAACTTTCACCGGCCAGGTAATAACTCCATAACTCCTGGCGGACATTTTGCAGGGACCCATTCTCGTCTTCATCCTCGTAGAACAGGATGATGAAAGCCTCCGGGTATCCCTGCTTGAGAATCAGATCGGACTGGTCAGCTGAGAGCTGGTAGCCCTCCCCGGTCGATGATTCTTGAGCGGAATTACCAAACTCCAGTGGAGCAGACTGAAACCAGAGGCATCCACTTCCCAGCAGGAGCAGGCCGGCAGCCAGCAGCCAGGTCAGCCTGCGCCTGCCAGCAGGCCTGAACTCTGCAGATCGTTTTGGTAGAGATCCTGCCACGGTCATGGTGAACACTCCTTTACGCTCTTTTCTGGTAATTCGTCGGGCGTACGGCAAGCCACTCCAGGATGATTTCGGCCTGGAAGTTCAGATTTGCTGCAGTGCGGGTCTCGATGGGTTTTATTTGACAAAACGCACCGGGTGATCAAAATAGACATCTGAATTTTACACGCTTTTTGACATGATGCAAATTAACATTTATCACTTCCTACATTCTTATTACCGCCCTTCAAGGATAGGGGTAAGTCCATTTTCCAATCGCTTCCCCATGATAGAATAACCTCATGGATTTATTTGATCACGCCCTGGAAGAGGACCTCAAGCGCAAAGCCCCCCTGGCCGCCCGCCTTCGGCCCCGCACCCTGGATGAGTTCGTCGGCCAGGAGGAAATTGTCGGTGAAGGCAAACTGCTTTACCGGGCGATCATGGCCGACCGCCTGTTTTCCTCGCTGATCTTCTGGGGGCCTCCCGGCACAGGCAAGACTACCCTGGCGATGGTCATCGCCAACCACACCGAATCCCATTTCACCAGCCTCTCGGCCGTGATGGCCGGCAAGGCAGACCTGCGCCAGGTCATCGCCCAGGCTGGCGAGCTGCGCAAGCTTTACCAGAAGCGTACCATTCTCTTTGTGGATGAAGTCCACCGCTGGAACAAGGCCCAGCAGGACGGGCTGCTGCCCTACGTGGAAAACGGGACCATCACCCTGATCGGCGCCACAACCGAAAACCCCTACTTTGAGGTCAACCGCGCCCTGGTCTCCCGCTCGCGGATCTTCCAGATGAAATCACTCAGCGATGAGAATATCCGGAGTTTACTGGCCCGGGCTTTGTCCGATCCAGAACGGGGATACGGGGAGCTCTCGATCACCCTCGACCCGGACGCAGAAGCCCACCTAATCCGGGTGGCTGGCGGGGATGCCCGCAACGCCCTCAACGCCCTGGAGCTGGCGGTGGAATCCACCCCACCTGGTGAAGGAGGGAGCATCCATATCACCTTGGAAATCGCCCAGGATTCCATCCAGCGCCGGGCTGTCCTGTATGACAAGGACGGAGACGCCCATTACGATACGATCTCAGCTTTTATCAAATCCATCCGCGGCTCCGATCCTGACGCGGCCCTGTACTGGCTGGCCAAGATGCTCTATGCCGGCGAAGACCCGCGCTTCATCCTCCGGCGGCTGGTCATCTCCGCTGGGGAAGACATCGGCCTGGCAGATCCCATGGGATTGGTAGTGGCCAATGCCGCCGCCCAGGCTTTTGATTACATCGGACTGCCGGAAGGCATCTACCCCATCGTCGAGGCAGTGCTCTACCTCTCAACCGCGCCCAAATCCAACTCCGCCGGAGCGTATTTCAAAGCCTATGACCTGATTGAAAAATCAGGCCGGACCGGCGTACCCAATCACCTTAAGGACGCCAGCCGGGACGGAAAAGTTCTCGGCCATGGCAAGGGCTACAGCTATCCCCATGCCCACCCTGACCATTTTGCTCCCCAGCAATACCTGCCGGATGAGCTGCTGGGCACCTACTTCTACAAACCATCCAGCCAGGGATATGAACCTGATGTCGCAGACCGCCTGGAGCGTTGGCGCGAAGCACAGCGAAAAGCCCTGGGGATCACCTCCACAGAAGAAGTCCCTGAGCTGACAGAAAGAGAGATCCAGACCATCAAAACCCGCCATAAAAAAAGCTGAGAGAACCCAATGTCCCCCGCACCTCCCCCCTACCCGGAATATTCGCTGGCTTTGCTGGGCTTTGGCAATGTTGGCCAAGCCTTCCTTGAACTGCTGCTGGAAAAACAGGTTGATCTGATCACTGACCCCGGCATTGGCTTACGGGTCGTGGGGATTGCCTCCGGGTCTCACGGTCGAGCAGTGAACCTCCGGGGATTGTCCCTCCGGGAGATACTGAAGGCCTATCGAGAGGGCAAATCCCTGGATGAGTTTTCTACCATTCCTGTCGCAGACAGCCAGGAATTCATTCAGACCTGCGGGGCAGACGCCCTGGTGGAGACCACCCCGGTGAATTACCAGGACGGAGAACCAGCCCTGGGCTATCTCAGGAACGCAATCAACGCCGGCATGCATGCCGTTACCGCCAACAAAGGTCCTGTTGTCCACGGCTATCAGGAACTGACCAGCCTGGCCAGAAAGATGGGGGTATCGTTCTTTTTTGAATCCGCGGTCATGGATGGGGCGCCTGTATTTTCAATCGCCCGCTGCGGGCTGCCGGGAGCTGCCATTCAGGGATTTTCAGGGGTGCTCAACTCAACCACCAACCTGGTTCTCACCAGAATGGAAGCGGGAGAAACCCAGGCAGAAGCTGTCGCTTATGCCCAATCGATTGGCATCGCCGAGTCCGATCCCAGCGGCGATGTGGACGGTTGGGATGCCGCAGTGAAGGTTGCCGCCCTGGTCACCGTGTTAATGGATATTCCCCTTGGGCCGGATCAAGTCGATCGGACCGGAATCCGCGGGCTGACCCCGGAACTGATCCAGGATGCCTCTCAGGTGGGTAAACGCTGGAAACTGGTCTGTGCGGCTGAGCGGGATCCGGACAGTCCCGGGGGAGTTAATGCAACTGTGCAGCCCCAATTGACCACCCCGGAATCCAACTTTTACAATATTTCCGGAACCTCCTCAATCCTCGAGATTTCCAGCGATGTGCTCGGCAAGCTGACCCTGATTGAAGAAGATCCTTCCCCCCGCACAACCGCTTACGGCCTGCTGGCAGACCTGATCAACGCGCTAAAAGAATGATTCCCCGGTTGGGGAATCTGGTAGCGGGATGGGGATCTGCCTGCTAGGGTTCTGGACGTTTCTCGCTCTGCTCCTGGTGGTATTCCTCCAACACCTCGACAAGGACCTGGACACCCCGTTCAACCAGCACTGAACAAGGTTCAACATTATCAGCGCCATAGCCGCTCTCCCGCAGTTCACCGCAGCGCAGCGTTTCAAACCTATCCAAAAATCTTTGTCTGTAGCGGGCAACCAGTTCCTGGCAGTTCTGGTCGTTCACTTCCGCCGAGGTGCGCCCGCTCAGGGCGCTGATCACAGCCACGCCCATGGTAAACACACCACATAGTTCTTCTTCAGTTCCACCGATCCCACCTGCAAATCCTGTTGCGAACCGGCGTTCTCGGTCAGTCAGGGCACCTAAATAAACCTCGCCTACGGCGAGCAGGGCCGCTTCTGATCAATGAAAGCCAGCGCTTACCAGTTCTCCGGCTCTGACGGCCGGATCCACAGACCCCAGCATACGATTCTCCAATTACCTATTTGAACAGGTAGCTGCTTCCAGGGAAACCCTGGTTTCCAGATACCAGACTCAGCCTTCAACTGAGATTACCGCCCCTACTCCAACCGGGATGAAATCCTCTCCAAAGGCATTACGGAACATGCCGATCGCGCGGTCGCCGGTGCAGTGGCAAGGTGCGACATGTTTCACTCCCAAGCGTTGGAACTCGGCGATGATCTGGTTGATCCGCGTGTCGCTGGCGCTTCCCAGGTGAAAACCACCCAGTACCAGGTAGATATCTTCCTGAAATTGACGTTTTGCCGCTGAGACCATCTTCTCCACACCGGGATGGGCACAACCGGTTATGACTATTAAGCCTTCCGAGGTCTTGATCACCAAACCCTGTTCTGGGGGAGGTCCAGGCATTTCTCCTATGGTATACATGCCTTCGGCAATTTGCAATCCTGGACTTACCTCAACTATCTGGGTTTGAGTCCGGAATTGATTTTTAAACCCGGATGAAAATGAGGGGGGAATATACAGGTTCGGATCCGTCCCTGAGCTCAGCAGATGCTGCAGCCCTCCGGTATGGTCATTGTGCTCATGGGAGAGAACGACGTTCTGGATCCCCCCCGGTTTGATCTTCAAGGCGGCCAGATTGGATAACAGCAAAGATCCGGAACCGCCGGTATCAAAGAGAATATTCTCATCCTTGTGCGTGATATACGCGGAAAACCCCCAGGCGGTACCCAGGCCAGCTTTATAAGGGTAGTTATCATAGACAATCGTGATTCGGATCATTTCAGCAGGCCTCACTTCCTCTGTCGCTGTGGCTGTGGGCAGAGGTGGATCAGTGGCTGGGGGCGGGGGGACTGTCGCGGTCGCGGTAGGGTCTGCCTTGATGAGGGGATTGTCAGCCTTAATGAGCCCTGGCCCACAGCTGGATAAAAATGCAGCCAAGAATATTCCCGCAGCAGCAACCCAAAACCCCTGATTGAGAACTCGTGCCTTGTTCATATCTGATCGTTCCCTTCTTTTTCATCCTTGCTGAACCCATGTCTCACCTGCTGTGTTTATTATACAACCCGGAACGGTGTTGATTTCCTGTTTTCCGTCCGTAAAACAGATTCTTAAACTATGGTACAAGACCAACCTTACAGGGCTGTAAAAACACTCGCCAGGAATCAACTCGGGCGCGGTTTTGAGTATAATGAGGGTACTTTCCCGGCATGCTGTCTGTAAACCATCTCTCCGGGATTCAAATATGGATAAATCATCCAGCAAAGATCAATCCAGCCGGGAGAAACCCCGGTCCATAATGAAAGCTCCCTTTGGCATTCTTTCCAGAGAACCTCTGCTGGTAGGCCTCAACCTCCTGGTTCTGGGTGGTTTTTTAGTCTATTTATTCATCTACAAACAGCCCGAGCAAGGATTGGCTTCCGAGATCCTGCTCCCAACCCAAACAGAGGAGGTCCTGCCCACACAAACCCGGGAAGCAACCTCAACCCCTTCGGCCACGCCTGTCTATACCCGGGAGCCTGCCTTCCCAACCCCGACACCTTCTCCCTCCCCTACCAGCCTGCCGCCAACTCCCCTGCCAGAGCGCTATTTGATCGAGGACATCAAGGGACACAGGCAATCCATGCCTCTTTCCTGTGAAGCCCGCTCAGCAGTGGACTGGGCAGCCTACTTTGGTGTAGAGTTTGATGAAGAAAGTTTCTTTAACGGCCTGCCCATCCACGATAATCCCGAGAAGGGTTTTGTGGGAGATGTATACGGCAGCTGGGGACAAATCCCACCCAAGGATTACGGTGTGCACGCAGGGCCTGTCGCCCAACGCCTGCGGGAATACGGTCTGCAAGCCAAGCATGTACGCCACATGACCCTGGAGGAACTCAAAGCCGAGATCGCAGCCGGCAAGCCGGTGATACTCTGGGTGGTAGGCCATGTTGGCCGGGGCACCCCCGTCCCCTATACGGGATCAGACGGCGAAGAAACCATTGTGGCCAAATATGAACACACGGTAATCGCTATTGGATATACACAAACCAAGATCACCGTGCTCGATGGAGCCAGAGAGTATCAGGTTTACCAGGGGGAATTCATGAAATCATGGAATGTGCTTGAAAATCAAGCCATTATCTGGATCGAATAGCAATCCGGCTCGAATCAACCATGCTTTTCAAAAGCGATCAAGCGGGCTTTCAGATCAATATTTTCTGATCCGCCGTACCCTGTCAGGCTGCCATCTGAGCCGATGACCCGGTGGCAGGGAATCACCAGCGGCACCTGGTTCCTTTTTTCTGCCTGGCCTACAGCCCGGGAGGCTTTGGGTTTGCCGATCGCTGCTGCCACCTCCCCGTAGGAACGGGTTTGCCCATAAGGGATGGCCAGGGTTTCCTTCAAAACTGCTTTCTGAAAAGGCGTGTAGCATCCCCAGTCGATTGGAAGCGTAAAGACCTTTCGCTCCCGCCTGAGGTACTCGTTAATTTGTGTCCTGAAAGGTCGGGTCCTCTGGGAGTCAAAAACATACACCCCTTCCTGATAAGCTTGATTCAAGGTCAGAAATTCCTTTTCCCCCTTCACGAACATCCGAACCCGCAGCAAACCATCCAGAGATACCGCCAGGCCGATTTTTCCCAAAAAACCAGCCTCATTCACATCCAGATAGATCGTACCCGCTCCCTGTATAACCTTGGTCATTTTTTTAGTATACCATCCTTGAAAACCACTCACGGAGCGTAGGGAAAGCGTAGGGAAAGCGTCAGGTAACCGTCAAGCAAGAAGCTATCGGGAATGCTACACTATTATCAGAAGGAACATTTCTCTTCTTCTCCTCCTTAGAGAGAGTCGGGTATGGCGCACCCGACTCTCACCAATTAACGGCATATTTGGGATAATCTCATACTCAATAAACCCAGGCCTTCTGCCCCATCCGGGTGCCCTTCCGCTTAAAAATTTTAAGGTTAATGGTGCAATATTCCCTCCCCCCGGGGATGAAATCAGGCTTTTCAAGCGTATAATAGGATTAGCCTATTCAGATTACTCATTTAACCGTACTGCCTATGTCTTTTGCACACCTCCACGTACACACTGAATATTCCATCCTCGATGGATTCAGCAATATTAAAAAACTGGTCCAGCGCGCCAAGGATCTGGAGATGCCCGCCCTGGCCATCACTGATCACGGCACCATGTTTGGAGTGGTGGATTTTTACCATGCCGCCAAGGATATAGGAATAAACCCCATCATCGGCGTGGAAGGGTATCTGGCAGCCCGGAGCATGAAAGACCGCGATCCTCAATTTGATAAACGATCCTCCCACTTGCTGCTGCTGGCAGAGAATCAAACTGGCTATCAAAACCTGCTGAAAATATCTTCCGCGGCTCAGCTGGAAGGATTTTATTACTTCCCCCGGATAGACCATGACTTCCTGGCAGCTCATTCTGAAGGCATTATCGCCACCTCGGGTTGTATGGCCGCGGAAATCCCCCGCGCGATTAACCAAGGAAATCTGGATGCTGCCAAAAAGAAAATAGACTGGTATTACGAGGTCTTTGGTCCTGATAACTTCTTCTTTGAACTCCAGGAACACGACATTCCCGAACTGCTGGCTATCAACAAAGCCCTGATTGAAATCGGCCCCCACTATAACGCCAGGTACATCGCCACCAACGATGTGCATTATGTTAATCCCTCAGACGCCGAGCTCCAGGATGTGCTCCTGGCCATCCAGACCGGGAAAATCCTCAGCGATCCCAATCGCATGAGGATGACCGATTCTACCTACTACCTCCGATCCCCCCAGGAGATGAAATCGATCTTCTCCGAGGTGCCGGGTGCGATCGAAAATACCCTTTGGATCGCGGAACGCTGCAACATTGACCTCAGTTTCAAGGAATACCACCTGCCTAACTTCCCTGTTCCGGAGGGAAAAACCGCTGCCTCCTATTTGAGGGAATTGTGTGAAGCCGGTCTAAGGAAACGCTACCAGGCTCGCGCAGATGAACCAGAGATCAAAGAACGCCTCGATTATGAACTGGACATCATCCACACCATGGGATTTGATACCTATTTCCTGATCGTCTGGGACCTGATTCAATACGCCCAGCGCAACGGGATCTGGTATAACGCCCGTGGTTCCGCGGCGGGATCAATTGTTTCTTACAGCCTCGAGATCACCCCTATCGATCCGCTGCAGCACCACCTGATATTTGAGCGCTTCTTGAATCCGGGCAGGATCTCCATGCCGGATATCGATTTGGATTTCCCGGATGACCGCAGGGCAGAGATGATGCACTACTGTGCTGAAAAGTACGGCCACGACAAAGTAGCCCAGATCATCACTTTTGGCACCATGAAAGCCCGGGCTGCTATTCGGGATGTGGGGCGAGTCATGGATATCCCACTTCAGGAAGTCGACCGGGTTGCCAAAGCCATCCCCAACCTGCCCCCGATGAGTATTGAGGAGGCCCTGGAAAAATCTCCGGAATTTAAGCAGCTATATAATGATGCGCCTTATCTGCAGAAGCTGATCGATACAGCCAAGGGAATGGAAGGCACCGTCCGAAACGCCGGCACCCACGCCGCCGGTGTAGTAGTCACAGACCGACCAGTTGAAGAATATACCCCGCTCCACAGGCCTACCGGCAATATTGGCGACAGCCCAATCAACACCGTCACCCAATTTGAGATGTCCGTGGTCGACAAGCTGGGCTTATTGAAGATCGACTTCCTGGGTTTATCCACATTGACTATTATGGCCCTCGCCAGCGAGTTGATTGAAAAGCGCCACGGGGTGAAGCTCACCCTCAACAACATCCCCATTGATGACCCGGAAACATTCGATCTGATTGGCAGGGGGGAGACGATTGGGCTTTTCCAGGTGGAAAGCTCCGGAATGCGGCGCTATCTGAAAGAGATGAAACCCAAACGGCTGGAACATGTGATTGCCATGGTGGCTCTCTATCGGCCCGGCCCGATGGACTTCATTCCAGATTATATTGACCGCATGCACAACCGGCAGGAGATCAGCTACCGCCATGAAGACCTGATACCCATCTACGAGGAAACCTTCGGAATTCCTGTCTACCAGGAACAGATCATGCACAGCGCTGTGGCCATAGCCGGCTACACCCCCGCTGAGTCCGATAGTCTTCGCAAGGCTGTTGCCAAAAAGAAAGCTGAAGAGCTCAAAAGACACAAGAAGAAATTCATCAACGGCGCTGTCGAACGCGGTATTGACCGCCAGACCGCTGAAGATATCTTCACAGACTGGGAAAAATTCGCCCGGTACGGATTCAACAAGGCCCACGCAGCGGATTATGGACTGATCTCCGTCCAGACAGCGTACCTCAAGACCCATTATCCCGTTGAATATATGACTGCGCTGCTCACGGTCTACCAAAACAATACTGACAAGGTGACCCTTTATGCCTCGGAATGCCGCCAGATGGGCATTGAAGTGCTGCCCCCTAATGTCAACTACAGCTGTTGGGGATTTACCATCGAGGAAAACCCATCCGGGGAAAACTGCATCCGCTTTGGGCTGGGGGCTGTGAAGAATGTGGGGGAAGGCCCCGTTGAGGAGATCATTCAGGGGCGGAAAGGAACAAAATTCCAGGATGTCAACGATTTCCTCCGACGGGTGGATTTGAGAAAAGTTGGGAAAAGAGCCCTCGAGTCTCTTATCCAGGTAGGGGCGCTGGATGATTTTGGCAACCGGCCTGCCCTCCTGGAAGCCATGGACCGCATCTTAGCTATCAGCTCCTCCAATTTCCAGGCCGCGGACGCAGGTCAGATATCCATGTTCGGTGACGCCACTGGATTGACTGAAGTCATCAAACTTCCTGAAGCGAGAACGGCCATCAACCGCCGGGCAATGTTGGATTGGGAAAGGGAGTTGATCGGTTTATATGTATCCGATCACCCTCTGAGCACGGTGATGAACAGCCTTAAAGACCACATCAGCCATTTTGCCCAGGATCTAAGCGAAGCCAAACCTCATGAACGGGTCTATGTTGCAGGTATAGTTACCAAGATCCGCCAGCATCAAACCAAGAACGGCAAGGCCATGGCATTTGCGACCATCGAAGATATCCAGGGCACGATTGACCTGGTCCTTTTTCCAAACACCTGGAAGAAGTATGCGGAACTGGTGCGTTTTGACGAGATCATCTACGTGCGGGGAAAAGCCGACACCAACGGGGGTGACACCAAAGTGCTGGTAGACCAGGTATCCACCAGTATCCACCAGGTTGAACCGCTCCCCGCAGCTCCTCATCCTGAACCAGTTCTGACTCTTGAGACACTACCTGCGGGGGATGTTGCCCAACCTGCAACAGAGGGAAATGGGCCCAGCCTGGAAGTTCCTCCTCCGTTTGAAGAACCGTCAGGATTCATTCCTGCGGCAAATGAATCCAATCCACCACTGGAGACGCTGCCGCCAACCCCTCAGGACAGCGAACTGCCAAGCCAGCCAGAAATAACACCAGAAGCCCAATCAGAAATCCCTGCCCCTGAGAATATTGAACCCGCGCCGGTTCCCGACATCCCGGCGACGCCGAACAGGGTAGGCAATATCACCCTTGATGAGGATTCCACCTATTTGCTTACGGTGATCTTGAAGAACCGGGGGGATACCATGCGTGACAAACTCAGGCTGCGGCAGGTCTACGGCATCCTGATCAGCTACCCTGGAAAAGACCGCTTTGCTTTCCAGATCATCGAAAATGACCAGGCACATTTACTGGAATTTCCCAACGCATCCACTAAGGTCAGTAAAGCCCTCATTAAACAGCTCCGCGACATGCTGGGAAGGGAGAACGTCCAGGTGGAAAAGTACCTCTTCTAAGCGCCTGACGCGATAGAATTTAAAAAAGAACACAGGGCTGAGCTTTCACATCCCTGTCCTGGTAATCGGAGCCTTGCCTTACTTCCACTTGCCGGGACCTGGCTGAGCCAGGATATGGGCAATAGGACGGAGATCCATCCACCACTGCTGCTTGGGTCTGCCATAATCCCGATCTTCCAGACGGGTGTAATCTTCCATACCTGTAAATCGGATTTTTCCCCCCTCCAGACCGATAAAGGCATGCTGATAGTCTCCGCTCTCCAATTTATCGACCAGAAAATCGATACTCTGGACTGCCAGGCGTGTGCCCTGGATGCGATCAAAGGGTGAGGGATTGCCGCCCTGCTGCAGATGGCCCAGGATCGCTTGGCGGACATCAAAGAGGTCTTTACCTTCAACTTCGAAAAGGCGGACCATAAAATCAGTCGTATAGACCGGGTGGGCACTTTCATTGCGGATCATCAGCCCCAGACGTTTTCCCTCCCTGAAGCCCGTTACCAGGTGGTCAACATCATCCTGGAGGTCTTTGAGCGTAATTCCCTCTTCATGGATATAAACTCTTTCCGCGCCTGTGGCTAATCCTCCCATCAAGGCAAGGTAGCCGCAGTGACGCCCCATAGTCTCAACCACAAAACAGCGCCGGGATGCAACCGCGGATTGTTTGATCTGGTCAACAGCCCAGACGATGCTGTTAAGCGCCGTGTCGGATCCGATGCTTAACTCCGAGCCCGGGCGGTCATTGTCAATGGTTGCAGGTAGGCATACGATCGGGATCTGGAAATTGGGAAACTCTTTCTGACGGCTGAAAATTTCGAATACACCATCGTATCCGGCTTCTCCGCCAACCACCAGCAGGGCATCAATCTTATGCTCCTCGATGCTTCTGGCTATGGAATAATAATCCCCGTTTGAGGGGACATAACGGTTTGTGCCAATTTCTGCTCCACCCAAACTTACCAGGCCACCCACATCCATCCAGGTCAGCTCCCGAATATCCCCCTGAATCAAGCCCGGAAACCCGTTCTGAACTCCCAGCATGGTCAGGCCGCGGTTCGCACCCCAGCGTACAGCGGTCCGCAGGACGGTATTCATACCTGGCGCTGGCGCACCGGAATGCATCACTGCGATCCGGTAGCCGTTCCCCTTTCTCTGGCTGGTCTTCGGGCCAGATTGAAGCAACGTTTGAAGAATATCATAGGTGAGTTTAAACCCCGGGCCCCGCAGTTCAAGGATCTTATCAAACCTGTTTTGTTCTGCGCTGGCAGCGATCTGGCGGGTCAACTCAACACACTCCAACAAAGAAGAACTTACCACCCGATTGCCGCGCATGCCGATGAATTGAGGAGGGTCCTCCGGTCTCACTTTCAGCAGCGTTTTCACCGCCGCATGCCCCAACAAGGTGCCCAGGTTGCGGTCAAACGCGGTCGGAGACCCTCCCCTCTGGTAATGTCCTAAGACCGTTACCCGCGTGTCTTCTCCCAACTTATCCTCGAGGGTCTCTTTGACTTCCTGGCAGGTAATGGGATTTCCTTTCTGATCCAGAGCGCCTTCAGCGACTATGACAATCGAATCCCGCCGCCCTGCTTCGCGGCCTGCTTTGAGTGCCGCGCACATTTCATCTCGCCAGGTATCAGGATGGGGGGGGATTTCCGGAATAAAGAGCCAATCCGCCCCAGATGCCAGGGCCCCCATCATCGCCAGGTAACCACACTTCCTGCCCATCACCTCCACCACAAAACTGCGTTGATGGCTGGATGCTGTGCTGGTAATGATATCGACCGCGTCCGTGATCCGGCGCAGGGCGGTATCGGCACCAATGGTCATATCTGTGCCATACATGTCATTATCAATCGAACCCGGCAGGCCCACCAAGAGCAGGTGGGGATGGGTTTCGGCGCTGTCAGAGGGGATTTCTTTGGACGCGATTAATTCCTCAAGCAGGGAAGACCATTCAGCCCGAAAAACCGACGCGCCTGTCAGGCTCCCATCTCCCCCGATGATAATTAAGCTATCAATCCCATATTCGACCAGGTTTTTGGCTGCCTTAACCCGGCCCTGCCGGGTCCTGAACTCATCACAACGGGCCGTACCGATAATTGTGCCCCCGCGCTGCAGGATGCCGCCGACCGACTCCCAGGTCAGGGGTTGGATCATCTCCCCCCCTCTGACCATGCCGCGGTAACCTTCTCGAATCCCGTATATTTCAATCCCGAGATCCAGGGCTACCCGCACTGCCGAGCGCAATGCCGCGTTCATTCCCGGGGCATCCCCGCCGCTTGTCAGTATACCGATCTTATTCATAAATACCCATGCCTTTTTCTTTCCTGCGCTGCAATCCAATAAAACCATGTTCTACTTGAGCATGGGGATCTTCAGACCGTGCTTTTTCGCGGCCTCAATGGCCAGATCGTATCCAGCATCCGCGTGACGGGCAATTCCCAGTCCAGGATCCGTGGTTAACACTCGTTCCAGCCGCCTGGCAGCTGACTCTGTGCCGTCGGCCACAATTACCTGTCCTGCGTGCTGGCTGTAGCCAATCCCCACGCCTCCTCCATGGTGAAAAGACACCCAGCTAGCGCCGCCCACCGCATTAATGAGGGCATTCAAGATCGGCCAGTCGCTGACAGCATCCGTTCCATCGCGCATGCCCTCAGTCTCGCGGTTGGGCGAGGCAACGGATCCCGAATCCAGATGATCCCGGCCAATTACTATCGGCGCTGAAACCTCACCATCTGCTACCAGCTGGTTGAAAGCCAAGCCAGCCTTGGCACGTTCTCCATACCCCAACCAGCATATCCGGGAAGGCAGTCCCTGGAAGGGCACTCTCTCTCGGGCCATTTTAATCCATCGCTTCAGATGCTGATCCTCCGGGAACAGCTCAAGAATCAACTCATCTGTCCGGTAGATATCTTGTGGATCACCAGAGAGCGCTACCCAGCGGAACGGTCCTTTGCCCTCGCAGAACAGGGGGCGGATATAGGCAGGCACAAAACCCGGGAAATCAAATGCGTTCTTCAGCCCCTGATTATAGGCTTGCTGACGGATATTATTGCCGTAATCAAAGACCACCGCCCCACCCTGCTGCATATCCAGCATGGCGCGGACATGGTTGACCATGGAAGCCAGCGATCGCTGTCGATACTGGTTGGGATCGGACTCCCGCAAGGCAGCGGCTTCTTCCATACTCAGACCTTCCGGCACATAATCAAGCGGATCATGGGCCGAGGTTTGGTCAGTCACCACGTCCGGGATCACGCCCCGTTCAACCAGTTCAGGGAAGATTTCAGCTGCGTTGCCTATCAGGCCGATCGAGATGGCCTTGCCCGCTTCTTTATATTCGATCACCCTCTCTAGCGCAAGATCCAGGTCATCCAGCACTTCATCCACGTACCCTATGGCCAGCTTTCGCTGGGCATGAGCCGGGTCCACCTCCACGATCAAACCCACACCCTCGTTCATGGTGATAGCCAACGGTTGGGCCCCGCTCATTTCGCCCAACCCGGCAGTCAACACAAATTTCCCTTTCAACGAAGGCCAGCCTTGTTGTTCGGCCAGGGAACCTAATGTTTCGTAAGTGCCCTGGAGGATTCCCTGGGTGCCAATATAAATCCATGACCCTGCGGTCATCTGCCCATACATCATCAATCCCCGGGAGACCAGGTCATCGAAATGCTCCTGGGTTGCCCAGAATGGGACCAGATTTGAATTCGCAATCAACACCCGGGGCGCATCCAAGTGCGATCGGAATACCGCGACTGGTTTTCCGGACTGTACCAGCAGAGTTTCATCTTCTTCTAGATTTTTCAAGCTCTCCAGGATGGCATCAAATGATTCCCAATTCCTGGCTGCCCTGCCGCTGCCGCCATAAACGATCAAGCGGTCCGGATCGCCGGCGACCTCAGGATCAAGATTATTCTGAATCATCCGGTAAGCAGCCTCGATGATCCAATTTTTGCAGGTAAGTTTTTCACCACGCGGCGCGCGCACTTCTCTGGGACCAGACATGATCAACTCCTTGTAATTATTCCTAACACTACAGCAATCATATTATATATTATCTGGAAGGGAGAAGGCTATCCGTTCCCCACTCCAATTTACAATCCTGTTCCTTGAGGAAAAACCAGCTCTCAGTCCTCCCTGAATTCCTCACAAACCATACTGGTTGTGGTAAGATTTGGCTCAAATAACATACCTCTCCTCACAGCTTAGGAAGGAACCTTTCATGAAAAACATCTGTGTCGTAGGCGTTGGCTATGTCGGGATCATCACTGCCGCCTGTTTTGCAGACCTGGGCAACAAAGTTGTGGGCCTGGATATCGATGAGAGCAAAATCGCTGGATTGAAACAGGGAGTAATGCCCATCTATGAACCAGGATTAAAAGAGCTCATTGATCGCAATGTCCAGGCCAATCGCATCTCTTTCACCACCTCCTATGAGGAAGGCCTGAAAGATGCTGAGTTCGTTTTCATCGCTGTTGGTACCCCTTCCGGTGTGGATGGGGAGGCTGATCTGCAGTATGTCGCAGCTGCCGCACGCTCGATCGCTGATCACATCCATGAGGGATTGATCATCATCAATAAATCCACCGTCCCGGTGGGAACCGGGGACTGGGTTGCTGATATCGTCCGGGAGCAGAATCCTGATGCGGGTGACTTTTCGGTTGTATCTTGTCCCGAGTTCCTGCGGGAAGGATCAGCTATTGGCGATTTTATGGAACCGCACCGCATCGTGGTGGGGTCCCTGGACGCAGAAGCCGCAGATAAAGTAGCCCAGCTCCACCTGCCATTACGGGCGCCAATCGTTGTCACGGATCTGCGCACGGCGGAAATGATCAAATACGCTTCTAACGCCTTTCTAGCGACAAAAATTTCCTTTATTAATGAAATTGCCAATATCTGTGAAGACCTGGGCGCGGATGTGATGGAAGTTTCTAACGGGATGGGATTTGATTCCCGGATTGGTCCAGCTTTTCTTAATGCCGGAATCGGCTATGGTGGATCCTGTTTCCCCAAAGACGTTCAAGCGCTGACCTATATGGCGGAAAAAAGCGGTCGTCACCCCCAGCTGCTGCATTCTGTGATGGACATAAACGCTGACCGCCGCGTGATGGCCGTTGAACAGGTTAAATCCATGCTGGAAAGCGAAGACCTCTCCGGAAAAACCATTGGCCTGCTGGGCCTGACTTTCAAACCCAATACGGACGATTTGCGCGACGCGCCAGCGGTGACGATTGCCAAATTACTGCTCAAGGAAAGAGCGGCTGTCAAAGCATTCGATCCCATCGCCATGGAGGAAGCAGCGAAACTGCTCCCGAGCATCCAGATGACTGAGACCCCTTATCAAATGGCGGAAGGATGTGACCTGCTGATGGTCAACACCGAGTGGAATGAATTCCGTCAGCTTGACCTCTCTCGCATCAAGGCAGCCATGAAATCCCCCAATCTCTTTGATGGACGCAATATTTACGATCCGGCTACAATGGTCAAATTGGGATTCCGGTACCGGGGCGTTGGCCGGGGATATAACGGGGACTGACTCAACGAATCGCGGAATTTACCATTATGAGCAATCAACCACCAGTCCCCCCAGTAATAGATTATGAGGGTTCAGACTACCAGACCTCTTTCTGGGAAGAAGGCGGAAGGGAGTATGAAGACCGCTGTGAACAAATCGCCCTGAAGAGGCTCCTGCCTGACCAGGGAGAACTGCTGCTGGAAATCGGGGCAGGGGCCGGTAGAAACACCCCCCGCTACAGGGGCTACAAACATGTGGTCTTGCTGGATTATTCTCTCACTCAGCTTCAGCAAGCCCAGGCCTACCTGGGGGAAAGCGAGGCTTACACCTACGTGGCTGGCGATGTTTATCGGATGCCTTTCGTAGATAAGCTGTTTGATGGCGGCACGATGATCCGCACGCTCCACCACATGCAGGACCCCCTGGCAGCTTTACAGCAGGCCCGGCGGGTGCTGCAGCCCGGCAGTCCATTCATCCTGGAGTACGCCAATAAACAGAACCTCAAAGCTATCCTGCGCTACTGGCTTGGAAGGCAGGAGTGGAGCCCGTTCACCCCGGAGGCGATCGAATTCACGGAACTCAACTTTGATTTCCACCCCCGCATGATCCGCAGGCATTTATCCGAAGCTGGATTTGAGCTGAACAAACAGCTGTCTGTGTCGCACTTCCGGATCAACTTCATAAAACGGATCTTCCCGGCCAGACTACTTGCCGCTGTGGATGGCCTTCTCCAGCCGACTGGAGAGTTATGGCAGCTCACGCCCAGTATTTTCACCCGCAGTACTGCTGAGCCGACAGGAGCGCCCTCTCCCCGAAAAGGTTTTTTTCAGTGCCCTGACTGCGGAACAGCCCTGCCCGATCGGGTTAAAGGAATCCCCCAGCTGGAATGCCCGGCTTGCGGGAAAACCTACCCTATCGTAGATGGGATCTGCGATTTCCGCCATTAAATAAAAGAGTGCCCCGATCCCATTAGGGAACCGGGGCACTCTTTTACCAGCTGCGCAGCTGGGCGCCTACTTCTTTCTCCAATCGTTTGACGATCTTATTGCGAATCGCCAGCACTTCCTTGTCGGTCAGTGTCTTTTCAGGATGCTGGTAAACCAGGCTGTAAGCCAGGCTCTTTTTCCCTTCCCCGAGTTGCTCTCCGCGGTAAACGTCAAAAAGTCTGACTTCGCGCAGGGTTTTTCCCCCCGTTTGCCGGACCAGAGACTCAACATCACCTGCCGGGACTTCCTCATCGACCACCAGGGCCAGGTCTTCCAAAACCGGAGGTTGATCATGGACCGGAGTGACTTCGTAGAGTTCATTGACACCCGCCAGCAGGGATGCGACATCCAGGAGGGCAGCAGGCAGCGGCCGGTCTGGCAGTCCGTAATTCCCTACCACCTGGGGGTGAACTTCACCCAGATAACCCAGCAGGTTTCCATCCGCTTCAATCCTGGCGGATTTCCCCGGATGGAAACCCGGAGCGCTTTCAGGAAGGTACTTCACACCAGAAATATGAAGAATGGAAACCAGTTCCTCCACCAATCCTTTGAGATCATAAAAACCCATTATCTCCCGATCGGTTGACTGCCAGGAAGGCAAATTCCGTTTTCCACTTAAACAGATTCCAAGGGTTGTGATTTCCTGGATCTCCTGTCCTTTCTCTGAGGGGACAAATACTGGGCCGATCTCAAACAGGGCGATCCTGTCCCGATTGCGGAAATTCTTCTCAACAACTTCCAGCATACTGGCCAGTAAATCGCGGCGCAGGACAGTTTTTTCTGCGCTGATAGGATTGGATAGTTCCACATAATCGATTTCCGGCGCTTTTTCCTGCGGAGGTCGGGCTCTGAGTTCCTGCGCCGGGGAAGTCATGCGATAGGTAACGATTTCCTGCAAACCCAGCCCGGCAAGGCTATCACGGATCTTCTCCTCCAGATCCAACTCGCGATTTCCCGCTTGCACGGGCAAACCTTCAGCCAGGTAGGATTCCGGGATCCGGTCATAACCATAAATTCGGGCAATTTCTTCCATCAGGTCAGCTTTCCCCACCATGCCTTCTCCAATGTCCAGCCGGTGAGGGGGTGTATTCACGACCAGCAGATCCTGTTTGATTTCCACACCAAAATCCAGCTTCTTCAGCAGGTCCGCGATCTCTTCCGTGGTGAGAGTGATTCCCAACCAGCGTTTCACGTCACCAGGAGTGAGTTCAACCACAACATCTTCAAAGGGATGGGGGTATTCATCCACCAGGCCTTTGGCAACTGTGCCACCGGTCCATTTTCTCATCCACTCCAAACAGCGCAGCACACCCTGGGGGGCTAGCTCCGGATGAACTCCCCGCTCGAAGCGATAGGCAGCTTCAGAAGGCAAAGCCTGGGCAGAGACTGTTCTGCGGATATTCACATAATTCCAGGAAGCGCCTTCCAGGAGCACGTTCACTGTATCTGATGTGACTTCCGAATCCGCACCTCCCATCACGCCGGCCAGTGAAAGCGGACCTGCCTTATCCGTGACAAGGACCGTGAAATCATCTAATTTTCTCTCCACATCATCAAGTGTGGTCAGGGTTTCTCCCTGTTCCGCCCGGCGGGTTATGATCTTAGGAACCTGGCCTCCTGCTCGCTTGACCAGGACATCATAATCAAAGGCATGCAGAGGTTCTCCTATTTCCAGCATAGTGTAATTCGTAGCGTCCACCAGACCATCTATGGGGCGCAATCCTGCCAATTTCAGCCGCAGTTGAACCAGATAAGGGCTGGGCTGGATTTTCACATTCTCAATCAAGCCCAAAACAAAGCGGGGATTATCCTCAGGATTGGTGATTTCGATAACGGCTTTGCCCTCGATCGAATTTCCTTCCATTACCGGTTCCAGATCAGGGGTTCGCAATTTTGCATCCGTGATGGCCGCGACTTCCCTGGCAACGCCCAGGATGCTCGCCGCCCGGGCTATATTGGGCGTGATGGCGATATCCAAGACAGCATCCCCCATGTAATCAGCCAGGGGCATCCCGGTTTGGGCATCCGCATCCAGCAATATGATCCCTTCATGCTCCTCGGAAATACCCAACTCACGCTCTGAACAGGCCATCGAGTAGGATTCTACACCGCGAATCTTTTTGCGCTTGAGGGTAGTGAGTGCCGCGGGGTCTTCTTCACTATAAGCGTCAATTATAGTAGCCCCCTCCCTCGCATAGGCCACCTTCAATGGCGGGTCCAGCTCTCCTTTGCCCAGATAGGGAAAGAGATTGGACGCACCCGTCAATACGGTATGCTCTTGCTTCCCATCATCCAGGCGGCACAATACCAGACGGTCCGCATCGGGATGGGGCATCACTTCCCGAACCTCCCCGACCACAATTTCATCCCTGCCCCAGGCAAATCCAGAAATTTTCGTTTCCTGATTACCATCTGCGGGGAGCGGCAGCCCAACGTAACGGATCTCCTCAACCTCCAATCCGGCCAGGGTCAGTCTATGGGCCAGCTCCTCAACAGGCAGGTTAATTTCAACATATTCTTTCAACCATGAAATGGGTACTTTCATTGTCAATTTCCTTTCCTACTCATTATTTCCGAACAGGTTTCAGGAGAAATTAGAACTGTTCCAGAAAACGCAGGTCATTGGCCCAGAAATAACGGATATCTTCAATATGGTGGCGCATCATAGTAATACGTTCAGGTCCCATACCAAACGCAAACCCGGAATAAACCTCGGGGTCAAAACCGCCATTGATTAACACGGTGGGATGTACCATCCCGCAGCCCAGGATCTCCAGCCAGCCCGCCCCCTTGCAAACTGAACAGCCCTTGCCCCCACACAGAAAACAGCCCACATCCATCTCCGCACTGGGTTCCGTGAATGGGAAATGCGAAGCCCTGAAGCGTGTCTTGGCAGACTGGCCGAACATCCGGCGGGCGAAGTTGCTTAAAGTGCCTTTGAGATCCTGGAAAGTGATGCTCTTGCCAACCGCCAGGCCTTCCACCTGGTTGAACTGGACCTCAGAGCGGGAAGTGATCTGTTCGTAACGGTAGCACATTCCCGGAAGGATGATCCGGATGGGAGGTGGATCGTCCGGGTATTTGCTGGTATGCTCCTGCATGGCATGGATCTGACCGGGAGAAGTATGGGTCCGCAACATCAGGGGATTATCCGCCCTATCACCCTCAGATTTAATGAAAAAAGTATCCTGCATATCCCGAGCAGGATGATGGGGGGGGAAATTTAGCATCTGGAAATTGACCAGATCGGTTTCTACTTCCCGGGACCGATAAATCCGGAAACCCATATCCCCAAAGATCCGGTAAATTTCCCGCAAGGTCCTGTTAGTGGGATGTATATTCCCACTGACTGTCCGCCTGCCGGGCAGAGTTACGTCTATTCTCTCACTGGCCAACGACTCTGTGATGCGTTGTTCCTCAAGTTGGGTTTCTTTTTCTCGGGAAGCAGATTCCAGGGCGACCTTGACCTGATTGGCTGCTTTACCGACCAGCGGCCTTTCCTCCTTGGAAAGGGTTCCTAAACTTTTAAATGCCTCCATCACGACAGAATTGCGGCCCAGATACTGGGATTGCCATCTATCCAGGGCATCTTGGTCCTCGATCTTATCAAGCGCATCCAGCGCTTCCTGTTTATTTTTTTCCAATTTTTCCTGCATTGGTCCTCCTGATCTATTCTGAATGTACAAGCAGGCAAAAACTCATTACATTTAAAAAAAAACCGCCCCAGCAAGGGACGGGATTACCCGCGGTACCACCCAAATTAGCCATTTTCAGGCTCACTATAACCCAACAGCATTCGTATTGAGAATGCGATTGTTTCCCCGGGTAACGTCGAGGTTACGGCTCAAACTACTCGGTTTCCCTTTCCCCTGAGCTCTCGGGAGTGAACTTCTCCTGGTTGTCAGCCTGCAACGGGATTTCAGTCCCTGTCCCGTTTTCCCTGTCAGCGACTTCCAGGGTACTTATCTCCTTCTGCGATTTCAGTGTATGTAATTATCTTCTTATTATGAATAAAATAATCAATCTGTCAAGCCCCCTCCTGGGAAGCAAATGCCTTTCCAGTCAGAAATTGAAAGGATCAGGATCTTGATCAGGCAGAATTTGCTCTTGCAAAGGGGTTGGGGTTTTTGTTAAGCGCCTCTTCAGCGCAGCCAAAAACAAAAGATGCCAGTCGGGCCACAAGCTGGATCAGCGCCAGATCCTTATCATTAAAGTGGTCTTCTGGCAGCGCATTGACAACTTCCATTACACCCAGAACCCTATCACCCAAGACGAGTGGCACTGCCATCAGGCTCCGGGTATGGAAACCGATGGATTGATCCACCGCTGAAATCCAGCGGTCATCTTTCCTGACATCGGGAACCAGAGCGGACCTGCGGGTTTTGTTCACCCAACCGGCTACGCCAGTATCCGCGGGAATCCTGAAATCTGTCAACTCTTCCTTCCGAGCGCCAACAACAGCCACAAAAACCAGCTCGTCACTCTCTTCATCCAGCAGCAGAATGGATCCATTCTCGGACCCTACCGCCCCCAGGGCAATGGAGAGAATGTTCATGACCATTTCCAAGAGATCAGTCGATGTAGAAAAATTATGCAGGTTACATTCCAGCTCGTTGAGGTCCTTGATCACTTTCCAAAGACGTCTATTCTGATCCCTGGATTGGGATAAATCAAGTTTCAAATCTGCGTTTTCTTCTTTTAAGGTCTTTAACAATTGAGGATCCACCATATATCACCATCCTGCTGCCTGCTCTTTCAGCTCCATGGTGTCCCGTCTCCGGGAAACCTTATTCAATTATAATGGGAAATTAATCAAAACAAGATTTCCTTCCGCGAAGAGGCTGGAAGCGTTTATAATCTAGGGATATGAACGCTGCCCGAAATTTTAAAATCATCATATTTTTGGTCCTGATCAGCTTCTTTTTGG
>Ga0209834_10000278_pt1 | contig 31678 bp, 27 predicted proteins | sample Mar14236cmmetaG_FD_184134 | JGI IMG/M metagenome (GOLD analysis project Ga0209834, IMG submission 184134) | Marine hydrothermal vent microbial communities from Guaymas Basin, Gulf of California to study Microbial Dark Matter (Phase II) - Marker... ... | reverse complement strand
AATTATCTTGACTTTTAAGAGTTCTCTGCTCTTTTCCATAAAAGCTTGATTATGAATTCAAAAATGACTATAATTATGGTCAGGAGGAATGAACGTTGTCGAGAATATATGAAACCAGGTTTTATAGTGTTGCAGATGCAAAAGCTCGTTTTTCTGAGATGCTCAACGGCGTTTCCGAAGCTGACACTGTGATAACAAAGAACGGAATGCCCAAAGCCGTTTTGATTGACTATGAGAAGTACGTCAAGATTTCAAAAATTCTCGACGAGATTTACGATCTCTATCTGCTCGATTTGGGCGATGTAAGTGAGTTTTACGAAACTCGTTCCAGAAAAATTCCAGATGACGAGGAAATTCAGGAGGTGTAAAAATGGCTCAAGTGGATCTTGAAAAGGTCACGAAGGTTTACAACAACAAGGTCCTGGCAGTTAAGGATGCAACTCTTACAGTTGAGGACAAGGAATTTACGGTTCTTCTGGGTCCCTCTGGGTGTGGTAAGACAACTACGCTGAGGATGATCGCCGGATTAGAGGAAATAACAAGCGGTACAATCAAGATCGATGGAAAAGTGGTCAACGATGTAGAGCCAAAAGACAGAGATATTGCCATGGTGTTCCAAAACTATGCTCTATATCCTCACATGACTGTCTATGAAAATATGGCCTTCGGTCTAAAGCTCAGAAAGTTTCCAAAGGCTGAAATTGAAAAACGTGTGCATGAAGCGGCAAAGATATTGGGTATTGAAGAATTGCTTGGTAGAAAGCCTAAACAACTGTCCGGTGGTCAAAGGCAGCGTGTTGCCGTGGGAAGAGCAATAGTGAGAAATCCTAAGGTGTTCCTTTTTGACGAGCCGCTCTCTAATCTTGACGCCAAATTGAGGGTTCAAATGAGAAGTGAACTGAAAAAACTGCACCATCGACTTGAAGCAACAATAGTCTATGTTACACACGATCAGGTGGAAGCGATGACAATGGCAAACAAGATCGTTGTCATGAAGGACGGAATTATTCAGCAAATAGGGACTCCCCACGAGATATACAACAAGCCATCAAACATGTTCGTTGCTGGTTTTATAGGGAGCCCCGCGATGAACTTCGTGAACGCCACGGTAATAAAGGAAAATGGCTCTTTGTGGATTAAAACATCTGGATTCAAAGTTAAGTTAATCACCGAGCATCAAGAGAAGCTCGATTCTTTCGTTGACAAAGAAGTCGTTTTTGGAATAAGACCGGAAAACATATTTGACAAATTGTTCGCAATTAATGCCCAGCCTGACAACACTATCAAGGGCACAGTGGATGTTGTTGAACCCCTCGGAAGCGAAACGCTTCTACATGTGACTGCAGGGGAAGATTTTCTCATCGCACGAGTTGATCCAAGAACAAAAGCGCAGGAAGGAGAAACTATAGATCTTGTCTTCGATATGGCAACAATTCACGTATTTGATAAGGAGACCCAACAGGCGCTAATATAACTCTAAGGAAAGCAATTCTCAGAGGAGACCACATGGTCTCCTTTTTTTTGATAATTCGAGGTTTATGATATATTGATGTAGACAAAGAGACGTATCAGAATGGTGATGAAACTTGATAAAAACTTTTGTGCAGCTTTTAAGAATAAAGCACTGGGTAAAAAATGTTTTTGTCATTGCACCTGTTATCTTTGCAAGAAGGTTTTTTGATCTTCCTTCGCTATCGCTATCGTTGCTGGCGTTTCTATCTTTCTGTTTGATTTCAAGTGCGGTTTACATATTGAACGACATAAAGGACAAAGAATGCGATATGAATCATCCCAAGAAAAAGGAGAGGCCCATTGCATCGGGTCGTGTCAGTCCAGGAATAGCTGTCTTAATTGGAGCAGTGGCGATGTTCTGTTCTTTGTGGTTAGGCGTGAATCTTGGGCCTGAGTTCACGTGGTGTTTGGTCATTTACGCGGTTGTCAATGTGTTTTACACTTTTATGGGAAAACACATTGCGATAATAGATGTTTTCTGCATAGCAGCGAGTTTTTCGCTGAGGGTGCTTGGCGGAAGCTATGGAATAGCTTCGGAACCTTCTGGATGGCTCATTGTTACCACCTTTTTCCTCTCGCTGTTTCTTGGGTTTGGCAAAAGAAGAGGAGAGATGCTTTCACTCGAAGAAAATGCCATTAATCACAGAGAAGTTCTTCTGAGCTACGATGTTTCGTTCTTGAACAGCATAATTGTTTCAACTGGAACGGTTTCTATAGTCCTTTATGCGCTTTATACGCTCGATCGAGTTGTTATCGAACAAATCGGAACCAAGAAACTGATTTACTCAGTTCCCTTTGTAACGTACGGAATTTTCAGATACATCCTTCTCATGTCTAAAAGAAAAGATGCGGACCCAACAGATCTCGTTCTCCATGATGCTGGTATGATACTGTCTGTAAGTCTTTGGTTCATAGTCGTTGTGTTAGTCATTTATTTCTGGAGGTAAGACATTGAATATTTACAATGTGGTTGTTCTTCTGTGTGCCATTGTTCTTAATGCGTCTGCAAATATACTGCTTAAGCTGGGGATTCGAAATGTATCTGAAAACGTGGGGTTGCTGAAACTGCTCAAAGCCGCTTTCGGAAACTTTTACATCTATCTTGGACTCTTCTGTTTCGGCATGGCGTTTGTAGCTTATACACTCGTTTTGAATAAAATGAAATTGAGTGTAGCATATCCCATCATGACAAGCTCAGGTTTTGTAATAGTATCGATCGCTTCTGTTGTTTTGTTTGGCGAGCACATCTCTGGTCTTAAAATAGTGGCACTCGCTGTTATTCTCGTTGGTATATGGATGCTGTTTTTAAGCTAATTGGGAGGTTCAATGGTGAAAAAATCCGTAGTGGCCGTTTTGAAGACGACTCCAGAGACGGTGTTGCAGGATTACGACGCGCTCTTAGAAATGGCAGGTGTAGAAAATGCGCTCGATAAGAATTCCGAAACAATACTGAAAGACAACATTTCGTGGCACTTGCCAATGCCGGGCGCGAATACAACACCGTGGCAGCTTGAAGGAACAATTCTTTCTTTAAAAAAGAGGGGTTACACTGGGCTGTCAGCCGTGGAGAATAAGACGGTTGTTACAAAACCGAGGCACGGTGAGAGGCTGAACAAGTTTGACAAAGTTTATTCAAAACATGGAATTCCCGTTTACTACAACTTCGAACCCAAAGACATGAAGTGGATAAAATACGAACCAAAAGCAAAGCTCAAAGTTCTACCAAAGGTGTTCCCCGAAGGAATTAAGCTCCCGGATTATTTTTTTGGAAAGAATATAGTGCATCTTCCCACAATGAAGTGTCACATATACACAACAACAACCGGCGCGATGAAAAACGCTTTTGGAGGACTCTTAGATGTAAAGAGACACTACACTCATTCCTGGATACACGAAACACTTGTGGATCTTTTGAAGATACAAAAGGAGATTCACAGTGGAATTTTCGCTGTAATGGATGGAACAACTTCGGGCGCTGGGCCTGGTCCAAGGACACTGATTCCTGTTAGAGCTGATTTAATTCTCGCCAGTAGTGATCAAGTTGCGATAGATGCCGTGGCTGCAAAAATTATGGGATTCGATCCACAGAGTATCGATTATATCCGAATAGCAGATGAAGAAGGATTGGGCAATGGTAGACTGGAGAATATCAAAGTCGTCGGTTTTGACATAAACAGCTTGAATTACAAGTTCACGGTTGGAGATAATCTCGCCAGTCGTGTAGGTGACTTGCTGTGGTTTGGACCTTTGAAACGTATACAAGGTTTGTTCTTCAGAACTCCTCTTGTAAAAATATTTGTTGCCGCTTCAGAAATATACCACGATAAAATTTGGTGGCGAAGGAAAGGCTCAAAAATATTCGCTAACTGGCTTTCACAAAGTCCCTGGGGAAAACTATGGGAGTCTTATTAGAAAAGCGCTGCTGACATAGGAGTGAAAAATATCTTGAAAAAGTCATTTGTCGTGCTTACTATTGTTGTGCTTTCCTACATCACTACATCGCTGAGCTTCTGGTTAGTGGAGAATAGAATGAGCATCTTTGGGAGAATATTTCTTTACTACACGCACAAAAATTATGTTGAAGGCAACGGACCAGCTCCGAATCAGTACAGGTATCTTCCCTATTTGTTAGTAGATAAATTGTTCAAGTACATTCCAGTGCCGTGGTTAGACGACAGTTATAACATGATCAAAACATGGGCAGGTTATGGTAGCAAAGAGGAAAATTTCGTTAGAAAAAGAAATTTGGACACGTTTTTTCCAGAAGCTGATCGAATAAAGATGGCACAGGATCTGGAAGGCTATCTTCGAGAACAGGTGTATTCCCTGACTAAAAACGGTGTTACCGCCAACATCGTCATGATGTTTCTGAATCAAGTTGGCTGGAAAACTTGGATCACTGACCCTTTGAACTTTTTGGATTCTTTGAAAGATATCATACCCTACGAGTTCGCCGCGGTTTTTCAATCGAACAGCGACATGACAAAAGTTATAAATGGTTATGCCACGTACAGGTTTGCTTTCACGGTGTTGTCTTTCTTTCTGCTTTATCTATGGCTTCGATATTTTGCTGATGAATTCACGTCGGTGATGTTCTTGTTCGTGTTTAGCTCACTGATGCCGTTCACGATGATGAACTTCTATCAGCAGGAAACGATGCTCTCTTTGGCTCTGTTTTTGGGCGTTTTGAACATCGCTGTCAGAAAAAAATCATGGGCCTGGGTTTTTCTAATCGTGCTGATCGGTTCCTTTGCCCGGAGTGATCACATGTTGTTTGCCGCACTCGTATTTGTGCTTCAAGATGTGTTTTCTCACAAAGATAAAAAATCGCTGCTCAGGGGGGCTGTACTTCTTGGAACTCCGCTGATAATAACTTTTCTAATCACTAAGGTTATCTTTGCGGATTCCGAGTACTATTGTCGTGTTGTTCAACTGACTTGTAATTTGACAAATCCCTGGTGTTGGTTCTTTCCAGTGGTATTTCTGATTCTTCCCGCAATTTTTGTGAAGAAAGCCAAAGAAATCCAATTCTTCAAGAGAACATTCTGGTGGATATTTCCCTTCATAGCTTTGAACGTAGCTGTCGGCGTTACGAAGGAAGTGAGGCTTTTTTTACCTTTGCTGGTGTATCTTCTTCCTTTAATGGCTGTGGAGAGTAAGAAATTGTTTTCTGAAAAAGATGGTGTATAATAACTGCGATAAGTGAATAGAGGTCACCAGAGGGTACCCGTGAGGTGTAAAAGGGAAGCCGGTGCAAATCCGGCACGGGGACGCCACCGTGACCGGGGACGAAACCTGCATAATGCCACTGACGAAAGTCGGGAAGGCGCAGGGAGTAGGATGATCCGGAAGTCGGGAGACCTGCCTTCTGGGCAAGAGACCACTTTCCTCGTTACCAGGAAGGTGGGAAATTCTTTGTTAAAAGGGAGGTATGAGTAAGAATGAAAAAGCTTCTTCTTCTTGTTGTTTTGATGCTGAGTGTTTTCGCCTTTACAGTTACTTTTGTTGACGACGCTGGACGCATCGTTTCATTGGAACGTTCACCTGAGCGAGTCATCTGCGCTGCTCCTGCAGCTACGAAATTTCTCGAATATCTCGGTTTAACCGACAGAATTGTGGGGGTTACCAACTGGGACACGTTTGAATCTGAGAGAATAGGCGATTTGTACCCGCTGAATATGGAAAAAATACTAAGTTTGAATCCCGATCTTGTTATACTCTTTGGAGGGTTTCAGTTGCCGGAGGTTACTAAGCTTGAAGAGATGAACATACCATCGCTTGTTCTCAATGCAAACAGCGTAAAAGGAGTACTTGATGATCTGGTACTGCTGGGTGTGGTATTTGACATTGGGAAAAAAGCCAAGGAGCGCGCTCAGAAATTGGAGCAATATTATCTTGAAATTGCTAAGAAAGCTTACAACATTCCATATAGCGAAAGAGTAAGAGTTGCTTTCATTTCCGATGTTCCCGGACCTGATGTGAAAGAAATATGGACAGGTGGACAGGGTTCGTTCATCAACGAACTCATCACTCTGGCAGGTGGAGTAAATATAGCCTCTGGATTAACGGGACCCAATGGATATTTACCCCTTTCGATAGAGTACATTGTCTCTCAAGATCCGGATATCATAATTGCCACAACGTACAGCTATGGAACGGAACAGCAAATCGTTGAGAAGTTAAAAGAGTACGCTCCATTCAGTGATATTAAGGCTGTAAAGAACTCGAGGATCTATGTGTTCCATGTGGACGAAGTTAGTCTGCCAGTACCACAGACCATTAGTCTTGTGGAAAGGTTCTATAACATATTCTACGGGGAGAAGTGAATTTGGCGAAGAAATTCTTAATTGCTTCAGTTCTACTTTTAAGTGCCTTGCTACTGGGAATATGTCTGGGAAGTGTGCATATACCTATTGCTGAAGTTTTAAGAAGTATTGTTGAAAAGACACGGTGGAGTCAGATATTGTGGAATGTCAGGTTTCCCCGAGTCTTACTATCTGTGATAGCGGGAGCGGGACTCTCTGTTGTTGGAAACGCATTTCAGGGACTGCTCAAAAATCCCCTTGTAGATCCTTACCTCTTGGGAATTTCCTCTGGTGCCTCTTTCGGTGCTGTAGTTGCCATATTTCTCGCTGAAGTGCTGAATGCGAGTTTTCTACGTGAAGTTCCAACACTGACCTTCGTATTTGGCATTGTAGCCGCGCTTCTCGCTTTGATTCTTGCAAGAAGGCAAAACACAGTGCCAGTTACAGAACTAATTTTGAGTGGAGTGTTAATCAACATACTGTTCAGCGCGGCAACCGTGCTGTTTGTTATGCTGGCAAAGAGAAACATCACCCATGTTTACATGTGGCTCTTTGGAACATTCTCTGGAACAGGGTGGAGGGATATACCTGTTCCGCTTTTGTCAGTGGCTGGTTTTACCATTCTCACTTCTGGGTTAGGAATGCGATTGAACGCTATGTCCTTGGGAGAGACAGAAGCCATGACATCGGGTGTTGAAGTAGAAAGATTGAAGATGCTTGTCTATATAACGGGAACATTCACAACGGCTGCGATAGTTTCCAGAACAGGAATGATCGGCTTTGTGGGTTTAATTGTTCCACACATGGCCAGAAGAATCTTTGGAAATGATCACAGAATCTCTATACCTACCAGCGCAGTTTTAGGGGGACTGCTTTTGTGTATGTGTGATGTCATATCGCGCACCGCGTTGAGTCCATCGGAGATTCCTGTTGGTGTCATCACCGCTTTTGTTGGTGCCCCTGTTATGTTTGTGCTTCTGAGAAGGAGTGGCAGAAGTGTTTGATGTTGAGGTGCAAAATTTGCTATTTTCGTACTCAAAAGAGATAACACTGAAGGACATCAGCTTTGCCACAGATCCAGGGGATTTTGTGGGGATACTCGGTCCTAACGGCAGTGGTAAAACCACACTTCTGAAGTTAATCGCAGGTATTCTGAAGCCTGATAAAGGAGTAATCAAGATCAAGGGAAAGCGCGTTGATTCGTTCAAGAGGCGAGACTTAGCGCGAATCTTAGGCTTTGTCACGCAGGAACTTTCCCCGTTGTTCAGCTTTACCGTCCATAGAATCATCGAGACGGGTCTGATTCCGCACAAGCCAAGATTGTTTCCATCATTAACAGAATCAGATGAAAATCGCATCAAAGTTGCCCTTCAAAATACAGGTTCGGAGAGTTTCCTGAAACGCTCTTTTCATACGCTCAGTGCTGGAGAACAACGCAGAGTTTCGATAGCTCGAGTGCTTGCTCAAAACACGCCGATCATCTTGGTTGACGAACCTATGGCTCACCTTGATCCAGGACATGTTGTCAGCATCAGCAGGGTTTTGAAAAAGCTTTCAGCAGATGGAAAAACAATCATCGCAGCTTTTCATGATATAAACGCCGCTTTCTCGCTTTGTAATAAAATCTTATTTCTCAAGAAAGGGGAAATGTACGGCTACGGTAGTGCCGAGGAAATCTTGACCGAAGTTAATTTGGAAAGAGTGTATGAGGCACAATTTCAGTTGATTAAAGGATCGGATTCGCACTTTTTTGTAGTTCCAAAGTTTCACTGAAAATTTCCACTAATCATCTGCTTCTGAATCTGAAGAGCTTTTTCAAGATCTTGAGCATTAATAAGATTGAGTTTAAGCAGTATCTTGCCAAGTACAGCCCTCGTCATCATACGTCTTTGCATTGCCAGCGCTTCGTTCAGGGTTTCTTCATTTATCATGTCTAACTGAAGCAGTATTTCACCAAGCTTTAGTGGAGGATAAATTTGAACGACCACTCCCCCACATTTTTCACACCTTTTATTTTTTTGATGTTCCAACGACGCAGCGGAAAAGGTAATTTTCCCACACTCTAAACATTTGTATTTGTAAGCCACTAAGCTCTCCCCCAAAAGAATATTAGAAAGGACTACCCACCCTTGCTAATTTCTATATTCAGATACCAAAAATCAACTGTAAAATTTTGAATCTTTAGTGAACACGCTTAGCAACTCAATTATAAAGCTAAAAACTTAGAGGAAAATCAATATCCTCTCAGAATACGCTAAAAAAATTCTCAAAAGTTCAGCGAGCTCTATCGATTTTAATTCTTATATCGGCAAGGTCTTTCAAGTGCTCTTTAATTCTGGATAGAATATTTTCTGCGGTGCTTTTCGGGATTCCTTCTAAGTAGATCCCTAATTTCTGCTCCGAGAAAACCTCGATGTTATCGTTATTTCTCAAAAGAGAGTCGATTTTTTTGGCAACCGTGTTTATATCTAAGTTTTGCTCGGCAGTACTTTCCACAACAATAATCCAGCGCTGATCATATTTTCCCGACACAATATCATCGTAGAGTTTCGTTAAATCCCCGCCGGGTTCAATATCGAGTTCCTTTTTCAGAACTTTACACAGTCGTTTGTACACCTTTATTGCCTCTGTGTGTTTTCCCCAGCGGGTGTAAGCCTTCATCATTGTCATACAAGCGGTCTCATTGAAGGGATCCTCTCGGGAAGCGGTCTTCGCTTTTTCAATGGCTTTACTGATATCTCCAATTGCCAGGTAGATTGTGCTTAACTTCACAAGAGCGTTGATATACATCTCTTTATAGCTTTCCCTGTGGGGAAGAACCCAGTCTTCATAAAGATTTTCCTTCATGAAATCTCCTTTGTAAATATCGAGTGCTTTCTCGATAAGTGATATCTTTTGCTCATCAGAGATATCCTTTGACTCGGCAAGTTCGATGATACGTTCGAATTCGTCAGCATCGACCCAAACTTCATTATTTGGATCAAATATGTACCCAGAATCAGTTGAAAGGATGACATTTGATCCCAGCAATCTTTTTACAAGATACATCGTGCTGTGGAGATTCGATTTTGCAAATTCGTAATCCATTCCGGGCCAAAACATTTCACACAGCACTTCGTTGGGAACTGATTTTCTCCTGTAGACAATCATGTATCTCAGCAGGTCGCGTGCCTTTCTCGACTTCGTTTTAGATAGATCGACTTCGGTGTCTTGCTTAAAGATTCGCAATTGATCGAAGGTAAACACTCGAAGAGAAGGAACGAGTGCCAAACTTGTATCCCCCCTTATCATTGGTAAAATGATTTTATCACAAAAATGATATAATAGCTTTTTTAAAAAGAGGGTTGACATGAAATCAAACTATATTGTTCTTTTTAATACATACTGAATCCGCAACGGCTGTTTCTTAAGGCATTCATAACATGATATAATTCTTAAGGCATACTGCTAAGGAGGGTTTCAATGAAGCGGGTCGTTACAATATTTGCGATAATTATCATAGCAGGAACCTTGTTAGCGCTGAACTTAGAGAACACGATCTCAATTTACAATGCCATGGTCTCAGACTATGAATCCCAGAGATTTGAGAATTCTTTTGTTCGAGAAATCTCCAGGGAGATCAAAAATCTCACCCTTTACAGATACTATAAAATGTTGATAGCGGGAAGTGTAGATAGAAGAGAGTCGACACCGAGCATTGGAGACTACGTCTCAGCCTTATACGAAGTGGCACCCACGCAGAACGAGGATGAAAGACTTGCGAGTGCTCTGTTTCTTGCCTATATTGTGTCCGAGTTGTCGGATCGACCTATTACGAAAAGCTGCATAATGAAGAATCATGCTTTCAGCGAGTTCTTCAGTGATTATAGAGCAGTTGTCACAAGAGAAGCACGAGAGTTTTTCAAGTGGTTGTTAGCGTATTCTTTGAACTTGATAGATGTAAAACCACCTGTGGAAGTTTTAAGAGTGAATGAGCAACTTCCACAAGTCGACTACACATTCCAAGTTCCGAGCGATTTACCACACTTAGAGGATTTGATTTACTTCTTCAACACGCCGGAAATTAAGATGGTATTCTCTGAATCAATAGAACGCGCTTTTGAAAACATACGCAAAGATCCCTCGAGAACCTCTGCACATATAAATAGGGAAGCTTCCTTTGTGTCCAGAGATATTTTAAAGCCCATTACCAAGTTTCAAGATCAAATAGCTTCTCAAGTAGAAAGACAGCGACCTACGGGCAGATTCCCCTGGTGGATCAGATATGTGATTTATGCTGCTTTGGCAGCTATTTTCTTCAGGAAGAAAAAGCTATTGTGGATTCTGATAAGTGTGATCGGCTGTTTTGAAATATTTTACATATTCCTCATCTATGACTTCACTTCCCCCATTGACTCTATGATCTATGGTATTGCGATAATTTTTGGATTTATTTTTTCTGTCTTTATTTCACTCAGGAGATATATCAAGGCCAGAAATTTATTAAATTTGACCGTCCTTTTGGCAGGAATTGCCATAGTCATACTGTGCTTTGTTCCCTATGTGTTTGAAGCTTCAGAACTCTCAATGAGCAATTTCGAAGAGTTCCCAAAATCACTGTATTACACTCTCTTAAAGAAGGATGTCTTTGAGAGTGATCTTTCAAGAATATCTACCTTCTCAAGAGAGCTATCTTCTATTATGTACCAGAGTCTTGATCATACACAAAGAACTATTACTGCTCTTGTAGATTCTGTTTCCGAAGTTGTTGAAGAGGGTGTAATAGACGAGCTCACAATAACCGGTCGTGATATCTATTTAGACTTTAGAAGCGACACCAACTTCTTTTCTCACAACGAATTCGAGAAGCGCCTACAATCTTTTTCTGCTCTTAGCAAGGACCTCAATTGGTACGCCATAGAAGAAAAAGATCGAGAAAAGGATTTCAAGAGCATGGCAAACAGCTTCTTGAGATATTTGAGTCGCGCTGTTGCTTACTCATCGAGCGCATTCAGAAAGGATATGCTCAGCTATATTGAGACCACATTTCAACAAACATACCCAGTGCTGAACACATTTTTACCTGATGTGCAAAAAGTGTTTTCTCAAAATCAAGAACTCTTCGCGAAAGGCCCAAATGTCTCAGCTTTAGAGGAAAGAACATCAATAGCGATACTTTTGTCTTTGATGCTGGTGTTTGTAATATTTGTCTTTATGCCCGCATACACTGAAATTGCACCTTCAGCTTTGGTTGCCGTTTTTTCCGTCTTATCTTGGATAAAGCATGATACACTTTCAGTGTTCGTTGAATATGGATTGCCAAGTCTCAACGTTCCGTTCTCAGGAACGCTGAATCCTGGTATATTTATATTATCGATAGGTATATTTGCGCTAAGTGTGTTCAGACTTTTCAGAAAGGGGGAAGAGGTATGAGGAAACTTCTTACGGTGACACTACTTGTTATCGCGGTTGTTTTCGCGATGGGCTTTAAAGTACTCATGGTTACAGACGTGGGAGGGCTTGGCGACAAGTCCTTTAACGATGGCACATGGGAAGGAGCTTTGAGAGCTGCTGAGGAAATCGGTGCCGAAGCGCGAGTTATTCAGTCTTACGAGCAAGCTGACTACATACCCAACTTAACAAAAGCAGCGGAAGAAGCTGATGTTGTTTTCGCAGTTGGATTCATGATGACCGACGCTTTGTTCAAGGTTGCAAAACAGTTTCCTGACACCTACTTTATTGGCATTGACATTGTTCCACCCGAGGGTCAGGACTTACCCAACGTGCTGTGTTTCATATTTAGAGAAGAGCAAGCTGCTTTCTTCGCAGGTTACATTGCGGCGGCAATGACTCAAACAGGAACAGTTGGATTCGTAGGCGGAATAGCTATTCCACCAGTTGAGAGATTTCGCTATGGCTACGAAGCAGGTGTGAAGATATACGAAGTGCTCCACAAGAAGAGAGTCGAGATATTGAAGGGTTACACAAATGATTTCGAAGATCCAAAGAAGGGTAAAGATCTCGCAATGGCACAGTTTGCCCAGGGAGCAGACATAGTATTTCACGCGGCTGGGGCGTGTGGAAACGGGGTTATAGAAGCCGCGAAAGAAAAATTCCTCGGGCTTCTGGGTTCGAACGAACTCAATCTCAAAGATGTCATCGACTACTACACGGAAAACAAGAAAGGTTTCTTTGCCATGGGAGTGGACGTTGATCAGGACTACATGGCTCCTGGAGCTGTCCTTTGTAGTGCAACCAAAGGTATTTCCGCAGCCGCTTACTATGGAGTCATGTGGGCTTGGGAAGGCACATTTGAAGGCGGATTGAAAGTCCTTGGTCTTAAAGAGGATGGCGCTGGCGTTAGTCCCATGAAATACACCAAAGGTATGATTCCTAACAAAGTGATAGCTGAACTTGAATACATTCGCGGCCTCATCGAAAAAGGAGAAATAGTGATACCAGACACAGAGGATAAGTTAAAGGCTTTCCAAGTTCCTGCTATACAGCTTCCGTTTTAACATCTCAGTACATCATCGGGGGGCCTTGCCCCCCGTTTAACGTGGAGGTCTTATTGTGGAAAACGCTGTTGAGATGATTGACATAGTCAAGCAATTTCCCGGTGTTTTAGCAAACGATCATGTAACTTTGGAAGTTCGTAAGGGCGAAATTCACGCCATTGTTGGTGAAAACGGAGCTGGGAAAACTACTCTCATGAACCAACTGTACGGCCTGTTGCAGCCTGATTCTGGTGAAATAAAAGTGTTTGGCAAAACCGTCAACTTCAAAGGTCCAAGGGATGCTATTTCAGTAGGAATCGGCATGGTACACCAACACTTCATGTTGGTGAGCAATCTCACAGTTGCAGAGAATGTTGTATTGGGTTCTGAAACAATGAGAGGCATTGTTTTTGATCTCGATAGGGCGAAAAAAGAAGTTAAGGAGCTTTCCAATAGCTATGGGCTTCTTGTTGATCCGGTTGCTAAGATAGAAGATCTCCCTGTTGGTGCCCAACAACGGGTTGAAATAATAAAAACACTTTACAGAGGCGCCGAGATACTCATACTTGATGAACCGACAGCAGTTTTAACGCCTCAAGAAACAGAAGAGCTTTTCGAAATTCTTCAAAAGCTTAAAGAAAGTGGGAAAACGATAATATTCATTTCGCATAAATTGAATGAAGTCATGGAGATAAGCGATCGAATAACTGTCATGCGTCTTGGAAAGGTAACAGGAGTTCTTGAAAAGAAGCGAACGAACACCAGAGAAATCGCTCGCCTGATGGTGGGACGAGAAGTGGTATTTAGAGTTAAAAAGAATCCGGGAAAATTTGGAAAGACAATTCTTAAGGTAGAAAATCTCTGGGTCAAAGACAACAGAAAACTCGATGCTATAAAGGGAATCTCGTTTCACGTTAAAGAAGGCGAGATTTTGGGAGTTGCTGGTGTTGCGGGAAACGGGCAAACAGAATTAGTGGAAGCGCTAACAGGCTTGAGAAAGCCTGAAAAAGGTAGAGTGATCTTTCTTGACCAAGATGTTACGGGGAAAGCACCCCGCGAACTGAGGAATCTTGGAATGACACACATACCTGAAGATCGACATAAATACGGCCTTGTGTTGCAATATCCCGCATATTTCAACATGATTTTAGGGAGGCATTTCAAAGAACCGTTCTCGGTGAGCGATTTTTTAAATCAAAAATCAATAAGAGATTTCGCAGAAAAAGTGTTTAAAGAATACGATATCAGACCGGATGACATAAGGATGCTCGGTGCGAATTTCTCTGGAGGGAATCAACAAAAACTTGTCGTTGCAAGGGAAATGAGCGCGGAACCCAAGGTGATTGTGATCGCACAGCCTACAAGAGGGTTAGATGTTGGTGCGATCGAGTTTATCCACAATTCAATTCTGAAATTGAGAGATGCCGGTGTCGGAATACTTCTGATTTCCATGGAACTTGAAGAGATATTCACACTCAGCGATAGAATAATCGTTATGTATGAGGGAGAAATTATGGGAGAGGTGCTGCCACAAGAAACCACAATTGAGGAAGTGGGTTTACTCATGGCTGGTCATAGATTAGAGGAGGTCAGGGGGCATGTGTCTTGAGAAGTAGATTATGGGCATTCTTGGTTCCAATCGTTTCTGTAGTAATCGCCTTACTGCTGGCTTCTCTGGTGATACTTTTTATCGGACAAAACCCAATAACCGCGTATCAAGCGCTGATTCGCGGAGCTTTCGGTTCTAAATTGTCTCTGGCTACGACTATCGTCAAGACAACCCCCTTGATACTGACTGGACTCGCGGTTGGATTCGCTTTCAGGGCAGGGTTGTTCAACATAGGCGCTGAGGGGCAAATGATCATGGGCGCTCTTGTGGCGACCACTGTCGGCATCAACATGGGCTCAACGCCGGCTGTAATAGCTATTCCACTGACGATGCTGGCAGGGATGGCTGCCGGCGCGGGGTATGCGGCGATTATTGGTTTTTTGAAAGCGAAGACAGGTGCTCACGAGGTTGTCAGCAGTATAATGCTGAACTGGATCGCAGAATATTTTGCCACATACATGGTAACTGTTCCCCTGGCAGTTGGGATGGGAACCCCAAAGAGTCCTGAGATAGCTCCTTCTGCAAAGCTTCCTCCTTTGCTCACAGTTCAAGCAACAGAGCTGACATCCGGCATTCTTGTTGCAATTCTCGCTGCCTTTGTGATGTATATAATACTTGAGAAAACTACCAAGGGCTATGAAATAAAGGCGACAGGATTCAACCCATACGCCGCTGAATACGGAGGGATAAAGATATCTCAAAACATAATTTTGGCCATGGCTGTTAGTGGAGCTCTCGCGGGTCTCGCTGGTTCTCTTGAAGTTATGGGAGTTCATCACAGATTCTTGGGAACACTTTCTGGGGGCAAAGGCTTTGATGGAATTTCAATTGCTCTTATAGGACAAAATCATCCAATTGGAATAATTTTCGCCGCTCTTCTAATGGGCTCACTCAGAACGGGCTCTAACGAGATGCAATTTGTTGGCGTGCCAAAACACATCATCATAATCGTTCAGGGAATCGTCATATTTCTGGTCGCGGCGGATAGAATTGTCAGGACAGTCCTCATAAGAAAAAGGGTGAAAAGCCAATGAGATTTCTAATGGCGCTTTATGAGATATTCACAAATCCACAGTTTTATAAACTCACGTTGACAGCCGCAACTCCGTTCATCTTCGCTTCTCTTGGTGGAGTTTACAGCGAGATAACAGGCGTGGTGAACATCGCATTAGAGGGAATAATGCTAATGGGCGCCTTTTTTTCGATTGTGTTCACCTTTGCACTCGGTAACCCCTGGATTGGTGTGGTTGCTGCGATAGTTATCGGTTTAGGCATGGCGTGGCTGCACGGCTGGGCAAGCATCAAATGGTGTGGAAACCAAATAGTCTCAGGAACAGCTTTGATTCTGCTGGCGCAGGGTGTAACCGGTTTCTTAATGGAACCAATTTTTGGGCAGCCCGGTCAAACAGATATCGTTGGAAGAATACCTGAGTTCCGCATTCCTGGACTCGCCAATATACCTTTTATTGGAGATGCAATAGGAACACTGAGTCCGCTAATATACATCGCTTTTGGAAGTGTCGCGTTGACCTGGTTCATTATATTTAAGACAAAGCTTGGACTGCGAATGCGCGCTGTAGGAGAGAACCCTGAAGCTGCGGACACGCTCGGAGTGAACGTTCATATGGTTAGATACTTTGGCGTGCTGATGAGCGGTGTTATGGCCGCGCTTGGTGGCGCGTTTTTGAGTGTCGGAGAGGTGGGAAATTTCAGAGAATTAATGACCGGCGGAAGAGGCTTTATAGCTTTGGCTGCGATGATCTTGGGAAATTGGAATCCTGTTGGTGCCATGTGGGCAAGCTTACTATTCGGTTTCTCTGAGGCTTTTGCCAATCAGTTGCAGAGCAGTCCGCTTCTTCATGTATCTTCAAATGTGAAGCCGCTCTTTAACATGTTTCCTTTTGTCGTAACCCTCGTTGTTGTCGCTGGATTCATAGGACGGACGAGACCTCCTGCCGCAGACGGTGTTCCATATGAGAAGTGAGGTGAATTTTAGTGAGGAAGATACTCATTACGGCACTGTTGATATCCGCTTCACTGCTCTTTGCAACGGAATTGATGATAGGTGGTGGATTCATATTTGGAAACATCACGGGATGGAATCTCTCGGGGGGATTGGTAGATCAAAACTACAAAATTGACTTAGGGCTGGACTTTGATCTTGGTAAAACAGTTCCTGATTCCACCACTACCAAGGATTTCTACCAGATTGACATATTCTCTGTCATTCCGCTGTATTCACTTGAGGATTTCAAGATAGGACCTGCCTTAGCCATCATGAGTGGAAACTACGCTTCAGATTCATGGGAGACGTCTTTCGCGATTGGTATTGCCGCAGAATACACTTATCAAAGTGTTAGTTTCAGTGCGGGAATGCTGTATCCCTTCTCGGACACATTTGATTTCTATAAAGCACTTTGTGTCGGCGCACAATTCTTCATTACTCCTCCCCAAGGAAAACAGTTCATAGATAAACTCTTCGTGTCGGTGGACTTGTTGATGGGTAGAGTTCGCTTTATGGCAGGTTTAATAGAGCCTTTCTAATCACTCGACTTCGGTTTCAAAGATTACAACATCCCCATCCTTCAATGGATCTGTGAAAAAAGCGGTTTTGTTATTGAGCTTGAGTGTGTAATCTTTCACTTTTGAAATGTCAACTTCTTCAAGAGCCAAAGCGTCTGCGACGATAAAATCACTTTTGTGGAAAGTGATTTTCATACCCTCTTCGAGCGGAGTGTTCGCATCCACGTATTTGTCATCGATGAGCACCGCATCACGAACACCATCTAAATTGATCTCTCGGTTGTTGAACGTTATCCGTATGGATTTCTTGGGGGGTAGAATATCTGCAATTTTTTTCCGACAAAGGCTCACTTTGATTTTGCTTCCAGGAGCCACATCTTTGTTGGAAAAATGAATCGTGTACCTGCATTCGCTTCTTCTTTCTCCATTGAGCACATACGACACATAGCCGAGTCTTTCCTTGAGATATTCTTGTATCTCATCAACTGACACTTTGCACTCAATCTTGTTTCCATCTTGAACAAACAAGTCGTAGTTTGACACCTTGACACCGTCAACAGTTACGGTGGGATAGAACTCAACTGTTTCACCGATGTTTTCCAGAATCAGTTCAATAGGCTTTATTATGTCTCGTATTCTCAGCTCATCTGTTTGATCATCACTTTTCGAAACGACTTTTATTTCATCACCGTTGTCAACCGTGTCATGAAGCGATGCCTCAATACCATTCACAAAGACGTCCGAACCTCCAGAAAAACCCCTTCGATGAATTTTTGTCTCTCCATTCAATTCGTATACGATAGCTGATTTAGGTCTACCCACAATTTGAGTTAAGTCATAACCCAGTTGAATCAAAACCTGCAGCACCGTTGGCTTGTGGTTGAGACGCAACACTTCAACTTTTTCGCCGTTTACAAAGACAGTGTTGAATACAGAGCCTGTCCTTTTCGCTGCGGCATAAGCGATTCCAACTGGTGTGACAAATTCGCTTCCTTGGATTTTTCCCGTAAGATCTTGAATGTGTTTCAAATCATTTGCCGATCTGAGACTTACTCTTTCTTGTGGAATACCGAGTTCCTGCGCCATCGCGTTAACAAACGATGGAACTCTTGCGCCTCCGCCAACAAGGAGCACTGCGCTTGGCTTTCCTCTGTTGATATCAAGAATTATCTTTGCAACCTCTTTAGATATGGAAGCGACTACCGGGCGACATGTTTCTAATGCGCTTTCAAAGGAAATCGTTTGATCATGACCTGTAATATCGCAGATCTCGATCTTGTTTTGATTCGAGAAAATCTGTCTCTTGACGCTTTCAGCTTGATGAAAATCAAGCAAAAATTTTTCAGCTATCGACTCTGTTATTTCATCTCCGGCTGTTGATACCATTCCATATCCGAGAACACTTCCCGCTTTCGAAATTGCGATATCGCTCGTGCCAGCTCCAATATCTACCAGCGCGACATTCAGTATTCTCATCTCTTCTGGAATTGCAACCTCCATAGCCGCAATTGGCTCGAGCGTCATAAAGGAAGGCTTCATGTCGTTTCGTTCTAAAACAGCGATGATAGCATCGACTACCTGAGCGGGAAGCATGGCGGCTACAACGGAGACACTGGCTTTCTTGCCCCTGTGCCCAAGAAGGTTTCTTATCCACAGTCCATCAAGGGTGTATTGAAGTACAGAATAGCCAACACAATAGAGCTCTTCAGTTGCAGCCTGAAGCGTTGCGTCCGAAATCGCTTTTAATTCCAATTCCATCAACTTCGCTTCATCTACAATTTCGTTGTTCAGATCCATCTCGTACTCACCAACAAATGTTTTTAAAAAGCGTCCTGCAACGGCTACAGCGGCTTCTCGCAGTTCTATTTCATTCCGTTCTTGCAGAGCGTCTTTAACACGTTTCACAACCCGAGCGACACTTTCAACGTCGTGAACCTGTCCATCCATCATGCTTCTTGTGGGATGTTCTGCAACTTCCACATCAATGATATTCAAAACATCGCCGTCATATTGAGCCAGCAATCCGGCTACCTTCCTGGTACCTATATCGAGAGCAAAAACAAATCTCATACCTCTACCACCGTCACACCTGTACCACCCTCGTTTGGGGTGCCGAATCGATATCGTTTAACATGTGAGTTTTTTCTCAGAATTTCCCATATACCCGCCGCGAGTCTACCAGTGCCCTTACCATGAAGAATGTATCCAGTATTGAAACTGGACAGAATCAATTTGTCTATAAACTCTTCTACAAGTGGCTCAGCTTCAGATACAGTGAGTCCTCTGATGTCTATTTCGGGTTTGTCTATGGGAGAGAACTGCGCGTACATGTAATTATAAGAGGCACCTTCTTGCACTCTTTCCACTCTTTGAAGAAGCGAAGCCGAAGCTTCGATCCTTACGCCGCTGAAATCGATAATGTACTTGTCAGATTTTTTTCCAATAACTTTGCCAATAGCTGAGCCATTCTTTAGCCTCACTGTGCAGCCAATTTCAACCTTCTGAGTTGAATCTTCAACTCGCTCCCGGCGAAAGTCAATGCTTCGGATATGACGAGCCTCATTTTCAAAAGATCTGGAAGCGCGTCGAAGAGCCTTGATGTCTCTTTTCCTTATATCATGTATCGCTTGATCAATATCTTTTTTTACGCGTTTCATGTGTTCGTAGATACCTCTCAAATCCTCATCGAGTTCCTCTATTCTCTTCTTTTTGAGTTCTTCGTGTTTCCTCTCGTACTCCTCTTTCATATTTTCGTACATTTTCTTCTCAAGTTCCAACTCTTCTATCTTCTTCTGAAGGGAAGCGGCTTTTTCTTCGTATTTCGCGATCGTTCCTTCAACGTCCAAGTACTCAGCGCTCAAGAATTTTTTCGCATTGTCTATTAACGCTTTGTCGAGCCCCATTTTTTCAGCTATTTCAAAGGCGTGTGACGCTCCGGGAACACCCATGAGAATGCGATAAGTTGGTTTCATTGTTTCAGAATCGAATTCCATGGACGCGCTGATGAGCAAATCATCTGTCGCGGAATAGATCTTCACAGGAGTTAGATGTGTGGTAACAAAGAAGTGACACTTTTTCTTCTTGAGTTCTTCTATAATGGCCAAACTCAATGCCGCTCCTTCCACAGGATCAGTTCCTGCTCCAAGCTCATCAAACAGAACTATTGTCTCTGGATCCGATTCATGCAAACCATTCACAATATTCGCGATGTGCGAAGAAAAAGTGCTCAAATTCTGCTCGATGCTTTGCTCATCACCTATATCAACTATCAGTTTCGTAACCTTTGGCAGAACTGTTTCCTCGTCACATGGAAGAGGAAAACCACTCATCATCATTACTATAAAAAGGCCTATCGTTTTCAGAGTAACGGTTTTACCACCCGTGTTCGGTCCCGTCAGCACCACGCCAAGCTTTTTCTCAGGCAAATGAATATTTATCGGAACAACATTTTCCGGTGATATCAGAGGGTGTCTCGCATTAACGAGTTTCAAGTTAAAGCTGCTCGCTGGCTTCACCACACGGGCGTGAAAGGCTTGAGCGAACAGTGCGCGTGCATGTATTGAATCCAAATATGCGGCGAGTTCTAAGTTTTTCTTTAACACATCGAGCTTGTTGAATATTTCCAGTGTAATCTGTCTGAGAATTTTTCTAACCTCGGCAAGTTCGTTACTCTCTAACTCCCGCATCTCGTTGTTCAGCGGTATGAAGAGTTCAGGTTCGATAAAACAAGTTGCGCCAGAAGCAGAAGAAGAGTGAACAATACCTCTTACTTGGGATTTGAAATTAGCTTTTATTGGAAAGACATATCTTCCCTCACGCAGAACATATACAGAATCCTGAAGCAAATTCCTGTTTGAACCTATGAATTTATCAACCTGCCTTAGTATAATCCTGTTCAGTTCTTTTTTTCTGCTTCGGATATTTTGAAGACGTTCCGAAGCGGAGTCTTTCACGGTTCCATCTTTCGAGATAGATTTTTCAATGAGCTTCATCAAATTGCGGAAATTAGCAAATGACTGAGAAATCTTCTGCAGATTCTGAAATTCAGTGTTGTCAGTTCTTCTTTTTAGCTCACCAAGTGTTCTCATCGCATTCAGTAAACGTAGTATCTCCTCGGGATTCAGCGTAACGTTGTCGTACGCGAACTTGTCGATGATATCCTGGACATCTATAGAAGTGAAGTCATCCGGAATAATATCAATCCCACTGTGCTTCAGAAGAATCATTTCTTCCACACAGTTGAGTTCTTTTGTGGGATCGTCGAGAGGTCTTAATGTCCTGATGAATTCTTTACCCTTCTTCGTCATCGCGAATGCCTCGAAGACTGAAAGCACACGGTCGTATTCAAGGCGGTCGAGCGTTAAAACTTTAATCTTGGGCACCTCCGATCTCTCATTGCGCATTGCCACAAATCTGCTGTTTTAACTGATGCTTTCAAGAGTTATTATAAACATCACTGAAACACTTGAATATTGGTTTCAAAGAATTTTTCATCAGAAATAGTTTTGACAAAAACATTCATCTTGTAAGAACCGGCCTTGCTGATCACCTGCTTGTTCCACGGGTGAAATCTGAACACCTCCACACGGGAAAATGGCTGAAGCCATATCCTGAACCTCCGCCTTTCTGAAGAGAACGGAGTTGGCAAAATCGAAATAGTCATCTGTTCAATTTTAAGATAAATGTCCCTGTTCGAAGCGTTTTGAAGGTATACAGAAAATTCGATATCATCTCCCACGAAGAACTGATTTGGAATATCCGTATAAACCTCTACATCCTTTAAGTCCGCTGTGGGTTCAGATATGCAGACAACAGGAACACTTTTTGAGACATCAACTCCGTTTACTGTGACTGCCACGTCTAAGGCCCAAGCGCCAGGAGTGTTCAGCTTCAGTTCAATGTCTTTTTGAAGATGGACTGAATCGCCTACCCCAACCTTTTCCCACACGGAATTGAAAACACCCTCATCTTGCCAAAGGATTTCATCATCGTGTTTCACAGAAAATTTGAATCCTGTAATCCTCAAATCTTTGACAGACGCTGTGTTGTTGACAATACGAAGTTCTATGTGCATTGTCTCGCCAGGTTCATAGAATTCAAGAAGACCATCAAGCGCGATATCATAGCATTCCAAAACAGTGAACGTCTTTTCGCTGTGTATATCTTGTCCATCTGCTACAAGCGACACGGCAACTTTATACGTTCCTGTCACCAATGACGAGAGTTCTACCTCGTTGAGTAAACGAAAAAGCAATCGACTTGAAAAAGCGTCAAACTTGGCTTCAATAGGTTCATCTTGTGAAAATCTGTAAATATCCTTGCCTTCTGGAGAAAATATGATTATGGAAAAGTTGGATATCTTCATTGTAGTCTCTTGATGATTATTGTTGTAAAGCCTTACTTGAACGTCCAGCGGTGTGCCTGAAACATAGGCATCTGGTGTCTTGATTAAGATTTGATATCTTGATGAGCTACCATAGGACGGGAATTGTGAGTAGTACATTTTCAAACCAAGAAACACGATCACAACGATCGCGATATTAACAAGAAGCAACATTATGCCTCTCTTTCTTGATCTTTGGGTCTTTTCCTTTTCTTTTTTCAAAAACTCCTGCTCTTGCTTTTTCCATTCTTCTGGATTTTTTGAAAAATATTTCATGGAGCAGTTGTCACCCTGAGAATTTCGTCAAAAGACGTCACACCTCTGAGAACTTTCTCAAAACCATCTATGAACATTGGTCTCATTCCCTTTTGAAGCGCCAAGTCGTAGATTTGACGTTCTCCTGCTCCGGATATAACGATATCCTTTATATCATCGTTTACTATCAAAACTTCACCAATTGCAACACGGCCCTTGTAACTTGTTCCGCCGCACTCTATGCAGCCTTCGCCAGCAGAGTACTCCACCGGATCAATATCCGGAAAGACCTCTTTCCATAATCCGTGAAATTCCCCTCGCAATTCAGCTTTCACTCTGCACGATTCACACAGTTTTCTAACGAGTCTTTGACTTATGACACCTATAAGGGAAGAAGTTATCATGTGACGATCTATGCCCATATTCACCATCCTATCGATAGCCGCTGCACTGCTGTTCGTGTGAAGTGTGCTCAGAACCAAGTGGCCCGTTAAGGAAGCTTCTATAGCGAGATTTGCCGTTTCCTTGTCGCGCATTTCTCCTATCATGATGATGTCGGGATCCTGCCTCAAGAAAGAACGCAGATATCGCGCGAAGGTTAAACCTATTTCTGGATTCACTTGACATTGAGTGACGCCGTCAATTGTATACTCAACGGGATCCTCTGCTGTAATTATATTAGTTGTAACATCTTTAAGTTTATTCAGCATTGCCACGAGAGTTGTCGATTTTCCACTTCCGGTCGGTCCCGTGATAAGAATGATGCCATTGGGCCTTTTCAAAAGTCTGGAAATTTGATTGTAATTGTAGTCGCTGAACCCCAATTCTTCAAGTTGCTTATATGCTCCTGAAACCTTTAAAATCCTCATCACGATCTTTTCGCCGTGCACTGACGGCATTGTTGACACACGAAAATCGTACTGCTCTCCCTGTATATTCATGTAAAATTTCCCATCTTGGGGAAGGCGCTTTTCAGAAATATCAAGTCCAGATATGATTTTTATCCGTGTCACAACTGGTGCGTGTTGCACCTTTGGGTAATCCATAATTCGTCTCAGAAGCCCATCAATTCTGTATCGAATGCGCACATAATTTCTGAAGGGCTCTATGTGTATATCGCTGGCATCCATGGTAACCGCCTTTTGAATTATGGCATTCACCATTTTCACAACTGGCGCTTCAGCTTCCATCACTAATTCTTCTTCTACTTCCTCTTCTGGTAACTCAAGTTGTAGTGGAATTTCATCTGCCAAAGCCATAGATGCCCCTTCTACATGTTGAGAGTAGAGAATGGAAAAAAGAGCGGGACTTGCCAGATAGATGATGGGCTCTTGACCTGTGAGGAATCTTACTTCGCTGACTATTCTCGACAGATTGTAAACGCTGTCCGTGACAACAACTATCTTATCGTTAACTTTGTCAACAGGAATCGCCCGCAGTTCATCGATTAACGCTCTGGGAATCGCTTTGAGAATTTCGATGGGTATAGTACTGGGAGGATCCTTCAACACGGGAATACCGTATTGATCCCCAACGGCTTCTGTTATCTGTTCCCATGTTACAAGTCCCATGTCTACAAGAATTTCGCCGAGTGCTTTTCTGCTTTCTTTTTGAATTTCAAGCGCTGAGGCTAACTGTTGCTTTGTGATGATCCCCTTCTCGAGTAGAATTTCGCCAAGGCGCTTGTATCGCCGAAAATTATTCGAATTCATCAACGAGATCCTCCAGGCCAAACCTGTATATCGCGGGAATATCGTTTTCCGGGAACAGAAAGCGGTCTTCTTCGTCAAAACCTGTTGCGATTACTGTCACTTTGATCTCGTCGTCGGCGATCTCGTCGTCTATTACCAAACCAAACTTGACATCGGCATCCTCACTGCAATTGTGGCGTATAATAGCCGCTGCCCTGCGCATCTCTTTCAACTGAACTGATGGGGGAGCGGATATGTTGAGTATTATAGCGCGGGCATTTTCCACAGGGTGTTCCATAAGCCTACTTTCCATAGCTTTCCGTGCGCTCGTTACAGCTCTGTCTTCACCTTTTCCTATGCCAATACCAAGCATCGCTGCACCTGCGTTCCGCATGACCGACTCAATATCTGCAAAGTCCAGATTGATGTAGCCACGCTTTGTGATCAATTCCGAAATACCTTTGATACCCTGGTGCAACGTTTCATCGGCTTTAAGGAACGCGTTAACAACCGTGACATCTGATGAGAGTTCTTCCAGGAGCTTGTTGTTGGAGATCTTTATAAGAGTATCTACTTTATCTCTAAGGTTTTTGAGACCTTCCATAGCGACTTTCCATCTCGCATTCCCTTCAAAGTAAAAAGGAGTGGTTATGACAGCTACGGTGAGAATTCCCAGTTCTCGGGCAATTTCGGCGATAACAGGGGCTGCGCCCGTGCCCGTACCGCCACCAAAACCCGCTGTAATAAAGAGCATATCTGTGTTTTCAAGCATATCTTGAATGTTTCTCCTGTCTTCCAGGGCGGCTTCTTCACCTATTTTCGGGTTTCCACCGGCTCCAAGTCCTTTAGTTATCTTACTGCCAATTTGGATTTTCAAATCTGCTCTGTTCACTTCTAACACTTGAACATCCGTGTTCACTGCAACAAATGTTACTCCGTGAATACCCGCGTCTGCCATTCGATTAATGGCGTTGTTGCCAGCCCCGCCGACTCCTATCACCTTTATAACTGGTACTCTTTTTGCCTGATATCTATCCTTAGCGACTTCACCTGGCCTTCCTATTTCAAAGGGCATATCATCAACCTCCCAATAAACTACCAGAGATTCCTAAAGACCTCAATAAGCTTACTGAAAAAGCCTCCTGTCTTTCTCCTTACTGCGAGCGCTTCCTCTTGCTCTACGCTTTCCACACAGAAGATGCTTCCAAGAGCCGCTGAAAAAACCGGGTCTTCTACTATTTCATCAGCACCTAATAATGTTTCATTTGAAGAAGTGCCAAACGTTCCAATTCTCACAGGTTTTCTAAGAATGTCCAGAGCTAAATCAATGAGTCGCGGGATCTTGGCACCACCACCAGTGATCACAAGACCACCAGGAATTCCCATTTCTCTGAACTCAGGAACTTCAGCTTCCACTTCTCTGTAGGCTCTACGAACTTTGTTAAAGATTTCTCGCAAACGCGCGTGGACAATTCTCGCCAAAATCTCCATTTTTACAGTTTTAGAGGTTCGGCCATCAAGTCCTTTGTACTCAACGTCAAAAGGACTTTCTCCAATATCTTGATACATGGCGCTACCATGGGTTTTCAGAAGCCTCTCAGATTCTTCCAGAGAGGTGCTCAGGACTGTCGCTATATCCTTTATTATGTGCTTTGTACCAAGGGGTATCTCTATCAACCTGATTGGAATGCCGGTAAAGTACGCGACCAGTGTGGAAGAGCCATAACCAAGATCTAAGACGCAGACACCGCTGTCTTTCTCGGTAGTGGTCAGCACCCCTTCTGAAGCAGCTAACGATGACATCGAAACCTCTGGTTCCACTGGCAAAATGTCATCAAGAGAATAATCAAAAACGCTGCTCAAACTCTTGTCAATCACAACTGCTGTTAACTCCACTGCCAACTTATTCGCGGGCATGTCTATCGGGTTAGAAACAACTTTTGTGTCGTCGATAAGGTACTTTTTCGGATAAACATGCAGCACTAATTTAAGGTTTTCTTCATGCTCCTCCCTTTTGAGAGCACGAGACTTGAGTTCTTCAACTTCCTCTGTGCCGATGATCTTCTTCTCAGACTCTGATATAACCATCTCTTCTGTCAGGCTTTCCAAACCAAATGCTCCACAGTTCGTCGAGACGACAAAATTCGCTCTTGTCACACCAGGAAGTTGCTCCTCGAGATTTGTCAGAAGCTTTGATATGCTATCTCTAAAAGCTACCGCGTCCTTAATTTCTCCTGAATCAATTCCTCGGCTTTTTACCGTTGAATACGCGAGCAACTCCCAAGAATCAGACTTTTCCGAAACAACGACCCCCTTGATCAGATGAGAACCGATGTCAATTGCCGCATATGTTTCAGTCCGTGCCAATTTGACCACCCCTGAGTTTGAGAATAACACCATTTGCAGTCAAAAAATACTCTGATCGTGGTTCCATCCTGCTCACTGCTGAATCAAGTGATAACAAATTTGCAATGATATCTTCCCATTTATCAAAGTATATCACTATTCCCTTCACTGTAACGACACACTTTTCCTGCAAATCAACTTCTACGATTTTGTTATCTGTAATGACTTCTCGAAGGCTTTCAATAAGTCTCAGTTGAGCTGGATCTATTTTCAAATCGTTTACAGATACGCCACTCACGAAAGCCATTGACAAAACACTTTCGGGTTTAGCCGAATAGAGGAGTTCACCTTTTGTAGAAATCCACCACAACCTTTCTTTGTAGCTCACCAAAACGAGCCTATCTGCAGAATCAACCTTTAAAGCACTGCTGGTGCCAAAATCATTGAGTCTGATCAGATAAGCTGCGAAAGCTGTCAAACAAATCAACGTTAAGGCGAACAAAAATCTCTGCGAATTAAACATCAAGATTTGTAACTTTGAGAGCGTGCCTTTCGATAAAGCTTCGTCGCTCAGGCACACTTTCTCCCATAAGCAAGTTGAACAACGTGTCTGCTTCTTCGGCATCCTCTATATCGACTCGGATGAGCTTCCTTGTTTCGGGATTCATCGTTGTTTCCCACAATTGCTCTGGATTCATTTCTCCCAAACCCTTGTATCTCTGAATTTCAACTTTTCTATCTCCAATCTCCGCAAGAACTTTCTTCAACTCAATATCATCGTAGGCATAGCGCACGTTTTTTGAATAAGATACTCTGTAAAGAGGTGGCACTGCTATGAAAATCTTTCCATTAACTATAAGATCTTTCATGTACCTGTAAAAAAGCGTAAGGAGCAACGTTCTTATGTGAGCACCGTCAGTATCCGCATCGGTCATGATAATAATCTTGCCATATCGAATTTTCGAGATATCGAAATTGTCTCCAAGACCTGTGCCAACAGCTACTATAATATCGCTTATCTGTTCGTTTTTTAAAAGTTTCACCATTGATGACTTTTCCACATTCAAAATTTTACCTCTAAGCGGCAAAATCGCCTGAGAATACCTATCTCTGGCTTGTTTCGCGGATCCACCTGCTGAATCTCCTTCAACTATAAATAGCTCTGCTTTTTCCACCTCACGCGTTACACAATCGGCGAGTTTACCCGGTAGTGAAGCGGTCTCCATTGCACTTTTCCTTCGAGCCAGCTCTCTGGCTCTTCTGGCCGCTTCGCGCGCCCGCATCGCATGACTGGCTTTCTCTAAGATGGCTTTCAGCGAGGATTTGTTGGCTTCAAAATAATCTATCAAGTTTGACCGGAGAACCTTGGAAACAGCCTCTACAACTTCTTCATTGCCGAGTCTGGATTTCGTCTGGCCTTCAAACTCTGGATTTTTCAGGAATACGCTGATCACTGCCGTAAGCCCCTCGCGGACATCGTCACCTTGAAAGGATTCTTCTTTTTTCAGGATTCCCATACTCCTGGCGTACTCATTCAGAAGCCTTGTGATAACCGATTTAAATGCCGTTACGTGGGTTCCATCGTCTACTGTTCGAATATTATTGGCATAAGAAAGTATCTGCTGTGAATATGAGGAGCTATAAACCATCGAGATCTCAACACGAGTCCCGTTGTGTTCTCCCATAATATGAATGACGTCATGAAGCGCCTTTGCGTTCTTGGTAAGAAATCTAACGAATTCTGAAATTCCGCCCTTGTAGTGAAAAGTCTTTTTTATCCGCTCTGTTTCGTCTTCAAACTCTATTGTCACATTGGAATTCAAAAATGCCAGCTCACGCAGTCTGTTTTCAATGATATCCGCGTCGAACTCACGCACGGAGAAAATTTCAGGATCAGGCTTGAAACGCACCAGCGTTCCTGTTTTATTTGTCGTACCAATAACTTTCACCTCTTCGAGAGGGGCACCACGAGTATATTCCTGATAATATATTTTGCCGTCCCTGTAAACCCATATCCTTAAGTACTCTGAAAGCGCGTTCACCACCGAAGCACCAACACCGTGAAGTCCTCCACTTACCTTGTACGTGTCTTTCGAAAATTTGCCTCCAGCGTGAAGCGTTGTCATAACCACTTCGAGAGCGCTTTTCTTTGTTTCTTGATGAACATCTACTGGTATTCCGCGACCGTCATCTTCCACCTCGACGGACCCATCAGCGCAGAGTTTTACTCGAATTCTCGAGCAATATCCAGCAAGAGCCTCGTCGATGCTGTTATCAACTATTTCATAAACTAAGTGGTGTAATCCTCGTTTGCCTGTCGAACCCACGTACATTCCTGGTCTGAGTCGAACTGCTTGAAGTCCCTTAAGGACCTTTATACTTTGGGCGTTGTAGTCAATCACTACGGCACCTCCTGAACTTGATGTCTTTTACTAACTCTTTACCCAGAACAGCGTTGATTCTCGATATCAACTGGGTTTTTAAAAAAGAAGCCTCAGATAACCACAAAGGATCATCGCAACAAAAATACAAAACTCCATGCGCGAAGTCATGAAATTTGGAATGGCGCGCAAGAGCATCTCCTGCGATATCTTTCCAATGCTCAAGTGCCATTCTCACTCGAAGCTGCTCATATACCGAGTTTTTGAAAGACAGACTATCCAGCACTTCACTAAACCGCTTCATAGTTAATCCCACAATTCGTTTTTACTCTTGATAAAATCAACGAATTTGTTGGCAATTGACCTTCCAACTTCTGTTCTGAGAACCCTATTCTTAAATCTATCAACACACACTACACCTCGACTCGTATGAGTCAAGAAAATCTCGGATGCCTGGCATAACTCGGTAGGCTCGATCCATCTTTCTGTAATTTTAAATCCCATGTCCCTGCACAGTTCAATGACACAGTTTCGAGTGATTCCAGGAAGAATACCACAATCTATGCTGGGTGTGACAATCTCATCACCAAGAATCAAAAACACATTGCTGAAGGTCCCCTCGCAAACCTGTCCTTTGCTACCGAGCATCAACGCTTCGTAGTATCTCCCTTTCTTCAATTTCGCCAACAAAATATCGCTCCTACCAATAACCTTTAAGAAAGCGGGTGTTGCCAACTCGTCGATCTTTCGAATTGGCGACACTGTTAGTTCTACAACGTCCCCTAAGTGGCTTTCTTCCAACGCTTTGAGATAAATCACAAGTTCAGTGTTTTGAAGCTGAATTTCAAAAGCGTCTATCACACCACTGGGTAAAAGTAGGATTCGAATATAAGATTCGGTATCAACTTTTTGTACTCCCTCCTCGAGTATAGAGCGCAAGTCTGTGTAAGAGTAGGGTATTGAATATCCAAGATAGTTGGCGGTTTTTCTAAGTCTTTCGTAGTGCTGCCTCAGCGCGAGCACCTTTCTATCATAGGTTCTCAACGTTTCGTAAGCGACTCCTCCATAAAGAAATGCCGCCTCGGAAAGCCCAATAAATGCCCGCGACGAATCAAGCCATTTTTTTCTGAAGAGAAGCATTCTTTGAAACCACCCCGGATCTGTTGACCTTTTTAACTACAACAGATTCCATACTTCCAATTCTTCCACCGACGAACTCATGTTTGACATAGTATTCATCGTATCCCCAACAGATATCTCCGTCCTTTTTCTCCACCAGGACATGCCTCAGTTTCCCCACATTTTTCTTTCTCCATTTATAGGACACCTCGTCGACAAGCTGTGATGCAACTAACGTCCTTCGATTTTTCTCGTCAACAGGAATTTGATAAGACAGTTTTGAAGCTAATGTATTAGGTCGCGGAGAATATTTGAACACATGAACTCTGGAGAATTCTGATTCTTCGATGAATTTAAGCGTTTTCGAAAACTCCCCAAGCGTCTCGCCAGGAAATCCAACTATTATATCCGTCGTTATGGAAAAATGCTCATTCATATCCCTCAGTTTGGCAAAAGCTTCGCGCGCGTCGTCAACATAGTAGTGTCTGTTCATGAGTGAAAGTATTTTGTCAGAACCGCTCTGAATTGGAATATGCAGGTGAGGGCACATTCTCTCTGCGGTTCTAATGAATTTTAGAAGCTCATCTGTAATGTGTTCAACATTTATTGAACTCAGCCTGATTCGAAAGTCGCCAGTTAAACTGTCAACATTTTTGAGCATAGTTGCAAGATCGAAATCCATATGCGCTCCGTACCGCCCGAGGTTTATACCTGTGAAAACTATTTCTTTGTATCCGCGGCTTACCAAGCTCTTCACCTCTTGAACCACGAGCTCCGGCGGCTTACTCCTAATTGAAACGCCTCTCATGCTTGGAATCAAGCAATAGCTGCACACTTGGTCGCAACCATCTTGCACTTTTACATAAGCCCGCGTTCTCTCAGTTAGAAAACACTTGATCGTCTCTTTGAGAAATACGCCATCACCATTGCCCTGGTTCGAAAAATCACCTTTTATATTGTCCTCAACAATATATCTCATGAAATCGCTTTTCTGCTGATTGTTTAAAACTATGTCTGCCCCAGATTGCTCAAGTTTTTGATAGTCTTCTTTTGAATGACATCCGACAGCTATTACAAGAGCGTTGGGATTCATCTTTCTAAGCTTTCGAATCATTTGCCGTGATTTTCTTGAAGCGATTGCTGTCACAGCGCAAGTGTTCACTATACACACATCGACACCTTCCGGATGAGGAAAAACCACGAAACCATTGTCTTCAAGCTTTTCGATGAAAAGTTCTACCTCGTACTGATTAACTTTGCACCCAAGAGATGTCACAAAGGCAGTCTTCATAATATAGAGCAGACCCTCCGAGAATATGAGTGCAAAAAAGAAAAGTACCCTACGTCAAACCCGGGCTTCAAATGCTTTTGAATTTTCACCAACATCAGCTCCGATCATCAAGTATTCAAGTAGAAATCTCAGTTGGTATACCATACTTATTTTACCATATTTTGAGATCCGATAGGCGATTAAGACAGTCAAGAAGAGCTTTTGAACCACAAAAATTCCCGTATCATGATGATATAACAGCCAATTTCAACGACACTGTCTCTCTTGTCAAGAAACTGGCGTTACAG
>Ga0209834_10000277_pt1 | contig 31714 bp, 23 predicted proteins | sample Mar14236cmmetaG_FD_184134 | JGI IMG/M metagenome (GOLD analysis project Ga0209834, IMG submission 184134) | Marine hydrothermal vent microbial communities from Guaymas Basin, Gulf of California to study Microbial Dark Matter (Phase II) - Marker... ... | reverse complement strand
CCCTATCGGCAGGATATCGCCCCGCAAAGTGATCTCGCCGGTCATGGCCAGTTGCGGTTTGACCGGGCGCCGCGAGAGAATCGAGGCCAGCGCCGTGGCCATCGTTATACCGGCCGACGGGCCGTCTTTGGGAGCCGCCCCGGATGGAACATGTATATGGATCTCATGTTCTTCGTAGATATCCGGCAGTATGCCGATCGAATCGCAGTTGCTTCGCACATACGACAGCGCCGCCATCGCCGATTCTTTCATGACATCACCCAGGTGACCGGTCAGGGTCAATCCCTTTTTGCCCTTCATCAGCGTCGCCTCGATATACAGTATTTCACCGCCCACCGATGTCCAGGCCAGTCCGGGTACCACCCCGATCCGTCCCGTCTTCGAGACGATTTCCCGTGAAAATCTCTGCGGTCCGAGATACTTTTTAACATCATCCTTTTTGACGACATATTTTCGCTTCGATCCGGCGGCGATTTTCCGCGCTGTTTTACGGCATACCGCGGCGATTTCACGCTCGAGATTGCGCAGTCCCGACTCGCGGGTATAACCGTTGATCAGTTCCAGTATACCGGAGTCCTCAATCCTGAGAGATTTTTCCGTGATACCGTGATTGTCGAGCTGTTTGGGAAGGAGATGCCGTTTGGCAATTTCAAGTTTCTCCATATCGGTGTAGCCGGGGATACGGATTATCTCCATCCGGTCGCGGAGTACCGGGGGAATCGGGTCGAGCAGGTTGGCGGTCGTGATAAACATCACCTTCGACAGATCAAACGGGACTTCGAGATAATGATCGGAAAATGTGTCGTTCTGTTCCGGATCGAGCACTTCCAGAAGGGCGCTCGACGGGTCCCCGCGGAAATCGCTCCCGATCTTATCGACCTCATCGAGCATGATAATCGGATTATTCGATCCGGCCCGTTTGATACTCTGTATCATCCGCCCCGGCAAAGCCCCGATATAGGTGCGGCGGTGGCCGCGTATCTCGGCCTCGTCGCGCATACCGCCGAGCGAAATCCGTTGGAACCTGCGGCCCATGGCGCGCGCGATCGAACGCCCCAGCGATGTCTTGCCGACCCCGGGAGGGCCGACAAAACACAGAATCGGGCCCTTGACATCGGTCTTGAGTTTGCGGACCGCAAGATACTCCAGTATGCGGTCCTTGACTTTGGTCAGATCATAATGATCCTCATCGAGGATTTTTTTCGCCGTGCGGATATTAAGCATATCCCTGGTCGAATATGACCAGGGTAATGTTACCAGCCAGTCGAGATAAGTCCGCGAGACCGTGTACTCGGCCGAGGCCGGATTCATCCGCGACAGCCGTTCGAGTTCTTTCGTTGCCGATTCCTCGGCCACTCCAGTCATTTTGGCCCGCCGGATTTTTTCCTCCAGCTCGTCAAGCTCTGCCCGGGAATCCTTTTCGCCCAGTTCCTTTTTGATCGCCTTGAGTTGCTCGCGGAGAATAAACTCGCGCTGCATCTTGCCCAGTTCCGACTGTGCCTCGCTCTGGATCTTCCGGGATATTTCGAGAACCTCCATCTCTTTGTTGATTATCGAGAGCATTTTCTCCATGCGCTTGCAAACATCGCTTTCCTCGATAATTATCTGCTTTTCATGCACATCGATATTCAGATTGGAGGCGATCAGGTCGGCCAGTTTCGACGGTGTTTCCTGGTTTATCGCCGAGATATAAAGTTCCTCGGAAAGATTCGGCGACAGCTCGACAATTCTTTTCAACTGCTCCAGAAGATTTCGCTGGAGTGCCTCGACCTTAAGAGAATGAGCCGTCCTGTCTGCGATCTCTTCAACTTCGGCGGTGATATACGGTTGGGTCTGGATAAACTTTTTGATTTTGATACGGGCCAGCCCCTGAACCAGAAAACGAACCGTCCCATCCGGAAAACGCAACATCTTCATTATGTTACCCGATGTTCCCACGCGGTTGATCTCGTCCGGCCCGGGGTTTTCCTCGGCCTTATCGGTCTGGAGGAAAACACCGACCACACTGCCCTGCATCAAAGCCTCGTCAATCAGGCGCGCCTGTTTCTGTTCATTGGCGATCAGCGGCAGGACCAGATGCGGGAAAACCACCATCCCCCGCACCGGCAGAATCGGCAGGATCATTCGTTTGGGCTTTTTGCCCGTATGTATTCCGGATTTTGTTTTTTTCATATATGAACTCCTTTTCAGGGCGCATTCAACAGACGGTTTGATACCTATATATTAAAGCGAAACAGGATGACATCACCGTCCTGCACCACGTAATCCTTCCCCTCCACATGCAACTTCGCGGCGGCCTTGAGAGCCGGAAGCGTTTTATGTACCATGTAATCGTCGTACGAAGCCACTTCGGCCCGGATAAATCCGCGCTCAAAATCGGTATGAACCGTGCCGGCCGCCTTGGGGGCAGTGCTTCCCTTGCGGAGCATCCATGCCCGGCATTCCGGCGGACCGACCGTAAAAAACGTAATCAGCCCGAGCAGGCCGAATGACTTCCTGATAAATTTCTCGACCACCGGACGCTCGATATTTAGCTCTTTTAAAAATTCCCCCCGATCCTCATCGGCCAGCGCCGCCAGTTCCATCTCGATCTTGCCGCATATCACCGAAATATCACGCATCCCTTCCCGGCAGTACTTCTCGTAACCGGCATAAATGGAAGCATACTCCGGGAGTTTATCCTCGGATATGTTGAATACCAGCAACTGCGGCTTGAGGGTCAAAAACGAATAACCACGGACCTCTTTTTTATCATCATCGCTCAAACCGATCTCGATCAGCATCCGCTCTTCCTCGAGCGCCTTCTGACACCGTTTGAGCACTTCAAGTTCACGCGCCCGCTCCTGTTTGCCGGTCAGCTTGATCGTCCTCTCCAGCTTATCGACATTATGCTCGATCATCATCAGGTCGGACAATATCATCTCGTCGATCAAAATCTGGAGATCACGCTCCGGGTCGGCATCGGGATTGAATGCATCGACCACGATCACTACCGCGTCCATCAATCTCAGGTCGTGCATGATATCCGGTTCGCCTTTGGCCTTTTTCCCTTTACCGGTAAACCCGGCCACATCGAGAAATTCTATTTCGGCATAAGTCGTCTTTTTCGGATTGTGCAATTCGCTGAGATCGTCCAGGCGCCGGTCGGGGACCTTGATAACCGCCCGGTGTACCGCCTTGGAATAATCGCCGACCGCTTCCTGCTGACCGGAAGCGGCGTTGAAAAGTGTCGTTTTGCCCGATTGGGGCAGTCCTATAATTCCCAGTTTCATAATTGTATTTTATCCAACATTGGTGCAATTAGCAAGTTTTAACAAGCCATATTAAACATTCATGAGCCCGGTATCAGTCATGGTTTTTGACCAGCGAACGTAACCGCTCCAGATTTTCGATATCTTCATGCAAATCATCACTCTTGGGCGTCTCCAGAATTTTCGGGACTTTGTTGAAACGCCGGTCGTTCATGATATTGCGAAACGGTTCCAGCCCCAGTTCACCATCACCGATATGCTCATGGCGGTCCTTTTTCGATCCGAATGGTTTCTTGGAATCATTGAAATGAATCACCTTGAGACGCTTCAGGCCGATTATATTATCGAACTCCTTCATCGTTGCACGGTACTCTTTGGGATCCTGCAACGGGTAACCTGCCGAAAATATATGACAGGTGTCAAGACAGACCGACATCCGGTTTTTATCTTCCACCATATCTATGATCTGAGCCAGTTGCTCGAATTTGTAACCCAGATTGGTCCCCTGACCGGCCGTGGTCTCGATACAGATCGAAGTTTTCCCGTCGGGCATCGCGTCAAGGAGACGGTTGAAGGCATCGCCGATCCTCTTCAGCCCGGCCTCCTCGCCGGAACCGACATGGGAACCCGGATGCATGACCAGTTGCGGAATCTTCAGGGCGTCACACCGCTCCATCTCTATTTTGAATGCTTCGATCGATTTCTCATACAGCGCATCGTCGGGCGATCCCAGATTTATCAGATAACTGGTGTGAGCGCAAACCGCCTTCACCCCGGTGCGTTTCTGCTCATCGAGAAATCTGGATATATCTTCATCGGTAAGAGTCTTGGCTTTCCATTGGTTCGATTGTTTGGTAAATATCTGAATTACATCGCAGCCGGCTTTTTCACCATCCAGGACAGCATTATAAACACCTCCGGCTATCGACATATGAGCGCCTAATAACATTCCATTTATTCCTTCGTTAAAATATTTTTCCCCCGGTCATAATAATACTCATTTCCCCATTTCCCAACAGATATACGACTATTACGGTTTCTGTCAACCGGTAACTTCAAAGAAAACAAAGATTAAGGTCATTTGGCAACGACTATTTGGAATTAATCACCCCATAATTTGAATCATCGAGTATGCCTTATAAACAGCGGATTCCGACTGTTTGCCAGCCTCAATACTGTAAGGGGCGCAACCCATAGATATTTTCCGAAAAATGTATTTATCTTTAAGTGGTAATTTAGAAACATCTTCAAACATGAAACCCTCCAAATACTCCATTCAAACATCCTCTTCTAACATGCTGATTATCATCAGATTACAAATAAGGCTGTCGGCCTGCTCAAAAAGTGACCGGCAAATGTCGAAATTAATATAGTTGGCAGAGAATTTTCATTCTCTGTCAGTAAATCATAAGAAAAGGAATTTTGAGATGACATCAATTCTTGAAAACAGGGGCTTTACTATTCTTGAAGTCCTTGTCTCGGTAATTATCCTGACTATGTCTCTTCTCCTTCTTTTGAATATGGCCATGGTCGCGCTCGAGGCCAACGACTGGTCGAATAAAGCCACCGCCTCGACCCAGCTTCTTCAGGATAAGCTGGAGGAATTGCGAACGACCATGTCGCTAACCGGAGGAGTGGATACCGTACAGGGGATACAGCGAAGCTGGACCATCACCAAGACGGCCAATTATCTCCGAAGAATTGACATCGTAGCCAAATGGGAAAACAATCGCGGCGATCTCCTGCATAGCAACATCACCGCCTACGTCAGAACCGACAGCATATAGGTGAAGCCATGAAGAAAAATATTCTTATTTCAGGTAATTCAAAAGGCTTCACTCTGATGGAGATCCTGATCGCGTTGTTCCTGAGCTCCATTGTTCTGACCGTAATATTTAAAGTTTTTATCACCCAGCATCAAAACTGGGCGATTCAGGAACAGGTGACTGATATGCAGCAAAACGCGCGTGCGGCTATTGATGAATTGACGCGGCAAATACGCATGGCAGGACACGAGCTTCCTCTCGGACTCCCCTGTATCCAGGCATACAACACCAATCCGGACACGATCCTGATCAACTACGGTGACGGCGGCTGCGACGCCCCTCTCGAATTTGCTATGCCCCTGCCTTCTTCGGAATTGCGTTGCGACGGACATGATATTTCCTGTTTCCATGACGGTCAGTGGGTGTATATTTTCCACCCCGATTCCGGTGGCGGAGAATTTTTCCAGATCAGTGAAGTCCAGGTTGGGTCGGCGCACATACAGCACAACATGATGGCGTTATCTCAGCCATATCCTAAGGGTGCGGTCGTACTCGCCCTGCAGCGGATCAAATACTATATCGACAATTCAGACACCCTTCATCCCAACCTGATGATGGAGCTTCCGGGACAGCAACCCTGGATTTATGCCGAAAATATCGAGGATCTTCAATTTGAGTACACCATGAAAAATGGTTTGATTGTCGATGTGCCGGCCATATACGATGACGTCAGGCAGGTTAAAATTACACTGACCGCAAGAACCGAGCGGCCCGATCCTGACTTCCCGGATGATCCATACCGCCGCCGGCAATATACTTCGCGGGTCAATCTGCGGAATCTCGATATTTGACAATGCCGTTTGAAAATGTGCGATGATGCCGATAACCAATTAAGTCGGTATCATCGCAACAGTACCACAGAATTGTCACGATGTCGATCGTGGTAATCATAAAAAGACAAAACCCAGGACCGGAATGATAAAGGGCCAGATAAATGATGTTGTCTATTGAAAATTTACAGCACGAGGAAAAATAGTTATGTCTGTAACCAAATTTGGTATTAATGAAAGGGGCTTTGCGACAATTGTCGCTCTGATGGTGATGCTTATGCTGGTCATCATTGGTGTCGCCGCCATTAAGCTCGCCGATGATGAAATAAACATCGCCGGCAACGAGATCAATGAAATGTCGGCCTTCTATGCCGCCGAGGCCGGACTGGAAAGAGCTTCGGCAGCTATCCAGTGGCAGTACGAAAGTACCGGTAGCCCGCCGACAACCATGCCCTCCGGGAACGAAACTATCAATAAATGCAATTTGGCCTACAATACCACCGATAACGGCGGCGCCGAGCAGAGGGTACTGACCCAGGGAACTCTCGCCGGATTGCATGCCCTCGTAAAAACCTACTCAATAACTTCCCTGGGGTCTTCGCAGGTCGATAACAGCAAAGTAAATCTGATTCAGGAATTCGAATGTGCCATGGTACCGCTGTTTCAGTTCGCGGTCTTTTACGGCAATGATCTGGAAATCGCGCCCGGCCCCGACATGACCCTGCTTGGCCGGGTTCATTCCAACGGCAACCTCTGGCTCCAAGCCGGATCGAATCTATACATGGACAGCTATGTCACCTGTTCCGGCGATTTGCTCCACGGCCGCAAGGGACCGGGAGGTGTCTCCAATGGCAATGTTTATATCAAGGACACCGACGGTAATTACCAGAATATGATGAACGCCGACGGTACTTTTCTGGAGTCGTCGGATACCGATTGGTATGATTCGGCTTCGACCCGCTGGGGTGGTCGCGTCCAGGATGCCGCCTTCGGTCAGGGCGAACTTAATCTGCCCCTGACCAACACCGGCGACCCGCATAAATTGATCGAACGCGCCTCCGGTAATGCCGACTCCTACGAAAATCTGGCCGAACTGAAAATAATCGACGGGTCCGTATATGCCCAATCCGGTGGGACATGGATCGATGTAACCGCCCACCTTCCGGTTAATACAGTAACCACCTCCAGTTTTTATGACAAACGGGAGGGGACATGGGTAAACTCAACCGACATCGACATAGACAAACTGGCCGCCAGTTCCTATTTCCCGTCAAACGGCGTTGTCTATTCTTCGGATGAGCGCGCCGGCACATTCAATGCCCTTCGTTTAACCAACGGCGCCGACATCGGCAGTGATCTTACCATCGTCAGCGAAAACCCGATGTATGTCCAGGGTGACTATAACTCGGTTGATAAAAAACCGGCCGCCCTCATGGCTGATGCGATCACGTTCCTTTCCAATAACTGGGATGATGTTCGGTCGCACCCGGATACCTCGCTTGATCGCAGACGAGCGACCGAGACCACCTGCAATGCCTCGATCATGACCGGTAATACCAACACAACCAGTTCCAATTACAACGGCGGCCTTGAAAACCTTCCCCGTTTTCTTGAAACCTGGAAAGATGCTTCCGGTACGAAAACAAAATTCAAATTTACTGGCTCGTTGATAAATCTATGGAATTCACTGCAGGCAACGGGTGATTGGTCATACGGTTCGTACTACACCGCTCCGATCCGTGAGTGGGCCTACGACACGGATCTCGATGACCCCGGTAAACTGCCTCCCGAAGCACCACAAATCCGTGTTTTTCAGCGGACACGCTGGCAGCAGATTGATATCGGCTATGCCGCACGGGAATCCGACGATTGATCATACCGCTCGATTCCCGCCATATTTATGGCCGGCCGTGATTTTGAAAGACATCCGGCCGGCCTTCTTTTATTGTTGCAATACAACAAGTTAGGCCCATATCAGGATCAAGTCCACGGACAGGCTAATATTGGCTGTTTTTGTGCCGATTAATATATAAAGAGTTCTCTATTTTATTTGCAGTTAAACAATCGAATACGAGGAACAGTAATATGTCAGCGGTAAATCAAATTCTTAACCAAAAGGGTTTGGCAACTTTTATTGCCCTTATGGTTATGTTGATGCTGACCATTATCGGTGCCGTGGCCCTGAAGCTGGCCGACGATGAGCTCAATATCGCCGGTAACGAAATGAGTGAAATGGTTTCGTTTTATGCCGCCGAGGCCGGTCTGGAAATGGCCTCAGCCGTCATACAGGAACAGTACATATCAACCGGCAATCCGCCGGTGACAATGCCGGCCGGAACAGACAATATCAACAGCAGCGCGACCGTTGCTTACGTTACGAACGATAACGGAGCCGCAGTTCAGCGGACACTGACTCTGGGAACACTGGCCGGCTTGCACGCGCTGGTCAAGACATACACGATCGAGTCCATCGGGACCTCACTTATCGACGGTAGCCAGGTCAGATTGACACAGGAATTCGAGGCGGCACTGGTGCCGATTTTCCAATTTGCGGTTTTTTATAACAATGACCTCGAAATTGCGCCCGGCCCCGACATGACTCTCCTCGGCCGCATCCATTCCAACGGCAATATCTGGCTTCAGGCCGGCTCCAGCCTGCGTATGGAAAGCTATATCACCTGCGCAAAGAATTTATACTATGGGCGTAAGGGCGGAGGAGGAGTCTCAAGCGGTGATGTTTTTATCAAAGATACCGAGGGCACTTATCAGAACATGAAAAACGCGGACGGTACTTTCCTGCAGTCCACCGACAGCCACTGGTATGACTCGGCCTCGACACGCTGGGGCGGCCGTGTGCAAGATGCCGCCTTCGGGCAGACCTCTTTAAACCTGCCGCTGAATAATTCCGGAGATCCTCATAAAATGATCGAACGAGCCTCCGGTAATCCCGACTCTTATGAAAATCTGGCCGATCTTAAAATTATGGATGGAAATGTTTACACTCAGGTATCCAGCACCTGGATCGATGTCACAGGGGTACTGCCCGCCGGAACCGTCACTCAAAAAACATTTTACGACGGACGTGAGGGCAAGACTGTCACAGCTACCGAAGTCGATATGAGCCTGCTTAAAACCACCAGCTATTATCCTGATGGCGGCGTTATTTACGCCTCCGATCAGCGGGCCGGATCATTTAACGCCCTGAGACTGACCAACGGGGCCGATCTCGATTCGCCCCTATCCGTTTACAGCGAAAACCCGATGTACATCCAGGGCGATTTCAATTCCATCGATAAACAGCCGGTCGCGCTGGCGGCCGATGCGATTACTTTTCTGTCCAATAGCTGGATCGATTCGACCTCGACCCTGAGTAAAGAATATCGCCCGGCCTCACCGACAACGGTCAATGCCAGCATCCTGACCGGCAACATCAATACAACATCCACGACATATAACGGCGGTCTTGAAAATCTTCCCCGTTTTCTTGAAGACTGGGATGGAGTAAACTTTACCTATCGCGGCTCTCTTATTAATTTATGGAACTCCATTCAGGCCACCGGAGACTGGAGCGAGGTTTATTACACCCCCCCCAATAGGGACTGGGCCTATGATACCGACCTTGATGATCCCTCCAAGTTGCCCCCCGGAACACCATGCCTGCGTGTTTTCCAGAGAACCAGGTGGCAACAGACGGATCTCGGTTATGTGGTAAATCCGGATAGTACCATATTTTGATTTTACAATCGCTGTTAATGAATATATATAAAAACCCCCGACCCAATCAGAGCCGGGGTTTTTACTTATAAGCCTTCATTAATTCTCATCGCCGCCAATGACGGTAATATTCCCCAGTCCGGTCAATCCCGGCTTAAGCTTTCTTATCGGCCCGGAGACGACAATGGTCATATTGTTCGGATTGAGAAATTCCCGCGCGATATCCCGGAGTTTGTCGGGATCGCATTGATCAAACCTTTTCAGTAATTCGGGGTAAAAATCCTGTTTGACTCCAAGCCGATTGAGCGTCGCCATCATACTTAAAGAACTGTGCGTCGTTTCGTATTGACCCACAAAATTACCATAGAAGAAATTTTTGGCGTCTTCGAACTCGGAAACAGGGACCCTGATTTCTCTCAACTCCTCGATCACCGCCATAATCTCCCGGATCGCATCCGCCGCCGTCTCATTCGAGGCGTTACCGCTGATCATCATAACGCCCTCATGCCGCGACCAGTCTATCCGGGACTGGATTACGGTAGCCAGGGCCTGCTCGACGACAACACTCTGCCACAGCCGCGAAATCTCGCCACCGCCACCAAGAATATAATCAAACAGTATCAACGCCGCCGCACGATCCGATACCGCCGGGACGGCAGGACGGCCGATTACAAAATCGGTACTGGGGGCATCAGGATTATCATAAATAATTATTTCCAGGGTGTCGGGCAGGGTTATATCGACGATCGAACGGTAAACATCTTTACCGGGCGCCCAGTCGGCAAAAAGTTTTTTGATGGTCTTCTTTGCCTCATCAGCTTTAATATCTCCGCCGATAAACAAAACCGCATTATCGGGATGAATATTATGCGTGAAATATTCTTTCACGTCATCGAGTTCGACCCTCCTCAAACCCGCGCGCCTTCCCTCGGCCGGGAGCCCGTAGCCTTCCCTGCCAAAATTATTCATATATAAAGCATCGCGCAGGCGGGCCGATGAGATCGAATTACGCTGCATGGCTATCGACTCAAATCGACGCTTCTCGCGCTCCAGGTTTTCCTCGGTGAAAACCGGCCTTTGAACCATATCCGCCAGCGCTTCCAGCGCAAAAGAAAAATCGCGCGATAAAAAAGTCCCCTCGATAAGTGAACCGTCACGAAGAGTCGTAAAATCGAGAATGCCGCCCGTGGAGTCGATTGCATTGTTCAGCGCCGTTCCGGGAAAATTCTCCGTCCCGTTCATAAGCATGGTCAGTGACAGGGCACTCAGCCCCGATAGACGTGATGAATCAGTTGCCGACCCGGTTCGGAAAAGCATGATGAAATCTATCATCGGTTGACGGTGATCTTCAATCAGGTAAACCTCAAGACCATTGGACAATGAAAAATCCGTGTAATCCGAGACAATTTCGCCGTCGTAAGAATAAGCGCCCGCACCGGAAATAATGCAGATCATGATTGCATTAATAATTATTCTCTTCTTATTCATGCTCTTCTTCATGGTCTTCTTCAAATATATATGCATCGCCGGCTTCGGGCGGACTTATTACCACCACGATACGGTTGGAATTCTTAAAGTATTTTTGCGCCGTTTGAATGATCTTCTCCGTGCTGACATGATGAACCGCATTGACAAGATGCTTTCCGAAATTGACATCACCGGTAATAAATCTCGCCGTTCCGAGATTCCTCGTTATATCATCGAGAGTCCGGGAATTTCGATAGTAATTTACCACAACCTGATTTTTCGCCTTCTCAAGCTCGGCCTCGGTTATCATCTCATCCTTGATACGCTTGATCTCTCCCGACATTTGTTTCTCGGCATCTTCGACAGGAGAATCGTAGTTCAGCAGGGCATAGAAATAGATCAACCCGGGTTCTTCCGACATGATTATTCCGCCATCGGTGTACATTGCCGATTTCTCATCATTGACCATCCGCTGATAGATTCTCGAAGATGTCCCGGTGCCTAAAATATTGGTGATAATATTCAGAACCGGGTAATCGGGATGTGAAATGCCCGGAATGCGGTACCCCATGATTATCGCCGGTACCCCGATATCGGCGACAATGACCGACCTTCTATCCCCGATCGATTCCGGTTCGCTGATCGGCCGGCGCTCTTCCATTGGCCGTGAATTAATATTTCCGAACAGCTCTGTGACCCGTTTTACAATCGCCTCCGTTTCCAGATCACCGGCGATTACCAGTACCGCGTTGGATGGCTGGAAATATGCGCGAAAATGTTTTTTCAGATCATCGAGATTGATCCGGTTGATATCGTCCGGCCAGCCGTACTTGTTGTGTCCGTAAGGATGCGCACGATAAGCCAGGTTGAAATATTCTTCGTTGATACGCCCGTAAATCGAACTCTCTACTTCGGAAAGACGCTTTTTCCTGACAATATCCTTTGACAGCAACAGCTTTTCAGAAGTCAATCCTGTTCCCGCCATCCGGTCGGCTTCCAACATCAGGACCGTATCGAGCATATCGGATGGGACTCTGCTGTAAAAATGGGTCACGTCCCAATCGGTGAATGATGATGTATAACCGCCCCCGGCCTGAATTATTCTGGCGATTTCACCTTTCTTATATGCCCTCGTCCCCTGCCACATGATGGCTTCGCAGATCGAGGTGATACCGGTCAGACCGGGACATTCGTTTTTGATCCCGACATGATAACAAACCCTGACAGCCACCAGCGGGACAGAGTGATCTTCCTTGATCAAAAGAGTCAGACCGTTGTCCAGACTGGTTTCGAATATCTCCGAACCGGACAGTGAAACGGTCAGGACAAATAAGAGGAATAACAAAAAAATGGAAAAGGCTTTTAATCCTGTCTTTTTCATAAGTTTTTAAAATAGCATATCACTATGCCGTTGGCAACCCCTATGTCCGAACAATATGGCTGTTTTTTTGCAATTACCTGGACAAATCGACTAATATTGTCCAGTTTTAATACTTGCCCCGGCGCCCTATCACCGACGGTTGCGGGCTGGAGACAATTCCCGCCGAGAGCGATGTGCCCCGGTGTTCCCCGCCTGTTTTTAGACGGCTCTGCGCTCCAAGGAAATAACGCATCAGGTTCACGCGAAAACCAAGCTCGTAATTTTCGTTATTGTCAAAATTAATATATCCCTGTAATCCGGGTATTGCGTAAATATCGACACCGAAAATATAATCCGCCCCCGACATGCTCATCTCGGTCGACAACGACACCTCCGTCGACAGGGCAATGTATCTGCCGGCCCTGTATGACAATGAATAAAGCTGTTCGATATCGGTTTTCGATCCGTCTATTTTTTGACGATTCAGATTCGATAATACGGCGCATACTGATACCCTTGGGTTCTGCCTGACCATCAAGGCGACTTTCCAGAAATGCGTCCCGTCCCATGAATACGGCCCGTCTTTGAAATAACGATAGGAGGCGCCCGCATAAACGCCGTGACCGGTTTGAAGTCCCGCCCCGAAGATATATTCATTGTAATCATCGCCGTTGGGATTATCCAGATGACGGTAGCTGATCCCGATCCCGTCACCGACCGTGCTGAATCCCCAGCTTTTTGCGAATTTACTCTCATAGATCTCGCCCGTGATCTGGGCCGCAATAGTACGCGAATAGCCCAGTGCGGCCGGATTGATCCAGGATACCTCCGGCCCCTCCACAATCGCCGCAAAACGATGGTAATGCACCCCGCGCGGCAGTTCCAGGCGATTTGCCGCCGGGACTGATTGAGCTGTCAATATTATTAGAAATACCGCTAATAACCCAATCGGCATAAACGAGGTCCGTCTCATCTGTCTTTTTGTATTCCCTCGATAAATATATTCCCGCCCTCTTCGACGTCGATATTGATCGGAACGACTCCGTCACCAACTACACATTCAATATGATCGCTTCTTACAACCACCGGTTTGATGGGAATATCGGTTACATGCATCTCCCCGCCCGCTTCGACATTCAAATTGAAAAGGGCCGGTATTGTTTCGTCGATCTCTATCGTTATATCTTCATAATTATTTGTAATCGACAGGCCGGCCTTTTCGCTATTCACCAGTTCGACTTTGATCGGACAATGCGAAGCGACTATTCGGCTGGTACCGTCGCTGAGGCTGGCTTTGCTGATTCTTATTTTGCCGTAGCTGTTACGGATGGCAAAATTCCCCTCGATGGAATTTATGGATATGCTGCCGTTCTTATTCTTAATACGCGCCGACTCACCTTTTGTTACCAGATTCTCGGCCGTGATGTCGGCATTATTTATTGTTACTGATATTTCTCCGGAAATATTATTCAGATTGACATCCCGCGCCCCGCCCGAAAGAATCAGGGTCCTCGTAATATCCGATATCGCCATCCTGCCCAGTGAAGACTGGTTTTCGAATGATGTGAACGGTCCTTCCACGATCAGGTCGAAATAATCGGCTTCAATCTCAAGCTGGCAGTCGGGCGGAAGTCTCAACTCGCCCTCGATTGTGGCGGAATTATCCGTCTCACTCCAGGGTGCGGGATTGGGAGCCCGCAAATACACCCTGAGTTCCACCGGTGTTTTACGCATCTCCGCCTCGACCAATCTCTCGTATTCCCGGGCGGTTGATTCACCGGGGCACTTAAAAATCTCCCTGTACTCGAATACCGCCTGATCATCATCACCGGCAATAATATACAGCTTGCCGGACAGACTTGATACCGACATTATGACGACTTTTTCGCCTTGCTCAAGGGTCGATTCAAGACGGTTGACCTCCGTCGCATACCGATTGCCATATATCTCTATATTCTGAGCCGATGCCATCGCCGCCGTGATCACTGTCAGAAGCGCTATGACTGTAAAAATCTTGATATATTTCATTGCCTTCTCCTCCTCGGGGTCAGGTCGTAAATTTCCTTCATCAAAATCGATCCGGCAACCGCCGCATTAAGCGATTCCACCCTGTCGCTGTGTCCGATACGAATACTGAGATCCGCCAGACTTCGCAGTTCCAACGAAATCCCCTCGGCTTCGGAACCGATCGCCAATATATAACTTTTTTTTACCTTAAGCTTTTTTAACTGGGCCTTTATGTGCCCGCCCCGAGGGTCGGTGACGATTATCGTGCAATTCTGGTGACGTTTGAACTCCGCAATGTCATCGGGCGCTCCGGTAATGACTGGTATGCCGAAAACCGCCCCGACCGAGGACCGCACCACTTTGGGATTGTACAATTCAACGGTATCTTCGGTGGCAAAAACAAGATCAAACTCAAATGCAAGGGCCGAACGGAGAAGCGCCCCGGCATTGCCCGGATCGGAGACCCTGTCCAGAAGCAGTATTTTTTTATATAATCCCCGGCGCATATCATCCGGCCCCCGCTCCGGGATATCGAACAGCCCAACCAGCCCCTGACTGCTTTCCGTTCCCGATATCCGGCGAATATCCCTGGCCGTGAGTTCTTGTATCGATATTTTATTCTCTTGAAATCGATCCAGCAACTGTTGTCCGCGGCCGCCGATCAATGTAGCGGAAAAATAAATCCGCACCGGTCGAAATTCATGCCGAAGCGACTCTTCGAGCAAACGGACCCCTTCGGCAAGAAATTGTTTTTCCCTCAGCCTCCCCTTTTTGGACAGAAGCGACTTCAGTCTCTTTTTCTCGGCCTGGGTTGGCTTCGATGTTATTCCTTGCATTTTCATATCTCTCTACTTAATAATACTATAAAACAAAATGAATGAAGCGTTAGGCAAGTGAAATCTCTTAAATACATATTATTGTTTCTCTTCCTGGCGGGCTGTTCGGCCGCCGCCGATACGACCCGGGTCTTTATCGGCTGGGATGGTACCGCCTATCATGAAGCCGACCAGGGACCGCGAATCGGGCTGGCCCTTTCCGGCGGAGGCGCCCGGGGAATCGCTCATGCCGGGGTCCTGCAGGCACTGGAAGAGTCGGGTATAAAAATCAGCGCCATCGCGGGAACATCGATCGGAGGTATTGTCGGCGGACTTTACGCCTCGGGATACAGCGCTACCGAACTTAAAAAAATCGTCAAAGAAATTGATTTCAGCGAGCTGTTCTCCAATCGTCCCTCGAGGACGACCCTGCTTCTAACCCAGCGTGAGGAAATGGAACGCTATCTGCTCTCCATTCGCTTCGACGGGTACAAACCTTTTATACCGCAGGCCCTGACCAGCGGACAGAACCTTTCCGACCTGCTGACCCGGCTGACCCTGAAAGCCAGCTATATCTCCGGCGGCGATTTTGAAAGGCTGGAGATCCCGTTCTATGCCGTTACCACCGATATCGTTACCGGCGACAAGGTCGTTATCAGCAAGGGCAACCTGGCCGATGCCATGCGTTCGACCATGGCTTTTCCACTGGCCTTCACCGGTATCGAAATGGAAGAAAAACTGCTGATGGACGGCGGCCTGGTCGATCCGATACCAGTTATGACCATCAAAAAAATGGCTCCCGATATTGATCTCATTGTCGGTGTCAATACCACCAGCGATCTCCTGCCAAGAAACAAAATAAATAACCCGATCGACATCGCCAACCAGGTCACCTCGATTATGAGTATGGACAAACTGCAGTCTTCGCTCGCCGCCGCCGATGTGGTCATCGAACCGGCTATCGAGGAATACACCTCCGCCGATTTCGAATCTGTCGACGACCTGATCAGACTGGGATATGAGGCCGGTCTGAAAGCGGCCAACGAGATTTATAAAAAATGCGGCGACATCTGCCGCGGCGATTCCGTTTATCTGGTGGATGTCAGATTCGACACCTCGCTTTTTGATCCGGGTAAATCGGGCTTCCCGTTCACTTCCGCGATGCTTATCTCTATCGAGGATATTCTCGAAACAGCCGATGTTTTTTTCAAGGACAACTCTTTCCTGTCCCTTTCAATAGATATTATCACCGGTGGACTTTCGCTCAATGGCTATAAGGCGGCCGCTCTGGAGATCAAGGCCGTTCCGGCGCCAAAAATCGAAGAGATAAGCATGATTATCAAGGGCAACTCAGTCTTCGACGATTCGACCATCGCCGGACTTCTGGACAGGCGGGATAATCTCCTGTCCGCCGGTAAATTGAGCCGATTCTCCGACAGCCTGGTCGATCTTTATGAAAGCAAGGGGTACGACCTGGCCCATATTCGCAGTCTCCGCTTCCTGCCGGAAACAAAGGAGTTGATGGTCGATATCGACGAAGCGCTGGTTGAAAGGATCATGGTCTTCGGAAACAGGCGCACCAAACAATGGCTCATCAAATCGAATTACCCGCAGGATATCGATGCGCCGTTCAGTTCCCGTAACGCCCGCCGGGGTATCGCCAATATTTATGCCACCGACCTGTTTGACCGTGTTATCATCAATGTCGTCCCCGGCAATCGAGGGGCCATAGTGCATATTACCGTTAAAGAGAAAGAATACACTCAGATGCGCCTGGGATGGCACCTGCATGAAAAATACAAGAACGAAAGCTTTATCGAAATTCTCGATGACAATCTTTTCGGTACCGGCCAGGAACTGATGGCCCACGCCCGCTATTCCAAACGGAGACAGAAATATGAATTGACCCTGAAAGCCGATCGCTTTTTCTCGACATATTTCACATACAACCTGACCGGCTTTTATCACTTCACCGAACACGACATTTATGATGAAAACGGTGAGTCGATCGCCCGGCGCGAGGAAGACCGATACGGCTTCGAATTCTTCATGGGGCATCAGATCGCACGTTTCGGTACCGTTTCCGGCGGGATTGGCTGGGTCGAAATCAAAGACGAGTACGACCCCTATGCTTACTCCGACCGCATTAAGCTGAGAAGTCTCATCCTGAAATCCGAAGTCGAGACGATTAACCGCTACCCCTTCCCGACACACGGTAAGCGACATATTTTTTCCGCCCGGTTTGCCACCGATATACTGGGGGGCGAATACCGCTACACAAAGCTTCACAGTCTGATAGAATCATACTGGCCCCTGCCGGGCGGCCTTAATTTCCATCCTGCTATATCGATCGGTCTGACCGATGCCGAAGCCGGAATTCCGGTCTCGGAAAGATTTTATCTCGGGGGGCATTACTCTTTCTATGGCTTCGCCTATAATGAACTGGTCGGCGCAAAAATGCTGTTGAACAATTTCGAATTGAGACTCAGGCTGCCATATAACCTTTATCTTTATGGACGCTATGACCTGGGGCAGGTTTACGGCGAATTCGATGATATTAAATTGAAAAACCTTCGCCACGGTTACGGCTTTTCGCTCGCCTTCGATTCTCCCGTGGGACCGATCGATTTCGGTTACGGCAAATCCGGCAACCATCCCGAGCGCTGGTATCTGGATATTGGACTGGCTTTTTGAGACATGAAAATTTTTATCCGCCGGTAATTCCTTTCTTGACATTGGCCGAATATTCCATATTTTGTTTAAGTAATTGTTGCATTGTTACTTATCCTACCGCCGTCACCGCCGTCACGAGAGACAAGGACCTTGGAATTATATGGTTACAACAATCGTATAAATCGCGATTGATTTGATAGAACTAACAGGCGGTTCGTTTGTTTATAAAAGCAGATTATCTATTGTATATAGGAATAAAGGGAATCATCGATGATCAACAGAAATGTCTTTAAGGCTTTTGTGTCTGCAGTTTTCATTGTTTTACTTATCAGCTCCGCCGCAATGGCTTCATCTCTTCACCCCGACCTGATCGAAAAACTCCGTTCCGAAGGAAAACTTCAGGAGTACGTTGCATCGATGGCCGATGCCCGGGCGCGGGGCGTTAATTCACCTGACAGGGAAACTGCATATTTTGACAATAAAAGCTCTCTTGGCTTCGAAACAGTTGATACCATTCGCGCAATCGTCATCCTCGTCGATTTCTCCGATCAGCCATACACATCCGGTGTCGTCGCCGGAACTCCGGAGATGTTCGACTCGCTTCTTTTTTCGGAGGGGCGCCTCAACCCGACCGGATCGATGACCGAATTTTATCTGGAAAACTCATACGGAAATTTCTATGTCAAAGGTGATATCTATGGCTGGTACAGGATGCCGCAGACATATGCTTATTATGTCGACGGCCGGAGAGGATTCGGTTCGTATCCGCGAAACGCCCAGGGTCTGGCAAACGACGCCGTTCTGGCGGCCGATCCCGATGTTGATTTTGATCTTTACGATACTTACGGTCCGGGCGGCGGCGCCGACGGTTATGTCGACGGTTTATTCGTCATTCATTCCGGACCCGGTTACGAGGAAACCGGCAATCTGAACGATATTCACTCCCATCAATGGTCCCTTGTGTCCTCTCTTTATCTCGATGGCGTTACGATCAGCGACTACTCGATGGAACCGGAGGAAAGAGTCAATACTTATTCGCTGGTCGATATGGGCGTCTTTGCCCACGAGTACGGCCATGTTCTCGGCCTGCCCGATCTGTACGATATCGATTACGAACCGTCTACATCCGATGGTCTCGGCAGATGGTCGCTGATGGCAGGGGGAAGCTGGAACGGCAACGGTCGCCTGCCCGCCCACATGGATGCCTGGAGCAAGTCTTATGTCGGCTTTGTCGAACCGATGAATGTCACTGTAAATATGACCGATGTCGAGTTCCCGCAGGTTGAATCGGAAGCGGTCATTTATCGCCTCTGGGCCGATGGTACAGTCGGAAATGAATACTTCCTTGTGGAAAACCGTCAGAATGTCGGTTTCGACTCCAATATTCCCGGAGCAGGATTGCTGATATACCACGTTGACGACAACAAATGGGGCAATATCGATGTCAACCATTATCATGTCGCTCTGGAACAGGCCGATGGTCAGTTTGATCTGGAGTTCTCGTCGAGTAACGGCGATGCCGGCGATCCGTGGCCGGGCACCGTTAATAAAAGATCGTTCGACGACCTCTCCACACCTGACAGCCGGGATTATTTTAATTTTACCACCCGGGTGTCGGTGTGGAATATATCAAATTCCGACTCCCTGATGACCGCCAATCTGGATATTGAGTGGTCGCGCCCGTACTACACGCTTGACACCAAGGTTTTCACCGATGCCGGCGGCGACGGTTTTCTTGACCCGCTGGAGACGGTCGAGTTCGTTTTCGGGCTGACCAACTACTGGAAAGATGTCGGCAATGTTATTGTAACCCTTTCCTCCAATGATCCGGACATAGTCTTCACTGTCCCATCGGCGACATTTTCATTTATCGCAGGCGAGGGCGGTACCGCCGACAACAATTCAAATCCCCTCGAGTTTATAGTACCCGACCTGAACTATCCCACCTATGATTCGTTCTATGTCAGTATCGAATCCGACGGCGGACAGTTTGTCGATACATTCAAACTGGAGCAAATCGTCGGACGTCCCGAAATTCTGCTTGTCGACGATGACCGGGGTAAAAACTACGAGGATTTGTATCTGGGCGATCTCAAGAAAAAACAGGCCCCGGCGGATTACTGGGAAAAAGCAACACAGGGCTCCCCGGGTGGCGCCGATCTGAGTGAATACCCCGCCGTTATCTGGTTCACCGGCGATACATCCTCGAATCTGATGGATCCCGCCGATATTCAGGCGCTGAAGGATTTTCTTGACGGCGGAGGTAATCTATTCCTGACCGGACAGGGCCTGGCCAATGAACTGCACAATGAAGACTCCGCCTTCCTGGCCGATTATCTCCATGCCCGTGCCGATATCCTGTTTTTCAACCTGATTCATACCGGTGTCACCGGTTCGCCAATCGCGGACGGTTTGAGCTTCCGTTATCCCAGCGGCACCAATCAGGAATACGCGACTTCACAAATGATCGAAGTGATCCCGCCGGCCCAGGCCGCCATCAATTTCAGCGGCGGCGGTCCCTCGGCGCTGAGCTACGACGGCAGTTCGAAAATCGTCTATTTCAACTGGGGTTACGAAGCCGTCTCTAATGATTTCAGCTCCTACGATACCCGCGACACTCTCCTGTCGAATATTCTGATGTTTCTGACCAATTGGGAACCATTGCCCTGTCTTGACAGCGACGGCGACGGTTTCGGTGATCCCGGCCATCCGGAAAATCTCTGCCCCGACGACAACTGCCCCGACATTGCCAATTCCGACCAAAACGATTATGATGGAGACGGATTAGGTGATGCCTGCGATAATTGTATCTATGTGGCTAATATCGATCAGACCGATTCTGACGGCGACGGGGTCGGCGATCTTTGTGATAATTGCCCGGACACATACAATGAGAACCAGTATGACAACGATTTTGACGGGCTCGGCAATGAATGCGACAACTGCGAAGATGTTTCCAATATTGATCAGACCAATTCGGATGATGATGAGTACGGCGACCGGTGCGATAACTGTCCCGGTATCACCAATGCCGATCAGGCCGACAACGATGGTGACAATGTCGGTAATGTCTGTGACAATTGTGTCGATACCGGCAATCCCGACCAGGCCAATTCTGACAACGATACCATGGGCGACCTGTGCGACAACTGCCCGGCCGTGACCAACCAGGATCAAAACGATGTCGATACTGATCTGGTCGGCGATCTCTGCGACAATTGCCCCGATAAATACAACCCGGATCAGGCGGACAGTGATGATAATGGTATCGGTGATGTTTGCGACTGGATCTGCGGCGACTCCGACAATAACGGGAAACTGAACCTGCTCGATGTGGTATACACAATCAATTACCTGTATAAGGGCGGGCCCGCGCCTGATGTCCCGGCCTCAGTCGATGCCAACGGCGATCTGAGTATGAATCTGCTGGATGTTATATATTTGATCAATTATCTGTATAAAGGCGGCCTTGAGCCGATATGCTATTAGCCTATCTGTGAATAAGGAAACTAAAGGGCCGATCCGTTCGGCCCTTTTTTATTCTCTGCTCTGTCGTTTTCCCTTACCAGTGATTATAAAATTGGATAAAATCCTTGACAAAAATGGATAAATCATACATATTTACATTGAAACAAATTCCACCGCTTCATGTATCTTTTTCGCTTGAAGACTTATAAAGTCGGCTATAAATCATTTTGAGTCGTGTTGGAGAAGGGAGGAGTCATGGCAGCAAGACTATCCGGCACATTCACTTCCATCTCATTGCTGATATTAATCATATCAGTAACCTCATCGGCCGCCCTAAAACCGATTGATATATCGGTTACCGGTAAGTTACTCCCGGATAATGAATCCGCGGTCGAACCTGTAAGCACAGATCCGGTTCTTCCGCCCCCGATCGGCGATATCGTTGCCTGGACAATGCCGGGGGTGCAAAAAGATACATCCGTAAGGATATCCAATAATTTCACCGAAGATTTGATCATCGAAAGTATCGAGGTGGTCGAATTGAACGGCCCGGCGGGTTGGCTCGACGTCGGCAATTACGGCCCGATAACCATTACCCCGGCTGATCCCAATTTCTATGATCTCGATGTCTATCTCAATGTCGGCGGCATAATCAGTATGAGCGGGCAGTATGCCGAGGGTCAGATCAACCTGTACGTGCCGGGCTACGAGGATCCGGCGACCATCGAGGTCTATCTCTACACCGCCCTCGTGGATTATTTCCCCATGGATATCAGAACCGCCTGCACCAGGATTAAACTAAGCTATGATGGTAAGCTTGGCGGCGTCGATGAGGCCGTTGTGGGCGGATATAACATGAATTTCTTCGATGATTGCGACACCACCCAAAATACCGTCGCGACCAGCAACAGCAGTATTTATATCTATGAAGGAAGCCCCTTTGTCTGCCGGATCAACGAGCAGGGCGATACTGTTCTGAATTCCGGCATTTATTCGGCCTGCTGGACGGATGGCGACGGTTTTAAGCCGCTCGGTCTCGGAGCCGACTCGACAACCTGGCCCGATTATCAATACGGTTATACCAATCTTATGACCACCGATGAAAAAATAAATGTCGAAATCGAATATTTTGCCCCGCTCAATCCGGATACCTGCAGTTTCATAGCCGTTATTGAGAAGGTTCGTAATAATACCTATGACATTCTGCGTGATGTTTTTCTTGGGGAGTTCACCGACTGGGATATACCGTCGGATCTGGCCTTTTTTAACAGCTCCGGATGCGACTCCTCCAGAAATCTCATCTATTGCATCGGCACCGATTTTTTCGAAGACTCGATCCCCAACAATGATTGCGTCCCTGCCGATCAGAGAATGGGCGGTATCGCATATATTGCCGGTTTTCGAGGTAATGGGGGAATAATAAGTCAACCCCGCGCCATGTGGTCGGCCGCAAACGAGGACTATGTCTATGAAACAACTGGTTTCGAGGCGATACAGATGTATGATACCATGTCGCAGCGGATTGGATACACCATATATGAAGAAGGGCCGACATGGGCCGATTACGAGGACCTCCACCTGGTCTCGGTCTTCGGACAATTCAACCTCTACCCCTACGAGACAATCACTTTCATCTATATCATTCTGTCCGAGTATGACGGCGGCGCCGCAGGTATGCAGGAAACCGTGGATAAGGCCGTCGCCTGGACTGCCGGACATCTTCCGCTCGGGCAGTGCTGTTTCTTCGATGGCGGCACCGAGCCGACATGCGATATGCTCTCCTACCAAGACTGCCACGCCACCGGCTTGATGTATTCATGGGATATCGACAGGGATTGCGGACAGCCATGCGTGTGTAATTGCCTGCCCGGCGATGTCGACAATTCCGGAAATTATAATATTCTTGATGTCACTTATTTGATCAACTATCTATACCGGGGAGGTCCGGCGCCAATACCATACGAGCTCTGTTCCGGTGATGTCTCCTGCAATTGCGGTAATCATAACATCCTGGATGTGACCAGTATGATAAACTATCTCTACAAAAGCGGCCAGCGCCCATGCAACTGCTGGGAATGGATTATAAAATGCGGCCCACCCTTAAGATAATAATATACCGCTGAAGTAAAAACAGGCCCGTCCCGCGGGCCTGTTTTTTATCCATATATTTTCCCCTGTAAATTGGATCTGCACCGCATCTGAAGAAATTACTTGACAACGTGGACTGTATTGATTATAATTTTAATGTAAGACATCCCACCATATTCTTTAGTCCCTCACAGGTATCATCAAACGTCGCCATGGAAAGCTTTAAATGCGTTTGATGGCAGTTGCCCCATCTGCTGAAGTGACAACCTTAAATATGGAGGGAGTTTGCCTATGATTATTTGAGAACATGCGGCGGTTGGGGGGAATCGCTCCGGATTCATCAAACCGTCACAGCCGGACCGAATCGACAGGCGGACATCCTCAGGGACATTACGCTCAAGGCACATCGCGGCCTTTCTACTTTTTGAGCCGTCATGTCTGATCATTTCCGGCGGCATGTTCGCTCAACATTCGGCTTGACAGCCGTTGATAATAACAATCCGCAATACTTCCGGCCCCGGTCATAACCCATGACCGGGGCTTTACTTATCCCATCCAGTATGGGAAAAACTCCATATTTTCGGCCCCGCCGTTTCAAATAAAACCATCCCTTCCTGTTCACACTTTCAACATTCGTATTTATAATCCCATGAACACCAACAACATAATCCGGCGGCCGCATTTCTGCCCCTCGACGGCATCCGGATTGCAAAATACTCCTGCGTGAAGACAAAACGATGAATTTAAAGGGTGCTGATATGCAGGTAAAGTTTACGCTCACTATGGATGATGTCACCGTCGATGGAAAAAATATCGACTCCCTCGTTTTCGATTGGATTTCGGAAGTCGACTATAATGAGGTCCTTTCCATCTCCCATAACTGGATTTCATCCCAAAATTTCCTCACCAAAAGGATGAAAGGCCTCAGCCGTGTCGGAGAGTCATCATTGACCATCGAACCCCTGGAGGATTTCTAATCAGGAGCCGGCCATGAATGATATCATGCAGCAAATAATGACCCAGTTCAACGATCCCTCGGGACTGTTTGTCACCGCCAAAGGATTTATCCAGGATCGTTTCGGAACCCCCGGCCTGATCGCCGCCGCCATCCTGCTGGTAAGCGTTATGGGGCTCGTCCTCTCCAAGGCGGTCAAGATGTCATTCGATATTGTCCGCTTTGTGGTGGTACCCTCGGTGGCCGTCACCTTTATCGGTACTTATTTTCTGCCGTTTTCCTTTGTCTATATCTTTCCGGTAACTGTCGCCTTCTTCTCCATAATCCTGATCGTCAAAGGGTAAGTCAGATGGCAGGAAAATCACGTTCCAGGGCCGAAAAAGCCGGCGCCAAAAATAAACTGCATCGCGAACCGGTCAGCCGTCAAGGCGACGAGGAAGTTGTCAATCCTTTCGAAGAATCGGACTGCCTCGATAAAGACAAGATGTTTATCGAGTGCCCCGGCGCCACCGTGTACGATCCAGATACGCGCGAAATCATTGCCGGGGTCCGCTTTCTCGACGAAGATAATCCCGCCGCCGGTTGCGAAATCATCGATCAGCAGGTCTTTGCCCCCGAACATCGCCGCCGGCGATTGATCCGAAAAGAGGACTATAAACGGATCCGGCGGTGTCAGGCCTGCCAGGATTTGACCGTCAGACTGATGCGTCGGGAGGGCCCCGATTTCTTCATTCCCAACCCCAAATTTCCCCGAAAAAAACAGCTCAAACCGGTTGAAAAAACCTGGTGATCAAACCTCGAAAAAAGCCCTGAATTTTTCTGTAACTCATTATAAATTAATTAGATAGCAGGGAACTTTTCCCTTGCAAAAGTGTTTAACATATACTATCTTAAACGATATGTTTAGAGAGTATAATACCGGGCTTAAAAACCGGACGGTTAAAGTCGGACCGTTGCTGGATAAGATCCTGGCCGGGTTTGGCCTCGCTCATAATCTGGGCGGATGGAGGATCGTCAATCGATGGCCGGAAATCGTCGGCGATAAAATCGCCGAGGTTTCAAAAGCGATAAGATTCTCCGACGACACCCTGATGGTCTCCGTCAAGGATGCCGCCTGGCGGCAGCAATTGTCCATGGAAGTGGACCGGATCCTGAAGGAAATACATGCCGTCCCCGGTGGAAAAGCGGTTAAGAAAATACATTTTGTCTCGTAACAGGAAAGGACTGAAGGATAGATGAAAGACGATACGGTAACTGCGGAAGTGGAAAAGAAAGACAGCAGCCAGTACGATGCCAGGAAGATTACCGTTCTAAAAGGTCTCGAGGCGGTCAGGCGCCGCCCCGCCATGTATATAGGCGATATCAGCCAGCGCGGATTGCATCACCTTGTTTACGAAGTGGTCGATAATTCAATCGACGAGGCAATGGCCGGGTTCTGTACCAATATCAAAGTCGAAATACATGAAGACGAGTCGGTCACCGTGACCGATAACGGCCGCGGCATCCCGGTCGATAAGCACCCCACCCAGAAAAAATCGGCCCTCGAAGTGGTCATGACCATGCTTCATGCCGGAGGTAAATTCGATCATTCAAGCTATAAAGTCTCCGGCGGCCTGCATGGTGTCGGCGTTTCGGTCGTCAATGCCCTGTCCGAATGGTGCTGGGTCGAAGTGGCCCGCGACGGTGAAATTTATCGCCAGGAGTATAAACGCGGTATCGCCGCTACCAAAGTGGAAAAAGTCGGCAAACGCAAACAGACCGGTACCAAAACCTGTTTTATGGCCGACAGCGATATTTTCTCCAATGTAAAATATAAATTCGACATCCTGGCCTCGAGATTACGCGAGCTGGCCTTTCTCAATGCCGGATTGAGAATAGTCCTTCTCGATCATCGCCATGACAAAGAGGTGGAATTCTATTACAAGGGCGGTATTTCCTCCTTCGCCGAATACCTGAATGAAAATAAAAACGTCCTCTACCGCAGACCGATATATATTCAGAAAGAAAAGGACGGAGTCGATGTCGAAATTGCCATTCAGTACAACGACAGCTATGTCGAAAATCTCTTTTCCTATGTTAATAACATCAACACTATCGAAGGCGGCACCCATCTGACCGGTTTCCGAACCGCACTGACCCGGACCATCAATAACTATATCACAAAAAATAATCTGATCAAAAACGGAAAGAATGGCAAAAACGGTAAAAACGGCATCAGCGTTCTTGGTGACGATTCCCGCGAAGGTCTGACCGCCATCATTTCGGCCAAAGTCCCCAATCCCCAGTTCGAGGGACAAACCAAGACCAAACTGGGTAATTCCGATGTCCGCGGTATTGTCGAAAGTGTCACCAATGAATATCTGGGGCAGTTCTTCGAAGAGAATCCGCCGATTGCCAAGAAAATCGCCGAGAAAATCATCTCGGCCGCCCGTTCGCGCGAGGCCGCCCGCAAAGCCAAAGAGCTGACCCGCCGCAAAACGGCGCTCGATCATGCCGCCCTGCCGGGTAAACTGGCCGACTGCTCCATGAGTGACCCGGAATCATGCGAGATATATATTGTCGAGGGTGACTCGGCCGGAGGTTCGGCTAAACAGGGCCGCGACCGTAAATTCCAGGCCATTCTTCCCCTCCGCGGCAAAATTCTGAACGTCGAAAAGGCGCGTTTGGATAAAATCCTCTCCAATAATGAGATCAGAACCATGATCACTGCGCTCGGGACCGGAATCGGCACCGATGAATTCGATATCGGCAATCTGCGTTATAACAAGGTCATCATCATGACTGACGCCGATATCGACGGCGCCCATATCCGCACCCTCATCCTGACCTTCTTTTTCCGCTACATGAAAGAGCTGGTCAAGCAGGGACATATATATATCGCCCAGCCGCCCCTGTATCGCGTTTACAAGGGCAAAAAAGAGCAGTACGTATTCTCCGATGAGGAACGCGATCGCGCCATCGCCCAGCTCGGTAAAGACGGTGTCTCGATCCAGCGCTATAAAGGTCTCGGTGAAATGAATCCGGAACAACTCTGGCGCACAACAATGGACCCCGAAACCAGGACTCTGCTCAAGGTGGACGTGGAGGATGCCAAGGAAGCCGATCGGCTGTTTTCGACTCTCATGGGTGATGCGGTTGAGCCGAGGCGCCAGTTTATCCAGGAAAACGCCAAGTATGTCCGAAATCTGGATATCTGATATATGATAAAATCGATTTTCACCCGGCGGGTTTTCACAAACCCGCCTTTCTTAATGCCGTTGATATGTGATTGACTACAAAAATATCCGATGTGAATTGTCTATAATTCCGTCATAAACTGACGTAAAATTATTATTAAACCGCTTTAAATAAGCCCCAACACGAAAGGAATTATTATGCACGGCTTCTGTCATATTGAGCTTCCATGCACCGATTTCGCCAAAATCGGGAAATTTTACACCGATGTCTTCGGATGGAATGTCCGGGAAATCCCGGAGATGAATTATGCCATGTTCCAGACCCCCGACGGCCCGGACGGCGGCTTCAGCAAACAGGCCAAAATCGCCGGTGAACCCGGAATCGCACTGTATATCGAGGTCGAGGATATCGACGCCATCCTGAAAAAAATCGAGGAAGCTGGCGGAAAAGCGGTTCATCCCAAAACCGCGATCTCTCCCGATTTCGGATTTTTCGGTATTTTCACCGATGTCGAGGGCAACTCAATCGGGCTCTGGTCCAAAAATTGATATTTTGACAATACACTTCATGCCCTGATCGCCTGATTATTTAAATCCGGTCAGGGCTTTTATTTTCCTTGCGAAACGATTATCATCACTTATAATTATAAGTGAAATCAAATTTTCTCGATATAGACCGGCAGTTCTGTCGGGCAGATATTATGGATCAGTACTACTCGGAAAAATTGACAGCCAAAAGATTGAAACGGTGCTATGAAATTGCTCAGCCGCGTGTTAAACAGTATCTAAAGGCCGAGATCATCCATGTCCTTACAAAACTGCGAAGCACTGACACCATTCTTGAACTCGGATGCGGCTATGGCCGCGTCATCAGGTACCTCTGCCCTCATGTGAAGGCGCTGGTCGGCATCGACACTTCCATGTCCAGCCTGAAAATGGCGTATAACGAACTTCGCCCGGCCGCCAATTACTGCCTGTGCCGGATGGATGCCGCCGTTCTCGGTTTCAGGGATGATACTTTCGATAAAACGATATGCATCCAGAACGGCATCTCGGCCATCAAGGCCGATCAACTGACTCTTATCAATGAAGCTATCCGTGTCACCCGTCCGGGCGGCAAATTGTATTTTTCCAGCTATTGCGAGAAATTCTGGGACGAGCGCCTGGAATGGTTCTGCGCCCAGGCCAAAAAAGGATTGCTGGGCGAGATCGATTATGACAAAACCGGCGACGGGACTATAATCTGTAAAGATGGTTTCAAGGCAACCACCGTCTCCCCACAACAATTCGAATCGCTTGCCGAACAGGCCGGCAAATCCGCTAAAATCCGCGAAGTGGACGGCTCATCCCTGTTTTGCGAAATCACCGTCTAATTTCTTATATGAAATAAATTCGATTTAGAAAAGGCGGAAGCGGCTGTCAGTGTGTGCTGTGTAAAAATGACGCCGCTTCCACCCTGGATTTACTTAATACAGACGCGCCCAGTGCGCCCCGACTTTCGGTCTCTCTCCACCTTTGTAAAGAAAATTAATTATATGAACTATATCCAGCAGGTTGTACGATTCATCACCGTTCACATTGGCTCGCCATTCCGGCCAGACCGGATACGGCCCGCCTCTGTACAGAAAATTTACAATATGGGTCACATCCAGAATATTGATCGAAAAATTACCGTCTGCATCACCCGGCACATAATTGAAATCTATAAAATTCGGCCCGTCGCCGACCGCATAACTCTCAAGATACACCCCGGATGAATCGATCACGTTAACCATATCGGTAAAACTGCCGGTGAACACGGTCGTATCCTGAAATACACAGACCGTCATACAATTGAGATCGACCTCGATCGGATTGCTCTCATCATGAAACACTTCCCCGGTCAGGGCGTCGTACGAATATACATAACCCTCCTTCGTCCACCCGGCTGCGGCCACGTATGCCACCCCGTCCGGCCCGATACTTATATGCCCGGGACTCCCGCCGACATAGATACTGTCCACCACCGTATCCGCCCCCGGATCGATAATATAGACTATCCCCCAGGTTGAAAAATAATCGCCGGTGCAGACAACATGGATCCGCCCGTAGGGATCAAACGCCAGATACTGAGGATTAAGACCGACATCGATCCGGTCGACGACAATATTATGTTCGATATCATAAACCGCCACCGTCCCGGGATCATAACCATACGTCCCCCAGTCGAAACCGGTGCATGCGATATAAGCCATATCACCGTTTATCAATATCCCCTCGGGGCTTTTACCGATATAACTCTTACCTGTAATCGTCCCCTCTAAATAATCCACCCGGGCGATACTGTCCTGAAACAGCAGGGTGACATAAAGATAATGATCGTTGACAAAATCCATCCAGTACGGGTTACTCGAGGCCCCGGTGTTTATATAGTACGATGTCTCCTCGGTGTTCAGGTTGATGACCTGTATCTCATTGGTCCCCGAAGCGATAACATAAGCCGTCGTGTCGCGGACCACAATTTGATTGGGATACGACAGCGCATCGGAACCAATCGTCAGAATATCGTTTACTACTTCACCGGAAGATAAATTTATCTTGGAAAGCGTCTCTCCATTGGTGTTCAAAACATAAGCCGTCGGATCGGCCGCAAATACCGCCGTGGCAGTAATTAGTGAAACAAACATTATTTTTGACAGACTCTTTATCATCGAAGTGCTCCGTATAATTCTCTTATTAATTGCTTTTAATTTACAGCCCCGTAAGTGATTTTAACCCCCACGTACCATTCTCGGCCCGGCATCGGGTAATGGGTCATCAACACGTACGATTCATCCCATACATTGTTCAGCTTGAAATCGATCCTCGTTCCCCACTGGTCATGAAAATCAAACTCGATCCCGGCATCGAGATCATCGACCCTGTATGCTTCGTAGTAGCGGGTGTTGGCGCTGTTGGTGTATGCCTTATCGACCGACCGCACCGAATATGACAGCGACCCGAACTTATATTTTAATTTCGCCATCAGCGATGTGATATAATGAGGATAAAACACCAGGCGGTTGTTGTACGTATTATGTCCCGGGGATTTATTGATGGCGGTCGTAATCGTGTTCTGGTACATCAACGACAGCATCCGGTCGAACATCTCCAGCTTGATAAAATCTTCATGCCCCGTGATCTGCGCCCGGTCGTTGTTGACCGGCTGCCAGATACCGCTGTTCGGCATCCACACCACCAGGTCGATAATATGCGAGTGAAAATACGTCATCCCGCCCGAAAGACGAACCGCGCCGAAATCTCCGTTCAGCTCAAAACCGGCCTCGGAATGTTCCGCCTTCTCCGGCCGAAGTTCCGGGTTGCCGCGCGAACGGGCGTCCCCTTTCCAGAAAAGCGCGTTGATCGAGGGTAATCTCAGAGATTTACCGTAACTGGCCCGGAGCAAATACGAAAACCGCTTCCCTTTCGACAGCGCCACCCCGATTTTGGGCGAACGGTGATCGAGACTGCCTGCAAAGGCCGTATCCTGCCATGAGGTCGATTCTTTATTGGTCTTGACATGATCATATCGTACCGAGATATCGAAAACCGCCTCATCAATGACTTTCAGGCGGCTCAGGTCAATATGTTGCTCGTCATTTAAAAATAACGAGTAATTATCCCGCACCGTTTTACCCATCGTCTGAGACGGGCGGTACAAATCATCATGCCTTGATATGTCTTTTCGATATTCAATCCCCGCCTTTACCAGGTTGCCGCGCCAGCCGATAAAATCCTGGCTATGGCGGACCGTCAAAATGTCACTGGTATATTTTGAATTATATCCCAAAACCGATACCGTGTCGGTAAACTGCTGCCTGAACCGGGAAATTCCGAAATCAAGTCTGGCGCTCCGGTCGGGTGACGGTTCATACAACAGCGAGGCGTTGAACATCTCCCGATCATCATGCGAAACCGACCATTCGTTTTGCTCCACTGCGCTTCCCGGAAGGCCGCTCTCCGCCTGGTAGTACTGACCCGAATAGGTCAGTTTGAGATCCTTTTTGAATTCATATATCCCGGATGTAAAATAATTGGACGACTCATTATAATTATTGATCCGGGTCCCGGAATATGACACCGGGTTCGGTGCAACCTGGTAATCCTCGAACTTAAAATTACCGAC
>Ga0209834_10000274_pt1 | contig 31761 bp, 32 predicted proteins | sample Mar14236cmmetaG_FD_184134 | JGI IMG/M metagenome (GOLD analysis project Ga0209834, IMG submission 184134) | Marine hydrothermal vent microbial communities from Guaymas Basin, Gulf of California to study Microbial Dark Matter (Phase II) - Marker... ... | reverse complement strand
ACGCCCAACGCCTAGCGCCCAACGCCTAACGCCCAACCCCTATATCTCCTTAGATGGGCAGAGGTGAAAAATGGGGCAGTGGGCATGGTCGGGCTTGCGCGATTTGCACACTGCCCTTCCATGGTAAATGAGAAGGTCTGAAAATCTCCGCCACTTGTCTTTTGGAAGGAGTTTTTCGAGATCTTTTTCAATCTTGTCAGGATCTGTATTGTCGGTAAAACCCAGTCTCTTGGCCAACCTTTTTACATGGGTGTCCACAACAATCCCCGGCACATCAAAGACCGCGCCAAGCACACAATTGGCCGTCTTTCGTCCCACTCCGGGTAGCTTTATAAGTTCTTCCATGGTTGAGGGCACTTCGCCGCTGTACTTTTCCACCAGGGCCTGGGAGCAGGCCTTAATGGACTTGGCCTTGTTTCTGAAAAAGCCTGTTGGTCGGATGTCTTCTTCAAGCTCAGATATGGGGGCCTTAACAAAATCCTCGGGGCCTTTGTATTTTTTAAATAGCACCTTTGTGACTTGATTGACGCGCTCGTCGGTACACTGGGCAGAAAGGATTGTGGACACTAGTAATTCAAACGGTGTGCTGTACTTTAGGGCGGTTTTTTCGGTTGTATAAAGGGGATCAAGGATTTCAAATATCTTCTCGGCCCTTTGCTTTTTCTTTTTTAAACTCTCCACGAAAAGCTCTCCATTGTTAAATTAATTTGCCGGTTTACCGCGGGGAGTATATGTGTTGGTGGAACTACAAGTCAAGAGTGCTGCAAGGTTTATTGGGGGGCAGGGGATTTTAAATGTTGACAGGTACATGATCAACGCTATGATAATAAAAGCCATTTTGAGATTGTGAAAAGCGATATTCAGTGAGATTGATGAAAAGGGGATCACACACGTTGAATTTGCGTTTCCCACTACTCACAAGGCAGTTTCTCCTGATGCCTATTGTCGCGTTCTTGTTTTTGAGGTCGGTCCTATTTGGCCCAAGTGGCAGCTTGTGTGCTAAAGAGAGGAAGGGGGCAAAAATGGAAGAGACAAAGACATTGACAGAGGAGCAAGGTAAGTATCTTCTTAAGGTTGCGCGTAAGACCATTGAAAATGCCCTTTTGGGCCGCAAAGAAAAAGAATCCGAGGACAAGAATCTACCGCCCGTGTTACATGAGCGGCGGGGGACCTTCGTTACCCTCACCGAGCATGGAAACCTCAGGGGCTGCATTGGCCACATCATCCCCCGCGAATCCATCATAGATGGCGTGCGTATCAATGCCATTAATGCGGCTTTCAGGGACCCTCGGTTCAGGCCCCTTTCGCCGGACGAACTGGACAAGATCAGGATCGAGGTGAGCATTCTCACAGAACCGAAAACCCTGCAATATGAGGATGTAGAGGACCTCTTGAACAAACTACGTCCCGGGATAGATGGCGTGATAATAAAGAAGGGTTTCCATGAAGCAACGTTTCTTCCACAGGTGTGGGAGCAATTACCCAGAAAGGAAGAATTTCTCACACACCTTTGCCTCAAGGCAGGTCTGGACGGCGACGCATGGAGGAGAGGGGACTTGGAGGTTTCCACTTACCAGGTACAGGCATTTGAAGAAGAGGATTAGATAACCCAAACTTGCCGTAGCAAGAATGGTGGATAGTGAACTTGAAACGCCTGCTCCTGTGGACCATTATCGGGACTGGAATATCTTCCATTTCCACTGAACTTCTTATTGTCAGGGAATTCCTCACCCAATTTCATGGAAATGAAATAACCATCTCGCTGGTATTCTTTTCGTGGCTTCTTCTCACTGGGGCCGGCAGCCTCGTGGCAAGACTGTCGAGGCGCCCGTCCCTCGGCCTTTATGCAGGACTTCTCCTGGCCTTTGCCCTTTGGCCTTTGTGCCAGATCATTCTCATCAGATATCTAAGGGATATTTTTTTTATCCGTGGTGCAGCGCCGGGATTCAACCTAATCATAGTATATGTAACTGTGCTGAGTGCCCCCTATTGCCTCATCACCGGATTTGTGCTGCCATATTCCCAAAAAGTCATTAATAGTGCAGGGTACTCCTTTGATGCCGGCCAGCTATACCAAACAGATAATATCGGAGATATCCTTGGAGGTGCATTATTCAGTTTCATACTGGTGTACTGGTTCAGTCCGTTTCAGATGGTCTTGATCTGTTCCTTGTGTCTTGTCTTCTCTCTCGTTGGCATCTTGATCAAGACGGGCAAGCACCTGTGGCTAGGGGCAGCGGGGTTGCTTTTTCTTGTATTTGCCCTTGTGTGCATGAACAAGGGATTTGAGCTTCAGACCCTTCGCGGCCAATTCGGAAATGTAGTGAAATACCTGGAATCCCCATATGGAAGAATTGTTATTAGCCAAGAGGGCAAGCAACATACCTTCTGGGAGTCGGGCACGCCTTTATACTCGGATGCGGATGTGATGCGGGCCGAGGAAAAAATACATTATGCCTTGTCGCAGCGAGACCGCATGAAAAATGTCCTTTTGATATCAGGGGGGCTCGGAGAGACCCTCGATGAGTTAGCCAAGTATAGTCCAAGGCGAGTGGATTACGTGGAACTTGATCCAAGCCTTACATCGGTTGCCACCACCATGGGGGCGATTAGAAGGATGCCCTGGCTACATATTGCAAATACTGATGGGCGGCTTTTTCTCAAGCAAGTTGCATCCAAATATGATTGCATAGTTGTGGACCTGCCTGACCCGGATACTTTCCAGATAAATCGTTTTTTCACCAAGGAGTTCTTCGCACTTGCCAAGAAAAGACTTGCTCCTCAGGGAGTCCTGTCCCTGAGTATGAAGTATTCCCATAATTTCATAAGCAGGATCAGAAAAAGGAAACTGGCCACCCTCTACAGCACGGCCAAAACAGCTTTCAAGCATGTACTGGTCATCCCAGGGGGCGAGGCCTTTTTCCTTTGCAGTGATACTCCCCTGTCTTCGGATGTCCCTGGGCTGCTCAAAATGTTAAGTATAAATACCAGGTATGTTGAAGGCTTCTATTATGGGAACGTAACACGAGAAAGAATCAATGAGATCAATACAATCGCAAAATACGGGGGAGGCATTAACGAGGATTTTAGGCCCATTCTCATTAAGATAACACAGCAGGAATGGTTCTTGAAGCAGGGATCAAGCCCTATCCCGTTTATGATTGGATTTGGGATTTCGGTTATCGTTTATCTAGTATTCTTAAGGAAAGAGGAATACGTTCTCTTTACCACTGGTCTTTCAAACATGGGAGCCGAGATGCTGGTGGTTTACGCAGTGCAGATATTGTTCGGATACGTGTACCTGAAGATTGGAGCGATAGTTACAGCCTTTCTTTTTGGGCTGCTCCCCGGGGCAGCACTTGGCAACCGTTATAAGGCCAGAGGCGCATGGCTGCTGCTTTGTGCTGATATTGCCTTGATAACACTACTGGCCATTTTTCTTATCTGGTCAGCCTACCTAAAGGTCCAGATTAGTTCATGGGTTTTCCTGGCCTATGGGGTGCTTTTTTCTGTGGTCTGCGGGTTTCAATTCCCTGCAGTTGCCCACATAATTGGTGAAGAACAGAGCCCTGCGGCGGGTTGCCTTGCTGCGGATTTGGCAGGCGCTGCAGTGGGTACCCTCTTGGTGGGGGCAATACTTGTGCCCATATGGGGTATGGCCATTGCAGCCGCTGCCTTGATTTTGTGCAAGGCTGGCACTACAATGTTCCTTGTTAGGGAAATGCCAAAGGAGTTCGGGTAGGGGTGTCCAAGATATCTGAACAAGACAGGAGCTCGGTTAGCGGTGAACGGAGAACTGCAGACGGTAGGGTAGATCCATGTCAAAAGGGAATAAACGCCCTCGGGGCAGGCTTGAAATGACACGCAAGGAGTTCCTGAAATGGCTTGGGCTTGGCACTGCTGCCGCCTTTTGCCCCGCCCCAGCCTATGCCCTTCTTAGCAAAAACTCCCGCAAGAGCATAAGGGGGCACGTATTTAAGGGTGATGCGCCAAAAAAGCCCTGGAAATGGTCCGTGGAGGGATACCACTATGCATCCAATGGGAAGGATGTTCAGTGCCAGGTATGTCCAAACAGGTGTTACCTGAGTCCAGGCGACCGCAGCGTCTGCAGGTCCAAGGTCAACATTGGGGGCAAGCTTTATTCCTTGGCCTACGGTGACCCCTGCGCGGTGCACGCAGATCCCATAGAGAAAAAGCCTTTGTTTCATTTCTATCCACGCACCTGGATTTTCTCCATTGCCACAACAGGATGCAACTTCAGGTGCTTGAACTGTCAGAACTGGGAGATATCCCAGAGAAGGCCTGAGGATGTTAGCCATTACGAGCTTTTTCCTGCCGATGTGGTACGTGAAACAAAGAAACGGAAACTGCCTTCCATTGCATATACCTATTCAGAGCCCATTACGTACTACGAGTATATGTATGATACTGCCAAGCTGGCCCGCCAGGAAGGGATCAACAACGTACTAGTGTCCAATGGATACATTAACCGGGATCCGCTCCTGGAGCTGTGCAAGGTGCTGGATGCGGCGAATATAAACTTAAAATCATTTGATGATGAGATTTACCAATGCCTCAATGGAGGGACTCTGCAGCCGGTGCTCAACACCTTCAAGACCCTCAATGAACAAGGAATATGGTTTGAGATGACCACCCTTGTGGTGCCCACCTATGTGGACCACGATGACATGATAAAAAGAATGTGCGGCTGGATTCTCAAGGAGCTGGGACCTGACCATCCGTTGCACTTTCTGCGATTTTTTCCTAGATACAAGCTAACCCGCCTCCCTCCAACCCCCATCGATACCCTGGAGCGGCTCCGCAATATAGCCCTGACTGAAGGCATACATTACGTCTATATCGGGAATGTTCCGGGACATGAGGCAGAGAGCACCTATTGCCATAATTGCCACAAGGTGCTTATCGAAAGAAATGGCTACATGATTGGCCAGTTCAACATCGTGAAAGGCAAATGCAAGTTTTGCGGTACCCCCATCCCAGGGGTTTGGGGAGTCAACGAGTGAAAAACTAGTCTCCCACAAACTTGGGTGGGCGTTTTTCCATGAACGCCTGGAATGCCTCCACTAGGTCCTTGGACTGGAGAATTGCTGCATTTTTTTGTGCCACGTACCTGAGTCCAGGATAAACGCCATTGTCCCTGCTATACAGTATAACCTCTTTGACGCCCTGCACAGCAAGAGGTGAGCACGAGGCAATGTCTCGGGCAAGTTTTTCCGCCTCAGAATACAGTGCATCGCGATCAGGCGTTACCCTGGTGACAAGGCCCATGGCGAGGGCCTCTTCGGCAGTAAAATCTCTCCCGGTTAGGGCCAGCTCCCTGAACCAGCCGTGGCCAATAATATGGGGAAGCCTTTGTAAAGTACCCAGATCTGCCACAATGGCAACCTTTGTCTCTCGAATGGAGAAAACAGCATCCCTTGAGGCCAACCTGATATCGCAGGCACTTATCAAGTCTACTCCTCCCCCAATACAGGGGCCATGGACCGCTGCAATTACGGGCTTGCGGCAGCGTTCCACGGCGTTTATGCAATCTTGAAGTTTCAAGATTTCCCTTGAAAGCTCATCCCTGAACCGTGCGCCTTCACCCTGGATAAGTCCGCCGAGTTCCATGAAATCAATGCCAGCGGAGAAGGCTTTGCCTTCCGCCTTGATTATCACCACTCGCACCTCGTCATCCTGGTCAAACTCCTGGAAGTGGCCCTTGAGGCCTTGGAAGAACGCCATGTTCATGGTGTTTAATTTGTCGGGCCTGTTGAGTGTGAGCCAAAGTATGCCGTCTTGCTTTTCAGCCTTGAATATTTCCTGCCCTGCCATGATTACCTCCTTCTTGTCTCTCTCTTAGCCATGTTTCATCCCTGCCTGACGCCCGCCTGACCATCGGGCAGGGCCAAAGCTCATCTTCGCCTGAACGCAATGGCGGGCAGGGAAATGACAATTCTGGGATCGAATAACTGAGTGCCTGATAGGCCGCTTCGCTGCCTTCTCGAGGCCCAGCGCAGGTAGGGGGAACATCCCCTGCGTGGCTTGCGGCCTTGTCAGACAGCCATTCCCCTGGTCACACCTGAAATCGTAATAGCTCAATATTCAGGGGCCGTTTAGAAAAATCCCCCCTGGCCCGGACCTGGCTAAAACGAGGTGTTGCATAACACGCACACTGGTAGTATCAATGGCGCTCTTTTGCAAAATGCAACCCCCGTCGCGCCAGGGCAGACCTCAATCCCCCTTTTTCAAAGGGGGAAGTTTTTGGCGTTCCCCCCTTTGCAAAGGGGGGTAAGGGGGGATTTGGCGGTCCTTTGCGGACTGACACTTTGCCCCGAGATATTGAGCTGATACCTGAAATCGGTTTTTGGACAGGCATGATCCTGCATATTAACAGGATACCCGGTGATACGGTCAAGAATTTTTGTTCTGGTTATTCAAGGACAGCAATGGAAGGGGGCACATTGAAAATACAGCAATGGTGTGTTAACTTTCCTCATAGGTGACAAGATGAGAAGAACATTGGTGGGTGATGGCAATGTTATGTTCTTTGTTGTTTCAAGCCACCAGGACCCTGAGGTGGAAAGGCAAGAGCGACTGATCTTCTTATTAAAAGAGATGGCGGGGGACGATAGAGTAATAAATATTATCCCCGCAATGCCACCTGTGAAGGACCATATACCTTCCACTGACGTGATCATCTTTCCTCCGGGCCGGATCAAGGAGGTGTTTTGGCTGGTCCTAGATAAGATGCGTAGGAGCTTAGTGAGGAATGAGGTTGACCATTCTCTATGACAATGAAGTATGGGCAAAGGGTTTGGTAAGCAGTTGGGGATTTTCATGCTTGGTCGAAACACGTGAGGTTAATATCCTGTTCGATACCGGGGGCGATGGGCTCCTACTATTGCGGAATATGGAAAAACTATGCATTGACCCTGGGATTGTACATATTGTCTTTATTTCACATGGTCACTGGGATCATATGGGCGGTCTGGGTCAACTCCTTGCGGTAAGGAACGTTCCGGTGATAGTTCCCGCTTCTGCTGCTACTGGCAAGGCTGTCCCCGGTGTAAGGGTGACAACTAATTCGGCCGAGCTATATCCTGGTATATACACAACAGGAGAACTTGGTGGTATAGAACAGTCGTTGGTGCTGAGAGCTGGCAAGGGGCTACTGGTAGTGGTGGGGTGCTCGCATCCCGGCGTGGGTAATATCTTGAAAAAGGCTTCTGAGTATGGGAGAGTGAAGTATTTGGTCGGTGGGTTGCATGGATTTGATCAATTTGCTTTGCTCCAAGACCTGGACAAGGTCTGCCCTGTTCACTGCACGCAATATAGACAGGAGATAGCGGACAGATATCCTGAAAAGTATATTGAAGGGGGAGCAGGGAAGGTGCTGGAGTTTTGATTGGGTACTACCGCTAGCAGTGCAGAGGCCTCAGCATATGCACGAGTGTCGAGCGAGTCGCTTTAAGGCAGTGGCTATCTGCCAAATCGAGGCTTAGGCAGGCTATACGTATCAGCTCAATAATTAGGGGGTAGCAGGGAATGTGGTATTGGGCAAGAGGATTTTTCTTCCGCTCCGGGTCTCCCGGGCTGGTCTCTTCACTGACTTATCTGCGGGGGACACTGGCCCCCTCCGCATTCCCGGCACTCAACTGCCAATGAGAAAATGAGTTATCAAGGAGTTGGGCCACTTTGTGATGCCCTAGGTCTTTAAAGGGCTTTCTGAATGGTTGAGTACCGGGCTGCGGCTTCCCCCACTGATAAGTCAGGAAGAGACGGCGCCCTCCCGACAGTCGCGTCCGAAAAACCCTCTTGCCCCTTTTTATTGAGCTATTACGAATATACCAAGAAAATTTATCTATATGGAGTGAACCAATGAAGATTGCAATTAGTGGTAAAGGTGGTGTTGGCAAAACAACTTTTGCGGCATTCCTGATAAGGGCTTTGGCAGACGAAGGCAAAAAGGTGCTGGCCATTGATGCTGATCCTGATGCCAACTTGGCCCAGGCCCTTGGGATCAAGGACACAGGACCAATCGTGCCCATAGCGCAAATGAAAGAGCTAATTGAAGAAAGAACAGAGACGAAGCTGGGCACAATGGGTGGATTTTTTAAGCTCAACCCAAAGGTGGACGACCTGCCGGACAGGCTATCAATTGACCTAGACGGCATAAAACTGATGGTCATGGGGGGCATTCAAAGCGGGGGCTCTGGATGTGTTTGCCCAGAAAGCATAATGTTGAAGAACCTTGTGCGGCACATAGTGGTGGCAAGAGATGAGGTTGTTGTCCTCGACATGGAGGCAGGACTTGAGCACCTCGCCCGGGGTACGGCGCAGGCTGTGGACCACCTGGTGGTGGTTGTTGAGCCGGGCAGAAGAAGCATTGAGACGGCCCATCAGATAAAGAGGCTTGCCGGTGACCTAGGGATAAGAAGCCTTAAGTTCGTAGGTAACAAGATTAGGGCTGATGCGGACAGGGAGTTTCTGGAAAAACAAATGCCGGAGTATCCGTTCATTGGTTTTATAACTTTTAAGGATTCCATCATAGAGGCGGATCTGGAGGGGCGGCCACCATTTGAAAGTGACAGGGAAGACCTGGAAAATGTAAAGGCCATGCTCAGGAAGCTTGGAGGTGAATGACGGTGGGTAGGACCCGCATAGCCGAAATTCTTAGGAATGGCAGGATAGGCCAGTGCTACCAAGTGAGTGGTTGGGTAAGGAGCCGGCGCGATTCAAAGGCAGGATTTTCCTTTATTGATGTAAATGACGGCTCTTGCCTCAAAAACCTGCAAGTCATTGCCGAGAATACACTGCCTGAGTACGAGGCAGAGGTCCTCAAGGCTTATACCGGATGCTCCGTCAGGGTGGAAGGCATACTGAATGAATCTCCTGCCAAGGGCCAGGCCGTTGAACTCAAGGCGGAGAAGGTGAATATAATCGGCCCAGTGGACCCAGCTACATACCCTCTTCAGAAAAAAAGGCATTCCTTTGAGTTCTTGCGTACCATCGCTCATTTGAGGCCCAGAACCAACACCTTTGGTGCGGTTGCAAGGGTGAGGAACGCGGTGAGCTTCGCAATCCACAAGTTTTTCCAGGACAGGGGCTTTGTCTATATACACACGCCCATTATAACCGGGAGCGACTGCGAAGGGGCTGGTGAGCTGTTCAGGGTTACGAACCTTGACCTGGAAGAGTTGGCTGCAAAGGGCGAAGGTGTGGACTTTTCCAAGGATTTCTTTGAGCGCCGAGCAAACCTTACCGTAAGCGGGCAGATGGAGGCAGAGGCCTATGCCCTGGCGTTGGGGGATGTTTATACCTTTGGGCCGACCTTCCGGGCGGAAAATTCAAATACATCGAGACATCTTGCAGAATTTTGGATGATTGAGCCAGAGATGGCGTTTTGTGATTTGCATGGAAATATCCAGATAGCTCAGGATTTATTGAAATTCATCTTCAACTGGGTGTTGGAACACTGCAGGGAGGATGTGGAGTTTTTCAATAGGTTCATAGACTCGAGCGTGATTGAGACCTTGGAAAAGGTGGCCAGTGAAGAGTACGAAGTAATACCATATGGAAAGGCTATCGAGAACTTGGAAGCCTCAAATAGGAAGTTTGAATTTCCGGTTTACTGGGGTGCGGACCTGCAATCTGAGCACGAACGGTACTTATGCGAGGAGGTTTTTAGAAAACCCATTGTCATCATAGATTATCCAAAGGAAATAAAGCCGTTTTATATGAAGTTAAACGATGATGATGAGACGGTAAGGGCAATGGATGTGCTGGTACCTAGGGTGGGGGAGATAATTGGGGGCAGCGAACGCGAAGATCGTTATGATGTTCTGGTTAAGAGGATGAAAGAGACAGGGATCAATCCTGATGATTACTGGTGGTATCTGGACCTCAGGAGATTTGGTTCTGCGCCTCATTCTGGTTTTGGGTTGGGTATGGAGAGGCTGATTCAGTTTATTACCGGGCTGAGCAATATCAGGGATGTGATACCTTTTCCAAGGACACCGGGTAACCTGGAGTTCTAGTCTGTAAGTTGAGGAGAAGGAAGGGCGAGGGGACTAAGTGAAAGACCGACCTAAAATACTCAGAAAATCCTGCCTTAAAGGTGCCCAATCCTCTGAAGGTGTGATTGTCGTGATAGATGTTTTCAGGGCATTCACCTGTGCAGCCCTTTTTTTTCATTTTGGCGCTGAAAGAGTAATATTGGAAGCGGACCCGGCCCGTGCCCTGCAATTGAGAAAGGAGATCCCTGGTTCCGTTCTGGTGGGTGAGGTCAACGAAGTCCCCATTAAAGGTGGAGATTTGGGTAATTCGCCCGTGGAAATACTTAGGAAGGGCGAGGAATTTTTTAGGGACAAGACCGTAGTCCACAGGACCACCGCGGGTGTGACCGGAGTAAACATAGTTGCTGATCGTGCCGATCTTGTGATATTGGGCAGTTTTGTGACGGCAAGGGCAATTGCACGATACATAATGAATCAATCGCCTGCAGTACTTACCTTGTTGGCCATGGGCACCAGGGGAATAGAGCCATCGCCTGAGGATGAAGCGTGTGCAGATTATATAGAACACCTAATTTCTGGGCGGCCGTATGATCATTTGAGCGCCTTGGAGAAAATTATATTTCAGCAGAGCGCAAAAAAGTTTATCATGGGAACCAAGCCCTATCTGCCAAGAGAGGATCCCATTTTCTGTCTTCAGAGGGATCTTTTTGATTTTGTTATTGTGGCAGAGAGAAAAGATGGGGTGATAGAGGCGAGACCTCGCAAGGTGTGAAATGTCAAATGACAAAATCCAAATGTCAAAGACTGGACAGGGAGCAAAGCAAAGATACTGACGGCGCAAGGGAATGAAATGTCAGAGAAAGACGGCAAACAAGAGAGTTCCAAAAAGAAGAGCGGAAATAAGAAAAAGAAGTTCTATGACCAGCTCATATTCAGGGCATGGTGTAAATCTTGCGGGATTTGTATTGCATTTTGTCCTAAGAATGTCATTGGTAAGAACGAGGCGGGGGAACCTGTGATCGAAAGACCCGATGACTGTATAGGCTGCAGGTTTTGTGAAATTCATTGCCCTGATTTTGCCATCACAGTATTAGAGAGAGGGACTGAAGCGGGGGCTGGCGAACATGAGTAAGAAAAAATCAGCGAACAGGTATTTTCTACAGGGTAACGAGGCAGTGGTGGAAGGCGCACTGACTGCTGGATGCACGTTTTTTGCCGGCTACCCCATTACTCCTGCCTCTGAGATTAGTGAAATTCTTTCCGAACGGCTCCCACAGGTAGGTGGCACGTTCATACAGATGGAAGACGAGATAGCGAGTATGGGTGCAATAATCGGCGCCTCCCTTGCTGGGGCAAAGAGCATGACAGCCACCAGCGGGCCGGGATTTTCCCTTATGCAGGAAAACCTTGGGTTTGCGTGTATTGCGGAGGTGCCGTGCGTTATTGTAAATGTGATGCGCGGAGGCCCCAGCACCGGGCTTCCCACAAACCCCGCCCAAGGCGATGTTATGCAGGCCAGGTGGGGAACCCATGGTGATCATCCAATAGTCGTACTTGCCACTTCCACGGTTCAAGACAGCTTTGAACTCACCATAAAGGCGTTTAATTTTGCGGAAAAGTATCGAACCCCGGTAGTGCTACTGTCTGATGAGGTGGTGGCCCACACAAGAGAAACGGTGGAACTGCCTCCGAGGGAGGAGATTCATATCATAGATCGGATAGCCCCGAGCATGCCCCCCGAGTGGTACATTCCGTTCGAGGATAACAGCAGGGGTGTGCCACCCATGGCAGCTTTTGGCGATGGATACCGCTACCACGTTACAGGGCTGGTGCATGATGTCCGAGGTTTCCCAACGCAACGGCCCGACGAAATAGAGGCCTTTATGAAGAGGCTGTTTCGGAAGATTACTCAAGGCTTTAATGAGATCCAGATGACGAAGGATTTTATGATAGATGATGCCAAGGTTGCTGTTATTGCGTACGGTTCTGTGGCCAGATCCGCCAAAAGGGCCGTGCTCGATGCGAGAGACAGGGGCGTTAAGGCGGGGCTCTTGCAACTTGTTACCTTGTTTCCATTCCCGCGAATGAAGGTGGAAGAAGTACTGAGGCAGTGCCGGGCGGTGCTGGTGCCTGAGTTGAACATGGGACAGATCAGTAGGGAGGTAAGCAGGGTAAACCAGGGAAAATGCCAGGTGCGCAAACTCAATCGGCTGGATGGCGGACTTATTACTCCAGAACAAATCATGTATGAGCTGTTAAAGATATAACGGTACTAGCTATTAGATTGTGAGGACGAAATGGATCATAAAGGTACGAAGTTAATCCATAAGTATCTGCGGCATGACAAGAAATTTCCCCACGTATGGTGCCCAGGATGTGGCAATGGCATAGTGCTGGGCGCCCTGATCCGTGCAATAGATAAACTGGGGTTGAAAAAAGATGATGTGGTTATGGTCTCGGGAATCGGGTGTTCAGGAAGGATGCCGGTCTACGTGGATTTTAACACCCTTCATACCACCCACGGCAGGGCGCTGACCTTTGCTACTGGAATAAAGCTTGTAAGACCTCATCTTCATGTCATGGTTGTAATGGGAGATGGTGATGCTACCGCAATTGGTGGGAACCACTTTATTCACGCGGCGCGGCGTAACATTGATCTTACGGCCATCATTGTGAACAACCAAATATATGGAATGACAGGAGGTCAACACTCTCCCACCACTCCCTATGGCTGCAAGGCAACTACCGCAATGTATGGCCACATTGAGCATGCCTTTTCAATCTCGGAACTGGCTGTTACAGCCGGAGCCTCGTTCGTGGCCAGAGGCAGTGTTTACCATGCCCAGATGCTGGACGGCATGCTGGAGAAGGCAATATTGAAAAAGGGATTCAGTGTAGTGGAAGTAATGTCTAACTGCCATGTTCAATTCGGCAGAAGAAATCAGATGGGTGACCCTGTCACAATGATGAAGTGGCTAAAGGATCACGCGGTTCGTATTGAAAAGGCCAAGACGATGGAGCCGGGGGAACTGGAGGGGAAATTTACCATAGGTATTCTGGCGGACGTGGATAAACCAGTATATACAGAGGAGTACGAGAAGATCCGTGAAGGGGCGAAAAGGTAAAAAACGGAGAAAAGAGCAGAAAGGGCTCAGCCGTTACGAGATAAGGCTGGGAGGCTCTGGCGGTCAGGGAATCATTACTGCTGCAAGGATCTTTGCAGAGGCTGTCAGTGAACACACTCGAAAGTTCGTATGCCAGAGCCAGAGCTACGGGCCGGAGGCAAGGGGTGGCGCAAGCAAGGCAGAGATTGTGATAAGCGAAGAGCCCATTGATTATCCCAAGGCCACAAAGCCTGATTTGCTTTTGGCAATGAACCAGGCTGCCTGCGACACATATTTTTCTGATCTTAAATCAGAAGGCATCCTTGTTGTTGATTCGAGCTTGGTGGACCAGGTGCCCACAAGCAGATCAATAGGGATTCCCTTTACCGAGATTGCCAGGAAAGAGGTGGGAAAAGAGCTTGTGGCCAACATGGTGGCCTTGGGCGCCCTGACATGTTTGACAAAGGCCGTTTCCCCCAAAGGAGTGGAAAAAACCCTTTTGGCCAAGGTGCCCAAGGGTACTGTAGAGATGAATCGCAAGGCGTTCAGGGCGGGAATTAGTGCAGTGAAGAAACTGGGGGATCTAGACTTACCAAAGCCTGAAGAGGTAGAGGAGGAACTCTAACTTGATCGTAACTAGATTGATGAGGAGCATGGCAGCTAGTATAAGGAAGATCAAGTTGATCAGAATTCCTGCTCTGAGGCTGTAAAAGGGTTTTACTATCTATCCCCTGTTCATACAAAGAGGCTTGCGTACCAACCGACTATTGAGCTTCCAAAGAAAAAATATATAAGGCTCCCCATTGCCAGGAATGGGCCAAAAGGGATCTTTACTCGCATGCCTTTACCGCTCGCCACCAATGCTCCTCCCCCTATAATAATGCCCAATATTGATGAGATAAGAACCACAAAGGGGAGCGCCTTCCAACCCATCCAGGCACCTATCATGGCAAGCAGCTTAATATCCCCACCTCCCATTCCTTCCTTACCTGTGACCTTCTCAAAGATCACTGCTATGAGCAGCAAAGCTCCTCCGCCAGCCACGATTCCTATGGCAGAATCCAACCATGTGGGATATGGTAATAGGAATGAAGCTAGAAACCCGATAATAATTCCGGGCAGTGAGATAACATCGGGTATTACCTTGTGGTGAAGATCTATAAAGGTTATAATCACTAAGGATCCTGTAAAGATCAGGTACAAGATATATTGATAACTAACACCATATCTGGTAAACAGGGCAAGGCTCAGGATTCCCACTATAAGCTCCACAATTGGGTACTGCAGCGATATGGGAGCCTTGCACTGCCTGCATTTCCCCTTTAAGAATATGTAACTGAGAACTGGAATATTGTCATAAAATCGTATTTGCGAACCGCAATGGGGACAGCTGGAAGGCGGAGAGACAATGGATTTGCCCAGGGGTAGTCTGTAGATGCAAACATTGGCAAAACTGCCTAAGACGAGACCTAAGAGAAACGAAAATATTGAAAAAATCGTATGAGAGGCCATTAGTTATTCCTTTCGGGGCTATTTATGAAAAAGCGCTATTCCCCCCTTCTCTGCATTAACCCTGATAACCCTCAGCAACGCCTTATTAGGCGAGTGTGTGAGGTGTTGGAGAAGGGAGGACTGATTGCTTATCCCACTGACACTTTTTACGGTATCGGGTGTGATCTTTACAATAAAAAAGGTATACAATTGATATATCGGCTGAAAAATCGGCCACTAAAGAAGCCATTTTCTTTCATATGTGACAGCCTTAAAGAGATAAGCCGCTATGCCAAGGTAAATAATTTTGCATACAAGACAATGAAGCGCCTGTTGCCTGGGCCTTATACATTTGTACTTGAGGGTACCAGACTCGTGCCAAAGATCATGCTGACCAATCGAAAAACAGTAGGAATTAGGGTACCGGACAACGAAATCTGTCTTTCCATAGTGAGGAGCTTTGGTAGACCCATCATTAGCACCAGTGCTAAGCAAAATGATCCCGAAGTCATAAAAGAGATATACGCTCCATATATAGATCTTGTGGTGGATGGGGGGCCTCTGTATCCAGAACCCTCCAGCGTGATTTCCTTGATCGGTGATAAACCAGAAGTAATTCGCGTGGGGAAAGGGGATGTTAGTATTTTCCTATAGGACCAGGAGGCAGAGGCCCGGGCCAGTAATACTGCACCTCTGGATTTGATGCCTTAATAGCCCTCAAAATGGACCTGGCAGCACTGTTAAATAACATATCCCATAACCCTGCTTTTCTTCTGCTTGGGTATATTAGAGTTGCTTCACCCTTGATACCCGCCATCTTTTTCGCTAGCTCTATGGCATCCTGGAAGTTGCCCAGTTGATCCACCAAACCCAGGTCCTTTGCCTGTTCGCCAGACAGTATTCTTCCGTCTGCAATCTTTCTAATTTTTTCTATGGGCAAATTTCTGCCCTTTGCAACAGCATTAACAAACTGGGTTTGGATATCAGAGATAAGGTTCTGTAAGAGCTTCTTTTCTTTTTCAGTAAGCTTGCGATGGGGAGATCCAATGTCTTTGAATTCCCCGCTTTTTATTATTTCCATCCCTACACCGAGTTTCTTGAGGAGTTCCTGGATTTGAAAGAATTCCATTATTACTCCGATGCTGCCGGTAAGGGTGCCAGGATTGGCAACAATCTTATCGGCTGCTGAGGCAATGTAGTAACCCCCAGATGCAGCCACTGCGCCCATGGAAGCAATCACCTTCTTCTGGGACCTGGTCCTCATTACTTCCCTGTATATTTCTTGACTTGGGCCAACGCCTCCGCCTGGGGAATCAATTCTCAGGATTATTGCCTTAATCCCTTTATCTTTCTTAAATTTCACCAATTGATTCACAATGCTGCGAGAGCTGGCGATAGGTCCTTCAATGGGGATAACACCTATCTTATCCCCGAAGGCAATCTTGGAAGAACTTCCGATCTGTTTGATGATGAGTATGGAGGCAAGGCCAAGAACAAGCCCCACTATCAACACGATTAGAACAACAGTCAAGAAGGTCCGTTTTTTCTGCGACATGTTATCGTCTTATTCAGAGGGCTCTTTTAGCGCATTTTCCTCGGTTTGTTCTGATTTTTCTTCCTCTGAGGTAGTGTCTTCTGCCTCTGGTTCTTGCCCCGTGGAATTCCTTGTAATAGCCTCTTCTTCGGTGTAGGCAGTATGCTCACCCAGTGATTCGGAAGGCTCTTCTTGATCGGTGGGTTCTTCAGCCTCTACTGCCTTCGCTTCCGCTAATTCTTCTTGGACGTATGGGGTTTCTTCTTCCACTGTTTCTTCGGACTCTTGGGGCTGCATTTGTCTTTGCAAATTCAGCATTTCTTCTCGCAGCAGTTCGCCAAGGTTGGAGGTGGCCTCTCTTCGGCTTCCAAGATAGCTTTTGTAACTTTCTTTACTGGCCGGGGCTTCCAGCTTCTTAAGAGAAAGGGCAATTTTCTTGTCTTCAGGGGACACGCTAATAACCTTGGCCTGAATAACGTCGTCTACTTGAAACTTGCTCAGCGCGCTGCCACGCTTATCTTTTGGCACCTCTGAGACATGAATGAGCCCTTCAATGCCTTCTTCAAGTTCTACGAAAATCCCGAAGTCCGTGACATTAGTTACGGTGCCGGTAACCCTTGTGCCCGGTTTGTACTTGTTGGGTATTTCCCTCCACGGATCCGGGGTGAGCTGTTTTATGCCAAGGGAGAATCTCTCATTATCTTTATCTATTTTGAGAACAATGGCCTGGACCTCTTGGCCCTTCTTGTAAACCTCCGAAGGGTGCTTGATTCTCTTTGTCCAAGATATATCAGAGATATGCACGAGTCCATCAATCCCTTCGTCAATCCCGATGAATATACCAAAGTCAGTTATATTCTTTATTTTTCCTTCTATAGTGGTGCCCACGGGGTATTTCTCGGCAATTACGTCCCACGGGTTAGGTTCAACCTGCTTCATTCCCAGTGAAATTCGTTTCTTTCCCACATCAATGTTAAGGACCATGGCCTCTACCATATCGCCAACCTTGAGAAGCTGGGAAGGATGCCTCACCTTGCGTGTCCATGACATCTCCGAGATGTGGATAAGACCCTCCACACCAGGTTCCACCTCAACAAATGCCCCATAATCAGTGAGGCTTACTACGCGACCGGTTATTTTAGTACCAATAGGGTACTTTTCATCCGCATTGAGCCATGGATCGGACGTGAGTTGTTTCACCCCTAGAGAAACTCTCTCTTTTTCCCGGTCAAAATTGAGTACCTTTACTGTTATCTTGTCACCCACTTGGTACAGTTGAGAGGGATGGCCCACTCTACCCCAGGAAAGATCGGTTATGTGAACGAGTCCGTCTATTCCGCCCAGATCCACAAATACGCCGTAGTCAGTAACGTTCTTTACAGTGCCTTCTAAGACAGCTTCGTCTTCGAGTTTCTCGAGAGTCTTTTCCCTTAGAGCAAGTCTTTCGGCCTCCAGTATGACTCGCCTCGAAAGTACGATATTACCCCTGCGCTTGTTATATTTTACTATCTTAAATTCGTGTTCAGTCCCCACCAAGCCATCCATGTCTCTCACAGGCCTAAGGCCAACTTGAGAGCCGGGTAAAAAAGCTGGTAGCCCCACGTCAACAGATAGGCCACCCTTGACCCGCGAAACAATAGTGCCCTTGATTGTTCCATCCCGCTCGTAGATTTCCCTTATTTTATCCCATACCTTTATCTTTGCTGCCTTTTCTTTGGACAGGATTATTATGCCTTCGTCGTCTTCCTTTCGTTCCAGGAGAACATCGACTTTCTCTCCAACTTTTGCGGTAATGTTACCGTTTTCGTCCTGAAACTCGTGTATAGGGATCTGTCCTTCTGATTTGTAGCCTATGTCTACAAGCACAAATTCCTTGTCTACCTGGACGATTTCACCCTTTACAACCTCGCCTTCCTGGATGCTGCGGAAGCTCTCCTCATATAGTTCAAGGAAATTGTCGCCTTCCTGAGACACATCCTCCTTTGGCGCCCCCTGATCCCCTTGCTCTTCGGTGGCCTTTACTTCAGTTTTTCGTTCTTGGTCTGCGTCGTTAACTGGATCGGGGTTGTCTAATTTTTCATTGTTCATCTGTGCAATTTCGCCTGTTCCTTTATCCATCAAGCCAAATACCCCCTCAATCATTTTGCCCACCATGGGCTAAACTTTGAACGTTATCAAAAGCTAACTATAACTTCAAGCACTTATTTTGCGCAATTCCCTATTATTTCTGAGTTTGAGCAAACCTGGGTTTGGCCATCCCACATATCTTATCCACAACCTCATCTATGGTTAACTGGGTTGTGTCAATGATAACCGCATCTTCAGCAGGTTTAAGGGGAGCTAGCGCCCGCTTTTCATCTTGCTCGTCTCGCTTTTTGAGCTCCCTTGCCACCTGCGCGGGATCTACCTTTTCGCCCCGCTGCCTTCTTTCTTCATACCTTCTCCTAGCCCTTTCTTCCAGAGTGGCGGTAAGAAAAAACTTACACTTTGCATCTGGAAAGACAACGGTCCCCATGTCTCTACCCTCTGCCACCGCTCTGCCTGCCTTCTCTGCCACTGCTCTTTGGAGACGAGTCATTTCCTGCCTTACCACTGCTATGGCTGAGATTTTTGATGCTAGCATGTCAATTTCGGGAGTTCTGATATGCTCCGACACATCTTCACCGTTCAGAAATATTCGCGGGGAGGCCTGAGCTGCATCAAATCGAATGTTGAGACTTTTGCAAAGGGAGGCAAGGCTTTTATCATTTTGGGGATCTATACCAGCTTTCTTCACGGCCAGGGCTAGCGCCCTATACATGGCGCCGGTGTCTAAGTACATAAAGCCCAGTCTTTTTGCCACCTCTCTGCTTACAGTGCTTTTCCCCGCACCAGCAGGCCCATCAATGGCAATTACGGATATTTCCCTAACCACTAGCTGGACGTCTCCAATACTTCTTTTAGGGTATTCAGGAACCTGTCGTTCTCCTCAGGGAGCCCCACATTGATCCTGATATAGTCGGGGAGCCCGAAGCTATCCATGGCACGGACAATAACGCCTCGTCGCAACATTTTTTCATAGAGAGATTTCCCTGGTATGGGTGTCTTGATGAGGAAAAAGTTTGTCTGTGTTGGAAGGTAAGAAAGGCCCATTTCTCTCAGTCCTGTGGTAAGTTGTTCAAGCCCCTGTCTTACTAGGTTTAAGGTGGCCTCTACGAATTCCTCGTCATCCAATGCGGCCATGGCTCCTGCCTGGGCAAGCGTGTTTGCATTAAAAGGTTGGCGCACCCGGTTCATATAGCCAATCAGCTCGGTGGAGGAAATTCCATAGCCTATTCTCAGGCCCGCTAGCCCATAAAGCTTGGAAAAGGTCCGGATTACCAAAAGGTGGGGGTGCCTTCCAAGAAGCTTAAGCCCAGTGGACACGGTTTCATCTCTTACAAACTCGATATAGGCCTCATCAAGAACGATTACCAGGTCATGGGGTAGGTCTTCAAGAAAGCCTGCGAGATCGCTCCCAGACAAGGCAAAGCCCGTGGGGTTATTAGGATTGGCAAGGAATATGAGCTTTGTCTTTGGCCCAATGGAATCCCTGATGCCAGCAAGGTTCACGTGGAATCCCTTCAAAGGGATAGAGACCATCGTTCCACCTGCGGCCCTTACTATTTTTTCATAAACCAGGAAGGTGGGGAAGGGCTGGATGGCCTCTTCACCAGGGTTGAGAAATGTCCTTACGCTTAGCTCAATGAGTTCATTAGAGCCATTTCCCAGAATTATTTTATCCTCAGCAATTGTGAGCTTTTTGGCAAGCTTAGTTTTGAGGTAAAACCCACTGCCATCTGGGTAGCGGTTGATTGTGTAAAGTTTTCCCCTAATTACCTCAATCGCCTTGGGGGAAGGACCCAGGGGATTTTCATTGGATGCGAGCTTTATGGAGTTGCTAATGCCTAGCTCCCTCTCCAGTTCCTCAATGGGTTTACCGGGTGGGTAAGGTACTAGGTCTTCGATTCCCTCTCTTACAAGCCTGTTGATCATGCCTTTATCTCTAACGGTTTCTCCAAAACATCATGACTGTCTTATTACACAAATCCTCTTGCCTTGAGCCTTAGGCCTTGGGCCTTGCACCTTGGGCTTACGTTTTTTTCTCCCGCGCTTATAGCGCAACAGGGATAAAATGTAAATAGCCCAATCTCCCTTGTTATTTATTGACTTGACCTCGCACTTTCAAGTATCTACTATATTTACCATCTAGGGTCCGACGTGTGCCGAGGATGTTTTTAATGGCTTAGAGCTTGGTGTGGCTCTGCTTTTGGCAGTATTTGGTTGACAGAGTGCCAGGTGGAGGCACTGAGGCTATAGGGGTATGATGACTTTTAATGTGATGACTGCTCTTTTGTAATCGTAGAGGTGGATCATGAACAAATCTCAATTGGTTGAGGCCCTGGCTAAGGCAGAGAACCTGCCGCTCAAGAAGGCTGAAGAGGTAGTCAATACGGTGTTTGGCGATATGGAGAATTCCCTGGTTCGAGGAGAGAGGGTCGAGATAAGGGGCTTCGGGAGCTTCAAGGTCAAGCACTATGACGGCTACAAAGGCAGAAATCCCAAGACAGGCGAGGTGATCGATGTCGCTCCCAAGAAACTCCCATTTTTCAAAGTGGGCAAGGAGCTGAGGGAGCGGGTTGACGTGTACTAATTGTGATCATTGCCTTGGTCGTGCTAGACGGGGAGCTAGCGGTGCCCTGTAACCCGAAATCCGCTTATGCGGGGTTGAATGTCCTGCATGAGAGTTTATTGCCGGGTCGTTTTCTTGTCACCTTTGGAGAAGGGATGGAGCTCACGTGACAGACGCTTGTGAACCCCGTCAGGTCCGGGAGGAAGCAGCGGTAAGCAAGACAGTCTGTGTCGTGATGACTTCTATCTCAATTCTCCAGGGTGCAGAGGCGACTACGGCAAGGCTCGAATGAGGATGCACGGCCAAGGACTTAATAAACCCTTCAAGAACCTTATCTTCAAATCCCGTCCGGTTCCCCATTTCAGATTCCCTGTGCTTTCACAGTGTGCCGGTGTGTACCATTTTATTTTTACGCGCCATGGAGGGCTGAGCGAGGGCAATTATGCACAGCTAAATGTGAGTAGTAATGTAGGTGATGATCCGCAGAAGGTGGCGGCCAATTTGAATAAAATAAGGGATACAATTGGTGCCCGATGCCTAGTTAGCATGACGCAGGTCCATGGTGACAATATCGTATTATTACATAAGGGTGATGTAGTCAAAGATACGGTCCTTGGTAGATGCGATGGGGTAGTGACCGACGCGCCGGGTGTGGCTGTCATGGTAAAATTGGCCGATTGCCAGGGGGTGATTGTCTTTTCTGAGGAAAGAGGGGTACTTGGCATTTCCCATTGCGGGTGGCGGGGAAATGTCCTAAATATTCTTGGGAAGCTGGTGGGTGTTATGGAAAAGGAATTTGCGTGCAGTGCCAAAGAGCTGAGGGCCGCAATTGGCCCTTCTCTAGGGCCTTGCTGCGGGGAATTTAAGGAGTATAGAGAGATTTTTCCCCCGGCCTTTTCAAGATATATGGTCAGGGAAAACTACTTTGATCTTTGGGCAATAAGCTGCCACCAATTGATGGATGCCGGCATAAGGGCTGAAAATATAGAAACAGCAGAGATATGCACCAAATGCAATGAAGATCTGTTTTTCTCCTACAGGGCAAATAAGGTTACAGGGCGGTTTGCAACGGTTGCAATGTTGATTGGTGAGGCGTAGGGCTAAGGGCCAAGGCGGAGCCCTCTTAGTTATTGGCGGGCGGCCAGCAGTGCGGCGCCCAGTGCTCCTATGATTTGAGGCTCTTCATATACATGAATTGGGCGGCTCACCTTCTTTTCAAAAAGCGCCACTACACCGCGGTTCTTGGCAACGCCTCCTGTCATGGTCACCTGCCCATGGATTCCCACTGTTTGGGCCATGTTCCATACGCGATTGACGATGGCGGCGTGAAGCCCCAGGATGATATTTTCCTTGGGCTTGTTTTGGGCAATCAAGGAAACTACCTCTGACTCTGCAAAAACAGTGCACATGCTAGAAATGGGGATTTGTTCCTTTGCTTGTAAAGAAAGATCTCCCATCTGGTCTAGGCTCAGGCCAAAGGTGGATGCCATTACTTCCAGGAATCGGCCGGTTCCTGCAGCACACTTGTCATTCATGGCAAAATCCAGCACCTTGCCCTCTGGCCCCACCTGAATAACCTTGGAGTCCTGCCCACCAATGTCTATGACGGTTCCTGTGTCAGGAAATAGATGATACGCGCCCATGGCATGGCAGGAGATTTCAGTAATCTTTTTGTCCGCAAATGGTACTGATATTCTCCCATAGCCCGTGGCGATTATTTTCTTTATTTGTTCCCTGGATATACCGGCCTTGAACAGGGCATCGTCCATTGCCGCATTAGAGGCAGCTATGGGGTCTGAGCCTGTTTGTTGGATTGAGTAAGCCAGGATATTGAGGTCCTGGTCTACTATGACTACCTCTGTGCTTAGAGATCCAGTATCAACTCCCGCGAAGTATTCCATGTTATTGACTCTCTAATGCCTCAAAAAACGCCTCAAGCCTTGTACGTGTCTGCTCCTCTGAATATACGCGCGAGTCTGTCATATCAGCCTCGATCACTACAGTTTTTACTCCCAAATCCTCGGCCAGCAATCGCCTCATGTCATATTGGCCCACAGAGTAAGGCTTGCAGCTTCTATCCGAGTGAATTACTAGACCGTCAATCTGATAATCCTTGATCATTTGCCTCATGAGATTCAGCCTGTGCTTTAGGTTGTTGTTTAAAATAACGAGGCTATAAACCCTGGCCATTGATTCAAAGGGCGTGCTGGCGTCAAGGTAATGAATCGTTTCTGCCCATGCATTGGTATATGTGGCAGCAACAAAATTGCAACCGTGCTCAGCAAAGAGAAGAGACCAATCCCGCAGCTTGAACCACACCGCAATGTTGTCCCACATGAGCCGCTTCCTTTCGCTCTTTACTGCGGCTATCCCTTTGCTGACCCTGTCTTCAAGCTCTTGCAGAAGAATTTCATAATACTGCCTTGCGACAGGGAGGCCCCGCAACGACACTATAGGTGCAAGATGAACAAAGGCGTCAAAGATGGTCATGGGAGCGGGCTTGGCCTTTAGGGTGGCGAGCACCTCTCCCCAAAGTCTTGAGGAGTCCTTTGCCAGAGTGATGATCCCTTCGAATCGTTTTTGGGAGAATTTTTTGCCTGATACTGTCTCCAACTGAGGGATCATTTCCTGTAACTGCTCAGCCATATATTTTATATCGCTTCCCTTGATATCTTCGAAGTTGTACGGCGTATCAAACAGGATCAATGGAATCTTCCAATAGTGGGACAGTTCTTTGAACCAATAAAGTATGGTTTGGCAGATGTTATTGGAACAGAAAAGCAGGTCCGGTTTTGGGAGCTTACCAGCAGGTGTCTTGCCAGAAAAGGCATGTCCCAGGTCTATTCGAGCATAAGAGCAGAGATCAGAATGGTAACCCTGTTTTTCGGCCTCCTGGCAGATCTCTGGGCCCATTTTCTGCGCTCCACAAAGGGCCCCGTGGTTTTCGGGGTAAACCGTGTAAAAGTCAAATACCCTGAGCAGTTCAACGGGGGCACCGCTGCTGACCCAGGCCACCGGCTTGGCCCCTTTGGCATATCGGGACAGGAAATAGTGCCTTGTCATTATTTCCCTGAGCCTTGATGCGCACTTGAGCGGGGGGCCTAGATAAGGACTGGGTTTGTGGGGTCGCTTTTTTTTGCTGCTCTTTTGCAGCCGCATAAGGGCAGGCGACCCGATGTCTTTCATGAACTGGTATTTTAAGAATGCTGTAAGATGCATGATAGTTAAAGTTATGAGTGAGCTAAAGTGGCTCTAGTGACGTAAACTTCACCTTTGACAGACCAAAGGCTATATGCCATCAGCCTTCAGCCTTGAGCCTTCCGTCTTTTCAACCCTATTTTATCATTTCCACAAAGGCCTCGATCCTTGTTAGCATTTGTCCTGACAGCCCCTGATTAATTTCTGTATCCAGCACCAGGGAAGGGATTCCCTGCTCCCTTAGCTCTGCCTGCAAATTGGGTACATCAAACCATTCAGGCTCGCAGAATTTTACAATATTAAATATAACACCTCTTGCTCCGGTTTTGTCCACAAGATTAAGGATGAACTTGGCCCTTTGTCCAATGCCAGAGCCCTTTGTGGAGCATGGTGGCATATTGAAGTATTGTTGGGCAAGGGCCTCAATGGGATCGACGGAGGTGTCCATCTCAGGCGATAGCAGTCGCCTGCTGGCAACCAGGAAATCATCGTGGGCCACTCTTACGCCCAATTCATCCAATTTGTCCAACAACTGGGGGGGATTGGGCAGTACTCCACTCAAAATCACCGAGGTTTGATCTTGCGGCTCATTGATACTATTCTCTTGGATATGTTGCTCGAGGAGCGAAATGTAATCACTGGGCAAAAGAAATTCGCCTCTCCGCACTACTTCGTAAAACTCCCTGCTGCTCCCCTTGAGTTTTCCTTGTGCCCGGTTGTCGTAAAGCTGCCTTACCAATCGGGATATCCTGTTAGAAGATTCAATGGCCTGTTTTAAACGATTTTGATCAAGGCGGCCCAATTGACCTTCGAGCCTTTCTGTCAGTTCTTTCAATTGGGCAAGGTAATACGTGCGTGCGCCGCGGGAGTATGGTGCCTTGGGGTGATAAAAGAAATAACATGGCATATCCGGACCCATGTAATCGTTGATGACAGAGGCAAGATTCTGGATCGAATCACACGTATGAGGGAAAAGAAAACCATCTAAGAAGTCACACTTACCCTGCAGGACAAGCTCCATTCCCATTCGAACAACAGAGCAAATGTAGGACTGTAAGTGGGCATTGGCGCTGGAAACCTCCATTGGGGGATCCCATATCTCCGCAGGAACAGCATTCAACGCCCACAATATTTCCTTGGGATATTGGGCGGGAAACACCCCGAAGATTGCTTTGCCGCTTTCCTTTTGCGTTAGAAGATATTCTTTTCGATTTGCGATTTTCATGTCTTACTATCCGGCATGCGCCTCAGTCCAAGTTTCGCCTATTATTCTCTCTGTTTTATCAAAGGGCACGGGGAGCTTCTCCGCTCCATGGTCCTCTTGATAAAGGGAGGGTAGGGAGAAATTTTGGGGAGTATAATGGGTAGAGCCACAGAGTGTCAAGCTAGGAGATAAGTTATTCCAAGGGAATAAATATCAGAAGCTAAGGAAATTTCAGGGGGCAAATGATGGATAGTACTTTCTTTTATTGCCTCACTGGGCGGTTTGTTGTAAAGATACGAAGCTGACAACACCTGTAGCTGAGGGTTGGTGACTTTTACCAAATTCAATGACTAAGGGATACGAGGAAGTAGAAGCAAGAAGCCAGAAGCTAGAAGATAGGGGAAGTGAACCTGCGTGCGCCGAACTCCGGCAGGCAGCGAGTTCTTTGTAACTTTAGCTCACTTTAGTCACTCTAGCTCACTCATAACTTTCTTATGCAAGATATTACCGCAATAGTAAGATATAACCGCCCAATTGCCAGTAAGACATTCATTATGGGGCTTGAGCTGGAGGTAGAGTCTTTTGAGGCCGAGGCCGGGCAGTTCGTGATGTTGCGGGTTTCACACTCTACAGACCCGCTCTTGAGAAGACCCTTTTCCATAGCAAGAATAGAGGAAGACGGTTTGTTGTTGATCCTTTACCGAGTAATAGGGAGGGGCACTGCCCTGATGAGTGAGTGGACAGCGGGCACAAGGACTGAGTTGCTCGGACCTCTAGGAAAGGGATTTGAGCCCACAGCCCAAGAAGGCATCTCAATAATGGTAGCCGGGGGAATCGGGCTTGCGCCCCTTATCTTCCTGTCACACCAAATGGAAAGCTCACGAAAAATTCTCCTGATGGGGGCTAAGACAGCAGATGAGATTATCCCTGTTGATGGCCTTGTGAGCCCAGGTTTAGAGATTGAAATTGCCACAGATGACGGAACCAGGGGCCATCATGGTGTTGTTACTGACCTGCTGGAGAGCATTTTGAGCGAGGTTGATGTTGGCAAAGCAATGGTCTATGCATGTGGTCCAGGGACTATGTTGAAAAAGGTTTCCAGTATATGCTCGGCCAGAGGTGTTCGTTGCCAGGTATCCTTGGAAACTGCTATGGCCTGTGGGGTGGGAGCCTGTTTGGGTTGTGCGGTGCTCGGCAAGAAAAAAGATGGTAAATACTATCACGTGTGCAAAGATGGCCCTGTTTTTGATGCAGAGCAAATAGAGTGGAATGGGTAATGACAAGCAATGAACCCGATTTGAGTGTTTCGCTGGGTGCGTTGGAATTGAAGAACCCGGTGATTGCCGCGTCCGGCACCTTTGGTTATGGCGATGAGTATATGGACATGGTTGATCCCAGTCTCCTTGGAGGAATAGTCGTAAAAGGCCTTTCCTTGAAGCCTAGAGAAGGCAATCCGCCCCCAAGGATTGTTGAGACACCGAGCGGAATGCTAAATGCCATAGGGCTTGCAAACATAGGGGTAGAGGCCTTTATCAATGAGAAGCTTCCATGGCTGCGAACCCTTGATACTACGGTCATTGCGAATATCTATGGACACAGCATTTTGGAGTACGGTGAGGTGGCCTCTGCATTAAAAGGGGCAGATGGTGTTGATGCGTTGGAAGTGAATATTTCTTGCCCAAATGTTGAGATGGGCGGGATGGCCTTTGGGACGGACCCCAAGGTGGCAGGCGAAGTAACCGAAACTGTGCTCAAGAATACTGACAAGCCCGTAATAGTCAAATTATCCCCCAATGTCACTGACATTACCGAGATAGCCAAGACGGTAGAATTAGCCGGTGCACATGCCATTTCTCTGATTAATACTTTGACTGGCATGTCCATTGATGTGGAGAGCAAACGCCCGCGTTTGGCGAATGTCTCTGGAGGGCTGTCTGGCCCAGCTATTCGGCCCGTTGCAGTATACATGGTTTACCGAGTGGCCAGGTCAGTGAAAGTGCCAGTAATAGGAATCGGGGGAATAATGGAGGCGCGCGATGCCCTAGAATTCATGATCGCAGGTGCAAAGGCGGTCCAGGTGGGAACAGCCAACTTTGTTAATCCGCGGGCCACACTCGATGTAGTGGAGGGTCTAAAGGAATATTGTAAGAAGAAAGGGATACCGAAGCTGTCGAATATAATAGCCACTTTAGAAACTTGACTCTGTTATTGCGGCTTTACAGGCTGTACCCTAGCCAGGACTAGCAGTGAGAACGTTCCGTTGTACTCCTTACTGGCTTGAACGGCCTGTGATTTATTAGATACTAACTTTAAAGTGGTAACTTTAAAGTGGTAACACCACACGGAGGTTGAACGTTGGCTATGGCACAAAAAACACTTACAAAAAAGCAAATAAAATCCCTGAGCGAAAAACTCACCTACAGCCCACGCCTGGTGTGGGACGCAATTGATGAACGCGAGAGAAAGAAGGTGTTGGCATATGGCGAGGAGTATAAGGCATTTCTTGATTCCGCAAAGACCGAGCGCGAGGCCGTGGCATTTATTCGGGACCAGGCGCTGAAAAGTGGATTCAAGAATGATGTTAAGCCCGGTGCTAATTTTCCATTCATCAGTACTTTTCATGGAAAGGCTATCGCCCTGGCAAGGCCAGGCAAGGCTTCTTTACGAGAGGGATTGCGTCTTGTAGTGGCACACATCGATGCTCCCAGACTAGATCTCAAGCAGAGGCCTTTGTATGAGGAGGTGGATCTGGCATTTTTTAAGACCCATTACTATGGGGGAATCAAGAAATACCAATGGCTTGCAAGGCCCCTTGCAATTCACGGCAGGGTAGTCAAGAGTGACGGTTCAACGGTGGATATCGCTGTAGGGGAGGGGGAAAAGGATCCTGTTTTTACGGTTCTTGACCTTTTGCCCCATTTAGCCCGCAAGGCCCAATATAATAAGAAGCTCGGAGAGGCCATTGAAGGAGAGAAATTGAATGTTCTGGTGGGTGGTCTTCCCCTGGGCGATAAAGATACTAAGGAGCGTTTCAAGCTGGCTGTCCTGCAATACCTGAGTAAAACGTATGGCCTCCTGGAAGAGGATTTTATCAGCGCGGAGCTTGAAGTGGTTCCTGCAGGTCGAGCGCGAGATGTAGGTTGGGACAGGGCGCTTATCGGCGCATATGGCCATGATGACAGGTCTTGCGCCTTTGCTGCCCTAAAAGCGATACTGGAAACCCCAAAGCCAGAGAAGGGCGCAGTTGCCCTGTTTGTGGACAAGGAAGAGATTGGTAGTGACGGGGCCACAGGAGCCAAATCCAAGTTTCTCGAATCCGTACTTTACAGACTGATGATGAGCATGGGCATGGAGCCCAGTGCAAGGGAGGCCTACGAGATCCTCACGAGGTCGAAGGCCCTATCAGGTGACGTGAACGGTGCGCTGGATCCTGACTATCAAGAGGTGCACGAAAAGCGCAATGCCGCCAGGATGGGCTATGGGGTATGTGTCACAAAGTTTACCGGTCATGGAGGTAAATACAATTCTAACGATGCCAGCGCAGAGTATGTAGGATGGCTGAGGGCCATCTTTAATAAAGAAAAGGTGGTTTGGCAGACAGGAGAGTTAGGCAAAGTTGATGAAGGAGGCGGAGGGACGGTAGCCAAATTTTTGGCAGTATACGGTATGCAGGTGATTGATTGCGGGCCGGCAGTGCTATCCATGCATTCTCCCTTTGAAATAGCGCACAAGGGAGATCTCTACATGACTTATAAGGGATACAAGGCATTCTTGAGTAGCAAATAGGAGCATAGCGGAAACCTCTCTGCATGCTTTAGCGACGATCATACTAGCAAAGGAGGAGCAGACTATGAAACGACTTTTGGCAACAGTGGTATTGCTTGGATTAGTGGTTTTCCTGTTGGCACCGGCAGTGGCCCTAGCTGAGGGGGGAGGAGACGCAATTCTGGGGAAATGGGTCACCGCTGGACAAAAGTCTGTAGTTGAAATCTACAAATGCGGTGATGAGTACTGCGGAAAGATAATATGGCTGAAAGAACCCCTTGACAAAGAGGGGAAAGAAAAGCTGGATACCAAGAACCCTGACGAGTCCAAAAGGGACAGAAAAATAGTTGGGTTACAAATATTGAGCGGGTTCAAATATAAGGGCGATAACAAGTGGGGAGACGGAAAAATCTACGACCCCGAAAAAGGCAAGACATACAAATGCAAGACAAAGCTTGAAGGCGATAACTTAAAGCTCAGGGGCTACATAGGATTTTCCCTAATAGGAAGAACCACCATCTGGACTAGGAAAAAGTGACCTGCTGAACGAGCCTGGCAACATCGGGGATAGGGAAGCTGCATCTCCGCTGCTCGACCTTCACGGTTCCTTACGTTTTGCTTTAGGGCATTATGTCAAGAAGAGGTAATCTTTTTATTTTCCTGTTTTGCATCATCCTTCTGGGCTGTTCCATTGTTAAATTGCCCTACAAGGTTACCAAGGTAGCTGTCAAGACCACGTATCTTGCAGGAAAAACAGTCTATAAAACTACGCAGATTGTATATAAGGTTGGGCAATTTACCTTCAAAGTCGTTAAAGCCCCCATAGACTGGGCACTTACCCACGAGGACATAGAAAGCATAGATGGGCTTCCTCCCAGAGAGGCCATAGCAAAAGGAAAGGTCAAGTGTTCCCCATATGTGGTACACGGTAAGAAATACTATCCATATTGTTGCAAAAAGGCGCGGGGATACAAAGAAAAGGGCATCGCCTCGTACTACGGGTATGAGACCCTAAGGAGAAAGGGGGGCCACATGACAGCGAATGGTGAGGTGTTTGACCCCCATCAACTTACTGCCGCTCATAGGCTCTTGCCGCTGCCGTCTTACGTGAAGGTAACAAACCTGGCAAATGGGAAGTCCATAATAGCACGGGTGAACGATAGAGGGCCTTTTGTAAAAGGCAGGGTGATAGATTTGACCCTTGCAGGTGCAAAAAGATTGGGGTTTTACAAGAAAGGTACCACCAAGGTCCTCGTCGAGGCCCTAAAGGTGTGCGCTGAGTGATTCATGCCTATGAATTATTGATTTTCAGTAAAGAAAACCAAACAACCACAATGGGATCACATTGCCATGGCCCACTTCTATATCATCCCTCACCACATAGGCATCCTTTTCTCCTTTTATCTGCTTTTTTTCTTTTGATTTCCCCCCTATCTCAAAAACGTGTCTGTCCTCCACAAAGAAATCCGCCTTTTTAGGAATTGACACTCTATATCCGGCACTCCTCACCTGATGCTGAAAAAAGGTTTCCCTGACAGTGCCAAGGGGATCATCGATCCTGATATGCCCCCCTATTACTTTGAGTAAATTGGTATTGTGAATGTAGAGCCTGGAATGGCCATGACCAATAAAAGCTAAGTATTCTCGGAAGGAGAGTCCTGGTAGATTGTAGAAGACAGCCCGCCTAGATAGATCCGTCTTCCCTAATTGAAGGGCCAGCGTGGAGCTTCCTGAAAACCTGATTCGTGATCCAGGAAATGAATCATATAGATTCTTTAAGACCTGAGGCCAACCTTGGGCCTTATGGATTTCGTCTATTACTACCTCCTGGCCACCCAGCCTGAAATGGTCGGAAATGATTTCGTATAGCCCGAGGCCTTCAACCTTTACATTGTCCGCAGAAAGATAAAGGCACTCCTGCGGATCTTCCTTCTTGTTCATTGCCAAGTACTGGAGTAATAATGTGGTCTTGCCAGTGCCTCTTCCGCCTATTATGCCAAATAGGCGATTGGACCAGTTTATCTTTTCATAAAGAAAACGTATGGGTTGCCTCGGTACAAGCCTTATCAGGTTTGTCCGGATAAGGCGCTTTGGCTGGAACCGCATGTCATAAGAGCGCAGGCTTTTGCTTCTCGGATTGATACCAGCCTTGACCTCCAGAGGCAAGACCTGGTCTTCCCATTCGCAGAGGAAATCTAGCTCAGCTTTTCCGCCTTTACTGCGCCAGTAAGATAATTTCATCTGGAAATGTGCAACTAATTGTTCAGCCACATAATTCTCCACAAAAGCTCCTTCATACTCGTTGAATAGGCGTTGGCCTTGAGCCAAAATATTAGCTGGCACTTTCGCTAAGGCGCCCAGCAAGCCCACATCAAGCGCATATACTTTGAAAGAGCTGCTATTGGCATAATGCATAAGGGGGATTTTGGGCGTTTCAACCATGTGTGCCCAATAGATCAACCCACTGTCCTCTAGCCAGGTCAAGGCATGCTCATACTCCCGAGCACGTGCACCTTTCCTGACTGTAGAGAAGATAAATTTCTTGTTTTCCCTTGCCAGATGTCTAGGGATTGATTCCCAGACTAGTGTAAGCTTGGGTATATCAGCAGGCGGAGCATGTTTAGCAAAATCCAGCACATAGGATTTGATAATCTCATTCTGGATCCTTCTGACCTCCAAAGCGTCCCGCGTTTCAGAAAAATATTTCACGCATTCTGGCATTCCCCCAACAAAGTAGTAGTGCCGGAGGAGATCAATAAGATGCGAATGAAACGCCTCGGGCAGGTAGTTAGGCC
>Ga0209834_10000273_pt1 | contig 31782 bp, 36 predicted proteins | sample Mar14236cmmetaG_FD_184134 | JGI IMG/M metagenome (GOLD analysis project Ga0209834, IMG submission 184134) | Marine hydrothermal vent microbial communities from Guaymas Basin, Gulf of California to study Microbial Dark Matter (Phase II) - Marker... ... | reverse complement strand
ACTGGGGAAGGGAGACGGGGGACTGGTCAGACTGACCGCTGAATCCTGATCACTTAATCGGCTTACAATTTACGACTTACAATTCAAGCCGCCCGCCACCAGTCCTGGCCTTCAACCAAGCCCAGTTCATCCAAAGCTGATTTGATCAACGGTGCGGCAGAACGGGCCCGTACGGCTGTCAGCAGGATTGGATTTTTAAACTTTGCCCATTCTCCCATCAGATATGGAACCCCGATGATTGGCTTGCCCCGCCGGGTATTGCCGATCTTCTTTTGATCGACCTCCACAAAAGCGGCCAGGGGAAGTCCCTCCCTCACCAGGTGTTTGCTCAGTCTGCGTCCGGTCATGCCGGCACCCCAGACGAACACAGCATCCCGCTCTCCGGCGGGACCTTTGGCGATGTAGTGGGCCTTGGCCCGCAGGAAATTCTCAACTGAATACCGTGAATCTTGATGAGTTAACCGCCCGGGATGTTCCCTCCATTCCAGCAGCACTTCCGGGATCTTGGCAAACCGTGCTCCAGCCAGGTAAAAACGCAGCCATAGATCATAATCCTCGGGCCAGCCGTGGTCCCGATAGCCGCCCAGCTCCTGGATCCAGGACCTTCGAAAGGCGGCGCAAGGATTAGCGATCGGGCTTTCCACAAAGATCTCGCGAGTGATGTCCTCATGACTGATCAATGAATTCAGCCAGTCATAATAGAGCTGAAAACCTTCCCCGATCTGCTCCGCCGGGAATCCTTTTACCAGCGATCCCACTACGGCGACCTCGGGGTTCTTCAGGAGATATTCACGCTGGAGTTTGATCCGATCAGGATGGCAGCGGTCATCGGCGTCCATCCGCACCACGATCTCTCCCCGGCAAAAAGACAGTCCTGTGTTGGCAGCCTCAATGACACCGCTGTGATCTATGTGGATATTGATGAAACGGGGATCATCCCGACACCAGTCCTTCAGTAGGTCAGTTGTGTCGTCAGTGGAGCCGTCATCAACGCAAATGACTTCAAAATCTGGGTAAGTTTGTTTTTGCAGGGAAATTAAGGTTTCCTCGAGGGTTTCCGAGGCGTTATAGCAGGGCAGTAGAACAGAGATGTCTGGCATTCCTCACTCGTCTGGATGCAGGATCTCGCCTGCCAGCTGGTTGAGGGATTTGATCTCGTCTTCCGGTGTCTGACTGGTTATCCAGTACTGGTCCAGCAGCTCTTCCGGCGTCAAGGAGCCGATAGCCTTCCCCTTGGGGAGTCGGATCCTGGGTTCGTACTGAGGCTGCTTCAGGAAATGGAATTCAAAGCTACCCTTGAGCAGCTCCCGGATGGCATTTTCATCGATCAGGGGATCCCAGGCTTTGGGATATTCCATGACCAGGCGGGCCACCGCGCCATCCAGTTTTTCAGGCGCCGGAAGGGCTTTTTTAACCTGGTCGGTGATATTATCACTGGAGCTGAGTGTCAGGCTGACATCCACGAAGGGGCGAATGTTTTTCAGTCTGTGCCAGTTCAGTTTAGTCTTGCCTTTCTTCACATCCGCGATCAGAAAATATTTATCATCGGCCGCTTCCCCAAAATTCACCCGTTCGATCGATCCCGGGTAAACTACCGGGGGATGTTTCCCGGGATTGAGCTCCTGTTTTTTATGGATATGACCCAGGGCGGTATAGTCCAGCCTGGAATCACAGGTGATTGACTTTGGCAGGATGAAATCATTCCCCAGGCTGATCGAACGTTCGGCGCCGTAGACAGCGCCCTCCACAGAAGCATGGGCGGCCAGGACGGTTGGTACCGCCGGGTCTGCACCTTCCAGCCAGCGGTCAATATCTTTGGAGATCTTTTCCTCCATCGCCTGATAAAGGGTTTCGGTATCCCTGGTTTTTAGATCCAAATCGATTGCCATGGCTGAGCGCGAAATCCAGGGCAGGGCGATCAGCTGCAGATCAAGGGTTTTGCCTTCAGGGAGAAGTTTTGAGAGCGCTGTACTCGAGAAGAAACCGGGCTGATCGATGATCAACACATGCGGCACCTGCAGGGTGCTGAATTCGGTCAGGGCGTGGGCCCGTCCGGCTGCTGGAGAGATATCATGGTTGCCCACCAGTAGAATTATAGGGATGCCTGCCTCACTCAGGCGCATCACCCGCTGGCCCCATTCTCTTTGGAAAGTGGGAGCGGGATTCTGATCCTTGTAGGCGTCCCCGGCGAATAGTACACAATCCACTTTCTCTTTGATAGAGGTATCAACGATCTCGTCCAGCGACGCCAGGAAATCCAGGATGCGCAGCGGCAGGCCGCTGGCCGGATCCCTGCGTCCGTAGTTGGCGATATCGATATGGGCATCTGCGAAATGGAGGATTCTGGGCATAAGGATCCTATATCAAGAGGAACTAAGTCCTTTTGAAGGACTCAGTTCCTTAATTAGCACTACTCGTCAAAATTAAATGTATTGATCATTTCAATCGCCGCCCCGAAATTCGGGTTGAGCCACACTGCGTTGTACAGATCCTGTCGTGCCAGTTCTTTATTACCCAGGGCGTAGTGTGCCAGGCCCCGCCAATAGAAGCTCTCCTCCAGGGTGTCCTCATCGATTGTACCGAAGGTGAAGTCCGCGAAGTTTATCACGTCTTGATAGCGGCCGCTATAGTAGTAAGCCCAGTATGGCCAGGTCTGGTACCAGGTGATCCGGTAGGGCCGGACAGCATCGTCATCGACCATTTCGGCATAGATCTGGTATGCGGTGTCGAAGGCCTCACCGGCATCCAGGTAATGCTCCAATTTCACCAGGCTGGTACCCTTGTTGAACCAGGCGAAAAACAGGTCTACCCCGGCGAGAGTCTGGATCTCTTGCTCAGCGATCTCCAGGGCATGCTGGTAGGACCAGGCTGGATTCCCATAAGGACCCAGGATCTCGTAAAGCTTCTCTTGTTCGGCAGGAGGATAGATCACCATGAAGAGATAATCGAAGGACCGCCAACCTTCCAGGTAGGTCTCATAATTCAGCTTCTTGTTCTTAAAATCTTCCAGCGGTTCATCCTTAAGCCAGTTTGAGTCCTGGACGATGAACACACCTTCAGCGTCGTCGTACCCGGTTGTGAATTGATAATGTCCCAACCAGGCATAATTTTTCAAGTAATCCACTTCGTAGTAACCCTTTTCTACCAGCACAGGATAGCCGTTGGCGATCAGCTCCTTGAGGATCTCAAGATCCCCCCCATACCGGACAACAATATAGTAGTCGGTGTAGCTGGCAACGAAATCGACCATCTCGGAGGGCAGGATATTCTTGTCCAGCCGACCTTGCTGGATGAAATCCAGCTTGGGGTCGTTGATACCCGGTTTGACGACAGCGGCGATATCATCCCGGTTCCCCGACCAGCCCCAATAGTTCAGAGCCATAGCCAGGTTGGACGGCCCGCAGTAGTTCCAGCGTTCCCTTTGATCGACGTAGACCACCCCATCCAGTATGGCCCGCTCGGGCAGGGGGGTAGCCGTCAGAAGAAGGGATTCATCAGTAGCTTCAGTGGTTGGGCTGTTCAGGGTAGGTTCGTTTGTAGATGGCACAACAACCACGACCGGTGTTGCCAGGGGAGTTTCGCCCACCGGGACAAAAACAGCTTCATCAGGGGGATTGAGGGCATAGGTCAGGCGCGTTTTCAGCTCATCGATCCGCCAGGACAGCCGGCTTTTCACAAAGGGAATTTGGTAGATCAAGGCTGCCAGTGCGATCAGGAGGGGGATCAGGAGCAAATAACGGGTCCTGGAAGGTTTTTTCATGATGTGGAGATTATAACATTATGGAGGGTGAAGGAGGTGCCCCGATTAAAATCGCTCTGGCTGGCAGAGCCGAATCATTCCCCTTCTCCGGATTTGCTCAAACGCCCGGGGATAGGCGTTTTTTAATACCTCACCGAGGACGGTTCGGTGAGCAAAGGACGAGATTGCTTCGGATGCTCTGCGTAATCCCGAGAGGGTAGGTGCCTAAACTGTCATTGCGAGACGGGAGCGCAGCGATCAACGAAGCAATCTGAAGCAAATTTAAACTGCTATTTAAAAAGATCAACAGATCAATTAACGAGCAGGATTTTTCCTTTGCTCATTATTTGTTTTTATATAAGACGATTCCAGATGGATATCCTTCAGATTGCTTTGGATGCTCTGCATCCTCGCAATGACAGATTGGTGATAGGAAAAAGTCCTCACAGAGGGTGTTCGATTTCGCCCCTCTCAGGACTCATTCCTTGTTAAACGGATCCTCAGGTTTATGGTCCAGCACCTGGCGGGCCTGGGGGCCGTCCTTGGCGGGGCCGATGATGCCCTCAGCAGCCATGGTATCGATTATTCGGGCTGCCCTGGTATATCCGATCCTCAGCCGGCGCTGAAGCATGGAAATCGAAGCTCTGTCCTCAGCCCTCACAATTTTTACCGCATCGTCCCAGAGTGGATCGAATTCGGTTTCCTCTGCCATATCCTCCCACATCTCTTTCTGTTTGAGGGGGATGGACGGCATTTTGGCGTCCGGCTCTCCTGATGCGCTGGTGCCGCCGATAGGCCCTTTGATCTGGGCGCCCAGGAAGCGCCAGTATTTCACCAGTTTATCTATTTCGGTATCGGAAACATAAACACCTTGCAAGCGGACAGGCGCTGCGGCGTCCGGGGATTGGAAGAGCATATCACCCCTACCCAGCAGGGTCTCTGCCCCGGGTTGGTCGAGGATGACGCGGCTGTCAACGCCGGAGGCGGTGGCAAAGGCAATCCGGGCCGGGAAATTGGCTTTGATAAGGCCGGTCACCACATTGGTGGAGGGGCGCTGGGTGGAAATGATCAAGTGGATGCCTGTGGCCCGCGCCAGCTGGGCCAGCCGCGTGATTGCTTTTTCGGTTTCGGCCGGAGCCAGCATCATCAGGTCAGCCAGCTCGTCAATGATCACCACCAGGTAAGGTAGTTTTACTCCGCCACCCCTGACTGTTTTCTTGTTGAAATCGATGATATGGCGGGCACCGGCTTCAGAGAACTTTTGATAGCGCTGGTCCATTTCACGCGAGACCCACTGCAGCACGCCCACTACTCTTTCCAGGTCTACAACAACAGGTGCCAGCAAATGGGGAATGCCGTCGTAACCGGAGAGTTCCACCCTTTTTGGATCGACCATGATCATGCGCAGGTCATCAGGGGTATTGTGGAGCAGGAAGCAGGAAATCAAGGAATTGACGCAGACGCTTTTCCCGGAACCGGTCGTTCCGGCAATCAGCAAATGCGGCATATCGGCCAGATCTGCGGCTATTGCCACCCCGGAAACGTCCTGTCCAAGGGCAAAACGCAGCGAGCTTTTATTTCTCTTAAAATGGGGGCTTTGAATGGCATCCCGCAGGGCTACCAGGGAGATCTCTTCATTGGGCACTTCCATACCAACAAAACCCTTGCCGGGAACAGGCGCTTCCATGCGGATGCTTCTGGCAGCCAGGGCCAGGGCCAGGTCATCTGCCAGGCTGGTGATCTTGCTGACGCGGACGCGGCGTTTTTGGCCCCGGACTTCGACGAAATCCGGTTCGACGCCAAATTGAGTGATGGTAGGACCGCGGTTGATCTCCACCACGTGCCCGGGAGAGCCAAAGGAATCGAGGGTCTCTTCGATGATCGAGGCCCGGTGCAGGTCAAACTCCTCGTTGGGTTCGATATCAATACCAATATTCAGGATATCCGGTACATGGGGCAGGACCCAGTTCAGATCCGGGATCGGATCATGGAACATGGAGGGTGTATCGCTTTTTCCTATAGTAATTTTCGGAGGCGGTGGTGTCTTAAGGTCCGGGACAGTGATCCGCTGCGGGGGGGTTTGTATGATCGGGGCTGGTTTTTCCCGCCCCGGGAATAATTTCAGATAGAGATTCTTGACTGCTTTCAGGGCTCCTGGCACCCATTGAAAAAGCTCCAGGATCGGGATGTTCAGCGCCAGCGACAGGCTGAGCAGGATCAAGGCAAAAAGGGCGATGGCTGTGCCGGCTATGCCAAAGGTAGACTGTAGAGGTGCCAGGATGTAGACACCAATAAATCCACCGCCAATCTCGTTGGCCGCTATGTCCTTGGAGGCTTGAAAATTCAGCGGGAAAGTGAAAAACTGCATTGTGGTCAGTCCCGCCAGGAACAACAAACTGATACCAGCGGTTTGTTCGGGCGCGAATTTTGGCACCCCCTCAACGTTTCGCAGCAGGATCAGAACGCCGCCTCCCAGAAGCAGGATGGGCAGGAAATAGGATCCCCAGCCAAACCCCTTGCGGATCAGGGTGTATAGATCAGCAATCAATTGAGTGCTGCGGCTGGAGAATAAAATGATACCGGATAATAAACCCAATGTGGTCATCATCAACCCGGTCAGGTTCAGGTTGCGTTCCGGGGAGGGATTCGCCGCTGTTTTGGGCTTGGTTTTTGGTTTTGATTTCGATTTGGGCTTGCTTTTTTTGCGTGCCTGGGCCATATTATTGCCTTCCTGCAGTGCTTTTGGAATTATAGCATGATTGTTTTACTTGCAGTCAGGGTGATGGTGATCTGAAATAGAAAACCTAATGCTTCTGACTGCAAGGATAGGGATGATAAGACCGGTAAAACAATGACCGGGAAAAAGAGACCGGATTACATTCATTCCGCCCCGTCTCTTCACCACGGTCTCTCCCTCTCCCGTCTCATTAATCCAGTCTCTTCACTCCTGATGCGGTAAAATAAACCCAGAGATTACTTAAAGGTGAGGAAAAATTGTTCGAAATCGTATTTTTAGGCACATCGGCTTCTGCTCCTTCAGTACACCGGGGATTAACTTCCCAGGTTGTTCTGCGGGGTGAACACCGCTTTTTGATCGATGCCGGGGAAGGCACCCAGCGCCAGATCCTGAAGTCCGGGTTGGGTTTTAAGCGCCTGGACCGTATTCTGATCACTCACGGCCACCTGGATCATATCCTTGGTTTGGGCGGGTTGATATCTACCTTTGTGCGCTGGGAAGCGATGGACAAGATCCTGATCGCTGCCGGAAAATCCGCCCTGGGACGCATAAAAGACTTGATCTTTGGTGTGGTATTAAAGGGCAATTATCCACCGGTGGAGATCATTCTTCAGCCTCTGGAAACAGGCCTTCTTTTTGATGAAGGTGATTTTACCGTCAGTACTTTCCCGGTATATCACCGCACCCCGGATTGTTTTGGTTTTCTGTTCCAGGAAAGATCCCGGCGGCCGTTTTTAGCCGAAAAAGCCGATGTCTTGAAAATCCCGCCTGGACCCTGGCGAGGAGAATTGGTCAGCGGGAAGGAAGTGACCCTGCCTGACGGGCGGGTGATCAATCCCGAGATGGTATTAGGAGAGGAGCAGCCGGGTACCAAACTGGTCCATGTGGGCGATTCTGGCAGAACGGATAACCTCCTGGAAGTTGCCAGGGATGCTGATGCCCTGGTGATCGAGGCCACATATCTTGAAACAGAAAAAGATCTAGCGGAGCAGTTTGGCCACCTGACAGCCAAACAGGCCGGGGAGTTGGCCCGCGAAGCCGGGGTAGGGACCTTGATCCTGACCCATATTTCACGCCGCTATCGGGCCGATCAGGTTTTAGAAGAGGCCCGGAGTGTATTTCAGAATGTTTATGTGGCCAGGGATTTTGACCGCTTTCAGATCAAACGGGGAGAAGTTGAGAAGGTGAATATTAAGTCGTAAGTTGTAAATTGTAAATAGAACAGGTGATTCGTAAAATCCAGGGTTTGTGGATTAATGAATCACCTGTTTTTATTTTATGCTGATTGATTCCACCAATGTACGGAATGTCTCCAGGTTGGCCTGGTCCACACGGCGGTAGTCATCCTTCCAATTCTCCGGGTCCGTGATCTCAACCAGGTTGGGGAAGCCAGTGATCCGCAGCCAATTCAGATCTTCATCAAAGGCCATGATCTCACGCATATAACCCCGTTCAGTCTGGGCGGTATCCGATAAAGTGGCGATATACTCCAGTCCCTGGAAATCTCCCAGTGAAACCTCTCTGACCCGGATGGTCAGCGAGCGGGCCGTGGTGATAGATTCGCCGTCTTCCAGCTCCAGCAGCCCAAGATAAGTGTCAATCCAGCCGCTGTTGATAAAATCATCCCAGGTTCGGCCCTGGATATTCTCGAAATATTGAATGGTGATGTAATAGGAATTTGGGACCGTATTGACCTGGTCTTCCCTGCTGGTGCCGTAGGGATATACAACATCTGATCCCACTTCCAGGCGTAAGGAGCCCTCTGATTCGTAAACATCCGGGCCGTACCAGGAAGATGGGTAGAGATAACGGAAACCGAGGCCTTCATTGGTATATTCAAGCCAATCGCCAAAGGAATTTTCTGTCGCTTCTGGGGTTGGAGTGGAATCAGGTTCTTTGAGTGTTGCTGAAGGGGCAAGAAGTACCTCGTCCTGGATTTCCGGTCCGGCTGCTGAACACGCGCTTAGAACCAGGGCGAAAAGTAAACCGGCAAGAAATATGAATTTGAGAGCGGAATATCTGGTACTTTGTCGATTACTCATAACTTTCTCCAAACTGATAAGCGATTACCGCAACAAGGTAAATCATACCTTATTACAGTAATTAATAAAAAGACACCCGCGGATGGTGTTCCAGGTCCATATCTCATTCGCCAGGAGGGTATATATAAATAAGGAAACGGTTTCCTTAGTCATTAGTTTGGGTTCAGCATCTAGCCGTATTTCTTAAAAGCAAAAGTCCCATACCAGATCAGGAAACCCACGTGCATCGCAACTGTGGCCCAACCCATGGCGTTAAAAATGCCTGACAACTGAGCCATGATCAGGAAAACAGAACTCGCCAGCCAGTACAGGAACAGGCTGCGTACGGTAGCAGTTTTTAGGTCCGTGCTTTTACTTTTGCGGGTATACCACAGCAGAGTGCAGAATGCCAGCAGAGCGGAGCCAAACATCCGGGCCAGGGATATGCCAAAGGGGCTGGGTTCTACCCCAAAGGTTCCAAACAGGGTGCCGGGAGCGATGAGGAATCCCAGGGCAAAGATCAGCTCCACGACGAAGGTGACGGTGAACATGGTTTGCATAAATAACTCCTTTAAATGAATGGTTAACAGGGCCTTCCGAAAAAGGGATATATTGAAAATTAATTATGCCTCAGGGTACGACAACAAAAAAAGAGGTGCGCAATAATGTAGACAATGATCCAATTTCCCCCTGGAATGATGAAGATATGACCTCAATATCTTCATCATAGCATAGATGTCAAGATGCTGGGTTTCCTGTGAAAATCCCCTCCAGCTCTCCCCGAAACAGTCTTTTGCCATCTAGAAATTACAGCCCGTTGGTAGGGGAGGTTCTTCCTCGATACCTGGAGCAAAGTCTGGTGGTAAATCCACTATGGTAAACTCTGTTTCGGCAGTTCCTTTCATGCTCGAACCACCGTATCCAGCCTGATTCATATGAGCCCGGATGATCACAACTGTATCCGGGTCAACATCAACCGGACCTCCGGAACGAGTAAATGGTTGGTCGTTGACATGGCTGTGAAGCAGGATCCTGCGATAGATCAAATTTCCATTCTCATCCAGGACCTCCCACCAATCTGCATACTGCTCGCAGCCTGTATCTGGACTGGAGATGGCCACATTAAATTGATATTGATTTGGGCTGCCAGTAACATTCACGGAGATGATATTTGCCAGGATTTCTTTTTCTGCCGTCATCATTTCCTCCTCACCTTTATCCTCCGCTGTCACTGTCTCCGTTTGTTCCATTTCCCCATCTTCATCCTCAGCTGCTGGCGAAGGCGACTCGAGAGGGATTATTGCGGCTGGAATTTCAGTCGTGGGGATAGGTTCACCCTGACCTGAGCAGCCAACCAGGAACAGCATGGCAATCAAGGGGAATACGAGACTTAATGATTTGTTCTTAACCATTGTTGTGATCCCTGCCCGATAACATTATCTATATAATCTTCTAAGATTTGGGGTTATGGTTAAGACTGAAAGTTCTGGCAGTTTCTTACTTTTCCCTCATCCCTAAAGCGGGTGGATCCTCCCAATCGATCGGTCCTTCCTCAAATCTGTATTTCAGGCGCGGCAGCACGATCCCACCCCAGGCCCTGGTGAAGTAGTCAAATGCCTGGTCCCATTCACCGCCTTCTCCCCAGCCATCATGGACCAGGCTGATCAGGGTCTCTTCAGGAGTGTTTTCCTCAAAATACACCACCACATGAGTCATCTCGCCCCGCACTTTGCTTAAATTCGGGGGAGCATTCCAGGTGAAAGATAACATTTTCTCCGGCTGGACCGCCAGGACGATCATTCCCTCCCCGCCCTGATTCCCGGGAGGAGCATCCAGATTGAAATACATCTCGTAAGCGCCGCCGGGTTTGAGTTCGATCCTGCATTTTGGTGCAAAAAAAGTCCTGGCGCCTTCTTCTGTGGTCCAGGCACCCCAGACCGCGTTCAGGGGAGCGGGAATTTTAATCTCGAACTTGATCCGTTTTTCCATATTTTAACCTTTTTGATAAGTGGGTGGTTTCAGTATAGCATAGTGTAGGATAGTGATCAGTAATCGGTATTCAGTGACATGTAGGTGGTTATTTGCTTGAATTGTAGGTGAATTTAATGTACGATAAATGGGGGGTTTTACTAAGAGACGGTATAGAATTTGAATCGAATTTCGTGAAAATTTCCCTGGGATCCTTTATTTTTGGCCAATATTGAAATTAAGATATAATCATTAAACTCCAATAATAAGTGGACTTTGCATAATTGCAATTAATCCCAGATTGCATATAATTAGTTTGTTCTTTATTATTAGGTCATACCTGAAAGGTGCTTATGCCTGGAGGGAAATCTAAAATAGGAGGTAAATACCATGTTTTTCGCCCCGAAAGAAAAAGGCCAAGGTCTCGTTGAGTACGCTCTAATTCTTGTTTTAGTTGCAGTTGTAGTAATTGTTATTCTTTCTCTGCTCGGCCCGGCCATCGGCAATATTTTCAGTAATCTCATAGAGAACATCTAAATGAACCAAAATGGTTCGAGGTGAGTGACCGCCTATTCAGTCATAATCACAAAACCCTGCCAATCCGGTAGGGTTTCGTTTTGTGTGGGCGCGAATGGACTCGAACCATCGACCTCACGGATGTGAACCGTGCGCTCTAACCAACTGAGCTACGCGCCCTTATGCAGGCAAAATTATAGCACCCCGCCAATTCTTTGAAAAGACCTTGGTCGTTGAGGAAACAGTTTCCTAATTAAATACCTAGGGGGTTTTATCAAGCAGGGCCATCATCTCAGCTAAAAGATCCTGGTTGGCATCAGGGTCCTCGCCCAGGTCTGTTAAACACAGGGCGGCGTAATCCTGGAAGAAGGTCCGGCTGGTGGATTTGATCGCTGAGGAAACCGCGGAAAGCTGCTGCATGATCTCCCGGCAGTCGCGTTCTTCATCGAGCATGGACTGCAGGCCCCGGATCTGACCTTCGATCCGCTTCAGGCGTTTGATCAGCTGTTCTTTGGTTTCCTGGTTCTCAATTTTCATGTTTTGATCCAGCACACGGCTGGGGTTAACATCCTCCCGCTCAAGTGAAGCGGGGGGCAGGTGCGCTTGAAACAGAGGAACTCCTTCCTCCGGAGGAAGCGCCGATCACTGCTCCAGCAGTGATCTTCTTTTGGGTCTCTTTTTCACCGCAGTGGGGACAAACCGGTACCTGATCCGCTTCCGAAAAGCGCATCAGTTTGTCAAAGATTTCCCCGCAGCTTGGGCATTGGTATTCGTAAATGGGCATTATTTATACCTCGTTCCTATATACTCCCCCCCACTATACCACAAAAATGAGGGACGAAGTCCTATTAAAGGACTCCGTCCCTCTAATATCACGATTTCCTTACAGGATCACGCATCCAAATTCTTAGCGACCAAGAAGATGTTTATCAAAGAAATCCACCAAGGATTTCTTATAAAGTTCTGGCTGGAAATCCTGAAAATTAACATGTCCGGCTTCCTCGATCCAGACCAACTCCTTGGGCTCCGCGGCTGCGGCAAAAAGCTGTCTGCCGACCTCAGGCCCGATCTTGTCATCCATTCCGCCGTGAATGATCAGGATCGGCACCGGACTGATATCAGCAATCACTGATTCTGTATCTAGAGCTTCAGCCTTAAAATCTGCTGCTCCTTCGGCCCAGAAGACGATGAATTTAGCTAGCAGAGGAATCAAGGCAGGTGGAATATCGGTTTCGAACTCGATGAACTTTTCAACCACTTGCTGGGTGAGGGCAAAGGCGCTGCCGGTTGCAACAGCTGCCACGCCCCGATCCCCTGCGGCGTAGATGATGCTTGTCCCACCCCCCATGGATTCTCCAAATAACCCGATCCGGGTGTGGTCTAGGTCATCCCGGTTGATCAAATAAATATGCCAGGCCCTGAGGTCGCGTTGTTCATAATGTCCAAAACTGATCAATTCGCCATCACATTCATCATGGGCTCGGAAGCTGCCTAATAATACCGAGTACCCTGCCTGATTTAAAAGCTGGGCTTCGTAAAGGCCATCCTGCCGACCGCCCGGAGAGCCGTGCTGGATCATGATCGTGGCGCCGTTATCCCCGGGTATGAACCAGCCGTACAGGGCCAGTCCATCCTCCGTAGTTGTACCGACTACCTCAAAATCCATCCCGTAGTCGGCAGGGGTTTCCTCCATTTCCGGCCTTTCTGCCAGGGGATGCCGCACAATGTCCAGCGCGATGCCGCGAGTCATCACTGCCAAGACAATGAAAATGACTGCAATTAGAACGAGAATAACAATCAGGGTAATTTTTAAACCTTTACTCATTTTTCCTCCAGATTTGATCTATTTGAATGAGAAGCAAATAGATCCGGTAAATCCCCGGGAGGGTGTTGGAGGGCTTTGAATGGCATGTTGAACGATAATGGAGGGTGGTTGGTAAGCCAGCGGTACATATTTTGTCAGTGATGCTGGCCGTTTGGTACCAGGATGCGTGATCCTGAGTTATATCTATTTCGTAATAAGAACTGGAATCCTAAACTTCTTATTAGCGAGGATCACACATCCAATTTCTTAGCGAGTATAGGTTCCCATCAGCTCGGTCTGGCCCAGGATATGGCCTTCCATGGCAGCTTCCAGGGTGGTTTTGGCTGTGCCGGCCGGTAGGTCCAGCGTGGTATCCAGGGCATACAGCTTAAAGAAGTAGCGGTGAGTGCCTCCCGGAGGGCATGGTCCCCCGTAACCGATTCGATTCCAGCTGTTATTGCCTTCTGTTCCGGCTGTGGAACCCTGTGCTAATCCTTCCAGATCAGGCGGCATATCAAACAGCAGCCAGTGGTCCCAGGTGCCGACCGGCGCGTCAGGGTCATCCATGATCAGAACCAGGCTGGCCGCTCCCTCAGGGACGCCGGCCCAGGCCAGTTCTGGTGACAGGTCATCGCCATCACAGCTGAACTGGAGCGGGATGGCTTCTTCCTGAGCAAATGCCGGGCTGGTCAGGGTCATTTTATCCATGGCAGTCTCCTCTTCTTCTGTGACAGCCTCATCTTCTTTTGGTTTTTCAGTGGGAGGCAAGGGAGTATCAGTGGGGATCACCTCTTCCACGGCTTCTTCTTCCATCACGGGAACAGGTTCTTGTGCAGGTTCGGGGGCGGGTGCGCAGCCAGCAGCAATCAGGGCCAGACAGCAGGTCAGGATCAAAATAGATAGCTGTTTTGACATCCAATCCTCCTTTGGTTTATTTCATTATATATGAAATCTTATTCAGGCTGGAAAATACAGGGATGGATCAGTCTTTTTGAAGCAGGACCCTCGCTGGTGCGCCATCTGACCCTTTGATCTTGAGTGGCAGGCAGTACAGGGTATATTCTCCTGGGACGATCTCAGATAAATTCAAGCCTTCAATGATCAAGGTTCCTGCCTTCAGCAGGATCTGGTGAGTGGGCGCCGGATCAGCAAATGGAGCGACAGACAGATAATCTACGCCAACAACCTCCACTCCCTGGTTTACCAGGTATTCTGCGGCATCTGCTTCGATGGCGATGAAATCTTCCTTGAATTCTTTCAAGCCTTCAGCCCATATTTGAGAATTGGCTGTTTTGATCAGCAGGCGTTTCGTTCCCTCCGGGATGGTAATGGATTGCAGATCCATGGCAGTGATCTGCCCTTCAACCGGGACTTCTACGACCAGGGCTGGCCCGACCAGCAGATCCAGGGACAGGTTTTCCACGGTCTCTCCGTTGCCCAGGAAATGGTCGGGCGCATCTACATGGGTGCCAATATGGACACAGGCGGAGAGATGGGTCACATTGGCTTCTTCCCCATTATCGATTTGACTGATCTTTTTAAGTTCGATCTTCGGATCACCCGGCCAGACGGGCAGATCTTCCGCGATTGTTAGCGAGATATCATACAGCTTCATGCGATTTCCTTTTTTTCCAGGGGCCGAAGATATTCTATACGTTTCGAAAAATGGCTGGGCAGCAAGTTAAAGACATGCGGTACAGTATTAAGCGAGCAAGTTCTGTTAGTGGCCAGATAATCAAGCCAGAATATATTTGTGGGAATGGGCAGGTTTAGATAATCCGCAAAAACAGTCCCAAAGCGGATCAGGGGAGTAGTGAATGATACCGGATAACGCTGCAGTCCCATAACGTCCAGCATAGTGATGATGATATCCCTGAAGCTCAGCTGTTCCGGTCCCCCTATTTCGAATAGCTCCCTTTTGGTTTTGGGGTTATCCAGGGACCAGGTCAGGATATTGGCCAGGTCTTCGATCCACAACGGCTGCAGCAGGGTATCGCCCTGGTCTGGAAGGGGAAAGATCAAGGGAATGAAACGGATCATTTGGGCCAGGGCGGTGGAAAATCGGTCATTGGGTCCGTAAACGATCCCGGTGCGCAAGATCGTGTAATCCAAATCGCTTTTTTGGATGTGGTCCTCGGCGATGGCTTTGGCTGTCATCAGTGGATAGGCCGAAGCCCGGTCCGCGCCCAGATGGCTGAGATAAAAGAAACGATCCACCCTTGCTTCCTGGGCAGCTTCTACCAGGTTTTTAGTGCCCTGGATGTCGATTTCCAGCAAATTTCCCCTGGCGCCCAGGGCTTCCTGGCTGGCCAGGTGATATACGATATCCACATCCACCAGGGCAGCCCGCAGCCCCCTGGGATCATTCAAGCTTGAGACCGCCGCTTCCACAGGGATGCCTTTAGGTAGATCGGGGGATTTTCTAGTGGGTTGGATCAGGACCCGGATCTCGTAATCGGTTTCAAAGAAATGGCGGGTGAGGGCTTTGCCGATAAAGCCGGTGGCGCCGGTAAGCAGGATTTTCTTCATCTCCCGCATTATAGCATCCTCTGAAATAAACCGGAATTCACCCTTGAATTCAAGGCTTGCTGGCATAAACCTTGCATCCTAGTAGATACCTGAAAAATCAGAAAGAGATAAACCTTATGGATAAAGTTGGTTTTCACTATCGTTCCGACAGCGAACATTACTCCGGCAAGGACCTGGGACAATGGCTGCCGCGTCTAAAGCAGCTGGATGCCTCCTGGATCGTTTTAAATGCGCCTGTTACCAGGGCCATCCCCGAGGAATTCATCGCCACCTTGAAAATGGAAGCCATTGAACCGGTTTTACATTTTCAGATCACTCCCCAAGACCTGCCGGCTGTGGATGAGATGCTGCTGCTGTTTGAAAATTACAAACGCTGGGGTGTGAAATACGTCATCCTGTTTGACAAAGCCAATATGCAGGAAAGTTGGGGTTCAGAAGCCTGGTCCCAGTCGGATCTTACCGAACGGTTTCTGGATGGATTTCTGCCTTTGGCGGAAGCCGCTGTGGCTGTGGGTTTGGTGCCGGTTTTTGGCCCCCTGGAACCGGGCGGAGATTATTGGGATACGAATTTCCTGCGCGGCGCCCTGGACGGGATCAAACGCCGGGCCTCGGAACCGCTGCTCTCCCGCCTGATCCTCTCTGCCTATACCCGGATCAACAGTAAACCCCTTTCCTGGGGTGCTGGCGGACCGCAGAGCTGGCCTGAGACCCAGCCTTATTACACCCCGGAAAATTCCCAGGACCAGATGGGATTCCGGATCGCCGAATGGTATTTGACCCTTTCCGAAACGGTCCTGGAAAAACGGCTGCCGATATTGCTGCTTGGTGTGCAGGGACCTGCGCCAGAAGGGGAAGATTTGAACCAGTACCTGATCAATGGAGCCCGCCTGATCGCCCGCCAGGAAATTGAGGGAATTAAACCGCTTCCGGAAGAGGTAATTGGGGGCGCTTTTCAAACGTTAACAGGAATTGATGAATCCAGTTGGTTCAGCCTGGAAGGTTCACCAAAACCAGTCGTGATCGCCTTCACCAAAGAAGATGAAAAACAGCCCCAGGCCAAAGCGGTAGGTGATTTCCGGATCGCTCATTATTTGCTGCTGCCCAGCTTTGAGTGGGGGGTAGCGGATTGGCATTTGAATATTACCCGGCCCTTTATCAAGCGCCACCGTCCTACAGTGGGATTCTCGCTGGAAGAGGCCTACCAGGCCCAGGAGGTGACAGTGGTGGGTGGGAAAGAGCACTTTTCAGAATCTGATCTCACTAAACTGCGCAACCAGGGAGTTGTGGTTCGGCGAGTTGAGGGAGATGGTACAAAAATTGCATCATTATTGGCTGCAATCTAAGTAACAACCTGATCAACAATTGCCCCGTGAATGGGTTTAAAGCAAGGAGAGGCCACTATGTTTAACGATAATCTTTTAGATCAAAGACTAAGAGACTGGGGAGAAAACCCCCCTTATATGCCTGTCATCAAGGTGATGGGACTGGGTGGAGGCGGCAGCAATGCTGTTGACCGTATGATCCATTTTGGGTTAACCGGGGTCGATTTTATCATTGCTAATACTGACCGCCAGGCCATGGCATTCAGTCATGCTCCCGTTAAACTTCAGCTTGGCCCGGAACTGACCCGCGGCCTGGGCGCCGGCGGAGATCCCAGTGTGGGAGAAGCCGCAGCCCTGGAAAGCAAAGGCGATATCGCCATGGCGCTGGAAGGCGCCGATATGGTCTTCCTGACTGCCGGTATGGGCGGCGGCACCGGAACAGGATCCGTGCCCGTGGCAGCCCAGGTTGCTCAGGAAATGGGTATCATTACTATCGCCGTGGTCACCAAACCATTTGGTTTTGAGGTAGGTGGACGCCAGAAGAACGCTGCCGAAGGTCTCTCGAAACTGCAGCCCCATGTCAACACCCTGATCACCATACCCAACGAACGCCTGCTGCAAACTGTGTCTGAAAAGGCAACCTTGTCGGAAGCATTCCATCTGGCTGATGATGTTTTACGCCAGGCGGTTCAGAGCATCACTGAGCTGATCACCCAGCCCGGTGTGATCAACGTTGATTTTGCTCATATTGAGCGAGTTATGAAGCTGGGCGGCGGAGCCCTGATGAGTATCGGCCAGGCATCCGGACAGGATAAAGCCCTTAACGCTGTCAAACAAGCCCTCTATCACCCGCTGCTGGAAGATATTTCCCTTTCCAACGCCTCGGGATTGATCGTGAACTTCACATCCGGTGCAGATCTGACCCTGATGGATATAAGCCATGCCTTGAATTATCTGCAGGAGCAGATTCCCCCTGATGCCGAGCTGATCTTTGGCACCACCCAGAACAGCCACTCACAGGGCCAGGTGCAGGTCAATTTGATCGTCACCGGTTTGGGCGCCACAACCTTTGAGGATGTGTTCTCTAGCTTCACCCGACAGGACCGGGAGATTCCCGCTCCTATCCAGCGCAAAGTGGTTAAAAAGGAAGCGGAAGGGGAAGAGGAATTGGCCGAGCGATTTGATATGGGCCGCGATCCCCTGGATGTGCCGGCCTTTATGCGCCGACGGGCTTATGCCGATATTTCATTCGGAGAATAAGCCGCAAAGGAGCAAAAGCTGTGAAAGCGAAAATGATAGATCATATCTCTCAGGAAGTTTATAAGAAACACCCGGATCTGAAGGGAGTTAAGCCCCAGATCACTCCCCGTAAAGGGGACACCTCCTCGGATACATTATTGATTTACTCCAAATCTGTCTCGGGACCGGGCGGGAAGAAGATCAACCGCATTGTACGGGCTGTAGCGGACGAAAATGGGAAGATCAAAAAGATCTCCACCTCAAAATAAACGGAGAAAGATCATGAAAGCAATTCTGCAACGCATTGAATACAACTGGTGGAATTTCCACATTAAGGTTTTGGATGAATCTCAATGGATCCGCGAAGTCCTGCCCAAAGTCCAGGCGATCTGGGAAATGCGGGATGAAGCCACGCCTTACCTGGTCTTATCGATTCTGGGGTTCCCGCTGGGCGTGCTGCTGGGTATTTTGTCAGTGTATATAAATTAAACTGATCTTAAAAAGAACATAATCGGGTTGAAGCTCCTTTGATGGGGGGAGAATCAACCCGATTTGTATTTAATGGAAAACGTTTTAATCAAGTTTATTCCATGTGAGGAATGAATAAATTATCTACTTCCTCAGCGAATCCAGAATTGGCCCCAGGGTGCTGCTGTAGTCTTCAAGTGCTTTTTTTCCTGCCGGGGTGATGCTGGCGATGGTTTTTGGTATCCGTTCGATGAATTTCTTTTCAATCTTGATGTAGCCGGCTTCTTCCAGCTTGGTCAGGTTGGCAGACAGGTTACCGCGGGTGAGATCTGCTGTTCGGGAGATGAATGTGAAATCAGCCTCTTCCACGCTCATCAGCACCAGCATGATCTTCAGGCGAGTGGGGGAATGGACGACTCGATCCAGCCCTGAGATCTCCCGGGGGTCGAGCGGATGGTCTTCTTTCATGAAAGGCCGTCCTCTTCTTCGGGTTCGAGGGGATATTTCTGGAGGAATTTCACAAAAAGGTAAAGTCCGAGCGCCATCAGCACCGCTCCGACCAGGATCACGATTGTGGGTGTGAGTACATTCAAACCAAACCCGACGATAAAGAACACCGGAATGAAGATGGCATAAACGGTGACCCGGTTAAATCCCTTATTAAGCGCGAAGAGCAGGGACAGACCAAGTAAAGCTACGACTACCGGAACCCTGAATCCCTGGTTCCCCAGAAAAGTGACCAGCAGAGTACCGATCAGGATCACAGTGCCAGCGCCGATCAGGATAGGGCGGGGGATGGCAGCCGCTTGATTAAATTTGGCATAGCCGAAGCGTGGGATCACAAACCTCTTCTTAAGGGGCGCGATTAAAATTATTGGCATCCAACCCGCAAAAGAAAAGATCGTTAAACTGGTCAGCAGATAGATTCCGGCGGATACCAGGCCCCAGCCGACAAAGAAGTCCAGCAGGCCGTCATTATGGAATGTGCGGGCATATTGCTTTCTTAACTGTTTGGTTTGTTCTGATAATTTTTCATTCATTTCAGCTCCAATTTACTAAGTTAGACATGTTTATAATCTAAACATGATAACATAATAAACTAGGCGGGAGCCTTTGTCAAGAGGGAATTTTCGATCAAATCTAACAAGCTTTGCCGATTTGTTATCCCTCACAGTGAGGGTTTCCCCTTCATCTGGTGGTATGATTCAAAGCAGAGAGCGAAGAGTTAACAAACTGGCAGAAAAATGGTTTTCAGCCGGGTTTTTAGCTTGAAAATTGCATGATATGAAATCAAAACTGCTGCTGCTGATCTTTTTCGTGTGTTTCAGCCTGTTCCTGTTCCTGGGGATCAGGGCCAGTCAGGTTGTCTTTGATGAAGACCAACCTTATACGAGAGATCTTCAAACTACCAACGCTCCGATTTTGATCCAGGAACAGGCGGCTGACCCTGCTCCCCTGGACCCCTTCACCCTCATTATCCTGATCGATGACCTGGAAACACTCAGCCCCCTGCTGGAGGGAGTTTGGCTGCACCGCTCAACTGACGGTGGGGCAGGAGCGATGTTCTTCCCGATCTTCCCCTCCCAGGCTGATGACGGCCTGGAGCGGGACTTGAACCTGCGAGGCGCGTTCTGGCTTGAAGATGGCAGCCAGCCCTCCCAGCAGTTCTTGACCATTCTATCCGACAGGAATTTGTCCTGGCATCAGACTTTGCTGCTGGACCACTCTGTTTTGAACGAGATAGGCTTGATCCTGGCGGAGATTGATCCGGAGTATCAATCCCTGAACTCGGTCGGCCTGTCCGGATTGTCATATAGTGTGGAAAATCGGCTGATCGTGCAGTCCAACCAGGCTCTCTTTATCCACGATTTGTGCCAGGTACTTCCCTTCCCGGCTCATAATGAACTCCTGCAGCGCTTCCTGGAAGGATTTTCTGGACATGTGCAGCTCAACGGCACCACCCCGTTAGACTTTACCCGACCCTGGCAGGCAGCGTCTTATTGCCTCTTCCCAACCATGAACCTGCCAGCGGAATAAAATATTATGAAATCAACTGCTAAAGCTGCTGCGCATCCAAATATCGCCTTCATTAAATACTGGGGCAACAAGGACCATGATCTGCGAATTCCTGCCAACGGATCCCTGTCGATGAACCTGGAGGGCCTTGAAACCCAGACCACGGTCAGTTTTGATACCTCTCTGGATCAGGACCAACTAATTCTCAACGGCGAACCAGGCGGAGAAGAGGCTCTGGACCGTGTCAGTTCCCTGCTGGACCGGGTTCGCGAGTTAGCGGAGATCGAAACCAGGGCCCAGGTTTTGAGCGAGAATAATTTCCCAACCGGAACAGGGATCGCTTCCTCTGCCTCGGCGTTTGCGGCACTAACCCTGTCAGCGGTCACCGCCCTGGGTTTATGCCTTACTGAAAAAGAACTATCCCAGCTGGCCCGCACCGGGTCTGGATCTGCCAGCCGCTCTATACCGGGTGGGTTTGTAGAATGGCAGGCCGGAACTGACCACGATTCTTCCTTTGCGAAAACCATCGCACCCCCGGAGCACTGGGCTCTGGTGGATTTCATTGTCCTGGTCAGCCAGGAACATAAGAAGACCGGCTCCAGCCAGGGGCACCGGATTGCTGATACAAGTCCGTTCCAGGAAGTCCGGGTAGCGGACACTGAACGGCGTCTGGATATCTGCCGAAAGGCTGTGCTGGAAAAGGATTTCCAGACCTTTGCCGGGATCGTGGAGCTGGATTCCAATATGATGCACAGTGTGATGATGACCTCCGATCCGCCCCTGTATTACTGGCAGTCTGGCACTCTGGAGATCATGGCTGCGGTGCAAAGCTGGCGCTCGGAAGGTTTGCCGGTATGTTTTACAATTGATGCTGGTCCAAATTTACATTTGATCTGCCCGGCACAGGCATCCGAGGCCGTAAAAAGAAAATTAAGCGCCCTGGTAAATGTAAAATCGGTATTAACATGCACCCCGGGAGGGCCTGCCCGCCTTCTCGAACCAGAAATCACTGGTGTATAATTTGATACTTCAAAGGAAAAAACCATTACAGGTTTTGAATTAAAATTGGATATAACTATGATTGAAAATGTGCTTGATTTGATTGTAAATTTGCTTCAATTTATCGGTGTCCTGGCTTCGATGATCATCCTTCACGAGGTGGGTCACTTTGCCGCTTGCCGCCTGTTTGGCGTGGAAGTGGAGGAATTTGGAATTGGTTTCCCCCCCCGCATCAAAAAATTATTTACCTTGCGCGGTACCGAGTACACCTTGAACTGGATACCCCTGGGTGGTTTTGTCAAACCGCGCGGCGAATCCCAACCCGAGATGGAAGGTGGGCTGGCGGCCTCCAAGCCCCTGGTCCGGATTGGAGTATATATCGCTGGCCCGTTGATGAACCTGCTGGCCGCCGTGATTATCTACGCGGTGATTATCAGTCAGCTGGGTATGCCAGATGGCAGCGTGGTCCAGATCGGTGATATAGTCTCCAATTCGCCAGCTTCTGAAGCAGGTTTGATGGTGGGAGATACCATACTCAGCATTAATGGCGTAGACTCTGACAGCTATGATGCCTTAAGGGGTGAGATCTATGACAACCTCGGGCAAGAGATCACGATTTTAGTCGACCGGGAGGGCGAGACCTCCGAGGTCTCATTAGTACCCAGAGAGAACCCGCCTGAAAATGAGGGCGCAATCGGCATCTTAATGACCAGCCCGGTGCGGGAGATCAACTGGTTTCAGGCCTTACCCATAGCGACAACTGCCACAGGGCAGCACAGCCTGGCAGTGTTGAAGCTTCCAGGAGAGCTGATCCGTGGAACGGCTGGCCCCGCTGGACGCCCTGTTGGCTACAAGGGCATGTATGATATCTTTACCGGCGCAAAAGAAGGCGCACTGCTGCCAAGCACGCCAGCCTATATCAATGTGCTGCTATTTCTGGTCTCGATCACGGTTTCCCTGGGTGTGTTGAATTTACTGCCCATTCCAGCGCTGGATGGCGGCCGGATCCTGTTTGTGCTCCCGGAACTGATCACCGGACGGCGCATATCCCAGAAAATTCAGAATGTGGTCAATATGGTGGGATTTTTCGCGGTGATTCTGTTGTTGATATATTTTAATGTTCTGGATTTCACTTCACCGGTACAATTACCTTAATGGAAGAACAGTTATTTTCTCCACTCGATGAATTGCCTTTTAGCGAGGTGCTGATTGCCCTGCTGGATGAGGAGCAGGTTCTGGATCCTATGAACCTGTTCAAGCTGTCGGATATCTCACCGGACAACTTAGCGGAAATTCAGAAGATCTGGACCAAGATCAACCTCGAAAGGCGCAGAGCTTTAGTGGAAGACCTTGAGGATATAACCGATACCAATCCTCTTTTGTCTTTTGAGCCAATCTTTCGGCTGGCTTTGAAAGATGAAGATGAACAGGTGCGTTTTTTCGCCACCCGGGCGATTGAGATCTTTGATACTGATGACCTGATTCCCTATTTCCTATCTGTATTAAAGGAAGAAGTATCAGTTGACCTGCGAGCTGTGACGGCTTCAGTTTTGGGTAAATACGTTTACCGGGGAGAACTGGATAAGATCAGTTATAAGCTGAAGAAAAATATTGAGGACCACCTTCTGGAGATCCTGGATAAAGACCATCCCCTGGAAATTCAACGCCGGGCCCTGGAGGCTGTCAGCTATTCCTCTCGGGAAGAGGTCAGAGACCACATTCTAAAGGCCTATAAGAGTGAAATGGACGAGTGGGTGGCCAGCTCTTTATTTGCGATGGGCCGCTCCTTTGACCATCAGTACAGCGAGCTGGTTTTCGAGAAGCTGCAGCATACTTCACCCAAGGTGCGCCTGGAAGCGGTGCGGGCCAGTGGGGAGCTGACTTTGGAGGACGCTGTTCCGGTCATCATAGATCTGCTGCAAGATCTCCCGGATATCCGGGAGGCAGCCATTTGGACCTTATCTCAGATCGGAGGAGAAGATGCCGGACCGGCCATTCACGGGCTGCTGGATGATGATGTCAGCAGTGACGAAGAGGAGCTGATCCAGCAGGCTCTGGAACGGCTGGATTTCCTCGATGAGGGAATCAACCTGTCCATGTTTAATCTCCTTAACTCTGACGATGATATCATCCTGGATGATTATGATTATCAGCAGGATGGTTATGATGAATTTGATAAGGATGATATCGGCCTGGAGAATTTTGACATTGATGATGACCTCTGGATGGAGTAATCTCCGAACCCCATTTATATGCAAACCTGAGTAGAAAGATTATGAAGAAGTTTATCCCTTTCCTGTTAATCGCAGCTGCCATAGTTCTCATTCCGACCCTTACTTCCGCCCGGGCAGACGGCCTGGTTGAGGTTGTAGATCAATCGGTTGAATACAGCTTCGGTGATGAGATCACTTTTCAGATCGAATATGAAAGTGAGCAGCCGATCGAGAGCATAACCCTCAGCATTCATTCCCCGGGGCTGCCGACTTTTGTGGGTGCGGTTTCCAGATCTGGAGCTGGGGCAGGGGATTTTGTCTATGCCGTTTCAGAACGGCCGCTGCCAGCTTTTGCCAGCATCAGCTATGACTACCAGTTCATACTCACAAGTGGTGAGATCGTGGAATCACCGGAGTATGATTTCACCTATCTGGATAACCGCTACAATTGGCAGGAATTGATTGATGAGCCATTTAAGATCTACTGGTATGAAGGTGAGATCACGCTGGCCCAGGAAGTGCTTGATGCAGCTTTGTACGGCAAGACCAAAACCCTGGAAATATTGGAGCAGCCGCCTGATTCGCAGCCGATCGTGATCTTTATTTACAGCTCAGCTGAGGAACTTCAGTCCTCACTCACCGCGATAGGACAGACCTGGGTCAGCGGATATGCAGATCCGGCCAGGGGTTCCGTTGTGGTTGCCTTACCGCCTGCTGTAGACCAACCTCTTGAAATCCAGCGCCTGATCCCGCATGAAATCGCCCATATCCTGCTTTATCGTTTTTTGGGCGCTGAATTCTCCTATTTACCGGCCTGGCTGAACGAAGGTTTCGCCTCCCAGGTGGAGATCTACAGCTTGCCGGAATATAAACTGATCCTTGAACGAGCTTATGAAGGTCGGGATTTGATCCCCTTCCTGCATCTCTGCCAGGCTTTCCCGTCTGATCCTGAACTGGCCCGGCTGGCTTATGCCCAGTCAGATGCCCTTGTTGAATATATCCAGCAGGAATATGGACTGCCGGGATTGCAGTCTTTGATCAATGCCTATGATCAGGGGGTCAGCTGTGAACGCGGGGTAGAAATGGCTTTTGGAATTAATTTGCAGACCCTCGATCAAAACTGGCAGCGGGATACCTTCGCCCAGGGCACGCTCAGGCTATATATCTATCTCCTGGGCGGCTTGCTGCTGGTCCTCATTCTGGCCCTGACTGTATTCATCGTTTATAAAACAAAAAATGATCCGTCCGAAGGAGACTGGGACGAACATGAAACCCTCTGATCAACAGCGGCTTCATGCCCGGGTTTACGGCCGGGTTCAGGGAGTTGGTTTTCGCTACTATGTATTGAACACCGCGGCCGAGCTGGATTTGGTAGGTTGGGCCCGCAACCGCAAGGATGACTCGGTGGAAGTGATTGCCGAGGGGGAAATAGAAATACTGAAAACCCTGGTGCGGGCACTGGAGCGAGGTTCCAACTCCTCAGCTGTAAGAGAAGTTAAAACCAATCTGCAGGAAGCCAGTGGTGAATTTGGCTCCTTTTATATCCGCCCTACACTCTGATCCTCTGAAAAACCCAGACCTCTTCTGTTAAGAGAAAAAGAGGGTTACGGATAATTAAAAGATATCGGTAACTACCTATATAAATAAATAAAAAATCCCCGCGAAAAATATAGATATTTACGGGGATTTATTTTGAATTATCTCTTTTCTAGTCTAGGGCAAGTGAGATAGAAATTGCTTGATTGATACCCTCTAATACCTCGGGGGAAAGCTCACCAAACTTCTTGACCAACCTTTTTTCTGAAATAGATCGGACCTGGAATGTGTCTGCGGACGATTCTGATTTTAATCCATTTTGTCGCGTAGGCATTATCCTGACGTGCCAGGCAGCGTGTTCAAATTGATCGTTCCAAGTGGTAAGGGGCACTATGATCTTCAACGGGAGAGAAGCCAAGGCATTCTGATTCACTATCACACAGGGGCGGCTTTTCTTAATTTCGGCCCCTATTGTGGGATCCAGATTGACAAGCCAAACTTCTCCTCGTTTCATAAGAATTCCTCTCCATCCAGACTATTAAAGGCCAGCAGTTCCTTATCAGTTCCGTAGAGGAAAGCAAGCTCAGCTGCAGCTTTTTCAAGCTTCGCTACTTTTCTGCGCTCTATCTCGCGCTCTAACGCAAGTCGCACAAAATCTGATTTTGTTTCCTCATTTTTGTCTACCATCTCGATCAACTGGTCATGAAGTGGTTTGCTGACCACGATGTTCAAGCGCCGTGTGCTCTGCTTTACCTTCTCCATGGCTAACCTCCTTGTACGTATGTGTAATATGTATGATTAATGTGTATATTTTATGTGTGTATATTATACATATCTTGTATTATCATGTCAATCCAGTTAGACAAATTCTCCAGACATCCGCCCTACACTCTAATCCTCTGAAAAACCCAGACCTCTTCTGTTAAGGGAGATGAATCGGCCCTGGCCGATGATCAGGTGATCCAATACCTGGATATCGAGCAGTTTACCGGCGCTGATAATGGCTTTCGTGATTGCCACGTCATCAGGGCTGGGGGATGGATCCCCGCTGGGATGATTATGGATGATAATGATGGCCGCTGCGTTTTCCCGGATGGCGGGTCTGAACAATTCGCCCACCCGCACCTGGGAGGAATTCAAGGATCCCTGGTAAATGGTTTTCACTCCCAGGACATGGTTGCGGGTATTGAGGATGACCACTCGCAGCTGTTCCTGATCGAGGGCGCTCATTTCATATTGGACCAGGTCGGCAGCGTCCTCCGGGCTGTGAACGATGGGTTTGTCCTCGGTTGATTGAGAGGCCAGTCGCCGGCCCAGGTCAATGGCGGCTTTGATCACCGCCGCCTTGGCTTCCCCAATACCGTGCTGGGCTTTGATCTCGGTGTAGGTGGCTTTCTGCAGACCGGCCAGGCCGTTAAAATCACTCAGCAGGCGTTGGCCAACCTGGATGGCGTTCTCGCCTTCCACACCCACCCGCAGCAGGATAGCCAGCAGTTCAGCAGTACTCAGGACCCCGGCGCCCATTTTCGCCAGCCTTTCCCGGGGCCGTTCGGCTATTTCCAAATCCTTGATGCCGTATTTTGAACTTTGCTCTCTCATCATTCCCCCTCTGTAACGACGCTCGTTCGCTCGTCCCCGGGCGAACCTGATGATTTCCCTTTTTGGAACATTCCGCTCCCGGGGACGGGAGCGGGAGCATAGTGTTAGGACGGGAGCTTGCTGAGTAATTGGGCGAGCTGGCGCTCCCCCTCGAGCTCAGTCTTGTGGTGCTCGTTTGCCCGTCCCCGGGCGAACTTCATCACTTTCACTATATATCCCCCACAAATACATACGATAGTATGTTAACGAATTAGAACGTTCCAACATTCTCCCTCCCCTGTTTTGTTATAAATGAAAGTAACTCCGGAGACAAGAGGTGGGTGATTTTTATCTGGAATGAAAAAAGGGTATAATCGAGCCGAGGAGACAGTTTATGAGTTTTGACCCTTCATCCCTGAATAACTTCTTGCTGATTGCAGCTGCTTTTGGCGGCGCATTCCTGGCCGCTTTGTGGCTGAGTTTGATGGTCTGGACCTACCGGGACATCAAAAACCGGGTCAAGGATCCCCTGGTGCGCATCCTGGCAGTGCTGGTGGTAGCGGTGTTGTTTTTACCAGGCATTGTAGTTTACCTGATCCTGCGCCCCCCTCGCACCCTGGAAGATGAATACCAGCATATGCTCGAGGAAGAAGCCCTGCTGCAAGCCATCGAGGAACGTTCTGCCTGTCCGGGCTGCGGCCGGCATACCAGGGAAGATTGGGTGGTTTGCCCCAACTGTTATACCAAGCTCATGAAACCCTGCCATTCCTGCGGCCAATTAATGAAGCTGCCCTGGAGTTTATGCCCTTATTGCGGAACTCCCGAGCCAGGTAAACGCATTGAGGACCTGACATTTACGGAAGCTGCCCGGTCAGTGGATATCCAGGAAGTGGAAGAGGATTGGGAAGATGATCTGGCAGACGAACCGACCGTCCCGCTGGAAGAGATGTCGGATGAGGATTTGATCGACCAGCTATAAAGTTCGCTTAGGATGCGGGATCCTAAAGGTATCAGATTAATTGATAAAAAAATGCGGGATCACTGATTTCTCAGGATCCCGCATCCTTATTTAAGAAGAAAAGGGACGAAGTCCTGCGTGTCCCAAAATAAAAGGACCAAATCCCTCATCAGGGACCTGGTCCTTAGCTTATTTAAAGGACTTTGTCCCTATTTCTTGAATGGTTTCCATCCGGCATATTCTGCCATGTCGCCCAGGCTCTCTTCGATGCGCAGGAGCTGGTTGTATTTGGCGACCCGGTCAGAGCGAGCGGGGGCGCCGGTCTTGATCTGGCCGGTATTGAGCGCCACTGCCAGGTCTGCGATGGTGCTGTCCTCGGTCTCGCCGGAGCGATGGGAGGTGACTGCGGTCCAGCCGGCCCGGTGGCAGGCTTCCACAGCCTCGATGGTTTCGGTCAGGCTGCCGATCTGGTTGACTTTCACCAGCAGGGAATTGGCCGCTTTTTCCTTGATGCCTTTGCGGACCCGTTCGGGGTTGGTGACCAAAAGGTCATCGCCCACGATCTGGATCTTGTCGCCCATTTCTTCCACCATCAACTTCCAGCCGTCCCAGTCGTCCTGGGCCAGGCCGTCCTCAATGGACACAATGGGGTATTTATCTACCCAGTCTTTCCAGAAGGCCACCATTTCAGCGCTGGTCAGTTTCTTGCCTTCTGTGCGCAGGTTGTACAGGCCGGTTTCCTCTTCGTAGAATTCGGATGCTGCCGGATCAATGGCAATGCCGATATCCTCACCCGGTTTGTAGCCGGCTTTTTCTACTGCTTCAAGGATGATCTCAACTGCTTCAGCGTTGGACCCCAGGGCCGGGGCATAGCCGCCCTCGTCGCCCACCAGGGTGGCGTAGCCGTGGGATTTGAGGACTGTTTTGAGGGTGTGGTAGATCTCTGAACCCCAGCGCAGGCCTTCGGAATAGGTCGGAGCGCCTAAAGGCATGATCATAAATTCCTGGGCATCTGTGGACTGCCAATCAGTATGTTCGCCGCCGTTGAGGATATTCATCATTGGGGAGGGCAGAACATGGGCGTAAATTCCGCCGATATACTGGTAGAGGGGAAGTTCCAGGGAAATTGCTGCCGCTTTGGCAACTGCCAGGCTGGTGCCCAGAATGGCGTTGGCGCCCAGTTTGGCTTTGTTGTGGGTTCCGTCCAGCTCCAGGAGGATGCCGTCAACTGCTATTTGGCGGGTGGCGTCTTCGCCAACCAGAGCGTCAAAGATCTTGCTGTTAACATTGTTGACTGCGTCATATACGCTTTTGCCGAGGAATTTCTTCTTGTCGCCGTCTCGCAGTTCCAGTGCTTCATGAATGCCGGTGGAAGCGCCGGAGGGTACGATCGCCCGACCCAGGCTGCCATCCATAAGCTGCACATCCACTTCCACAGTGGGGTTGCCGCGAGAATCCAGGACCTGCCGGCCGGTGATCTTTTCTATACTTGTGTACATGTTTTCTCCAATTCTTAAATATTAGTACCGCGCCTATTGTAGCCTATCAGGTGCGTTTAATAAATACTAGAGATGGTACAGTTTTCAGTCTTTTGAGTTATCCAGTGAGGCTTTAATGAATGCCGCGAAAAGTGGATGAGCCCGGTAGGGGCGGGACAGGAATTCCGGATGGAACTGTGTTCCCATCATAAAAGGATGGTCCTTGAGCTCGGCGATCTCTACCAATCTCTCGTCCGGGGACAGGCCAGAGAAGACCATGCCGGCTTTGCCCAGCTCTTCCCGGTAGGCATTGCTGAACTCAAATCGGTGGCGGTGGCGTTCCTGGACCACTTTTTCCTCGTAAGCTTCGGCAGCCAGGGTACCAGGCTGCAAATGGCAGGGATACAGGCCCAGGCGCATGGTGCCGCCCTTATCGGTGATATCGCGCTGGTCCGGCATCAGGTCGATCACCGGGTGAGGAGTGTCCGGGTTGAATTCGGTTGAGTTGGGGCTATTCTCTCCGAAGTGATGGCGGGCCAGTTCAACCACCATCAGCTGCATACCCAGGCACAGGCCCAGGAAGGGGATCTTGTTTTCACGGGCGAATTTGATAGCCCGGATCTTGCCTTCAATGCCCCTTTTTCCGAAGCCGCCCGGGACCAGAATGCCATCAAAACCTTCCAGGACCTTCAGGTCGGCATCGCCTTCCAGGCTGGCAGAATGGATCCAGGTGATATCAACATCAACTTCGTTGGCCAGGCCGCCATGACAGAGCGCTTCCCGGACGCTCATATAGGCGTCCAACAGCTCTATATATTTTCCTACCACGGCGACCTTGATCTCTTCCTTCTCGCAGCGGATACTGGCCACCATCTTTTTCCAGGCACCCCAATCGGGTTTTTGGCGCTCCTGGAGTTTGATCTTTTTGTATATGTAGTCGCCCACGCCGGCTTCTTCCAGCATGAGAGGGATGTTGTAAAGCGTATCGGTGGTCTCCATCGGCACCACGGCCTCTTTGTGGACATCGCAGAATAGAGCAATCTTTTCCCGATGCTCTTCCGGGACCGGGTGGTCCGAGCGGGCCATGATCATATCGGGAGAGATGCCGATCGAGCGCAGCTCTCGGACAGAGTGCTGGGTGGGTTTGGTCTTGAGCTCCCCGGTGGCGCCGATATAAGGCAGCCAGGTAACATGGATATAAAAGCTGTTTTTGCGGCCGATATCGCCCCGCATCTGGCGCAGGGCTTCCAGGAAGGGCAGGGACTCTATGTCGCCCACTGTGCCGCCTACCTCGCACAGCACAATTTCCGCCCCGGTGGTTTCCGACACCTGGAGAATGCGTTCCTTGATAACGTTGGTGATATGGGGAATGACCTGGATGGTGCCCCCCAGATAATCGCCCCGCCTTTCCCGGCTGATGACTTCTTCATAAACCTGGCCGGTGGTGACATTGCAGACCCGGTTGAGGCTGGTATCGATAAAACGTTCGTAATGGCCCAGGTCGAGGTCGGTTTCGGAGCCATCGTCCAGCACAAAAACCTCGCCGTGCTGGTAGGGGCTCATGGTTCCGGGATCGACGTTAATATAGGGATCCAGCTTCTGGATAGCCACGCTGTAGCCCCTTTCTTTTAACAAGCGGCCCAGAGCGGCGGCTGTAACGCCTTTGCCTACCGAACTGAGAACACCGCCGGTTATGAAAATGTATTTGGTTTTCATGATTTGCCCCGTTTGCGGATAAAATCCCTTAATTAAGTGGAGAGGGGAGGACCTGGTTTTCCAGTCCTCCCCGCGAAGTTACTTGGTAGATGTTTTTTTGTTCATCAGTCTATAAGTTTTCTGAGGTCGTCTGCGGCGCGGCGCATTTCTAGGAATACCAGCCCCAGCTTGGCCTTTTCTTTGGCCAGGGCAGTCAATACGGCTTCTGTTCCGATAGCAGAGAGAATCACATAACCGTCATCCCCGTGAATATAGACCTGGTCCAGGGCGCCCCGGCTGAGTTCGGTGGCGATGCGTTCACCCAGGCTGAGCATAGCGGCAGACATGGCCGAGACCCGGTCTTCCTCGACATCAGTGGGCAGCGCTGACGCGATTGTCAGCCCGTCCACAGAGACGACGGCTGAAGCCTCGATCTCCGGAGTGGCGGCCTGCATTTCCCGCAGCCGCTTGACCATTTCCTCCGCACGTGATGTAGCCATAAAGGGTTCTCCTTCGGAATCTCTCCCTTGAAGTTTACCATAATTTTAAGGTTCTTCTTCTTTGGAACCCCTGCCTTACATGGTCGTAAACTGTGTTTTTAGCAGACAATGACGCGTATAGTAAAAGGAGTTAGTATTAATGGGTACGGTGTAAGGTGAGATAGCTGTCATTGCGAGGAACGAGCTTAGCGAGTGACGCGGCAATCCCCTCTGGATCTCAAAAACGCTGTTGAAAACCAGGCTTCACTACCTACCTCTGACCCACAGTCTGAAGGAAAACATCCACTCACCTCTTATCTGGAGCAGCCTTCTCTCATTTTCCTTACAAGAATCCACCATCCTGCAGGATGGTTCAATATCAACCTCTGGTATTCCTAGTATTCTGGCAAATACCGAATAGAATAAAGATGAAAAACGAACCTGCTGATTAGAGAACATATGCAGTTATTACTGGTTGGAGTTGATA